>Ga0075421_100010714_pt1 | contig 11335 bp, 14 predicted proteins | sample SoiMetdeltSBSDD5_FD_75292 | JGI IMG/M metagenome (GOLD analysis project Ga0075421, IMG submission 75292) | Bulk soil microbial communities from a Populus tree surrounding site in Tennessee, USA - Soil MetaG P. deltoides SBSDD5 | ecosystem: Environmental > Terrestrial > Soil > Tree plantation...
TGCGCCCGTCGCACCCGTCGCCCCGCCCGCAGCTCTTTGTGCGAACGCCGGCGTGGCGAACAGCACGCCTATGGCGACCACGGACAGCATCGTCTTGACGGAAATCATGCGAGCCTCCTTCGGGCGCGGCGTGTCGGCCGGGCCCACGATGGGGGCCGCAACGGCCATGCCAGGGACTGAACGGCCGGTGTACCATTCGCCCTGGCGATATCCCATCGACAGGCGGAGGCTCTCATGGCGTCTCTGGACAAGATCGCGATCGTCACCGGCGCGGGATCGGGCATCGGACGGGCGTCGGCGGTAGCACTCTCACGCGAGGGGTGGTCGGTCGTTCTGGCCGGACGCCGTAAGGACGCGCTCGAGGAAACGGCCTCACAGTGCAAGGCCCGCACGCTCGTGGTGCCAACCGACGTCGGCGATCCTGGCGCGGTCCGCGCTCTGTTCGCGAAGACCAAGGAGACGTTCGGCCGGCTCGATCTGCTCTTCAACAACGCCGGCACCGGCGCGCCCGGGGTGCCGCTGGAAGATCTCACCGTCGAGCAATGGAAGACGGTCGTCGACGCGAACCTCAACGGCGTGTTCTATTGCATCCAGGAAGCGTTCAAGATCATGAAGAGCCAGACGCCGCGCGGCGGACGCATCATCAACAACGGCTCGATCTCGGCTCACGCGCCGCGGCCGAACTCGTCGCCCTACACCTCGACCAAGCACGCCGTGACCGGGCTCACCAAGGCGGCGTCGCTCGACGGTCGCAAGTACGACATCGCCGTCGGTCAGATCGACATCGGCAACGCCGAGACACCGCTCGCCGCGCGCATGAAGAACGGCGTGCCGCAGGCCAACGGCACGATCGCGCCCGAGCCGCTCATGGACGTCGAGCACACGGCACGCGCGATCGTGCACATGGCCTCGCTGCCGCCCGACGCCAACGTGCTCTTCATGACCGTGATGGCGACCAAGATGCCGTTCGTCGGCCGCGGCTGACCCGGCGTTTCGCGCGGCATGCCCTCCGCCACCGAGCGTGTGGCCGCGCGCGTCGCCGAGATCCGCGCGCGCCGCGGGATGACCCAGGAGGCGCTGGCCGCCCGGGCGCGGATCAACCGCGTGACGCTGGCGCGGCTGGAGCGCGCGCAGCATCCGCCCAACCTCGACACGCTCGAGCGGATCGCGCACGCCCTGGGCGTCGGTCTCGTCGATCTCGTGAAGTAGTCGCGGGTCGACGCGACTTGACCTCGTGCGCGCGCGCCAGTTAGCCTTGCTGCCACTGTCCCGACCGACTCCGATCGCGCCGGAGGAGCCATGCTGATGCCCCATCGTTTTCGGAACGCCATCGCGCTCGTCCTCACGTGCGGCATCCTCGCCGTTGCCGCCGTCGCCGCACGCGCCGACGAGACGTGCAACTCTCCGTACGTCACCAAGCTCATCAAGGGCCAGGAGGACTACGTCTACGTCTGGGCCCTCGGCGTCGACGGGCTTGGCGATGGCTCGGACAAGCTCGTCACCGTGGACGTCAATCCGAAATCCAAGACCTACGGCAAGGTGCTGAATTCGGTGTCGGTGGGCACGCGTGGCGAGGCCCACCACATGGGCTTCACGGACGACCGGCGCTTCATCTGGGCCGGCGGTCTCGCGGAGCCGAAGATCTACGTGTTCGACATCGGCACCGATCCGGGCAAGCCGAAGCTCGTCAAGACGATCGGCGACATGGCGGACAAGACCGGCTATCTCGGCCCGCACACTTACTATGCGATGCCGGGCCGGATGCTCGTGCAGGCGCTGTCGAACACGCAGGACAAGGGCGGGCGCACGGGCATGGCCCTCTACAACAACGCCGGCGAATTCGTCGCGTCGTATCCGATGCCGACCGACGGCGGCGGCGACGGTTACGGCTATGACCTCGCGGTGAACCCGCGGAAGAACGTGCTGCTGACGTCGAGCTTCACCGGCTATGACAACTACATGCGTCCGCTCGGCGAGGTCGTCAAAGACCAGGAGGCCATGAAGCGCTTCGGCAACACGATGGTCGTGTGGGATCTCAAGGCGATGAAGCCGAAGATGGTGCTCGCCGTCCCGGGCACGCCGCTGGAGATCCGCTGGTCGCCCAAGCAGGGCGATGACTGGGCGATCACGGCGACGGCGCTGACCTCCAAGCTCTGGCTCGTGAAGCAGAACAAGGGCGAGTGGCAGGCGAAGGAAGTCGCCACGATCGGCGATCCCGCCAAGATTCCCCTGCCCGTCGACATCAGCATCACGCGCGACGGCAAGGGCCTGTGGGTCAACACGTTCATGGACGGCACCACGCGCTACTTCGACCTGAGCAATCCCGAGGCGCCCAAGGAGACCTATCAGAAGGTCACCGGCAAGCAGGTCAACATGATCTCCCAGAGCTGGGACGGGCGGCGCGTCTACATCACGTCGTCGCTGCTCGCCAACTGGGACAAGGGCGGCGCGGACAACGAGCAGTTCCTGCGCGGCTTCCGCTGGAACGGCAAGGAGCTGACGCCGGCGTTCGAGGTGGACTTCGCCAAGGAGAAGCTCGGCCGCGCCCACCACATGAAGCTCGGTAGCAAGTCCCTGCGCTCGGCATCGACGACTCAGTGACGGCGCGCGCGGGCGGGACCGCGCTCGGCGCTCTGCTGGCGGTTGCTCTCTGGCTGACGTCAGGTGCCGCCCACGAGCCGGCGCGCATGCCCGCGCCGGGCTTCGTGCCGCCGCCGCCGGGGACCTATACGTTGGAGCGCATCATGGCCGCGCCGGACGGTGAGGTGCTCGGCCTCGACGGCCGGCCTCAGCGGCTCGGTGCGTTCACGCACGAGCGGATCACCGTGCTCGGCTTCATCTATACGACGTGCGTGGATCCCGACGGCTGTCCGCGCGCGTACCAGGTGTTCGATGCGGTGCACGAGGCGGTGGCGGCGGCGCCGGCGCTGCGCCAGCGGGTCCGGCTGGTGACGCTGTCGTTCGACCCGGCCCGCGACACGCCGTCCACGATGCGGCGCTACGCGGGCAGCCGCTCGCGCCCGGGTCCGGTGCCGTGGCTGTTTCTGACGACCCGGTCGGCGCGCGAGCTGATGCCGCTGCTCGAGGGCTTCGGCCAGGACATCCGCTACACGACCGATCGTTCGAGCGGCGCGCCACGCCGCGAGCTCGCGCACGTCCTCAAGGTCTTTCTCATCGACCCCGCCGGATTCGTGCGCGAGATCTATTCTTCAGAGTTCCTCTATCCACGAACGGTCCTGAACGACATCGAAACGCTCGTGCTCGAGGAACGCGCCCGCTGACGCGCGTCTAACCCGGCGCCGCGCCCTGGGTGGCCGTGTAGACGGCGTACAGCGACTGGCTCGCGGCCATGAACAGCCGGTTGCGCTTGGGCCCGCCGAAGCACACGTTGCCGCAGATCTCTGGCAGGCGGATCCGACCGATGAGCTTGCCGTCGGGATTCCAGATCGTCACGCCGCTATAGCCGACGGCGCGGCCGGCGTTGCTCGAGCACCAGAGGTTGCCCTCGACATCGGCGCGCACACCGTCGGGCCCGCACTTGACGCCGTCGATCATGAAGTCGCTGAATAGCTTGCCGTTGGACAGCTTGTTGTCGGCGCCGACATCGAACACGTGCATGTCGCCCTTGCCGCCGGGACCCGTATCGCCGGGGCCCTTGCCCGTGCTGATGACGTAGAGCTTCTTGTAGTCGGGCGAGAAGCAGAGCCCGTTCGGGTCGGGCACCTGCTGCTCGGTGACCACGAGATCCATCTTGCCGACGGGGTCGACGCGGTAGACGCCCGTCGGAAGCTCGCGCTTGTAATCGCCGATGCCAAGCGCCTGGCCGAGTCGCGGCTTGAGCTTGCCGGCCTGGTTGCTCGGCCCGCCCGCCGCGTCCGGGGCGCCCTCGTAGAGCTGACCGCCGTACGGCGGGTCCGTGAACCAGTACGAGCCGTCGGGATGCGGCACGACGTCGTTCGGCGAGTTCAGCCGCTTGCCCTGATAACCGTCGGCGATGAGCGTGATGGAGCCGTCGTGCTCGTAGCGCACGACGCGGCGGGTGAGGTGCTCGCACGACAGCTGGCGGCCCTGAAAGTCGAACGTGTTGCCGTTGCTGTTGTTCGAGGGCATGCGGAACACGGTGACGCGTCGGTCGTCCTCGAGCCAGCGCATCTGTCGGTTGTTCGGGATGTCGCTCCACACGAGGTAGCGCCCCTGGCCGCTCCAGGCGGGCCCCTCCGACCACAGCGCGCCCGTCCACAGCCGCTGGATCGGGGCGTTGACCTGACGCAGCCCATTGAACGACGGGTCGACGGTCAGCACGTCGGGATCGGTGAAGTAGACGTTGGGCGGTGCGTTCGGGCCGAAGTCGCGCGGCGGCGTCGTGATGACGCTCGGCGGCTCCATCGGCTTGGGCTGGGCCAGCGCAATCCCGGGCGCGAGGGCCACGGCGCCGGCGGCTTTGAGCAGCGTGCGACGAGTCAGAAGCGAGGCGGGCATCGACATCCTCCGCGCGTAGAGGCGCTGCACGAACCGTCGTCTCTTATATCACTTTCACCCCGCCCGTGCGCCGCACGTACCAGCACGGCCGATATCCGAAGTGCGGAAACAGGGCCTGCGCGCAGACTTCTCTCTGGGGCCGGTCGGTGAAGATCTCGATCTTGCCGCTCTTGAGCCGAGTGCCGAGATAGACCGTCAGCGTCTCGCGCCCCCCGCCCCCGGCGAGGCGCTGACGCAGCACGATGGCGTCGCCGATATAGAGGAGCGTGGAAAGCACGACGAGGGCCACCAGCGCGGCCACGATCGCGAGGACGGCGCGCCGAGTGGACTCCTCGGTCGTCATCCAGATTCGCGGGACGGGCGGGAACGCGTGGCTACAGCGCAGCGGCGAGCCGGGCGCGACGTACCGCGAGCCGCGCGCTCACCTCGCGCGCGAGCTCCTCCGGAAAGCACGGCTTCATCAGATAGGACACCGCGCCGGCGGCGATGGCGACGTCCTTGAGCTGGGCTTTGAAGTCGTGGCCGGTCAGCACGACGATCGGGATGGCGGCGGTGACGGGATCGCTGCGAAGCTGATGGATGGCCGCCCAGCCGTCGACCCGCGGCATGTCGAGATCCATCACGATCAAATCCGGGTGGTGGCTGCGAGCGAGTTGCACGGCGTCGCGTCCGTCGGACGCGACCGTGACGTTGTAGCCGAGCATCGTGAGGTAAAGCGCGTACAGCTCGCGGGTATCCTGGTTGTCGTCTGCGACGAGCAGGCCAGCCGCCGTTCCCGAGCACCGCTCCAGCATATGTCCGCCATCGTAGACAACCGGGGCGCTCGGCGTCGAGCCTGAAAAGTTTTACCGAGTGTTTACCCGTGTTTTACACGACGCACGGGGTATCGGCGCCGGCGCGGCCAGACCGGTTGCCTGCCGCAGAGAAATGTTTGAGAATCCGCTCACCCCCCCTATAAACGGCTTGAGGTAGGACGATCGTGGAGATGGCTCTGAGCGATACGTGCGGCCGCTGATCATCGTCGAGCGGGACGAGCTTCAGCTCTACATCTATCTCTACGAGGACTACGGCTCGCAGGGCGTCGAGATCGTGTTCGATCGACGCCACGCCGCAAACCGACGCCGCGCGGACGCGCGTCCCGCCGAGGATCGGCGGCGGCGCGAGCGGCGCACGCACGACGTCAGCCTGGAGCTCGAGACCTATGGGTACGTGATCCTTCGTCATCGCCCGCCCTCAGCGACCGAGATGAACTAGGCGGGCCCACGTACGAGCCGGTATCAGGCCTCGGGTTTCAGCCGCTCCAGCTCGTCCACCAGGAGGAGGTAGCAGGCGGCGTCCAGGCGCAGTTCCATACTGGTGGCGACGACGTCCCACTCGAGGTTCCCGACGAGGATTCGGCTCCCGCACGCGTCGCAGACCGAGCCGCGGCTCTCGCCCACGTACGTCTTGATCGGCCTGCACGCCGCGAACGCCCCCAGCGTCCGCCGCACGTCCTCGCGACCGTCGGCCTCGCTCGCGCCTAAGATCGGTCTGAAGCGGTGGGTCCTGAACGTGAGCACCAGCTCGCGCGCCTCGTGCTGGAGAGCGTCCGCCCACTCGCGTGCGCAGACACTGCGATGGAGGATCCACGCGCCATTGTCGAGCAGTGCGGATGCAGTGGTGCTGTCCATCGGTGCTCCTCTGAGGCCAGCGCGGCGAGTCCGGCGTGGTACTGAAACTACCGCAATTGCATCAGACTCCGCGATGCGGGGAACTCGCGCCGGCCGTCTATGGCGGCGGTGGTGACGGTGTTCTGGCCGCCGGCGCGTACCTCATGGGCGGCATGGTACGCCCATCTCGCGACGGAGAATACCCGAGGTCAATGACCGCATCTGTGTGAGAACGCATGTGGTTTGATCATGATACCGGTGCGGCCGTGGCGCCCGCGCGGCGGTCTTTCGTATCGACGCAATCCGAATGGATCGTTTTGACGTTCTATTGGGGTAGGCAGATCTGAATGCTACGGCCCGAGATCACGGCCTAGATTTGAAGCCGCCCGCAGGAGAGCGCGGACTACGACTTGCACTCCGAACGGCCGCCTGCCCGAGTTCTCCTCGGCGTCGCCGCCGGGCTCATCCAGCGCCCGCCGTCCGGCGACCAACGACATCGGATGCCCACTGGTGTCTCTGCGGTCGTGTCGTTCACCGCGAGGATGCGGTCACTGAGACCATCCGCGGCCACGTAGCTCGACGAGCGGCGGAGTCTTTGAGGGCGCAGGACAGTCTGGAACCGATGAGCGCGCCGCTCGATGGCATGACCGTGTTTCTTCGAGAACTACGCGCGTCATCGGCACCATCGGCTCAGGCGCCCGTCTTTACCGTCAGCGGCGCCGCGCAACTCGTCGGCCAAAACGAAGGCTTCGCCGGTCACTTCATGAAGCCCGTCGACTTGGATGCGGTCGTCACGGCGCTCGCCGCGCTACCGCGGCGACCGGGATGAGCCAGGTCGCCGAGAGGGGGGCGCGTGAGACCGATTCAGGCATTGCTGCACGGGGTGCACATGGATGACCACTGCGACTTTTGCGGCAAGATCATCGTGGCCAAGGACGGCAAGGACGGGAAGATAACCGTTCAGCGCATCCCGTATCACTACAGGTGCTTCGACCTGAAACAGGCCGGGAAAAAGCCGACACGCGAATAGTCGGGTGCTGCCAGTACCGACGTTGCCCAACGCCGTTCTATCTCCATCGCAGCGACGACCTCGAACTCCAGGGCACACCGAGATGGGCTTACCGCACGCTCCGCACGCTCTGGTTTGCGCCGCGCAGGCTCGCGTCATCCAGTTCCGGCCAAGAACCCGCGCGCCGGCATCGGGCAATGTGGCGCACGGAGCATTCAGCAGTGCCGATGGCCTTGGCCTTTAGGCCAACTAGGCTCGCCGCACAGTGGTGTCTATGCTGGGCCACGATGGATCTCACGGCCATCAAGGGAAAGATTGCGGCGGGGGTGCTTCCGGAGACGAAAGACGTGGCCATACGCCCGGCGCGCTACGTGTCCGGCATCTGCGTCGCCTGTGACGTACCGTTCTGCGCGAGTGACGTCGGTGTTGAGTTCTTCGTCTCCGACGGTAGGAGATGTTTACTGCATACTGACTGCTATGTGATATGGACGCAGGCCTGCGCCGAGACACGGGGCGCCACGGCGCTGTGCAGGGCCTGCGGGGAAACAATTAGGAGCGGCACGCCGAACTATCGCCTTGGCGGCGGACTCGCGAGGGTTCATGTCGAGTGCCGCGACGCGATCAAGCCGCAATGGCCGCGTTCCTGACCACGATCTAGCGGGACGAAGCGGCGCCCCCGGCACAACGACTGCGCCGAGCTCCGCGTCTGCGAAGGGCGGTAAACGCGGAGCTCGACCGGTTACCGTGCGCCCGGCCCCTCCTTTATCAGGAGCAGAATCCACGCCAGCATCTTTTTGTCGGTGGCCTCTCGGGTTGGTCGGGATTGCCTCGGAGGCGTTGAAGGACTTGGGGTCAGAGTTGAGGCGCCGACCGCCGAGGGGTCGGGAATCGCAGTGCGGACAGCGGACGTTGTGGCTGAGGACCCCGCAACTGAGAACGCGAACAGAACGACCATCAACACCAAAGCAAAGCGAGCGAGAGCAGGCATATCACAACTCCTCAGGTGAGGAGATAGTGCGTCCGAGGAAGGAGGATAGCTATTGGACCTTTGTCCTAGACGCGCGACGTCCTCCGAATTCTGGAGGATTACACGGGACGGCGCCGGGCGGACGGCGTGCGGCTCTACGAGTTCAACGGGACCTTCGGCAACGCCTTCCGGGGCTGCTCGGTATCCGGCCCTGCGGCCGAGGTCGAGGCAGCTAACCTTGCTGCTGGGTTAGATGCCTCGCCTCAGCCGAACCTTCGAAGTGCAATGACGGTGGTGGCCCCGGGGTGACTCGAACACCCGGCACGCAGTTTAGGAAACTGCTGCTCTATCCACCTGAGCTACGGGGCCGTCCTTTTCAGCGCAGTGAGGCGATTGTACCGTGCTTTGTGCCGTTCCATGTGTCACCGCACACGCATCACTCGCATCGCGTCGCGCTGCCGACGATGTATTCGACGACCAGCGCCTTCGCGGTCTTGACGTTGGTGATTAACTCGACCTTGATAGCAACAGCGATGCTTCATCCGAAGAAGATCTGTAGGCGTTTGGCCAGCCCATAGACAGCGATATCTGCAAGATCTGCGCGCGGGTTTTTGCTGTGAAGTCCCGGGGCAACCGACCGGCCAATACCGACAAGAACGCGATCGGCATGTGCTCGCTTGCTGACCTCATGCCGGCGCGGACGATCTTCGACATGCAATGAACAGAGGATGCCATGAAGAGTGTTGCACGTTTCAACGCCTGGGCCGCCCAGGCAGGATTGCATCTCACCGCGAAAGACGTCGGCGTGGTGATCTTTGCGACAGTGACTCTCCTGGTTACGTTGGTATGGGCCGCAGGCGTCACTCTGCTGACAGTGTTGGCTCCCATCACCGTAGGTCTTCTGCTCAGTGTCCAACTGCATGGAGTCCGCCGAATCCTGGACTATCAAGTGCGCAGTCACTCTCATGGCCTCGAGCACGTCACGAAACAGCTCAGTAACGAGTACCGTCAGGTGCAGTCACTTTTGTCGCTGTTTTTCACCCTGAGGATTGCTCACCCGCTTCCTCCGTTACGCGGGTGGGCCGTCTCACCAGACTTCGGCGTTCTCGTCATTTCAAACATCCTGCACAGGCAACCGCTCACGATCCTGGAGCTCGGCAGCGGCGTGTCAACGCTCTTGCTCGGCTACTGTGTACGCCAACTCGGTCGAGGTCACGTCTTGTCCGTGGATCACCTCGAAGATTTTGCCGAGGAATCTCGCCGGAACATTGCCCGTCATGGGCTCGAGGACGTCGTCACGATTGTCCACGCACCACTGCGTCAGATCCGCCTCCGCGGACAGGAGTTCTTGTGGTATGACCCGGCGAGGCTGCCGATCGGTCCGATCGATTGCTTGATCGTCGATGGACCGCCGGCCACGACGGGAGAGCTTGCCCGCTATCCCGCGATTCCATTACTGCACAGTTCACTGAGTGACAAGGCAATGATTCTTGTCGACGACGGCGAGCGCGACGACGAGCAGGAAGCTATCCGTCGGTGGCTCACCGAATTTCCTTGGCTCGACGCGCAATACGTCGCGCTCGAGAAGGGGGCATTCGTGCTCCACAAAGTGTGGCGCGCCGAGCAAGCTCGGAGCGTCGCATAGGATTCGTTACGGTCGGCGCGCGGACGGTCCGACCGCGCGCCTCGCCCGGCACCTGGCGCGCGGTGTCGAGCACGAAGTCGACGAAGCCGGCGTCGTTCCACGATGCCGCGGCCGCGTTCGGCGCCTGCGCAGCCCGGCAACGGAGATTTCGCGGGAAAACCCCGTATCGGTGGTGGCCCGCAGGCAGGCTACCACCTAGCTGCCGGGGTTCGGCGCCGCATCGGGGTACCAGTAGATCGTGGACCAGTTCCGATCCGGGTAATAGCCGCGCCCCGTGGCGTTCGTCACCGTCGACTGCAGCGCCGAGCGGAGCGCCTCGAGCCGCGTGGCGTGCTCCTTCTGTGTCTGCTCGAGGGCGGCGATCCGCTTGCTCACCTGCTCCAGCGCGCTATCCGGGGTCTGCGCGTGAGCGGGCGCCGGCGACGCGGAGACGCTCCAGAGATGCGCGGCGATCGCGACCAGCGCCACGGCGATGACGGTCAAGACAGTTTTCACGTACGCGTCGAGCTTCATTGGCGACCTCCGATCGTGCCGCCGCCCTCCAGGAAGCGCAGCGCCACGGCCACGTGCAGCGCGATGCCGGAGGCCAGCGCGGACTCGTTGAGGAGCATGCGGTTGGAGTGGTTCGGGAACACCTCGCCGCTGTCGGGCCGCGTGCCGAGGTTCGCCATCGCGCCCGGCACCCGCTGCAGCACGTATGAAAAGTCCTCGCTGCCCATCACGGGATTGCGCATCGGCGTGACGCGCGCCTCGCCCAGCACCTGGCGCGCGGTGTCGAGCACGAAGTCGGCGAAGCCGGCGTCGTTCGAGGTGACCGGATAGCCGCGGGTCAGCTCGACAGCGGCCTCGGCCCCATGCGCGGTCGCGATGCCGTCGGCCACACGCCGCACGCCTTCCAGCACACGCTCGCGCGTCACCTCCGACACCGTGCGGACGGTGCCGAGCAGGTGCGCGGTCTCCGGAATCACGTTGCGCGTGGTGCCCGCCTCGATCTTTGCGATGGTGATGACGGCGGGATCGAATACGTTCACGCGGCGGGTCACGAGCGTCTGGAAAGCCTGCACGATCTCGCACGCGATCGGAATCGGATCGAGGCAATCGTGCGGCGCCGAGGCGTGCCCGCCCTTGCCACGGACGGTGATCTGGATGGTGTCGCCGGAGGCCAGCATCGGACCCGGCCGGGTGGTGATCGTGCCGGCCGCCTGGCGATGCGTGACGTGCAGTGCGAACGCGCCGGTAGGCGCCGCGGGTCCGTCGAGCAGGCCCTCCTCGAGCATCACACGCGCGCCGTGGTACCCCTCCTCGCCCGGCTGGAACATGAACAGCACGCTGCCGGCAAGCTCCGCACGCCGCCGCGCCAGCACGCGCGCCGCGCCGATCAGCATGGCGACGTGCGCGTCGTGACCGCACGCATGCATGGCGCCGTCGACCTCGGATGCAAACGGCAGCCCGGTGGCCTCGCGCAGCGGCAGCGCGTCCATGTCGGCGCGGAGCAGGATCGTCGGCCCGGGCTTGTCGCCGGTGAGCCGCGCCACGACGGAGGTCGTCCGCTGTCCGGTTCGTGTCTCGAGGCCGAGACCGTCGAG
>Ga0075421_100010716_pt1 | contig 11334 bp, 7 predicted proteins | sample SoiMetdeltSBSDD5_FD_75292 | JGI IMG/M metagenome (GOLD analysis project Ga0075421, IMG submission 75292) | Bulk soil microbial communities from a Populus tree surrounding site in Tennessee, USA - Soil MetaG P. deltoides SBSDD5 | ecosystem: Environmental > Terrestrial > Soil > Tree plantation...
CTCCAGCTGCGCGCCGGCAGCTCGCCGCTGAACGGGCGATTGATCTCGAACCCCGCGCGCACGCTCACGCTCGGATCATAATCCTGTTGCTGCGACGCCTTGAGGTCCGCGGCGGCGATGAACCGTAAGAATCCGATTCGCCCCCAGCGCACCAGCTCCGTCCCCGGCCGAAACTCAGCGCCGGCGTGCGCGATGTAGTGCTCCAAATCTTTCGGCGTGCGGTTGAATATGTATTCCCCACCGGCGTAAAGACGCAGGGCTACTGCGTCGACCGAGAGTATGAAGTCCGCCGCCTCGAACGAGATGTTCTCACGCTGAGGATTCTCGCCACGACGTAGGAGCAGCTCGTCACCCAAGTGCGAGCTCTGGTGATATCCGCGCAGCCGCGCCGAGACCGGCCCGCGCCGCATCGTTAGGGGGACGGCAACGAGGTAGTCGGCGTTAATCAGATCGTACGATGAAGAGCCGAGGTCGAATTGCGCGAAAATTGCGCCCTCGAGCGTCAGTTGCACGCCGTCGTCGCGCGCTGTAGCGCCCCAACGTGCAAGCCCGAATTGGTCACTGATACCAACCGAGCCGACGTGCTCGATGGAGTCGACTGACTTGTCTTCGACCAGGTAAGACAGGAACGAGCGCATCGCCTTCGGGTCAGCGACGAGCGGACAGAAGACGTTCCCGCTCGGCAAACCGACGTACGCACGCACCTCACTCGCCGGAATTCCGGTTCCGCATCGCTCGGGCCCACTCGGCCGCTGGGCGGCGAGGGGAAGAGCGCATGCAAATGCACACGCCAGCAGAACAGAATTCCGCATCGGCATTGGTCTATCCCCTATCCCCCATCCCCTCGCATTACGGCTTATTCCCGTTAGGCAGCTTCAGCGCGACCAGCGACGTATTCGCCCCAGCGCCTGTTGCGTACACGATGTACTGCTTCCCCTGGTGCATGAACGTCATGGGAACCGCCGTCGTCTTGCTCTCCAGCTTCACACGCCCGACTTCCTTGCCCGTCGCCTTGTCCAGCGCGTAGAGGTGCGGCGGGTTGTCGGAGCCGCTTCGACCAGTACCGTAAATGACTAGCGACTTTGTCGTGATGACCTGCGGCTGACCGCGTCCACCCACGTCCGGGAGCGACACTCCCGCGAAGAGGGGTGACGTGCTCGTGACCTTCAGCATCGTCCCGTTAGGCGCCCACCACGCCTTGTCGCCAGTGTTCATGTTATACGCGGTGATCCCACCCAACTGCTTCGGCTTCAGGATAGACACGCCGCCAATCGTAGTTGGGCTCGAATCCTCGAACCCGCCACCACGGTCACCGCTCGCCGGCGGTTTGTAACCGGACGGAGGTGCAAGCGCGCCGATTAGCCCGCAATCGTCGTGCGGTGTGCTATATCGCAGCTCCGAGCATGGGTTCTTTGCCACATCGACGGTACTCAGGCCGCTCTGCGAGCCAACGTACAACATGCCTGTCTCGGGATCGGATGTCGTTCCACCGTCGATGTTCACGCCACCGCTCGAGCCCGGATTGTGCCACGAGCACTTGTAGCCGCTTGGGCCACTTCCGTCGGCCGGTGACGGCGGTATGAAATACGGGCCCATGCGACAACGCTTGGCCAGCTTGAGCGCAGAGTCTTTGATGGCCGGCGTATAGTCGATTAGATCCGATTCAGCGAGCCCCTGGTGCGCATACGGTGCGGGCTTGCTGGGAATCGGCTGCGTCGGCGAGGTCTTTTCCCCAGGTAATTCGCTTTTCATGACTGGCGTCTCGACGATCGGCCAGATCGGCTCCCCCGTCGCGCGATCGAACACATACATCCACCCCTGCTTCGTCGTCTGAGCGACAATCTTGCGGCGCTGACCGTTGATGGTGGCATCCATGACGCTTGGCGCCATCGGCGTGTCGTAGTTCCAGACGTCGTGGTGCACCATCTGGAAATGCCAACGCCGCTTTCCGGTTTTCACGTCGATCGCGACGAGACTATTGCCGAACAGGTTGTTCCCCGGACGATGGCCGCCGTAATGGTCGTTGAGCGGCATGCCAACGGGGATGTAGACAAGTCCGAGTTCAGGATCCGCGGAGTAGGTCGCCCACGGATCGGCTTTTCCGACACCCTCCGTACCAACCTTCGAGCCGCTCTCCCACGTCTCCGCGCCAAACTCGCCGGGCTCCGGGACAAGATTGAATTTCCATAATTGCTTCCCGGTGCGCGCGTCGAAGCCCCGGATGTAGCTCGGCAGATTGTGCTTGCGGATCGGGTAGTAACCGTGGATGGACGAGTTCCCGACAACGATCACGTCGTTGACGACGATGGCCGGAGAGCTGTTGGCAATCTGGCCTAACGCGGGGTCGATGCCGATTGTGCCATCCGCACCGATCTTCTTTACGGGATCCCAGGTCTCCCCGGGTTTCGCTCGACGTGCGGGCGCAGCATCGCTCACGATGAGCGGACCGGAATCATCGACTGCCAGCGGCACCATCGGCAGATTGAGGCCCTCCATTAGATCGACGATGCCGTTGTTACCGAACTTCGGGTCCGGTAGCCCGGTGACCGCGTCGAGAGATACCAAGCGGTAGCCTGGCGTTACGACGATCACCCGCTCGGCACGCCCATCGGTCCAGTACGCGAGACCGCGCCCGGCGAATTGCCGCGGTGCTTTCTGCCAGCGAATCCCCTCATCCATGCGCCACATCCACAGCGATTCACCAGTTGCCGGATCGATCGCAACGGCGACGCGTCGCGTTGTAGCGACCGTGAACAAGCGGCCATTCGCGTAGAGCGGTGTGGTGCGATAGTACTCGTCGCTGCCAAACGCACCGGCGTTCCACTGCCAGGCGACTTCGAGCGACTTGAAGTTGGACGCGTTGATCTGATCCAGCGGCGAGTAACGCGTGCTCCAGGCATCGGCACCCCAGGCGCGCCACTCACCGGGTGCGTTGCCGCGAGCCAACTGAGTCCCTTGCACGGCGCTCGAGCTGTCGACTCGAACGAAGAAAACGCTGACCAGCGCAGCAGCCCCGAGCAGGGCAGCGCCTAACGAGCGCGCAGATATTACACGGATGCTCATGAGGGTCCTCAGAAGTTTTCGTGACGTTCAACTGACAGCCGACGGCAGATAACTATCCGTTCAGTCGTGCTAATCTTCGCTCTGCATCTACAACAGCAACCCTATTTCGCGCCCAGTTTCTCGATTCGGATGCGCCGCAACTGCGCGACGTCGGTGGATAGCTCGTCCGACCCCGTTGGCAAATTGTTCATGCGCAGCAGGTAGGCGACTACATCCGCATTTTCCTGCGGCGTCAGGCTCCCCGGTTCGTTTTTCGGCATTCGGTCCTGCACGAACTGAAAGAGATCTGACAAAAGGCGACCGCCCCACCACGAATCGAAAATAGGGCCGGTGTGGGACTCGGGAGTGTGACAGGATCGACACTGCAGCTCGTAGAGAGCCTTTCCGCGTCGCGCTTGTGCGCTCGAATAGACTCCAGCGCTGGCAGATCGCATCTGCTCACCCGAAGGCTGCGCGGTGACAGAATGCCAGGGCGCGACGATAATCGTCGCCGCAAAAACCAGGAGCCGTCCGGGAACGCTGTGCACCGCTGAACGATAGTTGCTGGCGTTGCCTCGTACGAGGCTCCAAGATGAGGCTGCGCACGAGGATGAGATGCGCACGGTCGAACCCGGCACATTGCGTAACCTTGCCTGAAAGGTGACGACGACCTCCAGCGACGCATTCGCAGCGACAGGCCCCAGCAGCAGCCAGATCGCGCGCACGTACTACGTGATCGCCGGTGTCTACACGCTGTCGGCATCGCTGATCTGGGGAGTCAACACGATCTTCTTGCTGCGATCGGGACACCTCACGCTGCTCGAGGCGTTCACGGCCAACGCGATTTTCACCGGGAGCATGGCGGTTTTCGAAGTGCCGACGGGGATCGTCGCGGATACGCGTGGTCGCCGCTTCTCCTTCCTTTGCAGCGTCGCAGTACTCCTCATCGGCACGCTCGCCTACGTTGCCGTCCCTTCGTTAGGTGGTCGTTTTGTAGCGTTCTGCGTCGTGTCGGTCGTGCTCGGACTCGGCTACACCTTTTACTCGGGTGCCGTCGAGGCTTGGCTCGTTGACGCGCTCAAAGCCTCGGGAGACCGCGAGCCCATCGATCGCGTTCTGGCGCGCGGTCAACTGGTGTCGTCAGCGGCGATGCTTGCCGGAGCCGTTGCTGGCGGACTCCTCGCCAGCTGGAGCCTCGCCGCGCCCTATCTCGTTCGCTCGGCTCTGCTGCTCATCGCCTTCGTCGTTGGTTATGTAGCGATGCATGACGTAGGCTTTGTCGTGCGCGCACTCCCAATGCGCGAGGTCCGCGCCGAGATGGCGCGCATCGGACGCCAGAGCATCAGGTTCGGCTGGAATGAACGCCGCGCGCGGCTCGCAATACTCGCTGGCGCCGCGCCCGCCGTCTTTCTGGAGTGGGGTTACCACGCGTGGCAGCCATACTTCCTTCAGCTCGTTGGTTCAGGGGCCATCTGGATACTCGGCTGGATCGCAGCGGCCATAGCGGTAGCGATGATGTTAGGCAACTGGCTGGTCGAGCGCTTCACGCAGTTCTGTGGAAAGCGCAGCACACTCTTGTTAGGCGCGGGGGTTGTGTATGCCGCAGCGGCGATCGGCGTTGGGCTGGCGAATTCGTTTGCGCTGGCCGTTTCGCTCTATCTCATCGGCATGATGAGCGCTGGCGTTTTCCAGCCCGTCCGGCAGGCGTATCTGCATCAGGTCGTGCCTAGCGAGCAGCGCGCGACGGTGCTCTCGCTTGCATCCTTGGTCTCGAGTACCGGCAGCATGCTCGGCCAAGGTGGACTTGGCTGGGTCGCGGCCCGAACTTCCCTGGCCACAGGTTACGTTGTTGGCGGGGCGCTCACAGCGCTCGCGATTCCACCCGTCGTCGCGATACGCAAACTCGGCGGTGTCGCTGACCTGATCCTGGGCAAGGCGGGTCGCTATACGGCGTGTGCGACGCTCGCGCTGCCGGAAGGAGTCGCGGTGAGCGCTCAGCGTGACGTGGAAGTCGTTGCAAGTACACCCATTGAGAGAGGTCCGCAGGCTGCATGAGTGCGCCGGTAATCCTGACAGTTGACGACGAGCCGGAAGTCTTGAACGCTGTCGAACGCGATCTGCGACTGCACTATCGTCCGGACTACCGCGTGATCAAAGCCTCGTCAGGCGCCCAAGCGCTCGAGGCAACGCAGCAGCTCAAGCAGCGCGGCTCACCAATAGCGTTGTTTCTGGTGGATGAACGCATGCCGGAGATGACCGGCACGCAGTTCCTCCTCGAGGCGCTCAAACTGTACCCGGACGCGCGTCGCGTGCTGCTGACGGCATACGCGGACACCGAGACCGCGATCGCTGCCATCAACGACATTGGGCTCGATCACTATCTCATGAAACCGTGGGAGCCGCCTAGCGATCGACTCTATCCGGTACTCGATGACTTACTGAGCGATTGGTCCGCGAAAGCGCGACCGTCATTCGACGGCATCCGCGTCGCCGGGACCGCGCTGTCGCCGTCGACATTTCTCATCAAGGATTTTCTCTCGTCGAATCAGATCCCGTATCAGTACGTCGATCTCGAGAGCGACGCGCCAACCCGCGAGCTCGTGAATTCGCTGCCCGACGGAATGTCGCGGCTGCCTGTTGTGTTTTTCCCCGACGGCACGACGATGGTCAAGCCGAGTACGCGCGAGCTGGCGGAACGGCTCGGAATGCAGACGCGCGCGAAGCAAACGACGTACGATCTTGTCATCGTTGGAGGCGGACCCGCTGGGCTGGCGGCGGCGGTGTACGGCGCGTCGGAAGGTCTCCGAACAGTTCTCGTCGAATGCACGGCGACAGGCGGGCAAGCGGGTACCAGCTCGCGCATCGAAAACTACCTCGGGTTTCCGAGCGGCCTAACGGGCGGCGATCTCGCTCGGCGCGCCACGGTGCAGGCGAGGCGATTTGGCGCTGAAATCCTAACGACGCAGGAAGTCTCACAGATCCGGCGCGCCGATCCGTTTCGCACGGTGAAGTTGGCCGACGGGACCGAGCTCTTCGGTCGCACGATGCTGATTTCATCGGGGATGGAAGTACGCCGGCTCGACGTACAGGGGATCGCCGATCTCGTCGGCGTCGGTGTGTACTACGGCGCGGCGCTCACCGAAGCCTCCACGTATCGCAATCAGGACGTATACGTCGTCGGCGCCGGCAATTCGGCAGGTCAGGGGGCGATGTTCTTCTCGCGCTACGCGCGCAAGGTCACGCTCCTGGTGCGCGGCGAATCGTTGGCCGACAGCATGTCGCGCTACCTGGTGGACCGGATCGAGGACACGGAGAACGTCGAGGTCCTCACGAAAACAATCGTGGCGGCCGTCAGAGGGAGCGGCAAGCTCGAAACGATCACGTTAGGCGACCCCTCGACGGGATTGACCAAAGAGGTGCCTGCCGCGGCGCTGTTCATTTTCATCGGAGCCGCGCCGCGCACAAACTTCGTCGAGGGTGTCCTGGAGCGCGATGCCCAGGGCTTCATCCTCACGGGCCGCGACCTTATTGTCGACGGCAAACCACCGAAGGGATGGAACCTGGATCGCGATCCGTTCCTCTTCGAGACGAGCATCCCCGGGATCTTCGCGGCGGGCGATGTGCGCCACGGATCCGGAAAGCGCGTCGCGGCGGCCGTTGGCGAGGGGTCGGCGACGGTGAGCATGGTGCACCAGTATCTCGCGACGGTCTGACATCTCCGCCATGACACGCGACGAGATACTCGTTAGGCTCGCACAGCATCGCTTGGTGGGCGCCGCACCGCGTTCGGAGCACGAGTGGTTGGCCGATCACGGAGAGTATCGCAGCTTCAAAGAGGGACAAATCAGCTGGCGCAAAGGCGAGCAAGGGCACGATTTCATGCTCGTGCTGTCGGGCCGCTTCGCAATCCATGTCGACGAGCGGATCGGGTGGAGGCGGGTGCTCGAGTGGCAAGCCGGCGACATCTCCGGCATCATCCCATACTCGCGCATGGGCGGTGCGCCGGGCGACGTCGTGATGGAAGCAGACACAGAAATCCTCGCTATTCACAAGAGTCTCTTCCCCGAGATGATTCGGGAGTGCCCGTTCGTCACGACCGCGGGCGTACACGTGATGGTGGATCGAGCGCGGACATTCAACTCGGCGCAGCTGCAAGACGAGAAGATGATCTCGTTAGGCCGAGTGGCAGCGGGACTCGCGCACGAGCTGAATAACCCGGCATCGGCGGCCGTGCGCAGCGCGCAGCTGTTGGAGTCGTCGCTCGATGCAACCGCGAGCGCCTCGCGCGCTCTTGGTGCGCTGCAACTCGACGCCGCGCAGCTCGCCGCGATCGAGCGCGTGAAGACGGTTTGCGTTTCGGCGTCCGCGACCGTTTCGCGTTCGCCGCTGGAACAGGCTGATCGCGAGGATGCGATCACCGAGTGGCTGGAGAGTCATGGCGCGGACGCAGAGGTCGCGACAGCGCTCGCCGATACGGCGATGCCTATCGGGGCCCTCGACATGCTCGCTGAGCGCCTCGATGGCAACGCCCTGAACGTGGCGTTGCGCTGGCTCGCCGAAGGGAGCAACGCTCGGGCGCTCACCAGGGACATCGAGCGCACCACGTCGCGCATCCATCAGCTGGTGTCATCGATCAAACGGTTCACATACATGGACCGCGCGTCAGTCCCGGAGCCAGTGGACGTGGCGCAATTGCTCGCCGACACCGTCACCGTGCTGACTTCGAAAGCGCGAGGGAAATCCATCACGGTAAAGCTCGAAGTCGAGCCAGGGTTGCCGAAAGTATCCGGGATGGGCGGACAGCTGAACCAGGTGTGGATGAACCTCATCGACAACGCGCTCGATGCGTCGCCTAACGGCGGAACGGTGACTGTGGGCGCGAAGCGCGAGCATGGCTTCCTCGCCGTGCGTGTGTCGGACAACGGGCCCGGCATTCCAGCCGACGTGCGCCCGAAAATCTTCGACCCATTCTTCACGACGAAGGCTCCTGGCCAGGGGACCGGCCTCGGACTGGACATCGTCCAGCGCGTCGTTCGAGCACATCGTGGTGAGCTGGACGTGAGCTCGGCTCCGGGCGGAACCGAGTTCCGCGTAGGACTCCCGCTCACGGACGGATCGGGTCCGGCCAGCCCCGCGTGAGTGAGCAGCGTTAGGCGAGCGCCATGACGCCGACGCTCGCTGCCGTCCTCGCATTCCTCGTCTTGCAGTTCGCCGTCGGGATTGTGATCTCCCGACGAATCAAGAACGAGGCCGACTATCTGATCGCCGGCCGCAAACTCAGCATGCTGTTGGCCACGTTCTCGATTTTCGCGACGTGGTTCGGCGCGGAGACCATGGTCGGGTCGTCGGGATCGGCATACCGTGAGGGCCTAACGCCGGCGTCGGCCGAGCCCTTCGGATACGGACTGTGCCTGATCGGGATGGGGCTCATTTTCGCCATCCCACTCTGGCGTCGTGAGCTCACGACGCTCGCCGACCTGTACCGGCAGCGTTACTCGGTACTCGTCGAGCGCGTCGCGGCTGTCATTCTGATTCCTGGTTCCATCCTTTGGTCCGCGGCACAAATCAGGGCGTTTGGCCATGTGTTGGCGACCAGCGCCTCCGCGCTCGAAGTGAATACCGCGATCGCCATCGGCGCGGGGCTGGTCGTCGGTTACACGATGTTCGGCGGACTGCTCGCGGACGCTGTCACCGACCTCATGCAGGGCATTGTGCTCGCCATCGGACTCGTGGTGTTGCTCGTGGCCACCATTGGCTTGTTAGGCGGCTTCGATCAGGCTGTCAGTGCTGTCACCACCTCGGGGAAGATCAGGCTCACAACCGGCCATTCAGTGTCGCTGCTCGACACGATTGAAGCCTGGGCCATCCCCGTGCTGGGATCGCTCGTCACGACAGAGATGGTCGGCCGCATCATCGCCACGCGCACGCCGGAAATCGCGCGCCGAGCCTCCATCGTGGCAGGATGCCTTTACATCAGCATCGGGCTCATTCCCGTGTTCGTCGGCATCGTAGGGGCAGATCTCGTGACGTCGGTCGACGACTCGGAACAACTCATGGCCGTCGTGGCTCGCCGCGCGCTGCCGACACTCGGTTACGCAGTTTTTGCGGGCTCGCTGACGTCGGCTATCCTCTCGACCGTCAACAGCACATTGCTCATCGCGTCCGGGCTGATGTCTCACAACCTTCTCATTCCTACGTTAGGCATCACCAGCGAGCGCATGAAAGTCCTGCTGGCGCGCGCAGGTGTCGCCCTGTTTGGTGTGATCGCCTACGTGCTCGCCATCCGCTCTCAGGGCGTGTTCGCACTCGTGGAGCAAGCGTCAGCGTTCGGCAGCACGGGCGCGCTCGTCACGATCACCTTCGGCCTTTTCACGCGATTCGGTGGGCCGCGTACGGCTCTCACGACTCTCACGTTAGGCTTGCTGTCATATCTCACGGCGTCGTATGCCGGCGTCCCGCACGCGTTCCTTCTGTCCCTCGCGGTGTCGCTTGTCTCGTACGTGATTGGCGGCATGCTGGAACGCCTCCTGACCCACGCGCGTCGCACCTCGGCGGCATAGCCGCTCAGTCAGCGCAAAATATCTTGCCGCAAGTTGACGAGAAGTCTCCAAGTGTCGCCCGCGTCGTCGCTGCGATACACGTCGTAACCTCTTGTAGCTGCATAGACGACACGCGGATCTGAGGGCGCGAACTCGAAGTCGTCCACGCGTCGAGCAATCGGAAGGACAAGACGCCAGCTTGTCGCGCCATTTACGCTGCGAAAGACCCCCTGGCTCCCGTGAACCAAAACAACCTGCGCGTCGGCCGGTGATACCGCGACGGGCTCGGTCCCGGGCGCTGTAAGCGTCTGCCAGCTCACACCGCTGTCCGTCGATCGCAGGAGTCGAAATGGCGTTCGTTCGGACGCGTAGATCACACGACCATCTGAAGATGCATCGAATTCAGCGATGTAGCGGCCCGCCAGCGCGTTAGGCAGCGCCACCCAGGTCGCGCCGGCGTCCTGGCTGCGCAGGAACCCGCGACTTTGCGCCTGCACCTCGAGGTCGAGCGAATACGTCAGCATGAACGAGACTGCGCTCGAAATACCCGTCACGATCTGCCAGTGCGAACCGCGCTCGGCGCCGGATGGGCCGACCGGTGTCCAGGAGCGCGCGTCGTCGGTCGACCGAAACAGTCCGCCTGCGAAGAACTGTCCGGCGAGTGCCGAGAATGTCGCGCGACCAGCGCTTACTCCTATGACCAAGGCGCTCCGATTCAGACGATCAAAGGCGACCGACCCGATGCTCGAGTTCGTTAGGCCGCAGTTCGCTCGCGACCAGGTCGCGCCGCCGTCAACGGATCCGTACACACCGGCGATTGAACTGGGGTAGTCGCCTGTGGCCGGACCGGGCGAGTCCACCGTCGCCGCCAACGCACGAGCTGGGTTCGTTGGGGACAACGCGAGGTCCCACACCTCGGGATAACCGAATTCGGCGTGGCGCATACCGTTCCGTAGGCGTGTCCAAGTGCGGCCACCATCCATGCTGCGGACGACGCCATTGCGTTCCGTCCCCAGGTAAACGACCTCGGGATTTGAAGGATGAACAGCCAGCGACCGGAACACTTGATCGTTGTCCAGGACGGTGGGCGCGGCCGGTCCGGCGATCACCTGTGCGCCGTTCCCAAGGGCATTGCCGCACGAATCGCCTCCGTTCGGACCCGCTGAGTCGTCTGCAGCACCGCCGCAGGCGCCGCCTAACGTGACTGCGACGCTCGATATCAGTCCGCGTGTCAAATGCGATAGCGACGCACGCATCGATCGATCACCGCTCGTCAGGCACTCGGTGGCTGCTCATTCCGTCCGTGCAGCGGCGCACCATCTGCCGACGAAAGCGTGGGGACGGTCAACCGCCGCACAAGGATGGAAAGGACCCAAAGTGCTCCGCCCAGCAACAGCAGGACCATCAATCCGCGCAGCACGTTCGCCATCAGCGTGAGGTCGAACGCTGGCCAGCTGAACTGGTATTCTCGCAGCACGCGCACGCGATCGACCATCCAGTGCCAAGCCGTGTGCGCGACGAGCGCGCTCAAAAGGATCGTCCCCATGCGCTCGTCCACGACCTTACGGAACAAGAGCGAGAGCACGGGCACCGAGATCGCCACGACGAGCAGCTGGCCCAGCTCGACGCCGACGTTGAATGACAGCAGCGATGTTAAGAGGTGACCGCCGGCGAACTGCATGGATTCCCGGAGCGCGAAGGAAAAACCAAATCCGTGCACCAGGCCAAATGCGAACGCGATGATCCAGCGTCG
>Ga0075421_100010718_pt1 | contig 11333 bp, 10 predicted proteins | sample SoiMetdeltSBSDD5_FD_75292 | JGI IMG/M metagenome (GOLD analysis project Ga0075421, IMG submission 75292) | Bulk soil microbial communities from a Populus tree surrounding site in Tennessee, USA - Soil MetaG P. deltoides SBSDD5 | ecosystem: Environmental > Terrestrial > Soil > Tree plantation...
CCGCCTTTCGATCCACCGCGAAGGATCTCGATCGAGCCCCATGCGCACAACAAAAAAAAGCTTCCCGGGCGTGCGCGTGCCCGCTGTTCCGCGGCCGGCGGTGAGGGAGTATCGTGGTGGACGGGGCCACGCCGTCAGGGTTCGAAGGGTGTTCAGGGGCTCGGCTTGCGCTTCGGCAAGGGGGCCGCACGGGAGAGCACGAGAGAGAGCATGTCGACACGAGTAGGTCCCATCGTCCTCGGCATCTTCCTGGCCGGTAGCGTCGATGCGGTCGAGGCTCCCAGCCTGAGGAACCTCGGGGCCAAGCACGCGCAGCTGCGAGGGGATCGTCTCGTCTGGTTCTTCTCCGAGGACTGGCTCGTGCTCGGTGTCTACGAGGCCAAGGAGGCCGTTGATCTGAATGGCGACGGGGACATGCAGGAGGGAGTTCTCCACGTGCACGAGTTCGCCTCGGGTCAGACCAGGAACATGAGGGCGGCGGCCTCCTTCGGGGGGTTCATCTCGAGCCGCGAAGCGCTGCTCGCCGTCTCCGAGTTCCAGCAGGGAATGGACCTGGACGGCAGCGGGAGGATCGATGCTTCCGCCGTCCTCCATGTGGGCGACATGGTCTCCGGCCAGCTCACCGGCCTCGCGATCCAGGGGGAGGGGTTCGTGGACTCGAAGGGGAGGTTCCTCGTGGACCTTTCCGAGAGGGTCCGAAAGGTGGATCTGAACGGCGATGGGCGGCTGTCCGAGGAGTCGTTCCACCTGGCCGAGTTCGCGCTGTCCCAGGGTCTCCCGAGCTTCATCCGGGGCGACTGCGATGGCGATGGCAGCGCACTGGGCATCACGGATGCCGTCTTTCTCCTCTCCCACGGATTCCGGGGCGGCGATACGCCCCCGTGCCTCGCCGCGTGCGACCATGACGGCGACGGAAACGTCATGGGGGTCACCGATGCCATCTATCTCCTCAACCACTTCTTCCTGGGCGGGACGGCTCCGCCTCGTCCCTATCCCGAGTGTGCGACCAGTACTCTCGTGACGGATGCCGACCTGGGCTGCGCTGCGCGCCTCGCCTGTCCCTGACGCCGAGGAGCTAGCCCGTTTCAGTCCCCACGTATCTTCGCGAGGGCGGCGCGGGCATGCACCGTCCAGTACTCATCGGCAGCTGCATCCTCGAGGGCCGGGATGGCATCCCTGGCAAGCGGACCGAGATCCCCGAGAGCTCCTCCGATCCGCAGGTGGCCGGAGCTCTCTCCCCGGCCGGCAGGCCCCTGGGCGTGGGGAGGCGCCCGGTGGCTACGCGGATTCCTCGTGGACACGCGCGTCCTCGTGCACTCCTTTGGGGCGCCATCATTCTCATCTCCACACCCCAGGTGATGTCATGCTCGCGAGACCAGGGATCGCCGTGCTCTTCGTCGCAGCCATGTGCCCTCCGCTACCGGCCACGGTTCTCAACGTGAAGCCGGACGGCACCGGGGACCATACCGAGATCCAGGCCGCGATCGATGCCGTGGAGGACGATGGCATCGTCCTCGTCCATCCCGGCACGTATCTGGTGGAGGCTGCGCTGAGGTTCGAGGGAAAGGCCGTGACCGTCCTTGCCGTAGGGGGGCCGGCTGTCACCGAGATCCGCCCCGCCGCCGACGCCATCCTGGTAAGCGTCGTTCTCTTCGGCGGCAACGAGACGAGGGCCGCGGTCCTCGACGGCTTCACGGTGACGCAGGAGGGAGCGGTCCGCGATTCGAGCGCGATCCGGGTGACCGGGTCGTCATCCCCGATGGTGATGAACTCGAGGATCATCGGCGGCTCCTTCGGGCTCGGCTCGAGCGAGGAATCGAGCCCCGCCGTCGGAAGATGTACCATCGTGGGCAAGCGCGCTGCCGTCCGATCGTCAGGCACCTCCAGCCCCCAGCTCGTCGATTGCCTGCTCGTGGGCGGCAGGGCGGTCAGTCCGCATGACGATGAAGCCTCGGGCTTGTTGTCGTCGGGCGAGTCCCGCCCCGAGCTCGCTCACTGTACGGTGTCGGGAGCATCCCTCGGGATCCGCTCCTCCGATACCTCGGCTCCGAAGCTCGAGAGCTGCATCGTCTGGGGGAGCTCGACCGAAACCCTGGTGCTGTCGGGGGGGGCCCTTCCGGAGATCGCATTCTCCTGCACCGAGAGCCCCTGGCCCGGCGAGGGAAACATAGTCGAGGACCCCGGCTACTGCGCCGAGGGACGATGGGATGACGCCGGGACTCCCCTGGATCCGAGCGACGACACGTGGACCGACGGAGACTACCGGGTGAAGCCGGACTCGCCTTGCCTTCTATCGGGCCGCGATGGAGGAGACATGGGGGCCCTCCTCGGAACCTGCAGCCTCGAGCCGGTCCTGTTCCGGAGAGGCGACGTGAACGAGGACGGGGCGCTCCAGATCGCGGACCCGGTGGCCCTCCTCAACTTCCTCTTCTCATCGGGCTTCACGCTCGACTGTCCGGATGCGGCGGACGTGGATGACTCCGGCAGCCTCGACATCACCGACGCGGTCTACAGCCTGGCCTACCAGTTCCTGGGTGGGCCGGAGCCGGAGCCCCCGTTTCCCGCCTGCGGCCCGGAGGAACCGGATGCGCTCGCCTGCGAGGAGTACGGGGGGTGCAGCCCCTGACCGGCTGCCGGGCCCTACCCCCAGCCCACCAGGACCACCCCGCAACGTAAGGCCGGCCCTGCGGCTGCTCCCACGAACACGCCGTGGTCCATGGCGGCGCGCGGGGGGGGCCCAGGCCCGGGCTGGCTTGACAGGAATTAAGCTCTGAATGACAGTATCCTGTCATGAAGCGGGGCGTCCAGAACAGCCTCCAAAACACGGTGGAGCGGCACCGGCGGCTCCGGGGATGGACCCAGGCCGAGCTCGCCGGGCGCGCGCGGACCTCTCGCGCGGAAGTGAGCGCGATCGAGACGGGCCGCCATGTCCCCTCCACGGAAGTCGCGCTGGCCCTGGCGCAGGCGCTCGAGTGCCGGTTCGACGACCTCTTCCAGCTCGCGGGCCCCGAGGCCGGACCCGTGTGGGCCTGGGCGCCGCGGCCGCCGCCGTGCCGCTTCCGCCACGCCACGGTCGCTCGGCGCACGGTCCTCTATCCAGTCGAGGAGAGCCATCTGGGAGCTTCGGTCCACGACGGAGTCCTCGGCGAGAAGGGCGTCGAGCTCCGCCGGGACGCCGTGCCCCCGGATAGGACGCTCGTGGTCGCGGGCTGCGATCCCGCCCTGCGGTTCCTTTCCCCGGAGCTCGAGAGAACCCACGGGTTCCGGTTGCTCCTCCTCACGCGCTCGAGCCGCGAGGCTCTCGATCTTCTCGGGAAGCGCCTCGTCCACGTCGCGGGCGTCCATCTCGCCGATCCCGGGCGGAGGGGGGGCAATGCCCGCGTGGTCCGGGAGGTCCTCGGCCCGGGATATCGTCTCCTCCGGCACGCGCGCTGGCAGGAGGGTGTGGCCCTCGGCCCCGGCCTCGAGATCGCTTCGGTGAGGTCCGCGCTCCGCTCGAAGCTCCGCTGGATCGCGCGGGAGGAAGGCTCGGGAGCCCGCTCCTGTCTCGACGGCCTTCTCGAGGAGGCCGGGGCCCGGAAGATCCCGCTCCGTTACACGGCGACGTCCCACATCGCGGTGATCGAGGCGATCCGGAGCGGCTGGGCCGAGGCCGGAATCTGCCCGCGCCTCTTCGCCCACGAGGCGGGTCTCCGGTTCCTCGAGGTCCGGCGCGAGGACTACGACCTCTCTTATCCCGCGGAGCTCGAGGGCGATCCGCGCCTTCTCGCGTTCGTGAAGGCGGTCCAGTCGAGGTCCCACCGCGACCTCATCGGAGAGCTCGAAGGCTATGACGCGGCCTCGACGGGCGAGCTCGAAAACGTTTCCTGATCGAGTGAAGGAGTCCCTGATGTCCGGACCGTCCATACCCAGCAGCGCGTTCCTGCGCCGGGTGCTCCGCGCTCTTCTCCCCGCGTGCGCCCTCGTCGTCTCGTGCCGGGAACAGCCGGCCGGCTCCCGGCCGGTGACGGTCTTCGCCGCGGCCAGCACGAAGGACGCGCTGGAGGAGATCGCGGAGATCTTCCGGAAGCAGCAGGGGATCGAGGTCAAGTTGAGCCCGGGAGCCTCGAACGCGCTCGCGACCCAGATCATCGAGGGCGCCCCGGCGGACATCTTCCTCTCGGCGAGCGTGGAATGGGCCGACTCGCTGAAGTCGAAGGGCCTGGTTCTCGAGGCGCGAAACCTCCTCGGAAACAGCCTCGTCATCGCCGTTCCCAGGGGGAACCCGGCGGGTGTGAAGTCCCCGGAGGATTTGCGTGCCGACGCGGTGAAGAAGCTGGCCTTGGCCGGCGAGAAGGTCCCCGCCGGGAAGTACGCCGAGCAGGCCCTGCGATCCGCCGGCCTCGACGAGGCACTGAAGACGAAGATCGTCCGGGGACAGGACGTGCGAATGACGCTCGCGTTCGTCGAGCGCGGTGAAGCCGAGGCCGGGATCGTCTACGCGACGGACGTCAAGATCTCCCGGGAGGTGGAGACCGCCTGCCGCTTCGACCCCGGGACGCACGACCCCATCGTGTACCCGCTCGTCCTCCTCGAGACGGCGGAGAAGAACGAGAGCGCGCGGAAGTTCCATGCATTCCTGCAGGCGGCCGGAGCGCGCGCCATCTTCGAGCGCCACGGCTTCACCCCTCCGGACTGACGTTCCATGACCGAAGCCGGACCCGCCCCGTACGTCGTCCTGTCGATCCTGGGACTCCTCTCCACCGAGGAGTGGCAAGCGGTGAGCCTGAGCGTGATCGTGGCGGTCACGGCGGTGGCCTCGAGCCTGCCGTTCGGGATCGCGCTCGGCTGGCTCATGGCGCGGAGAGACTTCCCGGGCAAGAGCGTCCTCGAGACCGCGATCAACCTGCCCCTCGTGCTGCCTCCCGTGGTCACCGGCTACCTGCTCCTCGTCGTGCTCGGCCGCAAGGGCTGGCTCGGCGGCTTCCTCGAGCGCTGGCTGGATGTCCGGATCGTCTTCACCTGGAAGGCCGCCGCCCTCGCCTCCGCGGTGATGGCCTTCCCGCTCATGGTGAGGGCGATCCGCCTCGCGTTCAGCGCCGTGGACCCGCGGCTCGAGCTCGCCGCGCGGACGCTGGGGGCGGGACCCGTCGACACCTTCTTCAGCGTGTCCCTGCCCCTCGCGCGCCATGGCGTGCTCGCCGGAGCGCTCCTCGCCTTCGGCCGCAGCATGGGGGAGTTCGGCGCCACGATCATGGTCGCGGGGAACATTCCCGGGGAGACGCGGACGATCCCCCTCCAGATCTACGGCGCGCTCGAATCTCCCGGCGGCATGGAGCGCGCGGCCATGCTCGTCGTGGTGGCCATTCTCGTCTCGGTGGGGGCGCTCGCGACCGGGGAAGCCCTCGAGCGCCGCGGCCGGGCGAAGCTCGCGGCGAAGCGCTGATCCGTGAGCCGTCTTTTCTTCCACTGCGAGCACCGCTATCCCGGCGGCTTTCGCCTCGACGCGGCGTTCGAGCTGGAGGAGGGGGTCACGGCCCTCTTCGGGCCATCCGGCTGCGGGAAGAGCACGATCCTCGCCATCATCGCCGGGGTCCTGCGGCCGGAGAGGGGCATGGTCCGGCTCGGCGATCGCGTGCTCATCGACACGAGCCGGGGGATCGACGTGCCGCCGGAGAAGCGGCGCGTCGGCATCGTGTTCCAGGACCACCTGCTCTTCCCCCATCTCTCTGTCGAGGGGAATCTCCGGTTCGGGCTGAAGAGGGGGGCGTCTCGAGCGATCGACCTTGGGCGCGTGGTCGATGTGCTCGAGCTCCACGGAATGCTCCATCGAAGCCCGCAGACGCTCAGCGGGGGGGAGCGACAGCGCGTTGCCCTGGGCCGCGCGCTGCTTCGAGGCCCGGAGCTCCTCCTCATGGACGAGCCCCTCGCCGCTCTCGACGCCAAGCTGAAGGACCAGATCCTCCGCTATCTCGCGCAGAGCTTTGTCGAATGGCGTGTCCCGACCCTGTTCGTGAGCCATGACCCTGCGGATACACGGAGGATCGCGAGTCGCATCATCGTGATGGATGCGGGCCGCGTGGAGCGCATCGAGGAGCCAATGAGTCGAGAAACCGGGCTTCCCGGTACCGGGAAAACAGCCGAGGAGGGATAGAGTTCCGCCTCCGTAAGCTGGTCCGGCGTCGTCGATTGGCGCCGGTGCGGGCGCCCTCCGCGCGCGACGCTGGTTCGATTCCGGCTCGCATTGTAGTGTTCGATGAAGCCATGCGACGCGTTGTTTCCTGGGGGCTCTACTGCCTGATTCTGGCCATTCCGGCCGGCGCAGTCCTGGTGTGGCCGCCCGGGGATGCCGGAGCACGCCCCGGGCGATCCGAGATCATCTTCCAGGGATTCAGCACGCTCGAGGACACCTTCTCCGGAGCCGTTTTCCCGGCCTTCCAGGCTCAGTGGCGCGCAGAGCGGGGAGAGGAGGTGCAGTTCGTCGCGTCCTTCGGGAGCGTCGGCAAGATCACGAATGGCATCCTCCAGGGAGTGCCCGCCGACATGGTGGTCCTCCACACGGACATAGGCGTTCGACAGCTCGTCGAGGCGGGTGTCGTGCCTCCCGACGTCTGCGCTCGGCTTCCACGAGGCGGCATGCTGATTCACACGCCGATCGTGATCGTCGTCCGACCCGGAAACCCGCTCGGCATCCGCGACTTCAAGGACCTCACGCGCCCGGGCGTCCTCATCGTGCACGCCGATCCCGGGACATCGGGCCAGTCGTACTGGGCCATCCTGGCCGAGTACGGGGCCGGTTCCCGTAACGGCGGGGGCTGGTCCGGGGCCAATGAGCTGCTGCGCGGCATATGGAAGAACGTCGTCTCGCAGCCGCGATCGGCGAGGGAAGCGCGGAGCGTCTTCGAGAGCGGCGTGGGCGATGCTCTGGTCACCTCCGAGCAGGACGCCATCTGGGGCCGAGCGGTCGGAACGCTCCGGGCGGAGATCGTCTACCCGCGGAGCACGATAGTGAGCGAGGCGAACCTGATGGTCATCTCGAAGAACGTCGAAGAACGGGAGCGGCCCGCCGTGAACGCGCTGATCGAGTTCTTCTGGAGCGAGCGCTGCCAGCGGATCCTCGTCGAGCACGGCTTCCGCTCGAGCAACGAGGACCTCAACGAGGCGCAGGGGACTTTCGGGATCATCGAGGATCTCTTCAGCATCGAGGACCTCGGCGGCTGGAAGAAGGTCCGCCGCGAGGTGATCGAAGGGACCTGGAAGCAGGTGCTCGCCGAGACCCGGAGAGGGTAAAACGCGCGGGAAGCCCCCGCGCGTCGTATTTCAGGATCGGCGAGGCGGCTTCCCGGTGCCCCCCCTTCCAGGCCAGGCGACGCTATCCTTCGAGAAGAAGGCCCAAAAAACTACGTGTTCGCTGGCGGCGGGGCCTGCGGGGGGACGAAGGCCTCCTGCACCTTCTTCAGGTCTTCGAGGGTGGAGGCGATGCCCGCCTGCACCTTCTTGCCCTGCGCTTTCGATTCGCGGATCACCGGACTCAGGGCTTCGATTCCCGTCTTGTTCAGGTCGTTCTCCAGGGTCTGCTGGATCTCGTGGAGGTTCCGGGAGAACTCCCTGTAGAGGTCCCTCGTCTTCTGGGCCTCGTCCCGCAGCGTCTCGAACTTCTTCCTGGCGTCGGCGCGCCGCTGCTCGGTGATCTTGACGATCTCCGGGTTCTTGACCCCGCTCGCGGTCTCCTCTTCCCACTTGTCCAGGTACTCCTGCGTCCTCGCCCTCAGGGCCTCGGAATTCGCGGCTGCATTGCTGGCATCATCATCCAGGAGCGCGAGCTGGGTCTTGAAGTTCTTGTAGGCGGGACGCGGATCCGCGGCGGCGGCGGCCACGACGGCATCGAGCGCCGTGAGCGTGGTGTCGATCTGCTGGCTACCCTTCTCGAGCCCGGCTCGGTACTCCTTCATGCTCTCGGCCCGTTTCTCCGACCGACCCTGGCCGCTCGAGGAGCAGCCGGCGATTCCGGCGAGAAACAGGACCGCAACCGGGAAGCGGAACATGGACATGAATTGCTCCTGAAAGGGACGGGATCTTCATGATTTGGTAAACGACGCTGCACATTGAAGTTCGGAAGGGACTCGGGAATCAACAGGAAAGTGTCCGGACACCGCCATCCGATAACATCCCCGTGAAGCGTCGCCACGCCGGGCCGGTTCTGGGATAGGATGGCGCATCCCATGCCTGCCGCCGCATCCATCGAGGAGGTGGATCGACTCTCGGGAGAGTTCCCCGATCTGCCGATCGAGGCCATCCTCAAGGAGGATCTGCTTCGCCAGGGCATTGCCTTCTCCGATGCGGCGCTCCGCACCTCGGCCGACACGAAGCCGAAGAGCTACTTCATCTTCAGCTTCGACCGGAGGCCCATCGAGGACATGGAGCTCGGCGAGAGCTCGAGGGCGCCCGAGGAGATAGCCCTCTCCGGGGGGCCTCGAGGACTCCGCCGGACCATCGTGAGCGTCCGCATAGCCCCCGACTCCCCGTACGTCGTGGACCATAGGGATGGAGCCCTGGTGCTCACGGCCGCGGGAGAGATCCTCGCCGAGGTGGGGCTCCAGGAGATGCCCTCCTACTACCGCCGGACGCTCGCCAACGGGAAGCCGATCACCGAGATGGCGCCCACGATCGAGTGGGGATACCTCGTCTACCTCACCGTCTACCGGAAGTGCCAGTACTTCGGCTTCAAGGAAGAGTGCCAGTTCTGCGACATCAACGAGAACTTCCGGCAGCAGAAGAGGGCGGGCCGCCCGTACAACACGGTCAAGGAGGTCGAGGAGATCCTCGAGGCGCTCGCCATCATCGACGAGGAGGACGCCGAGAGGCGCTCGCAGGCCTATACGATCACGGGGGGGAGCATCGTGGAGCACCTCCGGGGCCACGACGAGGCGGGGTTCTATGCCCGCTACGCGAAGGCCATCGAGGAGCGGTTTCCGGGCCGGTGGATCTCGAAGCTGGTCGTCCAGGCGCTGCCCAGGGAGTCGCTCCTCGTCTTTCGCGACGCCGGCGTCCGCATCTACCACCCGAACTACGAGGTGTGGGACCGGAGGCTCTTCTCGATCATTTGCCCGGGGAAGGAGCGCTACATCGGCCGCGACGAGTGGATGCGGCGGATCGTGGATGCCGCCGAGGTGTTCGGGCCTTCCCGCGTGATCCCGAACTTCGTCGCGGGGGTCGAGATGGCGTTGCCTCACGGCTTCAGGACCGTGAAGGAAGCGCTCGCGTCCACGGGGGAGGGGCTCGAGTTCTTCATGTCGAAGGGCATCACCCCGCGCTTCACGACGTGGTGCCCGGAGCCGCTCAGCGTGCTCGGGCGTAGCCAGGGTCCGGCTCCCCTCGAGTACCACGCTGGGCTCCTCAGGCTCTGGAGGGACACCCTCGCCCGCCACCGGCTCCCCGCGCCCCCGGGCTACGGCCTCCCGGGCGCGGGAAGGGCGGTGTTCTCGGTCAGCGCGTTTCTCGACGCGATCCCGGAGTCGACTCCGGTCGCGGCTCTGTAAACGCTCCCCCCTCCCGCTCCCTCTCCCCCTCCCGGTCTTCTTGGCTTCGGATGTAAGGAGTTACCTCGTCTTTCGGACTCACGTGAGTCGAGCGTGAGTCTTTCCGCCTGAACTCTCCGGCGAGCCAGGTCAACTCGTCGAAATCGGGAGCGGGAGGGTTCAGCGGGAGGACTTTTCGGTCTCACGTGAGATGGGGAGGCGCTCGGCTCCCCTTGATCCACGGCGCGATTTGCCGCAATCTCGTCATTCCACACAACACCGGGGGGTTCCACATGCGCCTCTTCCTCAGATCGATATCGCTCTCGCTCGCCTTCCTCCTCCTCCACGCCTGTAGCAAGTCGGACTCCGGGACGACAGACTCCGCGCCGTCCGGGAACGATGCCCCGTCCGGGGGGACCGGCGATGGCGGCTCCCCGGGGGCGGTTCACACCCCGCTCACCGAGAAGCGGTTCCAGGCCTACGTTGCTTACAGGAAGGAGCTCCACGGGTTCTGGAGAGGGTTCGCGGAGGACATGGCGAAGTTCGCGAAGACGGTGGATGCGAAGTCGGGCGGCGGGGGGGACATGGCCGCGGCGATGCAGGGCATCCGGCTGTCGGAAAAGCACGACACCCTCATCAAGGCGCTCCGGAAAAAGCACGGCTTCGAGGACGAGGAGGACAGCCGGCTCTGGGATGTCATGAGCGAGGTCGCTTCGGCGAAGGCCATCGAGAACCCTTCGATGGAGCCGAGCCTCGAGATGTACCGCAAGAAGCAGGAGAAGGGCGGCGAGGAGAAGAAGGCCGCCGAGGAGTTCTTCGCGATCCTCGCGGCCTCCGAGAAGGAGGGCCTCGACCGGGCCAGGGAGCGTTGCGGCGCCGAGTGCGTCGAGGTCCTCGTGAGGCACGTGAAGGAAATCCAGGATCTCCAGCTCGACGCCGTGCAGCAGATGATGATGCCGCACGCGGCCCCGAAGTGAGGAGTCGCGCCGGGCGCGCACGATCCGGCTGCGGGCCGGCCTACTCGTACTCGGCTTCGGTGACCGGCGCGCCGGGCAGCTCGCGGTCCAGGGCTTCCCGGTAGCGCAGGCACCCGCGCAGGAACACGGGCCACGTGGGGACGGCCACCTCGGGCCTGATCTTCTCGGGGAGGAGATTCCAGAGCTCCGGGTGATGCCAGCACAGCTCGTGTCCGGTGGCGTCGCGGTGAGCGCGTATGCCGTTCCGGAGCCGTTCGATCTCGGCGACGAGCTCCTCCCGGCTCATGTTCCGGAGGTCCTCGTCCACGTCACTTCGACTCGCCGAAGTCCCCCTCGAGGTCCCGGAGGGCGCAGTGGACGTGCGCCCCGTTGTTCTGCATGTTGGCGTAGTTGATGACGAACCCGGGGCCGTGGACGAGGTAGGAGTGGGGCTCCATGGCCTTCAGGCCGCCCCGCCAGGCGAAGTGCACTCCCGCGAGGTCCTCCCCGACCCGCTTCTCCATCTTCTCCCGGGTCTCGTCGTTCAGGTTCCCGGTGTACTCCCGGATGATCTGCCGGAGCGTCTCCTTCCCTTCCTTCCCGAGCTTCGAGGCCTCGAGGCCGGCCGGGAACGGCCCCTTGTAGCGCGGGGCGTCCGTTCCCACCTCGTTGGGCACGGAGTCCTCCTTGCCGAGGCAGGCCGCGAGCTGCTCCTTGTCCAGGGATCCGACGAGCTTCCGGGCGGCGTCCTCGACGGAGCCGAGGACGCGGAAGCCCTCCTTCGGACCCTCGCGCACGCGGGCGGGGTTCGCGCCGTAGAAGATGGGCGTGCTCGCGACGGTCTTGTCCCCATCCAGGGCGAAGTTCATGGAGAGGTGAT
>Ga0075421_100010719_pt1 | contig 11333 bp, 10 predicted proteins | sample SoiMetdeltSBSDD5_FD_75292 | JGI IMG/M metagenome (GOLD analysis project Ga0075421, IMG submission 75292) | Bulk soil microbial communities from a Populus tree surrounding site in Tennessee, USA - Soil MetaG P. deltoides SBSDD5 | ecosystem: Environmental > Terrestrial > Soil > Tree plantation...
GCCGGCACCCTGCGCTCGACGCCCACGTCGCACGCGAGCTGGGCGAGCACCGACGTGGCGCCGTAGGTCTTCGACCCCGGCGGCGCGGCGAGCCGCTCCCCCACCTCGCGCTGCACCATCGCGACCCACAGCCGCGCGCCGGGCAGCTCGACGAGCGACTTGAGCAGCACGGTGGCAGCGACGCCGTAGGGCAGGTTGGCCACGACCTTGTCCGGCGCGGGATCCAGGGACGAGAGATCGAGCCTGACGGCGTCCGCCAGGTGCAGCGTCACGTTGTCGAACGGCGCCAGCGCGTCGCGGAGCGCCGGCTCGAGGGCGCGGTCGACCTCCACCACGTGCAGGTGGGCCACCCGCCGGGCCAGGTACTCGGACAGCACCCCGAGCCCGCCGCCCACCTCGAGCACCACGTCGGCGGCCCCGAGCTCGGCGGCGCGGCCGATCACGCCCAGGATGTTGTCGTCGACGAGGAAGTTCTGGCCCAGCTCCCGGTTGGGGCGGATGTCGAACTGCCGGAGGCGCCGAAGGCTCGCCTGCCGAGGTTCGCCGGTCACGGTCCGAGCACGCGCTCGGCGTTCGCGTCGACGGTGCTCTCGAGCTCCTCGTAGGTCACGCCGCGGAGCTCCGCTACGAAGCGAGCCGTGTGCACGACGTTGGCGGGCTCGTTCGGCCTGCCCCGGCGCGGCTGCGGGGAGAGGTAGGGCGAGTCGGTCTCCACCAGGAGCAGCTCGGCGGGCAGCTCGCGCGCGGCGTCCTGGAGGTCGGTGGCCTTGGGGTAGGTCACGTTGCCGGCGAATGAGCACAGGTAGCCCTGGCTCGCGGACTCCTCGAGCCGCGAGGGCGCCGAGAAGCAGTGGAGGATCACCGCGGGCAGGCCGGGCGCATGCTCGCGGAGCATCGCGAAGGTGTCGTCCTCCGCGGCCCGCGTGTGGATCACCACCGGCAGGCCGAGCCGGGCAGCCAGCTCGAGCTGGCTCTCGAAGGCCTGCCGCTGGTGCTCGCGCGGCGCGTAGTCGCGAAAGTAGTCGAGGCCCGTCTCGCCGATGGCGCGGGCGGCGTCGTAGGCCGCCGCGCGCTCGATCTCGTCCAAGTCCTCGGCGCCGAAGCCCTCGCTCTCGTGCGGGTGGCGCCCGACGATCGCGATCACGCCCTCGTAGTCGCGGCCGGCCGCCAGCGCCCGCTCGATCGACGGGCCGTTCATCCCCACGGTCGCGAGCCGCCCGACGCCGGCCTCGCGCGCGCGCCGCACCAGCTCGGCCTCCGGTTCCTCGCACGCGTCGAGGTGGCAGTGCGTGTCGATCAACTGGTGTGCTCGACTCGCGGGAAGAGCTGGTCGAGCTCGCCCAGCCGGGCGCCGCCGCCGGCGGCCCCGAGCCGCGCGTCGTCGAAGCCGAGCTCCTCGCGGCCGAGCGCCCCGAGCAGCCGCTCGGCCGACCGCGGCATGAACGCGTGGAGAAGCACCGACAGCACCCGGAGCCCCTCGGCGAGCGTGTAGAGCACCTGGTCGAGCCGCTCGGCCTGCGCCTCGTCCTTGGAGAGCTTCCAGGGCTCCTCCTCCGTGACGTAGCGGTTCAGCCGCTTGACGCGACGCCAGACCTCGTCGAGCGCCACGGTGATCTCGACGGCGTCGATGTGCGCGCACACGGTCTCGGTGAGGCCCTCGAACTCCGCCACGATCTCCGGGGCCGGCTGCGCGTCCGGCACCACGCCGTCGCGGTAGCGGGCGATCATCGCGAGCGTTCGACTCGCCAGGTTGCCGTATTCGTTGGCGAGCTCGCTGGTGTAGCGCGTCTCGAAGCCCTCCGGCGACACCTCTCCGTCGGCACCGAACGTGACCTCACGCAGCACGTAGAAGCGCAGGGCGTCCTCGCCGTAGAGCTCGGCCACCTGGAAGGGCTCGATCACGTTCCCGAGCGACTTGGACATCTTGTGCTCGCCGAGCAGGAGGTAGCCGTGGATGGCCACCCGGTGGGGCACCTCGAGGCCGGCGGCCATCAGCATCGCCGGCCAGATGACCGCGTGGAACTTGAGGATGTCCTTGCCGATCAGGTGGACGGTGGCCGGCCAGAAGCGTCCGGTGAGGTCCTCCCCGTCGCGGGCGTACGAGAGCGCCGTGTAGTAGTTGAGCAGCGCGTCGATCCAGACGTAGACGACCTGGCTCTGGTCCCACGGCACGGGCACGCCCCACTTGAGGCGAGCGCGGCTCAGCGATAGGTCGCGCAGGCCGCCCTTGATGAACGAGAGCGCCTCGTTGTAGCGGACGTGCGGCGTGACGAAATCGGGCCGGTCGGCGTAAAGGCGCTCGAGCGGCTCCTGGAACTCCGACAGCTTGAAGAACCAGTTGTCCTCCTTCTCGATCTCGAGCACGATCTGGTGGATCGGGCAGCGGTTGCCGTCCTCGAGCTCGGACTCCGTCTTGAAGTCGGCACAGCGAGGGCAGTACCAGCCCTCGTAGGTGCCGTGGTAGACGTGCCCGTTGTCGTGGATGAGCTGCACGACCTCTGCCACCCGCGCCATGTGCTCGGGATCGGTCGTCCGAATGAAGAAGTCGTTCGTCACGTTGAGCTCTCGCGCCAGCTCCCTAAAGCGGATCGCGTTGCGGTCCCCGAGCTCGCGCGGGGTGACGCCGAGCTTCTCGGCGGCCTGGGCGACGGGCTCGCCGTGCTCGTCGGTGCCGGTGAGGAAGAACACGTCGTCGCCGCGCTGACGCATGTGGCGGGCGAGCACATCGGCGGCGATGGTCGTGTAGGCGTGACCGAGGTGCGGCTCCCCGTTCACGTAGTAGATGGGCGTGGTGACGTAGTACGACATTCCTCAGCCGATGCTACCCGCGGGGCTGCGCGCGACCCCATTCGCAGAAGGCGGGAGAGGTGGCGTCGGCTCAGCGCCGCGGCGAGCAGTAGCCCGGCGCAGGCGAGCACCATGCCCACGTCCGGACCTCGTGCCATGGCGGAGGTTCGCGCGGCTGCGCGGGTCCCGGCGCCCGAGTCGAGAGGAGAGGACTCGGGCCCGAGGCTTGGCTGGGTGGCCCCCCGCGGCGCGGCCTGTGGCTCGGGCCCAAGGAGCGCCGGCCGATCCGCGGCTGGGGCTGGACGAGCGGTGGGTCGCCCCACGGCGCGCGGCTCGGGAACCGTGCGCGGAGAGGTCACGGGTGCCGGCGCGGGAACCGCGCGCGGAACCGGAACGGCACGGGGAACCGGAATGCCGCGCGGCGCGGGCACGCGACGCGGTGCGGGCGCCGGCCGCGGCGCCGGGGCGGGCCGTACAACGGGCACGCCGGGCGGCGAGGGGACGACCGGCACCGGCTGCGGCGACGGGGCGGGCGCCGGGCCCGGCGCGGGCTCGGCCGCCGGCGGCGCCGCCGGGAGGAAGTCGAGCGGGTCGCGGTAGTCGTGGCTGGTGCCCGCGTCGCGCACGCCGAAGTGGAGGTGGGGCTGGGCCGCCGAGCGCGATCCGCTCGTGCCGACGGTGCCGACGGCGTCGCCCGCCCGAACCGTCGCTCCCGCGCGCACCTCCGCGGAGGACAGGTGCAGATAGGAGGTGTCGAACCCGTCGGCGGTTCGGATGCTCACCGTGAGGCCCGAGGAGCCCGCCACGCCGGCGAAGCGTACCTCGCCCCCGGCCGCCGCCACGACCGGCGCGCCGACGCCGCCCGCGATATCGATGCCACGGTGTTGCCCGGCGGCGTAGGGGTCGTCGCCGTTTCGGTAGCTCGTGATCAGCTCGCCGCGCAGCGGCCAGATCCACGCCGCGTGGGCGGGCGGACCGAGGGCGAGCAGGATGGCCAGGGCGAGGAGGAGGGTGGCGAGGGGGCGGGGCATGCGCCGACCGTACGGGCGGATCGGCCGGCCGGGAAGAGCGTGTTGCGGTGTTGGTGCGGTGCTGTGGCGGAGACGTAACGGACGTGCGCAAGTCGTTGCGCTTCGCCCCCCTACTCCCCCGCCGTCAGCGCCCGGTACAGGGCGTTCGCGCTCCCACCGGTGAGCTCCGCCACCACCCCCGCCGCCTTGCGCGGGTGGGCGCCGGCGTCGACGAGCCGCCGCAGGGCCTCGAGCCCCGCCGGCGCGTCCGCGTCCGCATCGACCTCGCTGGAGGGCCCCAGGACCAGCACCACCTCACCTCGCGGCGGCGCGTCGGCGTAGCGCGCGGCCAGCTCGGCCGCCGAGCCGCGCACGATCTCCTCGTGCACCTTTGTGAGCTCGCGGCAGACGGCCACCTCGCGCCCCGGCTCGAGCTCCGCCAGAAGCGCCAGCGTGGCCGGCACCCGCCGCGGCGACTCGAACGCCACCAGCGTCTCGCGGCGCCCCTCGAGCAGCCGCCGCAGCTCGCCTTTCTTGCGCGGCAGGAAGCCGTGGAAGTGCCACTCGTCGGCCGGCAGACCGGAGGCCACCAGCGCCGTGATCGCCGCCGAGGGACCCGGCAGCACCTCGACCGGCAAGCCCGCCGCGACGCACCCGCGCACCAGCAGGAAGCCGGGGTCCGAGACCAGCGGCATCCCGGCGTCCGACACGAGCGCCACGACCGCCCCCTCGCGCATGCGCCCCACGAGCTCCGCCGAGCGGGCCGCCTCGTTGTGCTCGTGGTAGGAGACGAGCCGCGCCGACACCCCGTACCGGTCGAGGAGGACGCGCGTGCGCCGGGTGTCCTCGCAGGCCACCACGTCCGCCTCGCGCAGCGCGGCGAGCGTGCGCAGCGTGATGTCCTCGAGGTTGCCGATCGGGGTCGGGCAGACCACGAGGCGGCCGCTCACGCGGGCACCACGTTCTCGAGCGCGAGCAGCGCCGCGCCGAGCATCCCGGCCTCGTCGCCGAAGTGGGCGGCCACGATCCGGACCGACTCCCGGATCGGCGGCAGCGCATGGGCCGCCACGACCTCCCGCGCCGGCTCGATAAGCAGGTCGCCCCCGCGCACGGCACCCCCGCCGATCACGATCACCTCGGGGTTGAACGTGTTCGTGACGCCTACCAGGCCGAACCCGAGCCGGCGGCCGACCTCGGCCAGCACGCGGCGCGCCGCGTCGTCGCCGCCGTGCGCGAGCTCGGTCACGATCCCGCCGCTGATCTCTCGCCCCGCCACCAGCCGGCGGCCGAGCTCCGAGTCGGGACGCTCGGCGGCCACCGTCCGGCCGAGCACGCCGATCGCGTTGCCCGAGACGAGCACCTCGAAGCAGCCGCGACCCGGGCAGGCGCCCGGGCAGTCCGGGCCGTCGAGCTCGATCACCACGTGGCCCAACTCGGGCGAGAGCCCGCGCGCGCCCCGGAAGACCTTGCCGTCGATGAAGAGGCCGCTCCCGATGCCGGTTCCGAGGGCCACGAACGCGGCCACGGACGCGCCCCTCGCCGCGCCGGCGCGGGCCTCGGCGAGCATCGAGGCGTTGCCGTCGTTGTCGACCACGACGGGCAGCCCGAGACGCTCGCTCATCAGGTCGCGGAAGCGCACGTCGGCCAGGGGCAGGTGGTTGCACCAGCGCGAGACGCCGGTCTCCCACTCCACGAGCGCGGGGATCCCGAAGCCCACGGCGTCGACGTCCGGCGCCGCCGCGCGGACCTCCTCCACGGCGTCGACGAAGATGTCGAGCGTCTCCTGACGGTCGCCGCCACGCCAGGTCCGCCGGACCCGGTGATGCACCGTCAGCGCCTCGTCCACGACACCGCCGAGGAGCTTCGTTCCACCCGCGTCGATGCCGATCACGCGCCTGGGCGGCATGCGGGTAGATATACAGAGGGGAGTGAACCCGCCCGATCCTGGCCCTCCGAAGTACAAGGTCTACCGCTCCCGCAAGAAGCCGCTCGGGCGGCTCGGGGGCGGCTCCGACCTGAACGCGCTCAAGCGTCGGCTGTCGCGTTCCCGCGACGGCGGCGGCGAGCCGCGGCCCTCGCGCGAGCGGGGCCCGATCACCCCCGGCCGGGTGGTCAAGTGGGTCGCGATCGCGGTCGTGGCCTGGCTCCTGCTGTCCCTGGTCGTGTTCATGATCAGCGCCCAGACGCAGGAGGGCATCTCGGACGAGGCCGAGGCCGCGCTGTCCGGCGGCGGGACCCTCCTCACCGGCAGCACGATCCTCGTGCTCGGCTCCGACGTGCGCACCGGCGACTCGATCGACGAGAGCGCCAGCGGCCCGGGCCGGTCGGACTCGATCATGCTCGTGCACGCCGCCTTCGGGAGCGTGCGCAAGCTGTCGATCCCGCGCGACGTGGAGGCGGAGATTCCCGGCCAGGGGCGCGGCAAGATCAACGCCGCCTACGCATTCGGCGGCCCCGCCCTCGCCATCGAGACGGTGGAGAACTTCCTCGGCAACGGGGTCGAGATCAACCACCTGGTGGAGGTCGACTTCGCCGACTTTCCCGCCTTCATCGACTCGCTCGGCGGCATCACGGTCAACTCGAAGTCGAAGATCTGCTCGCCGCCGTTCGACAACTTCTGGAAGGGCATTCGCTTCAAGAAGGGAGAGAACGAGGTGGACGGCCGCCGTGCGCTCGGCTTCGCCCGCATCCGCAAGAACCCCTGCGCCCCGGGCGAGGACGACCGCGACCGGGCCGCCCGCCAGCAGGAGGTGATGAGCGCTATCTCGGGTCAGGTCAAGTCGCCCAGCACGTTCTTCCGGCTGCCGTGGGTGAGCTGGAACGCCCCGCGCGCGCTCAAGTCGGACATGAAGGGGCCGGCGCTGATGGCGCTCTTCACGGACATCGCGAGCGGCGGCACCGGCGATACCGAGGTGATCGAGACCTCGCTCTGCGAGACGACGGGGCTGTGCACGCCCGGCAACCTGTTCGTCTCCGACGGTGCCAAGCGGGACGCCGTGCGCAAGCTGGTGAAGGGGGACTAGGCAGCCGCCAGCCGGCCCTCGAGCTCAGCGGCGAGCTCGCCCATCGGGATCCGCACCTGCTCGAGCGAGTCGCGGTCGCGCAGCGTGACGCTCCCGTCCTCGACCGTCTGGCCGTCGACCGTGACGCCCCACGGCGTTCCGATCTCGTCCTGGCGGCGGTAGCGCTTGCCGATCGAGCCGCCCGCGTCGTACTCGGCCGGCACGCGGCGCCGGAGGTCCTCGTAGAGCTCGCGCGCGAGCTCGGGCATGCCCTCGCGGTTCACGAGCGGCAGCACCGCCACCTTCACCGGCGCCACCTTCGGGGCCAGCCGCAGCACGGTGCGCTGGCGGCCCTCGACCTCCTCCTCGTGGTACGCGTCGCACAGCAGCGCAAGCAGCGTGCGGCCCACGCCGCCGGCCGGCTCGATCACGTGCGGCACGTAGCGCTCCTGGGTCGCGGTGTCCACGTACTCGAGCTTCTCCCCCGAGAACTGCGCATGCTGGGTGAGGTCGAAGTCGCCGCGGTTGGCGATCCCCTCGAGCTCGGACCAGCCGATCGGGTAGAGGTACTCGATGTCGCTGGTGGCGCTCGAGTAGTGCGACAGCTCGTCGGCACCGTGCGGGCGCAGGCGCAGCCGCTCGGGGTCGAGCCCGAGACCCGCGTACCAGCGCATCCGCTCCTCCATCCAGTAGTCGTGCCAGCGCTCAGCGTCGGCGGGCGGGACGAAGAACTCCATCTCCATCTGGTCGAACTCGAGCGTTCGGAAGACGAAGTTGCCCGGAGTGATCTCGTTGCGGAACGACTTGCCCACCTGGGCGATCCCGAACGGCGGCTTGCGGCGCGCGTACTGGAGGGTGGCCTTGAAGTCGAGGAAGATGCCCTGGGCGGTCTCCGGGCGCAGGTAGACGGTCGAGCCCGCCTCCTTCACCGGCCCGATCGTGGTCTCGAACATGAGGTTGAACTCACGGGCGTCGGTGAGGTCGCAGTCGGGATGGTCGCCGGGCAGCTTGGACGGCGCCTTGCCGCAGCGGATCTCGGGGTTGTTGCCCGTGCCGGCGCGCTCCTCCTCGAGATGGTCGGCGCGAAAGCGAAGCTTGCAGGCGCGGCAGTCCACGAGCGGGTCCGTGAAGCCGGCCAGGTGCCCCGACGCCTCCCAGGCACGAGGATGCTGCATGATCGCCGAGTCGAGCGCCACCACGTCGTCGCGCTCCTGGATCATCGCCTTCCACCACTGCGCCACGACGTTGTTCTTGAGCAGCACGCCGTAGTGGCCGTAGTCGTAGGTGTTGGCGATCCCGCCGTAGATCTCGGACGCGGGGAAGATGAAGCCGCGGCGCTTGCAAAGAGCGACGATCTTCTCCATGGTCACCATCGCGGCCACCCTACCCGCTGGTAGGTTGCGCCCCCCATGGTGGGAACCGCTCTGCGCCCCCTCGGGCACCTTGCCGCCTGGCTGGTATGGCACACGGTGCGCGTATCGCTGCTTCGCGACCTCGAGCGCCCGGAGCCACCGCGCGACGATTGAGACGCCGCTTGGCACTCCTATACTCGGAGTGCCATGCCCATCTACGAGTACCGCTGCGAGAGAGGCCACACGTTCGAGGTGATGCAGCGCATGACCGACGATCCGATCTCGAGCTGCTCGACCTGCGAGGCGCCCGTGCAGCGCGTGTTCCACCCGGTGGCGGTGCACTTCAAGGGCTCGGGCTTCTACAACACCGACTACGGCAAGAAGAAGCAGGGCTCCACCTCGGAGACGGGCTCCGACTCGAAGCCCTCCTCGGAGTCGAAGTCGAAGGACTCCGGCGACTCGAAGACGACTTCGAAGAAGGACTAGTCGTCGCCGAGCAGCCGGCGGGCACTTGCCACGCCGAGCTCGAACGAGCCCTGGCGATCCCAGTCCGGATCGGAGAGCACCTGGATGCCGAAGCCGTCGCCGAGGGCGAACAGGATCGAGGCCACGGCCTCGGGGTCGGCCTTCAGGCTCACGACGCCGTCGCGTTCCTTCTGGCGCAGCCAGCCCGCGAGTCGCTCGCGCCACTGCCTGTAGAGCTCGGCGAGCTCCGCCCGGATCTCCTCCGAGTGGCGTGAGGCGGAGAGCATCTCGTAGATCACCGCCTGGCCGCCGGCGTCGTCCTCGAGGAACTCGTTGAGCCCGACCACGAGCGCGTCAACGATCTCGTCGATCGAGTGGGCGTGGGCGAGACGCTCGTCCATCGCCTCGTTTCGCACTTCGCAGTCGTGGCGCACCACCTCGACCAGCAGGCGCTCCTTCGAGCCGAAGTAGTAGTGGAGGAGACCGCGCGAGACGCCGGCCTCACGCGCCACGTGGTCGAACGTCGACGCTGCCGCTCCGCGCGCTCCCACGCTGGCGCGCATGGCGGCGATGATGCGCTGAGCCTTGTCGCCCTCGAGCCGGCGCGGTAGGTCGACAGAGGCCTCCATCCCTGGGCCGGGATCCTAGCTGGCCGGCCAACCAGATGCGAGGTGGCCCAACGAGAGGGGGCGCCTCGCGGCGCCCCCCTGGGTCAAGTGGTTCCGACCGGTTCGCTCGGACTCGAGCTTTCCGGTTCCGGAGTGGTGCTCGAGGTGTACTCGAACTCCTCCTCCGCGCCGAACAGCGCGTCGAGGACCTTCTTGCGCAGGCCCTCGCTCGCGGCGAGCGCCACAACCGCCCCGACGATGCCGATCAGCAGCACGCGGCTCTTGCGCCGCTTCTTCCGCTTCTTGCCGCGCAGCGAGTCGGCGACCTCCTTCAGCGAGTTCGCGGCGTCCCGCAGCTCGCGCTGCGTCTTCTTGTCCTCGGTCACGGCCTTGACCGGGCCCTTGCCGTTCATCCGCGCGTAGGCCTTGCGCCCGGACTCGAACGCACCCTTGAGGTTCTCGCGCAGCTCCGGGTCGTTGACCAGACGCTGCACGTACTCGTTGGAGCGGATCGCCTTGCCGGCGGCGACCGCTCCGGCTCCGGCCTTTTCGGCCTTCTTCTTCTTCGATGCCATTGCTCTCCTCGATCCGCCTTTGGTGGGGAACACCATACCCGGCTCGGGCAGCCTAACGCCGACGTGGCTTGCGGAGCGCCGCTTCCAGCACCTCGCCGACGTCGTCCACGAGCACGAACTTCATCTTCCGGCGCAGGTGCGCGGGAATGTCGTCGATGTCGTTCTCGTTGCGGCGCGGCACGATCAACCGGTTGATACCCGCACGCTGGGCCGCCAGCGCCTTCTCCTTCAGACCGCCGATCGGCAGCACCTTGCCGGTGAGGGTGACCTCCCCGGTCATCGCGGTATCCGAGCGCACCGGGCGGCCGGTGGCGCGGGAGGCGAGCGCCGTGGCCATCGTGATCCCTGCGCTCGGGCCGTCCTTCGGGATCGCCCCGGCCGGGACGTGCAGGTGCAGGTCGTGCTCGCGGAAGTAGCCCTCCGGCACGCCGTGATCGAGCGACTTGACATACGAGAGCGCGGCCGCCGCTGACTCCTTCATCACGTCGCCGAGCTGGCCCGTGACCTGGAGCTTGCCCTCGCCCGGGAACGAGGTGGCCTCGACGTAGAGCACGTCGCCGCCGACCGGGGTCCAGGCGAGGCCGATCGCCACGCCCGGCTCGTCGGTGCGCTCCTGCACGTCCGCCTCGAAGCGCGGCTTGCCGAGCAGCTCGCGCACCACGCGCGGGCGGATCGTGCGCTTCGACCTCCGCGTTTCCTCCGCGAACTCCCGGGCGACCTTGCGGCAGATCGACCCGATCTCGCGCTCCAGCGAGCGCACCCCGGCCTCGCGCGTGTAGCCGTCGATTATCGCGTCGAGCGCCTCAGGCGTGAACTCGATCTTCGAGCGCCCCACGCCGTTGTGCTCCATCTGGCGCGGCACAAGGTAGCGCTGGGCGATCTCGCGTTTCTCCTCGTGGGTGTAGCCGGAGAGCTCGATCATCTCCATTCGGTCGCGCAGCGCCGGCGGGATCGTGTCGAGCTGGTTCGCGGTGCAGATGAAGAAGCAGCCCGAGAGGTCGAAGGGCAGGTCGAGGTAGTGGTCGCGGAAGGTCGAGTTCTGCTCCGGGTCGAGCACCTCGAGCATCGCGCTGGCGGGGTCGCCGCGGAAGTCGGCGCCCATCTTGTCGATCTCGTCGATCATGAATACCGGGTTGTTCGAGCCGGCGTCGCGCAGCGCGCGCACGATCGTGCCCGGCATGGCGCCGATGTAGGTGCGCCGGTGCCCCCGGATCTCTGACTCGTCGCGCACGCCGCCCACCGAGATGCGCTCGAACCGGCGCCCCATCGCCCCCGCGATCGAGCGGCCCAGCGAGGTCTTTCCCACGCCCGGCGGCCCGACGAAGCAGAGGATCGACGAGCGCGCGTCCGGCTTAAGCTTGCGAACCGCGAGGAACTCGAGGATCCGGTCCTTCACGCGATCGATGTCGTAGTGGTCGCGGTCGAGCACCGCGCGGGCGTGGCCGAGGTCGTAGCTGTCCTCGGTGGAGCTCGACCAGGGCAACGATGCCAGCCACTCCAGGTAGGTCCGGATCACGCCGTGCTCGGCGGCCTG
>Ga0075421_100010721_pt1 | contig 11330 bp, 13 predicted proteins | sample SoiMetdeltSBSDD5_FD_75292 | JGI IMG/M metagenome (GOLD analysis project Ga0075421, IMG submission 75292) | Bulk soil microbial communities from a Populus tree surrounding site in Tennessee, USA - Soil MetaG P. deltoides SBSDD5 | ecosystem: Environmental > Terrestrial > Soil > Tree plantation...
TGCTCGGCCGCGAACTTGCGCCAGCCGGTCCACGCCTGCAGCACCCAACTGACGAGGAAACACGCAAGCAGGACGAGGCCCAGATTGTAGTCGCGCCATAGCCGTCGCAACTTTTCGCTCATGTGCGCTCATCCTTGCCGGCACGGCACGGTCCGATCTCTTCGAGCATCGCGTCCGCGAGTTCCAGGGCGCCAACCATCGCGCGGGTGCCCATCTCGCCCCCGCCTCCCTTCTCGCATGGGTGCGAATTCCGCGGTGGCCAGCTTCACGCCTGCTGCCGTGACTTTCTTCAGGACGCGTTCGGCCACCGCCGCGAGCCGATCGGACATCCAGCCCTCAGGCAGCTGCCTTCTGGTTCAGCGCCGACTCGGCGATCTCCGTGAGAAGCCGGTCTGCCTTCTTCTCCTGCTCGAGATTGGCTTCGAGGAGGCGGATGGCATCGTCGCGGCCGAGCTGCTTCGCCCAGGCGATCAACGTGCCATAACGCGTGATCTCGTAGTGTTCGACAGCCTGGGCTGCGCCGATCATGCCGGCATCGAGGACTTCCGCATCTTCGATGTCCGCCATGTGCTCCTTGGCTTCGGCGAGGATGCCTTCGATCGCGTCGCACTTCTTGCCGCGCGGAGCCACGTCGAACAGCCTGAAGACCTGATCGAGGCGGTCGACCTGTCCTTCGGTTTCTTTGCGGTGGGTCTCGAGCGCTTCCTTGAGCTTCCTGGAGCCAGCCTTCTTAACCATACCAGGCAGGGCTTTCAGGATGTGCTTTTCGGCGTAATAGATGTCCTTGAGAGTTTCGAGGAACAGGTCTTCCATCGTCTTGATCGTCATGGGCGTTTCTCCGCGTTGAGGCGAGGTGATTTGGCAGGAACGCCGCCCCCACGGCGCAGTTCCGACCTGACCTGGCGCCCTATGAAATGCTTCGGCTTGGCGTATTCGGTGGCGAGGACATGACCGTCTGCAAGGACGAGTTCCCTCGCCGCTGGTTCGTGGGCGCGAGCCTATCGACCCACCGATCTGACCCATCGCTGAAGTTTTTTCGGGGTCATAGCCGCCAACCGATCTCGGTGCGGCGGCCAAGGAGTGGCTGCATTCAGCTACCCGCCCGGTTGGCTTGAATGGTACTGCCGTTACTACCGAGGGCGGCGCATGCCTGACAAAGATGCACGGCAAATTAAGTGGTCGACGGCTATACGGCGACACGTCCGTCCGCTTCAGGACAACTGCGTGGCGGGCGATTTCAAGCACCTCAAGCGCCCAGCGGCAAGCCCTGCTCCAGTGGGCCTACAACAGCCCCTGCTGTTGTGGGCCGAGGCAGCCTTGCGAGTGGCGACCGGGCCTGACGGCACATTGTGATGAGCGGGTGAGTTGAAATGACAGGCCGTTCGTTCTTGCGCTTGATCGGCTGTTTGGCGTTGTGCCTGGGCGTCGCGGTGGCAAACGGCAGCGTCACCTATCCTGAGATCCCCACTTGGTACGCGTCCCTGACCAAGCCCTCGTGGACGCCACCAAACTGGGTTTTCCCGCTTGTCTGGAGCGTCCTCTACGTGATGATGGGCGTAAGTCTGTGGCTGCTGTGGGATCGAGCTGCCGATACGAGCGGACGACGAACGGCGATCACGCTTTTCCTCCTGCAGCTGGTCCTCAATGCCACCTGGTCGCCGGTCTTCTTTGGGCTCCACCATACGCGGGCGGCACTGCTGATTATCGTCCTGCTGGCTACCGCCATTGCGGCGACGATCCTGGCGGCGTGGCGCACGCAACGGGTGGCGGCCTGGCTCCTGGCTCCGTACCTGGCCTGGGTCGTGTATGCGGCGACTCTCAATGCCGGCATCGTAATGCTTAATGTCTGATCGCGGTTCAGGGCTCCGCGGCGTTGAGAAATGTCAGCGGCCCGAACGGCCGAAGGGTCGACGCCGGCTGTGTTCAAGATTTCGAAGAGACGGCGCCAAGCGGTGGTTCAGCTTGCCGCGGGCGCAAGCGAGCGCGAGAAGTGCCACCCGCCCAGGCTGTTTGGGCGTCACCACGAAGTGGCCGAACTCACTGCCCCATCGAGCGTGCCGGCGGTCCCAACGCTCTGCGGCTTGGCTCTGGTTGGCCGCTCGACGCTGGTGAACCCAGCCCACGATTCCGGTTAACGCCCGGCGCGCGGTCGGTAATCAAAACCGTGCGGCTCAGTAGTCCTGGATGATATGCAAGTACTGGTGCGGATGCGGCTGCTGGGAAGGGGACAGCGAATGAAAGCACGCGAGCTCATCACAAACTCGTCGTTTGGCCCGGATCAGGTGAAGGCCATGGGAGAGGCCTTGGACGACGCCTGGGCACAGCTTGCACCCAGCGTCGATAATCGCCCCGACGCGATAGAGGCGGCGCGCTTTGCGCTCGCCGACATCATTCTGAGCCTGGGTGTGCAGGGCAGCTTCAATCCGCAGTGGCTTGCCGGCACTGCTGTTCAAGTGATGCTCTCTCGGGCATCGAGGTCGGAATCGCAGTAGGGGTTGCCGACGGCCCAAAGGCGCAACCAAAGGGGCTGCGTTGGGCTGGGGTTGGCTGGAACCGAAGCCAAAGCGGCGCCTTGCTGTTCGGCCGCCGGGGCGATCCCCTTGCCGTTTGGATGCTGGATTGTCTGGGATGCTGTATTGTCGCGTGCTCATTTGTGGTTGTCTGAGGTGGCAGCCGGCTTCCCTAACTCGGGCGGAGGCGTGCCCTCAAAGCTCGACCGCATGAGCATAAGGACGACTAGTACAACAAACACCGCACCGATCAGGATCGGTGTCCACGCGCTGGTCCCCAGTCGCTCCACGGTGAGCTCTCGCATCCAACGGTACATTCGCCACCTCTCGGGGCCGCAACTCATGGGTTGGCCGGCGGTTCCTCGGAGGCCGTGACGACCCGACTCCCTGGAAACGTGCGAGCGCTACTGCGCGCCGTGCTCAACAGGTTTTGGATATGGGAAACAATGCGTCTGGGACGCGCAATGAGATCCCCAGAAGCAACGGGCAAAATGTCGGCCTCGTTCATCGTTGGTTGACTTGCGCAAGTCGAAACCAGCTGAGTGGCCAGAGTTTCACAAACTGCTGCTGCGCTTCCGTCATGGCGACGAAACTGCGCGCCAGGAGAGCTTGTTGCTGAAGCAAAATTACCCAAGGCGCCCAAATTGGCACCACGCCATTGAGCTGGGTTTGTCGTGAGGCTCTTGCACGCGAACTTGTACGGCTCTGCTTCGTTAGGTCCGTGCGCGGCTGGCGCGGTCTTCTCAACTTCGGTTCGGAAGCCGTGAGAGCTATGGCACGAGGGCTCTTCCGTGCCTTCGTCCTCTTTTTTCTGATGCTTTTGGTTTTGGCCATTCGAGCCTCTTGTGAATGAGAGCACTCGGGAGTTCATTCCCGTCAGGTGCAACCAAGTAGCGCACCCCGACCGTCCAGCGCTTTCGCAGTTGAACCACCTGTGGGCAGGGATGTTCCGCGGTAGGTTTGAGGGAGGATGTCGCGGCTACTTGGCGCATTCGTTATGCAAACTAGTTCGGGAACAATGGACCCGTCCTTCCGTTGGCCCAAAACGGCTTTGCGCGAATGGAGACCTGGGACTATCGACACCTTGAGCCAAAAGGTGGAGTGTTTTCGCTTAGGGGTCGTGCTCTAGCATAGAGCGGTACCAGCGACTCGTTCTCAGAGCTCGAGGCCGATCAGGTCCCACGTCCCAGAGCTGGGGGACCCTTGCCTTTCGCTCCCGGAACGATCTCTACCGTCCGTAACGTGCACAACTACCGAGCGCTCCCCCGCTGACCGAATGTTAGTCAACTTGATCGAAATGCACGCTCTCAGATCGTATGCGGGCTAATTTGACAGTCGCAGCAGCGGCGTTCCCACGGCACCGCACCTCTCATCATACCTCCGCCCATGCAAGAACTGCTTGCCATGCCGACATGCTGATGCGCCGATCCCGTGCACGGTCGATCTAAAATGGCCACTCGCGGTGGTCGACCAGCTCATAGTTGGGCGGAAAACACCGACCCGCGGAACGTCAGCCTTTGTGGCGCGTTCCTCGGGACACGCAGGCCGGCTGCTTTCAAATTCTCTCTTAAGAAGGAAATACCCCCATGAAGCTGACCACTCTCGTTGCGGCGACTGCGATAGCGCTCACCGCGTTGCCCCTGGCCTGGGCGCAACAACAACCGCAAAAGGATCAGCCTGCAGCGGCGCCGCCCGCCGCTACCACGCCGGCCGAGAAGATGCAGCCACGATGGTACACGCGCCAAGGCGGCGAGATGCGTGCCAGCAAGTTGATCGGCGCGGACGTGAGAAACACGGCCAACGAAGATGTCGGTGAGGTCAACGAGGTGATCCTGGACAAGGACGGCAGGGTGGCCGCCGTGGTGTTGGGCGTCGGCGGTTTCCTGGGAATGGGCGAGCGCGATGTCGCCGTGGAGTTCAAGTCGCTCCGGTTCGCAGACAAGGATGGCACGCCAACCATCACGATCGACGCCACGAAAGACGCCTTGAAGAGCGCGCCGGAATGGAAGTGGGCCCGGTGATCACACCCGGTACCGGAACGGCGCTGCCAAACCGACCGGACCGGCGAAGTGAGATTGGCGCGGCACGTTCCGGCTATATCCAGAAAGACCCTGGCTGTCCGCTGGGGTCTTGCCCGCTCGAAGGCTCGATAGCACGAGCGCGCGGACCCGTGGCGTGAGCAACGGCCTTTTTGGATGAACGTGGAGACGCTGCCTAGACATCGCTAAGGCGCCGCCGTGATGCTGCGCTTGCAGACTGAGGCGATCGCCGCGGCACTCAGTCCTCGCCAGCACCGAACAGAACCCCTCGATCAGGAACGGTTCAGCCTATCCACGGCTCTCGCCGATGTGGTCGGCAACCGTTGCACCACGCTCCCCCAACGGCTTCCTTCGCCCTTCGGTGGTGTCTTTGGCGGTTTGGTGCTCCATCTCGGCATTTATCTCGGCGCCGACAAGGACAATCGTCGTCGAGAGCCACATCCAGACCATGAAGCCTATGATGGCACCCAGCGAACCGTATGTAGCATTGTAGCTGCCGAAGTTGGCAACGTACCAGGAGAGCAGCAAGGAGCCCAGCAGCCAGGTGCCTCCCGAGATGGCGCTGCCCCAAGTCACCCAGCGCCACTGCGGTTTGGTGCGGCTGGGACCGTAACGGTAGAGGGAGGCGAGCGCGAAGAGGATCACAACGTAGAGGAGGGGCCAGCGCAGCAGGGTCAACAGGCCGGCAGTCGATTGTGCGGGAATCTCAAGGAGCCTGAGCCCCAGCGGAACTGCAACCACACCTGCCAGCGCGACAACCATGAGCAGGATGCCACCCAATGTGAACGCCAAAGAACTCAAGGTAAGCTTCAGGAAGCCGCGCTTCTCGCGTTCCTTGTAGATGATGTTGAGTGCATCGAAGATGGCCTTGGTCCCGGCATTGGCTCCCCACAATGACAGGACCAGCGTGCCGAGAAAGGCGAAGCCAAGCGTGCCCTGCCCTTTTTCGGCAATGCGCTGCACCTGCTCGCTGATGATGTGAACAGCGCCCTCGGGGAGAAAGCCGGAAATCAGCCCTAGATGCTGGCCTATGGTGGTCGCATCGGCAAACAGGCCGTACAGCGACACCATCGCCGCGGTCGCAGGGAAAAGAGCGAGCAGTGCGTAGAACGTCACACCCGCTGCGACCAGCAACACACGGTCGCTCTGCACGTCGTCATAGACGCGCCAGACGATGTCCTTCCATCCCTTTGCAGGTATCTCCTTCGGCTCGTCTGCAGCGCGCCCGCGCCCAGCGTCCGTTGCCGCCGTCTCCTGCACCGCCGCACCGCCGGCCACTTCCTGCTTGCTGGGGCCGAAGAAGGCTCGGCTGATCCCGATCAAGGCCGCCGTGACGATGAAGTCGCCGGAGACGGAGCCAGCTCTCTTCGCTCCGGCTTTCTTGGGGAAAGAGCCGCGCCGCTGACCACTCCTAAAACCTTGGGCTGCCACTCCGCGGTGCCTCTCTGGCACGCGCTGCGCGTTCCGGCGCAATGGTCGGACACTTCTGCGTGCGCGCTGCAGGGAAAACGCGGAAACAGCTCTCGAGTTCTCTTATGATGAGGCTATGGGCGCTGGCGCGCCCCCATGCAGCGTGGCAGTGCTTTTATGGCCCTGCTGTCACTGGCACGAGCGGCCTACTTGGCGTCATTCGGCCACGCTAGTGGCGAACGTGTGCGAGCGCGCGAACAGCCCGTACCAGCGCCTCCGGCTGGAACGGCTTGGGCACGTGCGGTGCAGCCAGCAACGGTCCCGTAAGGTGGGCCCTGCCGTATCCAGAAATGACGACAAAAGGGGCGCCGCGCACGACGAGCCGACCTTCCTCTGGGCGGTACGCCATAGTCTTGGAATGGTCGGCCTGCAGGCCTCGGCGACACGCGGCGTTGTCCTGTCGAGCAACTCGCCAAACGAAGGGCTCGGCAGCGCCATCACGCCCAGGTAGGCCAGGATCTCCTGCTGCGGACGGGCGATGAGAGAACGCAGATGGTGAGATTGGGCGCTTCGCCCGCCGGATTGGCCTCAACCGCAGGGGTAGGCGCTTGTAAAGCACCGGACTCGAGCGAGGGATTTGCCATGCCCGACTGCGGTTTGGATAACGGCGGCCTCAGCCTTTGCTGTGCGATGGACTGATCCGGCGCGCAAGACATCAAGGCCCATGGGCCCACTCCACGAATGATCGTATTTGCTTCGCGCGTTCGGCACTGGCGCGAAAAGAACAGCACGGTTACGGCCGTCGAGACCGTGGTCTCGAGTGTCGGGCTTGAGCGCCGCCTTGATGCTTTTCGCCGTTTCGCACGGGCCGGCATCGCGACGAGCGGAATTCCCCACCTGGTTCTGCGCAACACTTCTTCGGCCAGCGAGCAGCCGGAGGCGTCCTCCTCAGAAGTAGCTGCCGCTACGGGCGCAGAGGCCGCACTCTGCACCCCCATAGGATTCGAGCGAGTGGGGCTCCGAAAGAGAGCCCTCGGAACAGCATCTTGGCCCTGGCGTTAAGACTAGAGACGATCTTCTCTCTCCAAGGGTTGTCGATATGGCACCGACGGATTACCGCACACGCGATCAGACCGAAAGCACAATGGAGCAGGTGGGCGAGAGCGCGCGGGAGGCTGGCCGCCGCGCCGTCAGCCTCACCGAAGACGTCGCCGATGCGATCAGGGAGCGGCCCTACACGGCGTTGGCGGTGGCCGCCGGGCTTGCGTTCGCGGCCGGCGCGCTTTGGAAGCTGGGACAGCGGCGCCCGCACGGCTCGCTCGAATCGCTGCTCAGGAATCTCCCGGAGCTGCCGGGGCGGGACAGCATTCTGCCGAGCCGGTGGCGCTAGCCGCTCTAACTACAACTACTCAGCGCTGCAGTGCGGCGCAGTAGATCAGGCGACGGGTCGCAAGGTAACCGGATCGTCGCTCCGCCGGGAGCGCTCGCCAGCGCGCCGAGCAGTGCGAACGGGGCCTGTCCCAACGCTTGCGCGGTCGCCTCCGACACCACCTCATGTGTGTCAGCCTGCTCAGCCAGTTCCTCGGCCTTCTCCTCCTGCTCCTCCTTCATGGAAACCGCGGCGGCCGCGATCAGTCCGACAGCCGCAAGACCGGCCGCCATGATCCAATAAGCCGTCACCTGCCCGAACGATTGCACGAGCATGACCGTAGTCGCCGCAAGCGCGAACCCGAGCGCGATCGCGAACGGTACGGCCACTGAGGCGCGCGCCACATACTTGAGAAGCAAGCCGCTCGCGGCTGCCTTCGCTTCCCTGAGCAGGCCTGCAAACACTGGGCGCCCCCTGGCTTCAGGATTTCCACAGAGCCCCGAGCACGAAACCGGCTATCGCAGCGGTCGCGAGGGTGGCCATTGGCTGATCCCGCACCGACTTGTCGAGAGCGCCCTTGAAGTTCGATCCGACCTCCTGCATGCGCTCGCTCGCTTCGCGGCCTTGTCCAGCCACGCGATTGGCCACGCTCTCGGCTCGGTCCGCCACGCGGCCGAGTTGCTCGGTCGCCTTGTCCTTGAGACCGGAAATCTGATCCGGCTTACCGGTATAGGTACTCTGGGCCATGGCACTCTCCTAGCGTTGCCCTCATCTAGGAACGCCGCCACGCCGGGTTTGTTCATGCGCGCCGGGATGCCAGGGGCGCGGCATCAGCGCCGCGCACGCCCATCGCTCACTCCCGCATCTGGGGTCTTGAAGCGGCAGCTTCCGAAGCGACGGCGTCGATGGCGCGCACGACCCGCTCGGGGGCGATGTGATGGACCATATGCGATCCACCGGAGAGAATATCCAGGCGGCTGCCCGCAACATCGCCGTGCAGCCGCTGTGCCTGACGGTGGCCTACAACCTCGTCCGCGTCTCCGGCGAGTACCGCCGTCGGGGGGAACAGCGATCGATAGCGGGGGCTCAGCCGTTCTGCGGCGGTAACCATGTGCGCGCTGTCTTCAGCAAAGGCTTTAACCTGGGAAGGCCGCAGCGTCATAGCTGTCGGGAAAAGTCGAGCAAACCGCGGTGACACGCCTTGCGGCGAGAACATTCTTTCGATCAGCCTCGGCCCGATCATCTCCCCAATCAGGGGGGCGACTGTATAGCTGAGGAGGTCGCCCACAAGCGGCAGTGCGGGAGGCGAGAACAGCGCCACGTCGGTGCGGGGCGTCGGATAGTAGTAGCCCGACACGAGCACGAGGCCGGACACATGGCGGGGATGGTCCAGCGCCAACGCGAGGGCGACCAGCGCACCCCAGGAGTGGGCGACAACGATCGGCCGGTCGATGCCGACGAGCCTGAACGCCTCCGGCAATAACGATGCCTGCGCGGCAGCCGTCCACGTCCGCGTGCCCGGTCTCTCACTGTAGCCAAAGCCGGGCCTGTCGAATGCTAGTGCGTGATAGCGCTGCGCGGCATGATCAATCACGCCGCTGATGAGCATGTCCTCCAGCATGGTGCCGTTGCCGTGCACGAACACAACGGGACGACCTCGCCCGCGCTCAACATAGTGCAGCCGTGTACCAGCGGCGGTTACGAAGCGTCCCATGGGCGGATGGTCGGCCTCTGCGCGTTTTGCGCGCCGGTTCACGATGACGGCGGAACCAGCCGTTGCCAGCGCTGCAAGCACAAGAAGGTCGACGGCCCGTCCTCGCCGCTTCGCCAGCAGTGCCCGCAACGCTTCCAGGTGCGTGCCCACGGTTGGGTCCCATAAACTCTTGCGCGCCACGCGGGTGAAACGTGGGCACCAGCAAGATGGTTTCGTTGCGCCGCCCGCCACCGTGAGGGTGGCGCACTTCAGACGGACCCGTGCAGTTAGCCGAGCCATTGCACGGGAAACAAAGTTTAGGGATCCTTCCTTGCTTCTCGAGCTCTTGCCGGCGTGACCATCTGCAGAACTTGCGTGCCACGTGGCGCCGACGTAGTCATCCCCGCGGACAGTTCGAACCGCATCAGCCTTGATCCGCCTCGCCGCCTTCGTCAGGAAGCCAGCGATAGATGCGGAACTCCTTCCGGCGGCTCAGGGCGTGGCGTATTCCCGTCCTGCCACTCTTCATCCCGGCGCTGGGCGGCAGCCTCAGCTGCACCATGGCGATCGCTTGGGAGCTGGTCTGACGCACCCGCATCTCGAAGCCCCTCCGAGGCTGTGCTTATGCTCTCGCGTCTGTTGGGCCCACAAGCGTTGCCAACTTGGCTTCGGCATCTATCGTAAACGCAAAGCCCACCACAAAATTCTGCCGAAAATTTCCCGGCGGCCCATGGACCTGCTTCCGCGCGAAATTGTTCCACTCCTGCGGGCGGCCCAAGCAGGCCCCACCCACCGAGATGCCCACAGACGAGCTTTGGCTTATGCTCGAGAAAAGGAAGCGCCATGTTTCTGCGCATCGACAAGCTGCAGATCGAACTCCCCGCCACCACGAAATTCGACCCGAATGCCGCGGCAGCCGTTCAGGAGCTCCTCGGCGGCCGGTTCGGCGAGATGTCCACGCTCAACAACTACCTGCACCAGTCGGTCGCCTTCAAACAGAAGAAGCAGCTGCGTCCATTCTATGAGCTTGTCGCCAGCATTACGGCTGAGGAGGTGGGGCATGTCGAGCTGGTGGCGGCGACAATAAACTGCCTCCTGGATCAGGCGCCAAGCTCGGATGATCCCGAAGCGGCGCCATACGAGGCCGTGAAGGACATGCGCTTTGCCCACCATTTCATCCAAGGGGGCCCCGGCCACACGGTGGCCAACTCGCATGGCGCGCCTTGGAGCGGCGATTACGTCTTCAACTCGGGTAACCTTGTCCTCGACCTGCTGCACAATTTCTTTCTCGAGTGCGGAGCACGGACGCATAAGGCTCGTGTCTACGAAATGACGTCGAATGAAACGGCGCGCACGATGATTGGATACTTGCTGGTGCGCGGAGGCGTGCACCAGGCCGCTTATGCGTTGGCCCTGGAGCGGGTTACCGGCGTGCAGATGTCAAGAATGCTGCCGCTGCCCAAGATCGACAACGCCAAGTTCGAGCACACGCGCCGCTGGGAGGAGCGCGGCGAACATACCAAGCTCTACTCCTTCAGCCCCGAGGACTACACGAACACCGGCGCGGTCTGGTCTGGCAAAGCGGAATGGGCCGATGGCGCTGATCTTCAAGTCGTTACCGGCCATCCTGAAGGGGGCGAGGCCCCGGAAGGTACGGCCAATTCGTCTGGCTTCGCCCCCGAATACAAAGTCGAGGAGATAACTGAGATCGCGAAGCGCCTCATGAAGAACATGTGAGCCGAACCCACGCAGAACGCAGTGGCGGCGCTCTCTGGCAGCACGGTCGAGACCCGTGTGCTTCAGTGGGTGGCGCATGGAAGGCACGAGATCCTTTAGTGACCTCGACACGCCCAAGGGCGAGGTCGCCCTGGCGAATGGCCGCCTCGTCGCTCGTTAAATGCCCACTGATATCCCCCAAGCGGACACCGCCCGCCTTGGGGGAACTCGCGATGGTATCAGCCGGTTTCACTTTGACCCCGCGGGCCAGCTTTTCAAGCGGTACCGTGACGCGAATGGACGACTTGCGATGGCCAACGAATACCCCGAGCCCCCTTTCCCCAGCCAGAAGCAGTCGGTGCCGGGCGTTACGTCCAAGATGACGCCCGTCCCGGACCATGGCGAGACCTCCTACAAGGGCTCAGGCCGGCTCACCGGCAAACGGGCCGTCATCACCGGCGGTGACAGCGGCATCGGCCGTGCGGTGGCCATTGCCTATGCGCGCGAAGGCGCCAATGTTCTGATCGCCTATCTTGAAGAGGATGAGGATGCACGCGCCACCAAGGAGTTGGTTGAAGCGGAGGGCCGCAAAG
>Ga0075421_100010723_pt1 | contig 11329 bp, 10 predicted proteins | sample SoiMetdeltSBSDD5_FD_75292 | JGI IMG/M metagenome (GOLD analysis project Ga0075421, IMG submission 75292) | Bulk soil microbial communities from a Populus tree surrounding site in Tennessee, USA - Soil MetaG P. deltoides SBSDD5 | ecosystem: Environmental > Terrestrial > Soil > Tree plantation...
CGTAACAACGACGTCAACGCCTTCGTCCTGGTCGACCCGGACGGTGCGTTGGCCGCTGCCAAGCGGTCGGAGGCGCGGTGGCGCTCGGGCAGCGCCCTCGGGCCTGGCGACGGCGTACCAACCTCGATCAAGGACATCCTCTACACCCGGGGATGGCCGACGCTGCGTGGCACCAACCTGATCGACGAGCGCGGTCCCTGGGCCGAGGATGCGCCGGCGGTGGCGCGACTGCGGGAAGCCGGCGCCGTCCTGCTCGGAAAGACGACCACGCCAGAGTTCGGCTGGAAGGGCGTCACCGACTCGTTGCGGCACGGCTCCACCGGCAACCCGTGGGATGCGGCGTTGACCTCGGGCGGGTCGAGTGGGGGCAGCGCCGCGGCGGTCGCGCTCGGCATGGGTACGTGGTCGGTCGGCACCGACGGCGGCGGATCGCTGCGCATCCCCGCCGCGTTCACCGGTACGGTCACGATCAAGCCGACCTACGGCCTGGTCCCGCTGTGGCCGGCGAGCCCGTTCGGAACCCTGTCGCACGTCGGTCCCATGACCCGCAGCGTCGCTGATGCCGCCCTGATGCTCGGCATTCTCACCGGCTTCGACCCGAGGGACTGGTCGGCGTTACCGACCCCTACGGCGTCGTTCCTCGAGGGACTGGACGACGGTGTGCGCGGCCTTCGCATCGCGTTCTCGCCGGATCTGGGCCATGTGAACAACGACCCGGAGGTCGAAGCCGCGGTGCGGACAGCGGCCACCGTGCTGGCCGATGCCGGCGCGCACGTCGAACAGGTCGATCCCGGGTTCGCCGATCCCGTTGACGCGTTTCACGTGCTGTGGTTCGCAGGCGCGGCCAAGGTCGTTGCGACCTACGGGCCCGACGCCATCGAGCGCGTTGATCCCGGTCTGCGCCGCATTGCCGAGCTGGCGGCCGGCCTGAGCAACGCGGACTATCTGGACGCGACCGCACGGCGGGTTGATCTTGGCGAGCGGATGGGTCGATTCCACCAGACCTACGACCTCGTGGTGACGCCCACCCTGCCGATCACAGCGTTTGCCAAGGGCATGGATGTCCCGCCGGGATGGCATTCGGTGGACTGGGCAAGTTGGACTCCGTACACGTATCCGTTCAACCTGACCCAACAGCCGGCCGCGAGCGTGCCGTGCGGGTTCACGTCCCGGGGTCTCCCGATCGGCCTTCAGATCGTCGGTCCTCGCCATGCCGACGCGCTCGTGTTGAGGGCCGCCCGCGCCTACGAGCGGGCCACCGACCGGACGTCGTCCCCACCGTGACTGGCGCGGGCACTCAGGCTTCGTCGAGCGCCGTGAGCACGTCGGCAAACGCCTCGATGGACGCCTGTGTGATCGGGTCCATCACGAGCTGAAGGTGCGTCGCGCCAGCGCCGGCCATGGCGGCGAGGTGCCCGGCGATGTCGGCCGGTGACCCCTGGACCGGCTCGACGGTGTACTGATGGCCCATGATCCGCCCGGCTCCGCCCAGACTCACCAGCACCGCCGCGGTCGCACCGACCTCACCGGGGCCGCGCCCGGCCTGTGCGGCCGCCTCGTCCACGCGATCGCGGACGGCCGCGAACCCGCGGGGCGTGTTGCCATACCGGTTCCACCAGATGTTCCACGCGTCCACGTGGGGTAGTCCGATCCGCATCATGCGCGGACTGGTCGAGCCGAGCATCAGCGGCGGGCCGCCCGGCCGCACCGGCCTCGGGTCGAGGACGCAGTTCTCGACCCGGTAGTAGACGCCGTCAAAGTCGACGTGTCCGTCCTTGAGCAGGCGGCGGATGATGGTGAACGCCTCGTCGAAGCGGGAAACGCGATGGTCATACGGGAAGCCGAACGCGCGGTACTCCCGCTCGTTCCAGCCGGCGCCGAGACCCAGGATCAGCCGCCCACCGGAGATGGAGTCGACGGTCGCGGCCTGTTTGGCCAGCATCGCCGGCGCATGAAAGCTCGTCGACGCGACGAGCGGACCAATCTCCACTCGCTCGGTGACGGCGGCCAGCGCAGCCAGCGAGGTCCACACCTCCCACGGTCCGCGCGTCGCCCCACCGGGCAGGTCGTAGAGCAGATGGTCACCGACCCAGAGTGAGTCGAACCCGACGGCCTCCGCGGCGCGGGCCATCGCGAACATCTCCGGCCACGCGACCGGCCGTTCGACCTCGGGCAGTTGAACACCGACGCGGCATGGACGCGGCACCGACGAACTGTAGCGCGGCGCATGGTGTCGTCCCGGGTGAGGCCACCAATTCCGCAGACCGGTTCTTCGCCACCCGCGTCTCCGGTCTCCGCCTGGACGCGACCGCCAACGATGTGCGCATGGGTGGCGTCCTCAACATCACGCAGGGCGACGTTCGCTTCCGGGTCGATATCGACCGGGGTCCAGAGTGGATCGACAAGCCGTTGAAGATCCAGGTATTGCGTCGGGGCACGGCAGCGCCGACGGTGCCCCTCGTCGTCGACGCCGTCGCCGGCCGTGTCACCGAGTTCACGCTGCCGCTTTCCACCTCGGGTGGCAACTGGGTCGTGCTTCGCCTAGCCGACCCAACCCAGGTCAACGCCAGCCCGGGACCAGCGGGTCATCCGTGCAACGACTGGGGCGTGGCCTACTCCAGCCCTTGGTGGCTCCAGCCCTAGCCGACCACCATGCGTGCCCCCGCCTGGGCCCACCCGGTGCCGGGCCGGGTGAGCAGGCAGTTGGTTCGCAGTTTCTCGAAGCTTGCGAGAGAGACAGCATGTAGTTCCACGTGGGCACGCATGCTGGCGATGACCTTCGCCGTCGCGAAGCCGAAGATGTCGTCGTTGGGATCTGTGTAGGTCTTCTTTACCGGGTCTTCCCGATCGCAGGTTGGTCTGACCCTGTTCGTCTTGCCGGCGGCGACGGGCTTCCTCTTCGGGCAGGCGCATTGGGCCCAGTAGGCGAACGAGCCACCGTCCGGAGTGGACGCGGCGAACGTTTCATCACCGACCGAGAGCGCCAGCGGAATCGCCGACTAGCCACCGCCACCCACCAAGGCCATGTCCGTACGGCGGTCGCCATTGAAGTCACCCGGCACAGCATGGACGTCGCCCTGTCGCGTGCGATAGATCAGAGGCGCTAATCTAGCGAATGCGGTCGATCCTTATGCCTGTCAGCCGGGACTTCAGTCTCGCCTGAGCAAGGCAGTAGGCTGCCGCCATGACAGTGAGATATCTCAATGGATTGTTGACCATGACCGTGGCGGCGGCGTTGTTCCTGGTGTCGCCGGGCGCGACCGGGGTGGCCCTGGCCGCCGACTGCACCCGAACCCACACCGGCCGCGTGCCACTGAACGACCTGGGTACGGGGACCTACATGGGCAAGCAGGGTGGCCTCTACCCGGGCGGGGTGAACGTCCGCCCCGCCGCGCATGATCAGGCCGGCGTCGCCCTGGCCACGAACGAGGTCGTGCCCCGCAACGCGGCCGGGCAGTCCGACCCGGTCAACGGCAAGGTCGTGCTGCTGTCGATCGGGATGTCCAACACCACGCAGGAGTTCCAACGCTTCATTCAGGTCGCGGCGGGCCTGCCTGGGCGCGATCCCCACCTGAGCATCGTCGACGGTGCCCAGGGTGGCCAGGACGCCGTTGCGTGGTCGAGCCCGACCAGTCCCACGTGGACGGTGGTTGCCCAGCGCCTGGCCGCCGCCGGTGTGACCGCTCAGCAGGTGCAGGTGGTCTGGCTCAAGCAGCAGATCGCGGGCGACGCGCTCGGCACGTTCCCGGGTGGGGCCCAGACCCTGCGAGACCGGCTGCGCGACATCGTCACGATCGCCCGCTCGAGGTACCCGAACCTGCGCATCGCGCACCTGTCCAGCCGGTCGTACGGCGACTACAACGGTCCCGAGCGCGGCAAGGGAGCGTACGAGCAGGGGTTCGCGGTCAAACTACTGGTGGCCAACCAGATCGCCGGCGACTCGCGGCTCGACTACGTCGGCGAGGACGCGGTCGCGCCCTGGCTCGCCTGGGGACCGTACCTGTGGGCCGACGGCCTCGGCGCCGACGACGTGCCCGGCGGGGTCCCCGGGCGCAGCGACGGGCTGGAGTGGGCGTGCTCCGACTACCAGAACGACGGCATCCACCCCTCGTCGTCGGGCAAGAACAAGGTCGCCGCTGCCCTGATCGACTTCTACACCACCGACACGACCGCGGCGCCGTGGTTCCTCAGCTGAACTCAGTAGCCTGGATCACCGCCAGCGGCCAGCCGGGCCGCTGCCTCGGCAGGAGTGTCGTCGTAGCCCGGCCGGGCCACGAGCACCGATTGGAAGAAGTAGCCCTGCGTCTCCTCTGGGTCGTCTTCCTCCGCGAACGGCCGCCACAGCGCGAGATACAGCTCCCGCGCCGTGAAGCTCTCATCATCCTCGTCGGGCTCAAGGTCGATGTAGCGGCCGAGCCGCTCCACGACCTCCAGCGCGGGAAGGCCGAAGACGTCGACGTCGCGGAATCGCACCAGGTCGCGCTCGTGCGGCGGCTCCAGCGGGCCGAGCGTTTCCAGCGCCGCGCGCGCCTCGGAAGGCGTCATCCCCAACCGCACCGGACCAACCCCGAGCGGCGGATCGAGAATGAACTCCACCCGCTGATCATCCCAGGCCACGCGTTCGCCGAGAAGTGCTACCACCCTGTCGACCACTCGTCGTGGCGTGGCGCGGAATCGGCCTCCCGTCACATTGATGACTGGTATTGCGATGTTCGCCACAATTCCGAGCGTGGAGGTCCGCCTGCTCGGCCCGGTCACAGTCGCCGGGCCGAGGGGACCGGCCGACCTGGCCGGCCCTCGGCAACGCGCGGTGATCGGCCTGCTGGCGCTGGTCGCCGGCACGGTGATGCCGTCCAGCAGGCTGATCGATGCGCTGTGGGGAGAGGACCCGCCGAGGACTGCCCTGCGCACGCTGCACAGCCACGTTTCCCGCGTCCGCCATGCCCTGGAGGCGTGCGGGCTGCCCGACGTGCTGGTCACCCGGGAGCCCGGCTACCTCCTGCAGGTCCCGCGTGACCGGGTGGACGTCCACCGGTTCGAGGAGGCGGTGCGGGCCGCTCGCACCTCGCTGGCCGACCGGGCGCCGGACCGGGCGGTCGCCCTGCTCGCCGAGGGTCTTGCGCAGTGGCACGGTGATGCATACGCCGACGCGGAGCTGGATGGGTGGGCCGCAGCCGAGGCCGAGCGGCTCGACGAGATGCGCCTGGCCGCGTCCGAGGACCTGTGGGACACGAGGTTGCGATTGGGCAACCACGGAGCGGCCGTCGACGAACTGGACCGGTTGCTAGTCGAACACCCGACACGCGAGCGGTTGGTGGGCCTGCACATGCTCGCGCTTTACCGAGCCGGGAGGCCGGCCGAGGCGCTCGACCGGTACGAGCGGCTGCGCGTCCGGCTGGCCGAGGAGTTCGGCGCCGACCCGAGCACGCCACTGCAGGACCTGCACAGGGCGATCCTTCGTGGCGACGCCGACCATGGAGCCCAGTCGGCGCCGGCCGCCGGTGCGCCGCGGCACGAAGCGTCGGCTCTTCACCCGCCCGCCCAACTGCCGCCGGCGCCCGGCTACTTCGCCGGCCGCGAGGCCGCCCTCAGGTCACTCGACGAGTGGCTCGATGACCCCGCCGCGGATGTCCGGCTGGCCGTCGTCACTGGGCCGGCGGGCATCGGCAAGACCGCGCTGGCCGTGCATTGGGCGCACCGGGCCAAGGGTCGGTTCCCCGACGGCCAGCTCTTCCTCGACCTGCGCGGGCATCACCCCGACACAGCCTTGGCCCCGGCCGACGCGCTCGATCACGCGCTTCGCGGTCTTGGCGTCCCCGCCGACCGGATGCCGGCCTCGGTGGCCGACCGGCTGAGCCTCTACCGCTCGTTGATGCACGACCGGCGGGTCCTTGTGGTACTGGACAACGGCGGTAGCGCCGACCACATCCTGCCCCTCGTACCACCCACCTCGAACAGCATGCTTGTGGTGGCTAGCCGCCAGCAGCTGGCGGCGCTGGCCGCCCACCACGCGACGCGCCTGATCGAGCTCGACGTGCTGGATCCGGCCGAGGCGCAGGCGCTCCTGCGAGGTGCGCTCGGCGCCGACCGGGTCGCCCGGGAGCCTGTGGCCGCGGCCGAACTGGCCGAGCTGTGCGGTCGCATCCCCCTCGCGTTGCGCATCGCGGCGGCCAAACTGGCCGGCCGTCCGCGCCAACCGATCGGGGGCCTGGCCGCGGAGCTGGCCGGCGGCCAGCGGCTCGACGGCCTTTCCGTGGCGGGCGACTCGCGCAGCGTCCGCAACGTGTTCGCGAGTGCGTACCATGCGTTGAGCGAACCGGCCGCGCGCCTGTTCCGCCTGCTGGGCCTGCACCCGGGCCCGAGCTTCACGGCACACCTGGCCAGCGCGGTCGCCGACCTTTCGCACGGGCGGGCCCGACGCAACATCGACGAACTAGCGGCCACACACCTCGTCACGGAGACCGACGTCGGCCGGTATCAGATCCACGACCTCATCCGGCTCTTCGCCCGCGAGCGGACCGAGACGGAGGACGAGGCTGGCCAGCGCGCTGCAGCGGTCGAGCGGATCCTCGACTGGTACCTAGCCGCCGCCGATGCCGCCAACCGCATCCTCGACCCGGCCCGCGACCGGGTCGTGCCAGAGTTGCACTACCCACTGATTGAGGTGCCCTTCGCCGAGCACCCCGAGGCCGTCCTTGCCTTCCTCGACGCGGAACACGCCAACATCATGGCCGTGGTCGCCTACGCCGAGAGCAACGGCCACGAGCGCCACGCCTGGCAGCTGAGTTACCTGCTCGCCGGGTTCTTCGAGTCGCGAGGTCACGCCGGTGACCGGATAGAGGTCTACCGCCGCGGGCTGGCGGCCGCACAGCGTATCGGGGACAAGGTGGTCGTCGGCCTGATGCATAGCGGGCTCGGCGTGGCCTGCATCGCTGCCCGGCGCTACGACGAAGCACTCGGCCACCTAAACGACGCTCTGATGCTCATGCGAGCCGGTGGCGACCGCCGCGGCGAGGGGCACGCGTACAACAACATCGCGGTGGCGCTGATGGGGCTGCGCCGGTTCGAAGAGGCGATCGCGCCGTGCGAGCGTGCCCTCGGTGTGCACACCGCGAACGGGCACACCCACGGCGTGATCCTCGGCCTGAACAACCTCGGTTACGTCTACGGGCAGACCGGCCGGATCGAGTTGAGTTTCGACCACCTGAACCGCGGCCTCGCGCTAGCGCACCGCGACGGCGAGGTGCGGCTCGCGGCAGCGATCCTGCACAGCCTGGGTGAGACCCACCGGGGACACGGTGCCGACGAAGCGGCGTTGAGCTGCTTTTCGCAGGCGCTTGAGCTACGTCGCGAGACCGGGAACCGCCACTATGAGGTCCGCACGCTCAACGAGATCGGTGTGACCCTCCTGCGGCTCGGCGAGTGCGCCGCCGCGCTGGCCGCCTGCGGGCAGGCGTACGAGATCAGCCGTCAGATCGACGACCAGCATCTGGCGGCCACATCCCTGGCGAACCTCGGCCGCGGCCACCTCGCGGCCGGCGACCTCGTCACGGCCCGAGACGAGCTGAACCAGGCCCTCGCGCTTCGGCTGCGAGCCCCGGACGCCGACGAGGAAGCCGGGATCCGGGGAGCTCTCGCCGATCTGGCTACCGCGAACAGTGGCCCTCCGCCCAGCTCACGCCGCCAGTCGTCGGTCCATCGTCGTTGAGGATTATCCCGTTCGACCAGGCATCGACGACCGTGATCTTGCCGGTCGTCCCACAGAGACCGATCATGAAAAGTTCGTGCCACTCGTTGATGCTGTCCTGTCGGACGTTGACGACGATCGTCTTGGCCGTCATGTCGCCCGAGGCGAACGTCAGAACCCCGCTCACCTGAGGGAAGTCGGCGCTATCGGCCATGACAGAAACGGTTCCATAGTAGACACTGCCGGGCTGGCTGCAGCCCTGGCTGATCACCGTGAACACGAACGGCGTCGTAGCGCCAAACCGCCCGGTGCCCTCGTGCTGGGTCGGACCGTCGAGAATGCTGACCTTCCGATCGCACGAGTTGACGTCCTCTGGCGGTGGCGGTGGTGCCCCGTACGCGGACCCGGCGAAGATAATCGCCGCTGCCACGACCGTCGCGACGACGGTCCCGATCCGGCTGTTCATGCTCATCTGACTCTCCCAGTCCGGCCCGGGCGGGCCGACACCGCCTGTGTACCGGTCCGCTGTTGCAAAACTGTTGTGACGGCCGCGGGCCAGGTCCTCGCCGCACGAGGACCCGACCCGCGGCCTCTTACCGCTAGGTGTTTACGCTCGCCAGCCGGACGGTGGCCGAGCAGGTCAAGGCTCCGACGTTCTTCACCGTGATGTAGAACTCGCGCTCGACGGAACCGTTAGTGTTGATCCGTTGCAGGTACCACGTTCGGGTCACCTGGAACTGGCACGGCGTCCCCGACAGCTGGCCCTGTGACGGCGTGAGCCCGACGAGGTACGCCACGGTCAGCGGGTTGGCGTTGTTCCAGTGCGACGTCTCGCTGATGCCCGGCGCCAGCGTGTCGGTCGGCCACGACGTCGCCGTCGTCTTCGAGGCCAGCCAGACGTCGGCGGTGCAGGCGATCGCGCCGACGTTCTTGACGGTCAGGTAGAACTCCCGTTCGCCGCCGGGCTGCTGGACATACCAGGTCTTGGTCACCTCGAACTGGCACGTGCTGCTGTTGGTGGCGCCCTTGGGAGACAACCCGACCACATAAGACGCGTTGAGCGGGTTGGCGTTGTTCCAGTGCGTCGTCTGGCTGGCGCCCGGATTCATGCCACCCGTCGGCCAGGTTGTCGCCGTCGTGATCGACCCGAGCAGGATGTTCGCGCCGCAGGCGATCGAGCCGACGTTCTTGATCGTGAACCAGAACTCCCGTTCGCCGCTGAACCGCTGCAGGTACCAGCTACGAGTCACCTCGAACTGGCAGGCAGCGCTGGTGCTCGCACCCGCCGGGGAGAATCCGACGACGTACGCGGCGTTGAGCGGGTTGGCGTTGTTCCAGCTCTGGTTCAAGCTCGCTCCGGCGGCGACCGTGCCCGAGAACCACGACGCCAGAATGCTGGGGCCCGTGGGGGCCGGGGCTGGACCGGACGGTGCGGCCTGAGCCGCGTTCGGGACGATGAGGACGCCGGTGAGGGTCGTGATCGCGAACGCGATGGCGACCCGTGCTGCTGTGCGCATGACGCTCCTTAGTTGCTAGGCCATTGCGGTCCACAGCAGTGTCGGAGCGTCCCGTGGCACAGCTGTTGCAGAGCCGTTGTGGCGATGCTGAACCATGGCCCTCTCACGAGTAGCCGAACGTCCAGCTATGACGCCCGCGCATATCGGGTAGTTTCCATGCATGACTGTGGCGCCAAAGGCTTGGCGGCTCGTCGCTCGCGTCGCGATCGTGCTCGGAATCGTTGCGAGCGGGGCTGTTGTCCCGACCGCCTCGGCTCAGGCCGCCCCGCCCGTCAACTGCGAACCTCGCCGCAAGGGTTACCAGGTGACCCCGGCCTACATCTACGTGTATGACTATGTGGCCTGCCAGTTCGAAGACATCACCTTCCCCGTCAGCGTGTCCCGTCTCGTGCCCGTGTCGCCGCCGATCTACTGGAACGTCGTGGCCAGCGGTCAGGGCGAGATCTTCTACATCTGCAACGGTTCTCTGCCGAACGTCTACAAGGTGCACTTCGGCACGTCGAATCCGCAGTTCACGGCCAACTGCGGTTGACGCCAGTCGTGCGCGCCTAGCGGCGTGCTGACGGCTCGAGTTCGTCGGCTACTTCCGGTCGACTGAGTCGGTGTGCTCGAGGATCGCGCGGACGATCGGCCGCCAGTCGGCGCGGTCGACCCCGTGGCCCGCGGCCTGCAGCGTCAGCAGTGTAGCGCCGGGGATCTCGACGGCCAGCGCCTGGCCGTGCCCGAGCGGGAACATCGGATCCGCGGTGCCGTGGATCACCAGCGTGGGTGCGACGATTGTAGAGAGCGGTTCGCGCGACCGCTCGTCGTCGGGTAGCACGTCGTGGTTTTGCGTGGCGGCGATGTTACGCGCCCGCGCGACGTCGCGACCGACCAGCTCACGGGCAGCCGCCTCATCGAACGGGCGTTGGCCCCCGGCAAGCATGCGCGAGTAGCCGACCAGGTACTCGATCACCGACCCGGTGTCCGACCAGTCCACCTCGGCTCCTATCAGGAAGCGCCCGAACTCGTCGGCTGGTGGCGGTAGGTCGCGGTCACCGGGCATCGCTGGGGACGTGCTGATGAGGACCAGCGAGAGAACGCGTTCGGCGCAGTCAAGCGCGAGCAGCTGGGCGAACGCGCCGCCGGCGGAGACGCCGACCAGGTGCGCAGCCGGGATGCCGTAGGCGTCGAGCACGCCAGCCGCGTCGGCGACGAGATCGGCGCCGGTGTACCGGGGGTGCCCAGGCTCGTAGGTGACCGACCGACCGGTGTCCCGATGGTCATAGCGGATCACGAACCGCCCGCCCTCGGCAAGCATGCGGCAAAAGCCCTCCTCCCACCACAGCATCGACCCGCCAACGCCCATGATGAGCAGGGTCGGCGAATCGGCCGGGTCGCCGAAGGACTCCGTGCACAGATCGACGCCATTCGCTTCGATCATCCGCTCGGCCATGCTTGCTCCTCCGCTCTGCGGCATCGCCCCAAGCCGGCGCTCGACAACCGGCGTCAGTGCAGCGGACCGTCGCCTGGACCGTTGGGGTCGTCAATGACGTGGATCGCGGCCTCCTCCGCACTGGCACCGCCGCCGTCGACTCCGACGTCCCACGCCACGGCGTCGGACTCCTCGTCCTCACCGAACCCTTCGTCCTCGGCCACGAGTCGGCCGGCGCGCGCCTCCCGTTCGTAACCCCGCCGCGTCAACTCGTCCTCGTCATCGACCGCCTCCGCGTACGGATCGACGTCCGGCTCCTCCTCGCTGAGCCGTTGCTCCAACGACTCGCCCGAGCGCTCCTCAGCGGCCGTGGTGCCGAACCGATTTGCGCCGGCCCAGCGGTCGGCCGCGGCCACCCCCGTGTCGAGCGGATCCGCGACCCGGTCGTCATCGAGGGTGTCGGAGGCGTCGAGCACGCCGTCGTCCTCCGCCACGTTCCAGATGTCGAAGTCCCCGCGGTCGGAGGCGTCGGTCGAGTCCTGGCCCATCGTTCCCCCCGGGTGTCGGTTGTGGTGTGTCGCTGACGATGCCCAGCGTAGGCGCCCTTCGAACCGCGCGGACCAGCAGCCTCGCGCAGATCGACACCCGGTCCACCTCGTCGGACCCGGGCGAGTGGTATGCGGGCGGATGAGCGACAGTGGTAGGACCGAG
>Ga0075421_100010724_pt1 | contig 11328 bp, 9 predicted proteins | sample SoiMetdeltSBSDD5_FD_75292 | JGI IMG/M metagenome (GOLD analysis project Ga0075421, IMG submission 75292) | Bulk soil microbial communities from a Populus tree surrounding site in Tennessee, USA - Soil MetaG P. deltoides SBSDD5 | ecosystem: Environmental > Terrestrial > Soil > Tree plantation...
TGTCCATCGGCCGCACTCTCTCCACAAACGCGAGAGGACAGGCAAATCTTGACCAGTCTTGAACTTCGGCTGCGGTAGGGGATCCTTATGCTGGGCCGGCCTAACTCGTTTCTTAGAGCTGGAGCCAAGCGGCGAGGGTCGGACAACATTGACTCTGGTTACCCCTGACGGTTGATTTCAAGGCCACATGTGTAGTCGTGACGGATTGCCGCAATGCTTCCGGCCTCTTCTCCGTTTACAACTGCCTCGAAAAGCCGTTAAATACGTCGGTCGACAGAGTATGCTGCGAGAGTGCGGAGGCGGGTCGTCATGACTCCTGAAGAGGTCATGACTCTTTTCAAATACAACGCGTGGGCAAACGAGAGGTTGTTGAGTTCGCTTCGCTCACTGGATCCGGAGCGATTTGCCCGCTACCTAAAGGCGAGCCATGGGTCGATTCGAGGAACTCTCGCTCATCTCGCGGCTGCCGAATGGATCTGGCTCGAGCGGTTGCGTGGCCACTCGCCAGACCAGCTCCTGCCCGAGGCCGAGTTCGAAACCATAGAAATGGCCACGCGTCGGCTTGCAGAGATTGATCGCGAGCTCTGGGACTATGTGACTGGACTGAACGAAACCGATCTCGAAGGAAGAAGAGACTACGTGACCACAGAAGGTAAACCGTACTCGAATGTTCTCCAAGACATGCTGTTGCATTTGATCAATCACTCTAGTTACCACCGCGGACAGGTCGCTTCCCTGCTGCGCCAAGTCGAGGCAACTCCACTCGCCACCGACCTCATCCTGTATTTGCGCGCGCTGTCGCCTTGACTCACGATGACATGAGATGTTGTGATGCAACGTCCTTGGGACGACCCGGCAGATCGCGACAACTGGAGACCGGCCCTATGACTTCCCGCTTCGTGGACACCAGCGAAATCCAGCGATTAGGAAGCTTCGATTTTCGGTTCCCTTCCGGTAGTTTGAACGGCAAGACTGTTCTGGTTCCCGGCGGAACCGGTGGGCTGGGCGTGGCGCTCGTTGCACAGCTCCTCCTCGAGCAGGCTATCGCCGTGGTGGGCTACCGGTCGAATGCCCAGCGGGCTAATGTCGTGAAGGAGAGATTGGAGTCGCGTTATGGAGGAACGGTTCATCTGGTCCAAGGCGACTTGCGGAATGCGGCGGATCGCCGGCGTTACGTCGACGCCGCGCTCCGACCTACGGGAGCCATCCAAGGATTAGCCTGCTTTGTCGGCGATCCAGCCCGGGCGAAATTCGAGACCTTGACCGCGGAAGATCTCGTGGAGTCCTACCAGACGAACTTTGTGGGTCCCATCCTGCTCGCCAAAGCAGTGGCGGAACACATGATCTCTCGCAGCATCTCAGGCAGTTTGGTCTTGCTTTCGTCGATGCAAGGTGTGGGACTGTTTGAGAAAAGTGTGAACTACGCGGCTCCCAAGTCCTCGCTCATTCATGTCTGTCGGATTCTCGCAAAGCAGTGGAGCGGACCTGCCAATCTGAGGATCAACGTAGTGGCCCCAGGAGCTACGGTCGCGGGGATGGCTGAAGCCTCGGTCAGCTCGGGCAAGTATGACGGATATGTTGAGACTGGCGCTGTGGCTCGTTTTGGCAAGCCTGAGGATGTCGCGCGCGCTGTCCGCTTCCTCTTGGAGCCCGACAACTATATCACCGGACAGGTGCTGGTCGTCGACGGAGGCCTAAGCCTGAAGGCCTGACTATCACCCCACTCACTCATCACTTACTCACCCGGCACGGGAGCATCTTGTCGCAGGAGGCTCTCCGCTTTGAGTTCGGCCCAGAACTCCCTCGGAATTTTTTCTTCCAGCAGCTGGAGATTCTCACTCACTCGGTCTGAAACTCGCGTTCCAGGAATAATAGCCGTGACAGCCGGATGTGCCAGAGCGAACTGTGAGGCCGCAGCCTTGAGTGAAACGCCATGCCGCCGGGCCACCGATTGCAAGCCGCGAGCGCGGTCGAGTACCTCCGGCGGTGCGTCAGCGTAGTTGTACTTCGCTTCAGGACCCAGGTTCGTTGCCAGGATGCCACTGTTGTAGGTCCCTCCAAGCAGGATACCGATGTTTCGCTTCTCGCAGAGAGGGAACAGCTCGTCGAGTGCGCCTTGCTCCAGCAGGCTGTAGCGTCCGGCGAGCAGAAAACAGTCGAAGTCGCCTTCGCGCGCAAAGCGGACCAGCAGTTCACACTGGTTCATACCGGCACTGACGGCCCGGATGACCCCCTGGCTCCGAAGCTTGGCCAAGGCCGGATAGGCGCCCCGAATGGCCTCGGAATAATGATGGTCCGGATCGTGAATGTGCAGGATGTCGATGCGCTCGATGGCGAGGCGCTTCAGGCTCTCTTCGAAAGACCGCATTACGGCGTCATAACTGAAATCGAATCTTGGTCGCACCGGCGGCGGGTCGGCCCACTGAGCGTCCTGGCTGGTGTCGCCTTCCTCGACGGGCACGAGGAGTCGGCCGACTTTTGAGGCCAGTACCACAGTATCGCGGCGAACACCCTTTAGGGCTTTGCCGATCCGGATCTCACTCTTGCCGTAGCCATAGAGCGGCGCCGTGTCAATCAAGTTCATTCCGAGAGAGAGCGCACGGCGCACTACTTCCAGAGCCTGTGATTCTGGAATGTCGCCATACAACCCACCCAGTGGCGCGCAGCCAAGCCCGATGCGTGTCACCAACAACCCACTCTTCCCCAGCGCCTTCGTCTCCAACCCTTTCATTGGCAGTCATCTCCTTGAAGGTTTGCTCGGCATGAAAACTCATACCTGTCGGCGGTGGCCCGTTTGCTTATCAGTTCATTTGGTGCATCCAATCTTCAATTCTCTCCTCCGGATGGGAGATGGAAAGGGGATGAGGGAAGTGATGGGACGGGCCTCAGACGTCAATGCGCGTCTATAACTCAATGAATGCCGGATCGACACTGGCGTTGTCCGCTTCCGCGCCGCCGTATTCTCGAGAAAATCGGGAGATCACTATGGGTTGGGCTGTCCAGGCTCCGCTCTGGGGGCTTTCCTTTCGTTAACAGGATTGGTAGTGATCTTAACTTCTCCGGGCTTGACCATGCCTAGTTCCTCTCGAGCAATTTTCTCGATCACTTTCGGATCGGTCTTCAGAGCTTTGATTTGCTGCAGGATTGCTTTGTTTTCATCGCGAAGCCGCTCGATCTTCCGGTTCAGCTGAAGATTCTCCTTTTCCCTGCGCTTCAGCTCCAAGTAGCCGTTGTCACCGATGATGGCGTAGGCGAACACCAACAGACTGACGACACCCATAATCAGAATCGAAAGTTTCACGAAGAAGGAACGCTGTGATTTTTCACCCATAGTTAGTCGCTATGCGCGACGAAAGGCCAAGATTGGCTTCAACGACGGCCAGGATGGGCTGTCCGCAGCCGGCTGTGCTGCGTGGCTCCGTGATGCTGCGCAACAAGGGCGCCGCACCACACACTCCCGTTGCGGGACACCAAGGGCGGCAACCCTTCTTACTGAACCCCCAGGACGAACTCCTTCGCCACTTCTGTTAACCGTTTCAACTCGTCCCTGCTGTGAGCTTCCACATAGCAACGCGCCACTGGTTCGGTCCCAGAAAGGCGGAGCAGTATCCAGGAACCGTCGTCCAAGATCAGCTTGAGCCCGTCCTTTCGGTTCAGGTCAACGACCCGCTTTCCTCTCAAGACTGCCGGTGGGTTTTCCAGTTTTAATTTCACATGTTCCTTCAGCTCTGGCGTCAGATGCAGGTTCAGACGCACGGTGTGGAAGGCACCGACGCGGCTCTCGATTTCAGACAATTGCTGGCGAAGACTCATCTTTCGCTGAGCCACCATCTCAGCTACCAGCAGACAGGCCAGGATACCGTCCTTCTCGGGAACATGGCCCTTAATGGTGAGCCCGGCGGATTCTTCCCCACCGATAATGATTCGATTTTCCTTGATGAGTTCGCCGATATATTTGAACCCCACCGGTGTTTCGTAGAGCTGCCGATCGTGGAACTTGGCTACCGCGTCGAGAAAATGAGAAGTGGCTACGCTCCGAGCTGCTCCTCCGCTCCAGCCACGCGTCTCAATCAGATAGTTGAACAGCAGTGGAATAATCTGGTTTGGCGCGATGAATTGGCCATCCTCGTCTAGAATACCGAACCGGCCCGCATCGCCATCAGTTGATAGACCCAGTTTCGAGTCTTGCCGCGTCAGATCTGTCTGCAGATCCTCCAGGTAGTCTGCCGCCGGTTCCGGCGGATTCCCTCCGAAGAGCACATCCCTATAGTTGTGGATGGTGCTCACGGGAACATCCGCCTCAGCGAGCACCTTATCGAGATGACCCCGCCCGGTGCCATAGAGCGGATCGTAACTGACTCGCAGTCCAGCCTTCCGGATCAGGGCCAGATCAACTTTGCCGGCCAGCATTTTGAGATACCCCACCGAGGGATCAATCTTCTCGATCAGCGCCGGGTTTGGTTTCCAGTTGTTGTAAGCTTCCGGCTGGCAGTGCAGGGCCTGAATGTTTTTTTCGATCTGCTGGGTCACTTCGGGCAAAGCTGGCGCGCCATCGGCGCTGGAAAACTTGAGACCCCCGTACTCTCCGGGGTTGTGGCTGGCCGTAAAGTTGATACCGCCATCAGTCTCGCGCCGGAGAATCTCATAGGCGAGCGCGGGTGTGGGCGCGGGGGCTGCACAGTAGTACACCTGGACGCCCTGCGCTGACAGGAACTCCGAGCATTCCCAAGCAAACTGGTCGGCCTGAAAGCGTGTATCGTATCCCACAATCAGACGCGGTCTGGAATTGGCCCGCTTGACAAATTCAACAATACCGGCTGCGGCCAGCCGGACGTTTTCAAAAGTAAAGTCTTCTGCGATGATTGCCCGCCAGCCCGACGTCCCAAACTTGATGTCGGCCATGTTCAGCTTGGTTACTCGAAACCCTTTACCAGAGCGGATTTCAAGGGATAACGAACGCTGCCGAAAAGTGGCCGTAGTGTAGCCCAAAACCGATATAATGAAAACACATTTTTTGGCGCCGCAGGCCTACGATCGCGGCAAAGCCAGTGCTTAAGGAGAGGTGGAATGACGGACAAAATCGTGGTTCTCGTCACCGTGGGAAATTCTGAGGAAGCCGCTCAGCTGGCCAGGAGCCTCGTGGAAAAGCGGCTGGTGGCCTGTGTCAACCGGGTATCCGGCATCTCGTCCTGGTATTGGTGGGAAGACAAGGTGATGGAGGACCAGGAAGTGCTGCTAGTCATGAAATCCTCGCGCCAGAAGTTTGCTGAGCTTGAGAAAGAGGTCGTCCGCTTGCACTCCTACGCCGTTCCCGAAGTGATCGCACTTCAAATTGTGGAGGGATCGAAAAACTATTTGAGTTGGATTGAGGACAGTCTTAAGGAAAGGGATTGACGGGTCGAAGGGTCCAAAGTCCGAAAAGCAAAGCCTGCAAGCTCAACAGCTGCCAACCTGCATCATCGATTTGCAATTCCTTTAGTTCCCTCGCTCCTCATCGATCTCCTTGAAATAATCTCTCCGCTTCAAGATCTCTCTTGGTTTGCTGCCATCCGCGGGTCCGACAATTCCGTCGCGTTCCATCATGTCGATCAACCGTGCAGCACGGCCGTAGCCCAGGCGCAGCCGGCGTTGCAGTGTTGAGGTGGAGGCCTTACCCATTTCAACCACGATGCGCACAGCTTCCTCATACATCTCATCAGCTTCGCCGTCGAGGTCTCCTGGCTGTTCATCCTTTTGCGAAGAATCCTCGACAATCTGCTGGTTGTACACGGGTTGGGCCAGAGATTTCAGGTGCCGGACGATTTCCGCTGTCTCCTCCTCGCTGACGTACGGCGCATGAACTCGAACCATCTTTGAAGAGCCAGGCGGAATGAAGAGCATATCGCCCTTGCCAAGCAACTGCTGCGCCCCCATCTGATCGAGAATCGTTCGGGAATCGACCTTCTGCGCCACGCGGAACGAAATCCGCGAAGGAAAGTTGGCTTTGATGACCCCGGTCAGCACATCCACAGAAGGTCGCTGAGTGGCGACAATCAGATGAATACCGACGGCACGAGCCATCTGGGCCAGGCGCATGATGGAGTCTTCCACATCCTTCGACGCGACCATCATCAGGTCGGCCAGTTCGTCGATGACAATCACGATGAAGGGCAGCGGCCTCTTCTCTTCACCCGGAACCTCCGGAAACAATTCCAGGGTTTTCGGTTTTCTCATCAGAGCGTTGTACTGCTCGATATTGCGCACGCCGACAGTGGCCAGCAGCTTGTAGCGATTTTCCATCTCGTTGGTGGCCCACTTCAAGGCATTGGAAGCGCGCTTCGGTTCGGTCACAACGGCAGTCAGCAGATGAGGAATATCCTCGTACAAACCTAGTTCCAACCGTTTTGGGTCGACCAGGATGAACTTCACATCGTCGGGCGAAGCCTTGTAGAGGATAGAAATGATCATGGCATTGACCGCCACGCTTTTCCCCGATCCCGTCTGCCCGGCGATGAGCAAGTGGGGCATCTTGGCCAAATCGGCAATGGCAATCTTGCCGACGATATCTTTACCCAAAGCCATAGTGAGCTTGGAGTGGGAATTCTGAAACTCGGCAGACTCGATGATCTCGCGGAGATAGATGGTCTCGCGATGCGTATTGGGCACTTCGACGCCAACCGTGGACTTGCCCGGCAATCGGTCAATCCGCACCGACTCGGCTTTGAGCGCCAGACACAGATCGTCGACGAGATTGGTAATTCGGCTGTACTTCACGCCAGCTTCCGGTTTGAACTCATAGGTGGTGACGACCGGTCCCGGGTGAATCTGGTGTACCTGACCATGGACATCAAACTCTTTGCATTTTTCCATCAGCTGAGTGGCGCGCTGCATCAACTCCTTCTCGTTGACGGCCTCCTGGACAGCCGGAGGGCGCAACAGATTCACGTTGGGAAACACAAAGTCGCGCGTACCGGTGGCAATCACCTGTGCCTTTTCGACCTGGACGCGCTTTTCCGTGATCTGGGGTCCAGGCTCGGCGAAATCCAGTTCACGTGGTGAAGGTTCTTTCGGAATCCGTTTGGCGGAAGCCACACCTTTTTCCTTCAGCTCAGCAACCGTCTGTGTGATCAGGGTTCCGGCTCCTGTCTCCTCCCGCCTTAACTTCTTCTCCAACTGAATCCGTTCTCTATCCTTCTCGCGGGCCGTCTGCCAGGCACGCCAGCGGTCTTTCCACGCGCCCATAAACGCGAATCGCTTCTGGAACAAGAGGATGCAGCTTGAAAACGAGAAAGTGGTTGAGACAAAGAGCGAAACGAGTATGCAAGACAACACCAGAATCAATGAGCCCGGAAAATTGAAGCGGGCACGCAGCCAATCGGCCAGCAGTTCTCCCATCACTCCACCTGCCTTCAGTGACCAGCCAACGGTCAGGAAGGCTGGAAACAGCAGCCCAGAAAGCGTGCAAGTGGAAGCCAACAAGGTCACCAGTCCGGCGAACTTGATTCCCGGGTGCTCGATGCGAGAAGAACGAACCCATTTCCAGCCGAAGAAGGCGAAGACGACTGGCAGCAAGAAGGCCGGATAGCCCAATGCCTGAAGCAGCAGATCCGCGAGCGTTGAACCAAACTCACCGACAAGATTCTCAACCGGCAAGTCGGTTATCCGGTCCCGCGACGTGTTGAATGAAGGGTCCGTCGGATGATAGGAGACCAGACTGAGCAAGAGGAGAATAGTGAGTGTGAAGAGCACGAGACCGACTGCTTCATTGGCCCGTGGGTGTTTCGTCGGAACAAGTATGTTCATGGCCGGAACCCTGCAAATTGAATCAACCCCAGGATGATCATCCCCAAAGCGACTCGGTAACAGACAAAGATCAACAGCGTATTCCTTTGCAAATACCTCATCAGGAACTTAATGGTGAGGTAACCGACAAGCAATGAAGAGAGGAAACCCAGTACCATCGGCATCCGGTCGGCATCCGGAACCCCAGCGTGCCACAGATCGAGTAGTTTCTTGAGACCCGCACCAGCAATGATAGGAGCCGAAAGCAAGAAGGAAAATCGCGCAGCAGCCTCACGGGTAAGGCCGAGAAATAAGCCCGTGGTTATGGTAATGCCTGACCGTGAAGTGCCGGGGAACAAAGCCAAAGCTTGAGCACAGCCAATGCTCATGGCATCGACTAGGGAAACCTTGGTCAGATCTTTCTCCAACCGGGACGTTTTCTCGGCCAGCCACAACAATAGAGCTACACCGATCAGCGTAATGGACAACAGGAAAGGGCTGCGCAAACTAGTCTCCACCGTTTTCTGTGCAAAGAAACCCGCAACGGCAGCCGGCACAGTAGCGCACACCACCCAAATCAGCAGTTTCGAATTCGCCTGTTTCTCGGCAGCCGAGTTCGGTCCTCCAGGAAACAGCGAGAGAGCCATCTGGTACCAGTCACGCCAGAAAAACGACAAAATGGCTAGCAATGTTCCGGCGTGAAGGACCACATCGAACGTCAGCCCCTGATCCGGCCAACCGAACAACCAGGGCACGAGAATCAGATGAGCAGAGCTGCTGATCGGCAGAAACTCCGTAATTCCCTGGACCACCCCCAGGACAATCGCTTGGACTGCAGTCATGAAGCGTTAGACTCGAAGCTTAAGACTTGAGCTTGACAGCCGCCTCGGGCCTCGAGCTTCATAAGCGTCAAATCTCCAAAATGACCGGCAACACGAGTGGTCGCTTCGACGTTTGTTTGAACAAGAACCGACGCAGGTCTGTCCTGATCTTTTCTTTGATCACGGCCCAGTCTGTAAGTTCTTCGAACGTCGATTCCTCAATGGTCTGAAGCACGCGCCCTCGGGAGTCATCCAGCAGCGAATCCCCTTCGTCAACGAAAACAAATCCGCGGGTGATGATCTCGGGTTGGCCTTCTAGCTTCCCGGTTGCCTTGTCGATGGCCAGAACTGGCAGCACAATGCCATCTTCGGCCAGGTGGCGCCGATCGCGTACGACAATCTCCTCAACTTCGTCGAGACTACCCTCATCAATGAAGATACGACCCACCGGGACTTTGCCGGCGATCAAAGCCTCATCCCGTTTCAACTCGATACGGTCTCCAGTCTCAGCAATGAGCACTTTCTGCTTCACGGCCTGGAGGCTTTTGGCAAGCTCGGCATGGCGAAAGAGTTGGCGATACTCCCCATGAATGGGAACAAAGAACTTAGGACGCACCAGGTTCAAGAGAAGTTTCAGCTCTTCCGAACTGGCGTGTCCGGAAACGTGCACAGGCGGTTGCGAGCCATCATCGTAGTAGACGTGAGCGCCGTGCCTGCAAATGTGGTTGACCATCCGGGAGATGGCCTTTTCGTTTCCGGGGATGACGCGAGCGGAGATAATGACTGAATCGTCGGGTTCAATCTGCACGCCTTTGTAGTTGTCCACCGCCAGACGCGGAAGCGCAGCCATCGGCTCGCCCTGGCTGCCTGTCATGAGCAGGGTCAACCGTTCAGAGGGCAGCTTCCTGGCATCCTGAAATCTTGACAGAATACCATCGGGGACTTTCAGGAACCCCAGATCCCCCGCGATCTTCGTATTAGCCAGCATCGAACGGCCGCCCAGTAGGACCTTGCGATTGTATTTCTGAGAAAGATTCAGAACGATCTGAATGCGATGGATTGAAGACGTAAAGCAAGCAACAACAACCTTTTTGGGTGCGTGGTGGAAGATCTCGTCGAGGCGCTCAATAACGGTGGTTTCTGAAGGGGTAAAACCAGGCCGCTCGCTGTTTGTGCTGTCGGAGAAAAGTGCCAACACCCCCCGGCTTCCATATTCGGCTATGGTGGGCAGATCCATAACCTGCCCATCCAAAGGAGATGAGTCAATCTTGAAATCGCCGGTGTGAAGAATCGTCCCAATCGGGGTGGTGATGGCGAGCATCACGGCATCCACGATGCTATGGGTGACGTGGATGAACTCCACCCGAAAATCACCGATTTGCTCCACCTGCCGCGGTGTCACCGTTACGAGCTTCGCCTCCCCCAGCAGACCGTGCTCTTCGAGCTTGGCTCTTACCAGGCCAAGCGTATAGCGCGTTCCGTAGACGGGTGCGTGAATCAAGGCCGGAAGCACAAAGGGCAACGCACCGATGTGGTCCTCATGACCATGAGTGATAAGGAAGGCCTTGACCTGAGAGGCGTTTTCGATGAGGAAGCTGATGTCGGGGACAATGATGTCTATACCCAGGAGTTCCTCATCGGGAAACATCAAGCCGGCATCGATGACAACCATCTGGTCCCCGTACCGAAGGACCATCATGTTCATTCCAAATTCACCGAGGCCACCTAAGGGTATGGCTTCAACAACGTCCGGGGTCAATTGTTAGCCTGCGTCTTTCTTTGCATAGATTTAGCCAAGTCTAGCACATTTCTATATTTGAAGGAATGTTTGAGCCGCTGTGGCACCACATGAATGGACAAAGGGGACCCAACATAGCCGGCAAGGCGAATCCACGGCTCGAAGTAGGGGAACCTGCTGGTTTCAGCGATGCACCAAAGACTCGCTTGCATCTGGGCTTGAATGAGATTCTATCTCTCCTCGCGGCGTATCAAGGTGTAAAGCTTCAGCGGAGCTGAGAAAATAGACTCAGAAAGTCCTCCAGGCTCAGAGCCTCAGCTCGCACATCGCTTGGCTTATCCAAGTCCGCCAGGCACAGACCCAGACGCTGTTGGTCAACACTTCCCTTCAGACAGTTGCGGAGCGTCTTGCGCCGAAATGAAAAGCAGTGTTTTACGAAATCAAAAAACCTCCGCTCTTCCACTAAGTTCAACGGCTTCATGGCTTTCGGTTCCAGCCGAACAACGGCTGAGTCAACCTTGGGGATGGGGCGGAATGCTGGCGGCTTGACTGGAAAGAGCCGACGAGAGAGAAAGTGATAGTGTGATGTGACCGTTAGTACTCCATATTCTTTGGAACCCGGTCTAGCCAGCAGCCGGTCGGCGACTTCAGCTTGAAGCATGATGGTGACTGACTCGAACCAGTTCGAATGACGACCTAGCCATTCCACAATTGGCGACGAGATGTAGTACGGCAAATTACCCACCACCTTGATTCTCTGCTTGGGCGCCAGCTCAGGGAACAGTCCTTCCAGGTCCAAGGTCAGAATATCCTGGTTGAGGAAGCAAACCCCAGGTCCCCGAAATGTGGAGCGGAGGGCCTCAAAGAGCGCCCCATCCAGCTCCACGCCTGTAAACTGCCCGACTCTCTCAGCCAAATGGGCGGTCAGAGCTCCGGTGCCACAACCAATTTCCAGGACCCTGTCTTTCGAGTCCAAATCCAAACTAGCGACGATCTTGTGAATGACTC
>Ga0075421_100010725_pt1 | contig 11328 bp, 10 predicted proteins | sample SoiMetdeltSBSDD5_FD_75292 | JGI IMG/M metagenome (GOLD analysis project Ga0075421, IMG submission 75292) | Bulk soil microbial communities from a Populus tree surrounding site in Tennessee, USA - Soil MetaG P. deltoides SBSDD5 | ecosystem: Environmental > Terrestrial > Soil > Tree plantation...
TCGTATTACCCGAGCTATTATGAATCGATGCAAAAGGAACTGAAGACCAAACAGCGTCCGGATGACAGCTGGGCGTTCAACGGCGCGAAAGACGAGGAGATTATCGGGAGCGTCGAAGATCTCGACTTATTGATGCGCGACCTGGGGTTTCACAAGCATAAAACCGAGCAGCGCCCGACGCCCCGTCAGGGAAACAATGAAGCGACCACCCCGAGCGGCATCGTGCCGCCGCCGTTCCTGAACAGGATGGCGACCGAGCTCAGCGAATCTGTGCCGAACGCCTCGACTACGGTATCGAGCCGGGTCTCCGCTCTCGGCGAGTCCATGAAATCGTTTCCTGTGGCGCGCATTTGGGAGCTGACTCAACTTGTTGGCGAGCAAATTCCGGAAAGCCGGCCCAGGATGCGGTTTCTTCGCACCATGGCGCATCAAATTCGCGCTCTGCCCACTCAAGAGCGGGCCGGCGATTCCTCGACACTCTGATGTCGCTCAAAGATTTGATCCGTCGCGGCCTGCGCCGATTGATGACCGAACTGGCGATTCGTATGGTCGATGCGCAGGGGGCTGTGGCCGAAAGAACTATGCCCAAATTCGCCAATCGGCCGGCGCATCTGACCATCGACTTGCCGCGCCGAATCATCAATCCGCAACAGATCTCCTTCGGCGATTATGTGTGGCTGGGGCCCGGCTGCTTTATCGCCGCGGTAAAAGAATATCCGTCAGTGTCGCTCCGGCATCCGGACAAATACCACGACGTACAAACATTTTCGCCGCGGATCCACATCGGTCATCGGGTGACCGCTTCGGGAAATTTGGTCATCGGCGCAGTGCGCGAAATCGACATCGGCGACGACGTCATGTTCGCCTTCAACGTCACCGTTTTGGACAATCTGCACGGTTTTCAGCATCCCTATGAACCGTACAAATATCAGCCGCTGCAAAGCATTGCCCCTGTGCAAATCGGCCGTGGCTGTTGGATCGGACAGAACGTCGTGATTCTACCGGCAGTGACGATCGGCGAGATGTCGATCATCGGCGCCAATAGCGTCGTTACCCATAGTATTCCGGAACGCTCCATCGCCATCGGCGCGCCGGCGCGGGTTGTCAAACAGTGGGATGACAGGGCCCGTGAGTGGCGTGCGTTTCCTCCCGCTCGACGTGCAATCGCGAAACTCAAATAGCCATCATTTTATGCAGCAGGGCTCGATGCCGCTCGTCACCATTGCCATCCCCACGTATAACCGCGCCGGGTCCTATTTGCCCGTCGCGTTAAACGCGGCGCGAACGCAGACTTATCCGCGTTTGGAAATTATCGTCGCCGATAACGCGTCGAGCGATGATACCGCTGCTTTCATCCAAGGGATCAGCGATGCCCGTCTCAGGTATTTACGTCATCGGGTCAATATCGGCGCTCATCGTAATTATAATTATTGTCTCAACAAGGCGCGCGGCGAATATTTTATGTTGTTGCACGATGACGACGCCATCGATGCTGATTTTGTCGATGCCTGCATGAAAGCGGCAAATCACGAAGTCGTTGGGGGAATCATCCGAACCGGCGTTCGCGTCATCGATCATCGTGGCAACACCGTGCGGGAGTCGAAAAATTTCGCCGGCGCCGTTTCGCTGGCCGAGTTCTATCAGGCATGGTTCGCCGGCAGGACCAACTGGTATCTGGCCAACACGTTGTTCAACACTCGACAGCTCAGGGCCGAGGGGGGCTTTCGTTCGCCTTATCATTTAGCCGAGGATGGCTTCGCTATTGCCCGCCTCGCGCGCCTCGGTCGTTTGGATTTACCCGATGTGAAAGCCAGCTTTCGGGTCCATGCGGGCGAAAATACCATGGCTGATCCCGCCGATGCGACGCTCTGGGGCCGCGAGTATCTGGAGCTGGTCGAGTGTATGTGCCGAATGCTCGCGGGGTGCAAGTGCGGCCTGGCTGCAGGCGAGGAGGTCGCCGCGGTGCGCCGCGGGGGACGGCGTTTTGCCGCCCAGCTCGCTTACAACCGCGCCGGCATAGTCGGTTCCCGGATGCAGCGCCTAGGCGCGGCGTATGAGGTGCTGCGTTTGTTCGATTACCGTTACTGGCCGATCCACCGTTCGAAAACCCTGCGATTGCTGCGGCGGGGTTTCTCCTATACGCGGCGCCGGGCGGAAAAGACTATGAATAGAACTCTCGTCTCAACCGGTTAAGATCACGTCATTCGGCAGCTCTTAGGTCACCACACTCCATTTCGGCTATGAATATCGCGTTTATCGTGGATGAATTTCCCAGCATCTCGCAGACTTTTGTCCTGAACCAGATCACCGGCCTGCTGGATCGCGGCCATCAGGTCGATGTTTTCACGCGCGAGATCAGCGGCGAAAAGGAGCAGCACCATCCGGACATTGAGCGCTATGGATTACTCGAGCGCACCCATTACCTGGGTTGTCCGATGGGCCGTTGGAGCCGTGTCGTGAACGCCGCTGATCTGTGTTTGCGCCGGATGCGCACGAACCCGGGAGCGCTATTGGGCGCGCTCAACGTGTTTCGCTACGGCCGTTGCGCCTCGTCGCTCACGCTGCTTTTTCAAACCGCGCCGTTCTTTCGCCATTATGACATCGTCCACTGCCAGTTCGGCCATAACGGGCGGCTTGGCGCGATTCTCAAAAAACTCGGTTTGCAAAAGAAATTGGTTGTGACGTTTCACGGTTATGATATTCGCGCCGGGCTCGCCGGCGGGGGTTCGGTCTATGGTGAACTATGGGACGAAGTCGACTGCCTGATTGCGATCTCAAAATATAATCATGATCACTTGCTGCGCTTTGGCGGAGACCCGGAAAAAATCGTTTATCATCCCGTCGGCATCGATTGTCAGCGATTCAGTTACAAATGTAGGGCGGCCCGCCGCGGCGATCATCGCATCAAGTTGCTGAGCGTGTCTCGACTGGTCGAGGAGAAGGGGCTGGAGTCGGGTATTCGCGCGCTCCGTCAGTTGACGCAAGACGCGCCGGAATTTTCGTTACGCTACGACATCATCGGCGAAGGGCCATTGCGTGCCCGCTTGCAGCAGTTGGTCGACGAGCTGTTTTTGAGTTCCCGCGTACATTTGCTCGGCGCAAAGTCCCAGAATGAAGTGATTAAGGCGCTGCATGACAGCGATATCCTGCTCGCTCCCAGCATTGCCGAAGCTCTCCCGGTGTCTCTGATGGAAGCGCATGCCGTGGGCCTGCCGGTTCTAGCCACCCGGGTGGGAAGCGTCGATCAAATCGTCCAGCACGGGATCTCCGGATTCCTCGTGCCGCCAGGCGATGTCGCCGCCCTGAGTCGCGGCTTGGCGGACCTGATGGAGAGTCCGGACAGGCGCGCCGATATGGGCCGGCGCGGCCGCCGTCACATCGAGCAGCATTACGATATCGACCGGCTCAACGACCGGTTAGTGAATTTATACAGCGAACTGCTGGCGGCCTGATGTTTCCGGCTGGACCGGCGCGCGCCTGCGGAGATTTCGATCGATAATCGATAGAAGGAGAATTCTATGCCCTTAGTCAGCGTCATCATTCCGACCCATAACCGCGCGGGATTTCTCGCCGGCGCGGTGAATAGCGTCCTTGCGCAGAGCTTCAAGGATCTTGAAATCGTCGTCGTCGACGATTGCAGCGGCGACGATACGCCGGCCCTGATGGAAAGTTTTCGCAGACCCGGGATCCGATATCTTAGACACGATCGACAGCGGGGCGGCGCCGCTGCGCGCAACACCGGTATTCATCATTCGACGGGAGAATATGTTGCCTTTCTGGACGACGACGACGAGTGGTACCCGGAAAAGCTTGACCGCCAGGTGAGCACCCTGCTCGCGAGCGCGGCCGACGTCGGCGGGATCTACACCGGTTATTTTATCGTCGATCGAAGCGACAACCAGATTCGCGGCCAAATGGTTCCCACCGAGCGCGGCGATCTCTATGAGACGCTGCTGGCCGGAAACTGCATTGGCAGCACTTCTTCGATGGTGCTGCGGCGCAGCTGCTTCGACAAAGTCGGCATATTCGACGAGCGCCTGCCGAGTTTTCAAGACTATGATCTATGGCTGCGCATCGCGCGCAAGTATCAGTTCGAGTGCATCCGCCAGCCCTTGCTCAAATATTTTGTGCACGGCGACAAGATATGGACCAATGCTGAAGCCTTGAGCCAAGGCCTCGATCTGATGCTCAAGAAGTACGGCCATGCCGTCTCGTTCCGCAAAAAATGTAGTGCGTACTATCTCACTCTCGGGGTTCAATACTGCGAAGCCAACCGGTTTGGCGCCGGCCGCAAAGCTCTGGTGCAAGCGGCACGGCTGAATCCATTGGCAGTAGAGCCTTATGTCTACCTCGGATTAGCCATGCTCGGCGGGGAAAACTTTCGCAGGGCGCGGCAGGCGAGAGCGCGGTTGCTGCCGCGCGGTCACCGCCGTGAGCTGCAGCGAGGGCTAACCGTCAATGCCTAGAGTCAGCGTCATCATCACGACGCATAACCGCGCCGGGCTGCTGCGGAATGCCGTTGCCAGCGTGCTTGCGCAATCCTTTCAGGATTTCGAGATCATCATTGTCGATGACGCGTCGAGCGACGCCACGCAGGCGGTTATAGCGAATTGTTCCGAAGCTAGGATTCGCTACCTCAGACACGCAAAGAATCGCGGCGAAGCGGCCTGCCGCAACACCGGGGTCGACCATGCTACCGGCGATTACATCGCCTTCCTCGACGACGACGACACCTGGCTGCCGGAAAAACTCGCCATGCAGGTTGAAGCTCTTGACCGCTGCCGACCCCGGGTCGGAGGCATTTATACCGGCTATCATCGCGTCGATATCGAAACCGGCCAAATCATGGCGACCATCGCTGCGGAAAAGCGCGGCAATATTTACGGCGACTTGCGCGCGCAAAATTGGGTCGGCAGCCCGTCGGCGGTGTTGCTGCGGCGGGAGTGCTTCAACAAAGTCGGGCGCTTCGACGAAAAGATCAAGTTCGGCGTTGATTACGACATGTGGATCCGGATTAGCCGCCTGTACGATTTTGAAATCATCAACGAGCCTTTGTTGCGTTACGCGGTGCACCCCCATCGGCTGTCGACCGATACGCCGACGATGCTCGACGGCAAAGTAGCTCAGTTGGCCAAATACGCCGACTACTTCGCCGGTGACCGGCGCGCTTACGGGCGATATCTGCTGTCCCTTGGAGTTTTGTATTGCTACAACCGCAAGCTTGCAGAGGGTCGCGCCGCTCTGCGCCGATCAATCCGCATTTATCCTTTCGAAATTCGCCCCTACATCAATCTGTTTTTTTCGTTGTGGGGCAGCGAAAACTTTATGCGCATGAAATCCCTCAAAGATCGGATGCAGCGGTCATTGGCGGCCCACCGTTAGTTTTTTCGAGGATCACCACGATGTGCGGCATAGCGGGAATCGTCGGCCTGACCGACAATGAAACCGGCCGGCTGAAGGTCGGACGGATGGTCGGCGCGCTGGCGCGCCGAGGACCCGACGCGGAGGGCTTGGCGGCGTGGCCGGGAGCGGTATTCGGGCATCGCCGGCTCGCCATTTTTGATCTCAGCGAAGCGGGCGCGCAGCCCATGTCGACTTCTGACCGCACACTGTCGGTTGTCTTTAACGGCGCCATTTACAATTTCAAGTCTGTGCGCGCGGAGTTAGAAAAGCTCGGCTGCCGTTTCCGTAGCAATAGCGACACCGAAGTACTGCTGCACGGCTATCGCGCCTGGGGGGTGGAGCCACTGGTACGCCGGCTGAGGGGAATGTTTGCTTTCGGACTGTGGGATAATCCCGCGCGCAAGCTCTACCTCGTGCGCGATCGTCTCGGGGTCAAACCTCTGGTTTTTGCGTGTCGTGGCAACCAACTGGCTTTTGCCTCCACGGTGGCTGCGCTCAAGGGCGCCGGTTATGCCGGAGCTGTTAACGACGATGCGATGCTCGATATCTTGCGCTGGGGTTTTGTCCGCGAGGAGCATTCTATTTATCGATCCATTCAAAAATTGCCGGCGGCTACGATCCTGGAATGGAGCGCGGGAGACTACCGGCAGTATAGCTACTGGCAGCAGCCGCGGCCTCAGTCGGCGACGACACTCTCTTTTCATGACGCGGTAGGCGAAACGGAACGACGCTTGCGCGACGCAGTGGCGATCCGCCTTGAGGCGGACGTCCCCGTGGCGGTTTTATTGAGCGGCGGAATCGATAGCAGCCTGATTTGCCGTGCGGTTGCCGAACTCGGCGCTAATCTCACAGCTTATACGGTGGGTGTTCCCGGCGATTCATCGGACGAGAGCGCCGCGGCAGTCCGTACCGCGAAACAGTTGGGCGTTCGCCATAGCGTGCTGGCTTTGGACGATCTTCATATGCCGGAAATCGAAGAGCTGCTGGCAGCTTACGATGAGCCGTTTCCCAGCAGTTCGGCGCTGGGCATGCTGAGCATCTCGCGGGCCATTAGTTCCGCGGCCAAAGTCGTTCTCACCGGCGACGGCGGCGACGATCTGTTCCTTGGCTATCCGCGCCACCGCCACCTTTGGTTGGCTGAGCACATCACGCAATTTTTGGCGCCGAAATTTACTAAGACCTGGAATCGCTGGGGCCCGACCTTTCGCGTAGGGCCCCTGCGTCGCGCCGGCGCTCTGATGGATTACGCGACCGGGGGGATTGACGCCTTTTTCGCCAAATCCACAGATCTCGCTGGTTATCGCGCCAAAGGATTACTCGGGCCGCGCCTTAGCAAGCTCCGGCCACTTTTCGTGAATGGAGCCGATCCAAGCCATGGGATGGTCGACCAGCTCGCTGAGTACGAGCGCAACGGCCGATTCATCAGCGAATATTTGAAAAAAGTCGATGGCGCCACCATGCATTACGGCCTCGAAGCGCGCGCCCCGTTTCTCGATCAAGAACTCTGGGAGTTCGCGAGCGCGCTGCCGGTGAGTCTGCGTCTCCATCGCGGCGAGTTGAAGGCGATTCTGCGCGCGCTGGCACGGCGCCGCATCGGGTTCGGCGTTTCGGCGCGCAGGAAACGCGGCTTCAGGATTCCGGCTCAACGTTGGCTGGTCAGTCACTGGCGCGAACGCGGCGAGGATACGTTCAGCAGTTCTATTTTAGCACAAACAGGCTGGATCGACCGCGCCAATGTGATTGCGGAGTTGCGCCGTTCGGCGCAGCTCGGTTGGGCCGGCGAGGAGTTGTGGAATCTCTTCGTGCTTGAATCCTGGCTGCAGCGCGAGCACCGCGATCAAGCCAGTTACTTGCGCCGCCAACCGGAGCCCCCCATGGCCGTTCAGGGAGGATTATGTTGACCGCCGCCCTTGCACGCTTGCAGCAGCGCCGCGCCGCGCCGGCCTCCGAGGTGCGTCCCGGGCCGCTGCCGGAGTATTACGGCATTCCGGCGATCGTGCGCTGGTCGTTTATTGCGTTTGTCGGCTTGATGCCGCTGGAGGCGGCGGCCCTCGACATTGCTTCGTCGACTTTTTCCGTCGCGCGACTCTCGGGCTTGGTCTTTCTCGCGTGCTATTTGTTTTTCTACAATCCGCTTTCGGGGAAGCGACCCTTTCCGCCGGGTTCCCTGCCGCTCTCATGGTTTCTGATCTATTTGTTCGTGTTTGCCGCCAACGGCGTCTTTCTGGACAGCGTTTACCACCGGCAGTTTGTCTCCATTTTTTTGACTCTGTCGCAGCTGTTGCTGTTGTTTTGGATTGCCTCGAACCTGCTGCGCGTCGAAATGCTGGCGCGGCGCGCGCTGCTGGCATTTGCCTTCGGCGCGGTGATCTGCGCGGTCGGCACCTTGGCGGGCGCGCCCGGGTTTACGAACATTCTTACGATCCGCGCCGGCGAGCGCATGACCGCGATGGATTTCAATCCGAATTACTTGGCCTATACGATGGCGATGGCGGCGGTCATACTGATCGGCACCGGGCTCGATATCAAAGCGCGCTCTGCCTCGATGAAAGCGCTATTGATCGCTTTCGCGCTGCCGCTCCTGGCCCTCATGATCCAAACCGGGTCGCGCACCGGGTTGGCGGCTTTCGCCATCGGTTTTGTCGCGTGTATTTTGCCGAACCGCCAGTTTCGTCTCCGACCCATCGTCATCTTTCTCTCGCTCTTTCTCATCGCGACCCTGACTTATCTGGTGCTGCAGCACCCGACCGTGCTGAATCGATTCGAAGAGAGCTACGCCGGAAATCTCGCGGGGCGCCAGCTCATCATTCCGGCTTCCTTCGACATGATCTTACAAAAGCCGGTTTTTGGCTGGCAGCCGGTGGCGTATTGGGAGGAGCTCGCTCGGCGGGTGGGCCAGATCTGGGGCACCAAAGACGCCCATAATCTGGTTTTTCACTTATTGCTCGAAGTCGGCTTGCTTGGCGCGCTACCCTATCTCATCGGGTTGTGGCTTTGCGTCGCCGGCGCGTGGCGGGCGCGCGCCGGAAAATTCGGCACCCTGCCGTTCGCTTTGCTGGCGATGACGTTAAGCGCCAATCTCACCCACACCTATCTGGCGCGTAAACCGCAGTGGCTCATTTTAGCTTTGGCGGTTGCTGCGGCGGCGACTGCCGTGCGGCGCGCGGCGTCGGCGCGCTATTTGATTCGCCACCCGCTCCGATCACCGGCCAGAGCCGGGGGCAGCTTTTTCCCAGCAGGCGCGCGGCAGCGACTTTTTTGACACGCCCGCCGCGCCTGGTTGATTGGTCGGGATGCGGCGCGAAAAAGCGACGAAAGCATTCGATGAAACTATTGACTGTCGTAGCCAATTACCCGCACGCGGGCCATCCTTATTCGGGAGCATTCAACGAGTGCTCCGCGCGCGTGCTCAAAGAGCTGGGACATCAGGTCGAAGTGCTGGCGCCACGGCCCTATGTGCCGCGCCGCCTCGCCGCTTGGCATCCCCGCTGGAGCGCTTATGATCAGATCAGCGAGCAAGAAATCCGCGGCGGTGTTTGGGTTTACCGCCCGCCCTATCTACAGCTGCCGGGCTTGAGAGGGTTGCTTAACCCGGACCTAGGCGCCTATCTTTCGTGTGTGGGTGCGCTCAAATGGCGCCATAGAAATCAGCCCTACGACGCGATTCTGGCGTTTAGCTTGATTGGCGCCGGGGGGCTTGCCTGGCGCCTGGGGCGCCGGCTCGATATCCCCGCGGCAGGTTGGGCCACGGGCAGCGACGTGCGCGTTCCTGGTCGCTCGGCCCACGGCCGCGCCGTGCGTACGGCGCTCCAGCGGCTGGATCTGGTTTGTTATCAAAGCTCGGAATTATTCGAGCGTGCGGCGGAATTGTGCGCTCTCCCGAGAGAGGTTTTCTCGGCGCACCGCCATGTGGTTTTGCCGCGCGGCGTCGATCACCCACCGCCGCGTTCCGCCGCCGCGCGGCGCTCGCTGCGCGCCGCCTTGAACGTGGACGCGGACCAATTGATGGTTCTCTTCGTCGGCCGAATCGTCAAAGCCAAGGGCGTCTTCGAGCTGATCGATGCGGTGGAGCGCGTCCGGAGAGAACAGCCGAGGGTTGTCTGCGTTTTGCTCGGCGCCCACGACGGATTCGACGATAGCGGCGAATTGCGTGCGCATTTGCAGCGCGTCCCGGCATTGGCGCCGCATGTTCGCCTACTCCCTGCTTGCCCGCCTGAGACCGTTTGGCAATATCTCAACGCCGCCGACATATTCGCATTTCCCAGCCACCGGGAAGGCATGCCTAACAGCCTGCTCGAGGCCATGGCCGCCGGAGTGCCGGCGATCGCTTGCGCGATACCGCCGGTGCTTGAGATCGATAATCGGCAGGGCGTGCTTATGACCGTGCCGCTTTATGACGTCGCCGCGCTCGCCCTGGCAATAGATAAGTTGGCGCGCTCGGCCGAGCTCCGGCGCCAGCTTGGCGCGGGCGGCAAAGAGCGTGTTTTCAACCATTATCACATCCGCGCCAGCATGGCTGAAGCGGCGCGTCGGTTGAACGCTCTTGCGGGGCGCTCCACCAGCGCATTGGCCGCGTCGCCGGGCGGGGCGTTGCTGTCGGGTTCGAGCCGTTCAGAACTATCAAGCAATTCGCACTAGGAAGGAGATCACAATGCTCAAGATGGAAATGCAAAGGCATAGTTTTTGGCAGCGCGTGTTTTTGCAAAGCAAGGTTAACGGCGCGCTCTATTGGGGCGAAGAACTTCCCGGGAGGCATTGGCAATGGCCCAAGGACACCTATCTACAACGCCGTTTGCGTAACGTCCGTCCGGTTATGAGTAACGATAAACACGGCCTGAACTGAATCTTCATCCGGCTCGACAATGGTTAAACAGCTTATTATTACCGGCGATGACTACGGCCTATGCGCGTCAGTCAACGAAGCGATCGAGGAGTGTCTGGCCGAGGGCACCATGGGCGCCACCTGCGTGATGACCAACATGCCGGCGTGCGACCAAGCGGCCACGTTGCGACGCAAGTTTCCGCGCAGCTCGATTGGGCTGCATTGGAATATCAGCCAAGGACGGCCGCTGCTCGGCGCGGCTGCGGTGCCTAGTCTCGTCGATGGCACCGGACAATTTGCCGGAACGTTGCGCCGACGTTGGCTGACGGCGCGCGTCAATCGAGACGAAGTGCGCGCCGAATTGATAGCGCAGTATGAGCGTTTTCGGGCTCTCGCCGGGCCGGCCGACTTTTGGAATACGCATCAGAACGTGCATGTCTATCCCGGCTTATTCCAATTTTTTGTCGCCTTGGGCACTGAGCTTGGAATCACCGCCATGCGATCGCACGAACGTTTCACCTTGCCGGCGCGCGGCTCGACGACAGGCTTTCATGCGCGCCACCCGGCCTATTGGCTAAAAGGGCACATTATTCGCCGCTGGTCGAGCGAGGCCCGCGCGACGGGCGTGCGCATGCCGGACGGCAGGCTCTATTTATTTGGTTATCAGCCGGGAAATTACACGCTCGCGGTGCTGCTCGAACGTGTCGACTGGCGAAATGTCGGTGCAGCAGTCGAATTGGTGATTCATCCCGCCAAATCAGTGGATACCCGGCTCTTCGGCGGCTTGACCGATTCGCGCCTGCGCGAGTATGAAACCTTCCGCAATCCTAGGCTGGTAAACCGAGTGAAACAGGCGGGCGTTCGATTGGTAGGATTCAATGCCTTGGGCAGCAACTCGAGCAAACACGGGGAACAAGCGGCATGAGCGGTGATTGGCGCATGGAGCTGTACTGGCGGCTACCGGTCTTTCTGCAAGAAAGGGCGTTGAGCTTGTACGCGGGATATTTGGACCGCTTGTATTACGGTCGGGGTTACGAGGAAGCGCTCGCGATCTTTGAAGAACTGCAAACGGCTTCGGCCGGCGACGCCGCCGATTGGCAGAA
>Ga0075421_100010726_pt1 | contig 11327 bp, 10 predicted proteins | sample SoiMetdeltSBSDD5_FD_75292 | JGI IMG/M metagenome (GOLD analysis project Ga0075421, IMG submission 75292) | Bulk soil microbial communities from a Populus tree surrounding site in Tennessee, USA - Soil MetaG P. deltoides SBSDD5 | ecosystem: Environmental > Terrestrial > Soil > Tree plantation...
CGCTGGACCTCGGCCAGTACAGCGCCCCGACCATCTTCGAGCACCTCGCGCGCGGCGGCGTGCCCGTCGCCGAGTACTTCACCAACCTGCCGATCGCCCTGTGTTGGGGATCGCGCATGTTCCCGTTCGTGAGAACGGTCGACCAGTTCTTCGAAGACGCGGGCGCCGGCACGCTCCCGAACGTCACATTCGTCACGCCCTGGGTCGGCGGGCCGTTCCGTACCGACGACCACCCGCGGGGCGACATCGGGTTGGGCCAGCGTTTCATCGAGGCCATCTACGTCGCCTTCACGCGGTCGCCACAGTGGCGACGGGGCATGTTCATCCTCATGTACGACGAGTGGGGCGGCTTCTTCGACCACGTGCGGCCGCCGACCGTGCCGGATGCGCGCGCGTCCAGCGACGACGCCGACAACTTCGGGCAACTCGGGTTCCGAGTCCCGTCGCTGCTCGCCTCGCCGTACGCGCGCCGCGGATACGTGGATCACGCGCTGTACGACCACACGTCTGTCCTGCGGTTCCTCGAGTGGCGGTTCCTCGGCGCCCCCGCGCAGGGCCCGGGCAAGCGGGGCGACACGTGGTTCCTCACCAAACGGGACCGCTACGCGAACAACATCGGCGCCAGCCTGCGGTTCGACCGCCCGGAGCCCGAAGTCGACTTCCCGACCCCGGTGGAGATCGCCGCCGTCACGGCCCGCTGCGACGAGCGTCAGCGCCTGATGGAGGTGGGTCCGGACGCGCAGAAGCACGAGTCGTTCGAGCCGTCGGACTTGCTCGAGTCGGTCGTCCGGGAGCGCTACTCGCCGCCGTCGTTCACGCCCTGGCTCGAGCACACGGACATCCGCGACCTCCCGATCGTGCCCGACGACCGACCTCGTTGATGCGCGGGAACTGTCAGGTGAGGAGCGGCTTCACCGACTCGCCGAGGAGGGTGGCGTTGTCGGGGTCCGAGGAGTCAACCGGCCCGACGATCACCCATTCGGCGCCGGCCGCGCCGTAGGCGCGGAGCGCATCGGCTGCCTGCTCCGGACCGCCGACCGTCGCCTCGGGGTTGTTGCCCAGGCGCTGCGCCTTCGCTTGCGCAGCGCGCTCGTTCACGTCGACCACGAATACTCCAGCCCACGACATCGTGAACGGCTGGCGGGTGTCCATCTCCCTTATCGCTCGCGCCTCACGCTCGAACCGCGCGACCGGCGCGCCCCATCGGTTCCAGCCGTCGGCCTCCGCCGCGACCTGGCCCACCATCGACGACGCGCCGCCGACCCACACCGGGTACTCGTGGTCGACGGTCGCGGCGACCGCTTCGTCGAGCGCGGCTACGCGCGTGGCGAGCGTGCCGGCGGGCAGGCCGTACGTCTCGTTCTCCTCGCGACTCTGGCTGTCGCCGGCGCCCAGCGCCGCGATCAGCCGGCCGGGAGCAATGCGGGCGAGTGTGTCGAGCGCGGCAGCGAGCGTGGCTGCCGGCCGGAGCGACACCCGCGCCACGAGAGGACCGAACGAGATGCGCGTGGTCTCGGCTGCGACCGCACCGAGCAGGGTCAGCCCCTCGAGCGCGGGGCGCAGCGCACCGTCCCCGGCGCGTCGGAACAGGTGATCGAAGCCGAACACTCCGTCCAGACCGGCTGCCTCGGCGGCGCGCGCGACCGCCAGCGCCGGCTCCGGCTCGTCGCGGAAGTTCGGAAGGGTGACGCCCAGCTTCACTTCGTCCAGACACCCGACTCGCCGGGCTCCAGATCGCGGGCGCGCGCCGCCGCGCCGATCACTCCCGCCTGCTCGCCGAGCACCGCAGGCACGATGTCGATCCGGGGCCGGTACTCGGTGCCTTCGATGCGCCGCCCGAACGCGTCCCGGACCGGCGCGAGGAGAGTGTCCCCGAGCTCGACGAGACCCCCCGAGATGACGATGCGCTCGGGATCGAGGATGTTGGCGAGGCCGGCGAGCCCGACCGCGACGAGCTCGGCGTACTCGTCCAGGAGCGCGCGGCCGTCGGCCTCTCCGGCCTGGGCGGAGTCCCCGACGTGAACGCCCGTCACGGCGCCGGGATCACCGCCGGCGCGCGCGAGCACACCCGGCGCCCGACCGGCGGCGGCCCACTCGCGGCCCATCCGCCCCAACGCGTGTCCGGACGCGAATGCCTCCCAATGGCCCCGCTCGCCGCACGCGCACATCGGACCGTTGGGATCGATCTGGAAGTGACCGACCTCGGCTGCGAAGCCGTGCGCGCCGCGGATGACCCGACCCCGGGCGACGATCCCGCCACCGATTCCCGACCCCAGCGTGACCATCAACGCGTACAGCGCGCCGCGCGCTGCGCCGTGCACGATCTCGCCCCACGCGGCCGCGTTGGCGTCGTTGTCGACGACGACCGGGAGCCCGATCGCCGTCCCGAGAGCTTCCCTCAGCGGCGTGCGCCGGAACGCCGGGATGTTCGGCGCGTACTGCACGTCACCGTCGCGATCGACCAGCCCGGCGGCGCCGACGCCGACGGCCGTGACCGTCGGGAAGTCTGCGCGCAGCTTCGCCACCAGCGCGGCGGTCGTGGGGATGACGTCGGCGCCGCCCGCGCCCGTCTGGTCGCGCAGCTCTGCGAGGATGCGGCCGCCCCGGTCGACGACGGCGCCGCGCACGTTCGTCGCGCCGAGATCCACCCCGATGGTGGGCGGAGCCGGCTCCTCCGCCGCGTCGGTCACGCGAGGTCGATGTGGCGCACGCGCCCACGCCCCGGCGGCGCGTCCTCGCCCTCGGCCGGCGCGGGCGCGTCGGCTGCCGACCGGTGCGCCTCGACGGCACGCTCCCCCGCGTCGACGACCGCCTTCGCGGCCAGCAGCAGCTCCTGGGCCGCCTTCAGCAGGTGCTCGGCCGCCTCGGGACCGGCGTCGAACAGTGCGGCCACGGCGGCTTCGGCCGACGGCCCCAGCGGGGGGTGCTCGCCGGCCGGCCGGGCGTCGTCGGCCTCGTCCGCAGTCTCGTCGAGGCGGGCCGTCTCCCGGTCCGGGTGCCGATCACCCGATGTCGCCATGAGCCACCTCCACGAACTCGACTTCGAGTCGCCCGTCCGTCATGCGGGCCTCGGAAACCTCGCGCCGGCGCAGGCTGTCGGGCAGCACCACGGCGCGCCGGTGCGCGCCCACTGCGACGAGCAGCTCACCGTTCATGCGACCCAGCTCGACGTCGGTGCGGTCGGTGAACGGCAGTTGCATCGACAGCACGAGCGCGTCGCCGTCGGCGACGACCCGGAACGGCTCGACGAGCGACAGCCGGGCGGCCGCATCGTGCATTCCGTACAGCTCGGCGCCGAAGTCGGACAGGTGGTCGACGCCGACGAGCTCGTGGTCGGCGAGGTCGGCCGTGATCACCGGGACCGGCGCGAACGCCGCCCGGATCGAGTCGAGATGCTCGCGCTGCAGGCCCTTCCACGACGAGAACCACGGGTCGGCGATGTCGTCGGGCAGCAGGCGGTTCGCGATCACCGCGTCGACGTGGTACCCGAACAGCGACAGGTACGTGAACGTCCGGCGCGCCTCGCTCACGACCAGCCGCTCGGCGTTCACCACGAGCCGGGCGCTGGTGACCTCCCCGTCGGTCAGCAGCTCGCGCACGCCATCGAGCCGGTCGTAGAACCGCCGCACGGCGGTGAAGACGTCGTCACCCGCGATCGGCGGGCTCACGAGGCGGGACAGGAGCGGGCGGACGGCACGGGTCACGTGACGCTGCGCCGGGAAGATGCGCTCCATGTACCAGGTGAGCACGTCGGGCAATGACAACAGACGCAGGGTCTCCGCCGTCGGCGCGCAATCGACGACGATCACGTCGTAAACGCCGGATTCGGCGTGGGCGCGGATGTCCGCGAGCGCGAACACCTCGTCGAGACCCGGGATCACGGCGAGCTCCTCGGCCTCGACCACGCCCGCACCGGCCCAGTCGAGCAACGCGGTCAGGTACTCGCGCACCTCGCCCCACGACTCCTCCAGCCGGGCGCGGGCGTCGAGCTGCTGGCCGAACAGCGTGCCCCGTCCGAGCGTGGCGATCGGCGCGGGCTCGTCGCCGAGCGACGCGTCGTCGAACACGTCAGCGAGCGAGTGCGCGGGATCGGTGGAGCAGACGAGCGTGCGCAGTCCCGCTTCCGTGGTCCGGAGCGCGGTCGCGGCCGCGACGGTCGACTTGCCGACGCCGCCCTTGCCGGTGAACAACAGGATGCGCATCTAGGCCGTCTCGACTTCCTTCTTCAGCTCTTTGAGCGCGGTGCTCACGATCATGCCCGCCGTCCGCCGCTTCAAGAATCCCGGCAAGGGGATCGACGGGTCGATCGCGAGGTCGTAGCTGACGCGGGTGCCGTCGCCGTCGGCGTCGAAGCGGTACGTCCCATCGATGGTGCGCACCATCTCGCCCTCGACGAGGTTCCAGCTGAACGCGGCGGGCGCCGCCGAGTAGTCGTACTGGAGCACGTACCTGGCACTCCGGCCGAACGCGGCCGCCCGGTACTCGACCTTCGAGCCCCGGCTCTCGGCGTCGCGTTCGAGGACGGTCGCCTGCTTCACGTCCTTGGCCCACTCGGGGTACCGCTCGTAGTCGGTGGCCACCTCGTAGCAGCGCTGCGGGGGCGCGTCGATGCGGATGCGCTCACTGACCTGCTCTGCCACTCGATCTCCTCTTTCCTGTGGCTTCCGTGGCGGCGTCGGGCATGCGACGGGGCGGGAACACGCCGTGGCGCGCTCCCCACAGGCCGAGCAGCCCGAGGGGCAGCATAGGGACCAGGACACCGAAAGGCTCGGCCACGGCGGTGACTGCGGTCACGGCGACGCACACGACGAGCGACCCGAAGAGGTGGACGCGCACCCGCTTCGGCGCCGGTCCCTGCACGAGGAACATGCTGGCGACGACGACGTCGTCGCCCCGCGTCGTGCGCGCAAGCGCGACCGCGAACGCCCAGCACCACACGCCGAGTGAGATCGCGAACAGACCGAGCGCCACCGCGATCGCCGGGACGTCGAAAGCGCTCACTCCGAGGGCGGCGGGGATGGCCGTGACGGCGAACAATGCGTTCGCGACCCAGGAAACGACGAGGATCCGCTCCCCGCGCTCCTGGTCACGCGCCGCCGCACCGGACTTCGCCGCCATCGGCGACGAGCGTACCGGCCGTCCCTGCGCGTCTCCGCCGAGGCGGCGGCTTTGCCGACCGCCCGAGCAGGAGCAGGAGCTTGCGACGGCGACCGGCTAGCGAAGTGGCGACAACGCGCCGAGATCCCCACGCGTCAGGGGCAGTAGGCGATCCACCTGCCGGTCGTACGTCAACTCCTCGACCGCGCGCTTGCGAGCGGCGACGCCCAGCCGCTCCCGCAGCGCGTCGTCGCCGAGCAGCCGATCCAGCGCGGCACGCACGCCGCCGACGTCGTGCGGATCGACGACGAAGCCGGTCTCGCCGTCCACCACCGCCTCGTGCGAGCCGCCGCTGCGACCCGCGACCGACGGCACGCCGCACGCCGCCGCCTCGACGAACACGATGCCGTACCCCTCCGCCTCCAGGCCGCCCCACCGCTCCCGGCACACCATCGCGAAGACGTCCGCGCACGCGTAGAGGTCGGCGAGGTCGGCGTCGGGAACCCGGCCGAGAAACGTGCAGCGTCCAGTGATCCCGCGTTCGGCGGCGCGGCGCTCGAGGCGCCGGGCGTCACGGCCGGCGCCGCCGATTGCAAGCTGCACCCGGGCATCGGTCCCGGCGACGGCGTCGATGAGGACGTCGAAGCCCTTGCGCGGGACGAGGCGGCTGAGCCCGAGGACGAGCGGGCGGTCGGCGGCGAGGCCGAACCGATGGCGCGCCGCGGCGCGTTCCGCCGCGCCCAGGGCATGGAAGCGCTCGGGGTCGACGCCGGGCGGGACGACGAGCGTGGGGAGCTCGGTGCCGGCGGCGCGGGCGGCGACGCGCGCCGGGTACTCGCCCGCGGCGACGAGACCCGATGCCGCCCGGAGGACGCGTCGGGCGAGCAACCGGCCGCCGGGCAGCCGTCCGGGCACGTTGACCTCGGCACCGTGCGCGATCAGCACGTGTGGCGCGGCGCGCAGCCGGCGCCCGATCAGCCCGAGCGGCAGCACCGGATCGAGGAAGATCACGTCGGCGCCCCGCTCCCGTGCGACGGTGTCGACGCGACGAGCGAGACCCGGCGCCGGCAGCAGGACTCGTTGGCGCACTCGCTCGATGCCGAAGGGCTGCGTCGCATCCCAGTCCGCCGCGTCCGGGTACGGCGTCGTGAGGACGTGCGTCTCCTCGGGCGGGAGGCGTCGCCAGAGCTCGCACAGGTACGACTGGATGCCGCCCACCTTGGGCGGGAAGTCGTTCGTGACAAGAAGCGACGTCACAGAGGGCGCGCGCTTACGCGGGGACGTGCTCGGGGGACGGCCGCGCCGGCCCGGGCCGCCCGCGGGACGTGAGGCCGATCCTGAGCTGGAGCAGCACGACGCCCGCGGCGGCCGCGACCGCGCCGCCGGCGAACGCGCCCCGGTAGCCGCTCAGCGCGGCGACGCCACCCAGGATCAACGCGCCGAGGCCCTGCGAGAGGTCGAAGAAGCTGCTGAACGTCCCGACAACCGAGCCGCGCTCGTGCTCGGGCACGGCGGTGAGCGCGAGCAGCATCAGAGCCGGGTACAGCAGCGACATGCCCGCCGCGAACACGGCCGTGCCGAGGACGAGCCCGGGCACGCTCGGCCATCCCGCCATCACGGTGAGACCCACCGCGCCACACGACAGCGCGATCGTGGCGGCGACGCGCCCACCGAGGGCGTCGGGCAGGCGGGCGCCGACGATACGCACGCACAGGATCAGCCCGCCGTAGAGGAGGAAGATCCAGTCGGCGCCGCCGAGGTCGAGCTCGCGCACGTAGAGCGGGACGAACGCCGTGAACCCGGCCAGGCCGATGAGGCCGAGGAAGAGCACGGCGCCCGGCGCGATCGCGGCGCGGTGCAGCAACTTGCCCGGAGGCTCGGGTGGGACGCTGCGAGCCGTCTCGACCGTGATCGTGCCCAGCGCAGCCGCGAGGAGCGCCAGCGACGCCGACACCGCCCACGCCGCGACGAACCGGTCGTCGCCGAGGACGGTCTCGCCGAGCGCGGGACCGAACGCGAGCCCGCCGTACACCGCGACCGACCAGTAGCTGACCGCCTCGCCGCGCCGATGCTCGGGAGCCAGGTCGGTGATCATCGTGGCGGCGCCGACGAAGAACGCGGCTTCGCCGATGCCGCTGAGCAGGCGGATCATCACCAGGTACGGGAGCGCATCCACCGCGCCGTAGAACGCCGTCGTGATCGCCACGATGAGCGCGCCGCCGATGATCAGGACCCGCCGTCCGAACCGGTCGCCGACACGCCCTGCGTACGGTCGCAGGAGGACCGCACCCACGAACAGCGAGCCCACTGCCACGCCGACGCCCACGTTGCCGCCGCCGAGCGGGCCCTTCACGTACTGCGGGACGACCGGGATCAGCATCCCGACCGCCATGAAGTAGCTGAGGCCCGACGCGACGACGAGAAGGAAGCGCGGCGTCAGCAGGCGTTCACGGGGTGGCACGGGCGCCATCGTCGCCGCGCTCGGGGAACGGCGCCAACGGCTATCCACCGGCGGCGTGCGCGAGCGCGTCCTCCCATGAGGCTCTCTCGGCGATCATCCGCCTGTACTGCATGACGATCCGCGGGCGACTGAAGCCGAGCGCGCCGACGAGCCTTCCGCCCCGGCCGAACAGGGCGACGAACCGGTGCTCGTCGAGCGAACCGTCCGCGACGGCGACCTCGTCGTCCCCTCGGATGGAGCCGACGAGCTGGATCTTGACGTCGTACTGATCCGACCACACGAACGGCACCGGCGCGAACGGCTCGGCGTCTCCGGCGTCGTCGACGAGCAGTCGGAGGGCGGCCGCGACGCCCTGCTCGGTCGCGTTCGTCCAGTGCTCGACGCGCATGCTCTCCCCGTCGAACAGCGGGTTGGGCCACCGGGCGACGTCGCCGGCCGCGACGACACCGGGCGCGGCGAGGCACGTCGCGTCACACACGACGCCGTCGTCGAGTGCGAGGCCGCTGCCTTCGAGCCAGCCCGTCTCGGGCATGACTCCCACCCCGACGACGACGAGGTCTGCGTCGATCGCGCTGCCGTCGGCGAGGCGCACCCGCTCGACGCGGTCGCGCCCTTCGAACCCGGCCACGGTGACGCCGCACCGCAGGTCGACGCCGTGGTCGCGATGCAACCGTCCGCACGCGTCGCCGACGATCGGGCCCACGGCCCGGGCCAACGGCGTCGGGAGCATCTCCAGCACCGTGACGTCGAGGCCGCGCCCGCGGCACGTCGCCGCCACCTCCGAGCCGATGAACCCGGCGCCGATCACGACGACGCGCGGCCGGCTCTCGAGGCGGGACCGAATGGCGAGGCAGTCGTCGAGGGTCCGGAGCACGAAGATGCCCTCGAGCGCGGGGGTGCCGGGCAGCGTGCGCGGGCGCGCGCCCGTGGCGACCACGAGGCCGTCGAACGGGAGCGTCTCGCCGCCGTCGAGCTCGACAACCCGTTCCGACGCTTCGAGCCCGGTGGCGCGTCGTCCCAGGTGCAGGTCGAGACCGAGGTCGTCGTACGGCTGCTTGCGCAGCGCGATCTGCTCGGGCTCCCACTCCCCCGCCAGCAGCTCCTTCGACAGCGGCGGACGGTCGTACGGCAGGTGCCGCTCGGCGCCGACGAGCACGACGCGATCGTCGTAGCCCTCGCGGCGCAGTGTCTCGGCGGCACGCAGCCCGGCGAGCGATGCGCCGACAATGACGATCGTGCGCGGCGTGGCCACGACGCGGGCACGCTACAGCGGGTCGTGAAGTAGCAGGAAACCTGACTCTCACGTCATACTTGGTGACCGCCGGCAATCGGAGCCTGCTTGTCTGCTTCTCAACGCGTCGATGTGAGTGGCCGCGCCCTCGCGCTGCGAGACGTCGACCTCGACCGGTTCCTCCATCCCCGAACGGTCGTGGTCATCGGCGCGTCGGAGGCGTCGCGCAAGCCGAACACCGCGATGACCCGCAAGATCAAGGGTTGGGCCGACGCGCACGGCGCCACCTTCTACCCCGTGCATCCGAGCCACGAGACGGTGCTCGGCGAGCGCTGTTACGCCTCGGTGTTCGACGTCCCCGGCGATGTCGACCTCGCCGTCATCCTCACCGGCAAAGCCGTCGACACCTTCGAAGAGGTGCTGCAGCGCAAGGCCGCCTTCGCCGTGATCTTCGCCGCCGGGTTCGCCGAGGCCGGCAAGGACGGCGCCAAGCTCCAAGCCCGCCTCGACGAGCTGGTGCGCGACGGCGAAGTGCACCTGCTCGGCCCCAACACGAACCTCAACGCGTTCGAGGAGTTCCGTGCCGACCTCACCGGCCCGTCGATCGCGCTCATCACCCAGAGCGGCCACCAGGGCCGGCCCGTGTTCCAGGGGCAGGAGATCGGCATCCGGCTCACCCATTGGGCGCCGACCGGCAACGAGGTCGACCTCGAGTTCGCCGACTTCGCCCGCTACTTCGCCGACCAACCGGACGTCGGTGTGATCGCGGCGTACATCGAAGGATTCAAGGACGGACGGACACTCATGCTCGCCGCCGACCACGCCGCCGGATTGCAGAAGCCGATGGTGATCGTGAAGGTCGGGCGCACCGACGAAGGCGAGTCGATGGCGATGGCGCACACGGGCCACCTCACCGGATCCGACGCCGTGACCTCGGCCGTGTTCCGTCAGTTCGGCATCACCCGCGCCGACGGCCTCGACGATCTCCTCGACACCGCGGCCGCCTTCGCGCGGACGCGACCTTCCGCCGGCGATGGCGTCGGCATCTATGCGATCTCGGGCGGCACCGGCGCGCACATGGCCGACATGGTCTCGGCCGCCGGGCTGCGGATCCCACCGCTCACCAAGGAGACGCAGCGCGCCCTGCACGACGGGCTGATCCCCGACTACCTCCGGGTCTCGAACCCCGTCGACAGCGGCGGCCCGCCCGTTGCCGACGCCCGCGGCCGGCGCATCCTCGACCTGCTCGTCGCCGATCCGAACGTCGACCTGCTCGTCGTCCCGATCACGGGCGCAGTGCAGATGTTCAGCGAGCCGTTCACCCGCGATCTCGTCGAGGTGGCGAAGACCACCGCCAAGCCGATCTTCGTGATCTGGGGCGCGCCGGCCGGGACCGACGACACGTTCTACTTCCGGCTCCTCGACGGCGGCCTCCCCGTGTTCCGCACGTTCGCGAACTGCGTGAAGGCGGTGCGCGCCTACGTCGACTACTGGGAGTTCGCGGCGCGGTACCGGTCGCCGTTCGCAGACGCGCCCACCGAGCCGTCAGCGGCGGTCGCGAAGGCGCGTCGAGTGCTGGCCGACGCCGCGCCGGGCGAGGCGCTCTCGGAGCACGCGTCGAAGCAGCTCCTCAGGGCGTACGGCGTGCGGGCGAGTCGCGACGTCCTCTGCGACAGCGCCACCCAAGCCGTGCAAGCGGCGAAGTCGATCGGCTACCCGATCGTGATGAAGGTGTCGTCGCCGGATCTGACCCACAAGAGCGACCTCGGCCTCGTGCGGATCGGGGTCGGGACGGCGCGCGAGGTCCGCACGGTGTACGACGAGCTCATGCGCAAGGCACGGCGCGCCGGCGGGAAGCGAGCGCGCATCGACGGCGTGCTCGTAAGCGAGACCGTGAGCGGCGGCGTCGAGACCGTGGTCGGCGTCTCGCACGACCCGCTCTTCGGCCCGGTCGTGATGGTCGGCCTCGGCGGCGTGTTCGTCGAGGTGCTGCGGGACGTCACGTTCCGCGTCCCGCCGTTCGACCGCGACGAGGGCGGGCGCATGGTGCGTGAGCTCCAGGGCTACCCGCTGCTCGAAGGCGCGCGGGGTCAGAGGCCGGTCGATGTCGACGCGCTCGTCGATGTCATCATGAACGTGCAGCGGCTGGCGATGGACCTCGCCGGCGACGTGCGAGAGCTCGACATCAACCCGTTGATCGTGCGGCCGCGCGGTGCGGTCGCCCTCGATGCCCTGGTGGTGCGCACATGAACGAGACGATCGAGGACGTCCAGCGCCGGCTGGAGGACGGCGTGCTCTGGATCACACTGAACCGACCCGACGCCGGCAACGCGATGACGGTCGCCATGCGCAACCAGATCATCGAGTGGCTCGAGCACGCGTCCATTGACGCCTCGGTACGTGCGGTCGTCCTCACCGGCCGCGGTGAGAAGGGTTTCTGCACCGGCGCCGACCTGCGCGAGGCGCGCCCACCGTTGGAGCGGCCCGCGGGCGCGCCCGACATGATCGTCGGGGACGCCGCTCGCACGATCCAGCGGG
>Ga0075421_100010728_pt1 | contig 11327 bp, 9 predicted proteins | sample SoiMetdeltSBSDD5_FD_75292 | JGI IMG/M metagenome (GOLD analysis project Ga0075421, IMG submission 75292) | Bulk soil microbial communities from a Populus tree surrounding site in Tennessee, USA - Soil MetaG P. deltoides SBSDD5 | ecosystem: Environmental > Terrestrial > Soil > Tree plantation...
GGCCCAGATCAACCATCACTACGACCGCTCGCTGGACGACGTGCGGACCAAGGTGCACTACGACCTGGAGTACATCCGCCGCCAGTCGGTCGGCGAAGACTTCCGCATCATGCTGAAGACTCTCCCCGTCATTCTACGGCGGCGGGGAGGATGGTGAACGATTAAAAACCCCTCGTCAACGTGACGAGGGGCTTTTGACTACGGTGCGCTGATGGGGCGTCAGCCGCGGCAGCTCTTAGTCGCCCGGTTCGCCGCCCGGCTGGACAGCTTCTGCATGGCGGAACGGATACTGCTCGAGGAGAGGTAGGTCGAGCTGTACTTCCAGCTGATGAAAGCACAGGGATAGCTGCTGGCCAACAGCGCGGAGCCATAGTTGGCTACCTCGGTGGCGTTCATCGGCGTCAAGTTGGGATTGCCGCCGTGCAGCAGATTGAGCCCGACGATGAGCCCGAGGCCCTTGGCTCGAGCATCGTTGACTTGCCCATTGATGTACGTGGTTACGCTGCCCCGCCGAGCGGTATACTGGGCCCACGCGGCATCGAGCGCGCGGTAGGACCCACTCCACTTCCGCAGCCAGGTGGGCTCGGCGCGCACCACGGTGGTCATGCTGGGCCAGAGGCTCTTGCTGTACTGGGCCATCGCTTCGACCGTGCTCTGCGGGATGGGCCTCCCGTTCCAGTTATAGGGATCCTGCGGTTCGTCAATCAGGTAGTGTCCGATGATGGTGCCGTCGCGGACGTAAGACGAGAAGTTGACATTCCTGAAGCGATTCACCCGGGCCTTCCACTTGCCGAAATCAAAGTGCCCGTACCGATCTTTGTAGTGACCTTCCCAGCCGGCAAACATCAGCACCACTTTCCCACCTCGAGCCTTGATATTCTTCAGCTCGCTCAGGAGATACTCCGGCCATCTGTTCTGCAGCGCGCCGTTGTAAATCGAACCGAAGCTGCTGGTAGGGAGGGCGAAGGCCCCGAAGGGAATACCACCGCGGTAGGTAAGCGCGGCCTGCATGCCGTCATCGACGGTTAAGACCTCGGGCGTGTCATCGCTCGGGGTTGAGGATTCAGGGGTGAGGGTGTCAGTGCTGTTGCAACCAAACAGGGCGAACACGAGGCTGGAGACCACCGGGGCTCGAAGGCGCGCCATCCAGTGCGCGTACTTGCGCTTGTAGATCATAGAAACAGGTCCTCTCTCCATAGTGGAGGTGGCACCCGGGCTTCGGCAGGCGAGGGGCCAGCGCTTGGCATCGGCCAATGCGGCGGCTCGTCGAGTCTGACTCAACAACCCGAGGCGGACAGGCAGGATGTCTGCCCAGTCCTATGGTTCGTCTTTGAGAGGTACGGGTTCGACTGAGACTATGGGGCTAGTCGTGCAGGACGCGATGGAATGAGCACCCGGCTTGGTGTCATCTCGTTGTCTAGATTGCTCGCGCCGGGTACAGAATGGTGACCACCGTCACGTTTGTCAAGGTCGAATCTCTGCGAGGCGGCCCGAAAAGAGTCCGAGACCGGTTTGAGACCGATCCCCTCTGGTGGCGCGGATTTACGGTGGTTAGAGTTCTCCGCCCGCGGGCCATTGGTCCCCCTGTGGATGCCGCATAACCCAAACCCGGTTGCGCCGGAAGGCCCCGATGCAGATGAGTCAGGCACACGAGGCAACTCCTTCCCAGGGGCGGGCATGGGAGTGGGGATCAGCGACCCTGGCGGTCGCGATTCTGTCGATCATTGCGCTGGCGCTCCGCTTCTGGCACCTGGGTGACTGGGGCTTGGACAGCGATGAGGTCTTCACCCTCCGCGATTCGATCCGGATCCGGCCCACCAACCCGCGGCCGCTCGGATATCTGCTGAACCACTATCTGGTTCTTCCCCTTCATCCGCTCGATGAGTTCGGACTCCGGGTCCTGCCGGCGTTCTTCGGCGCGCTGGCCATTCCGGTGATGTATCTCATTGGCCGGCGCCTGATCGGGAACCGGGCAGCGATTCTGGGCGCTCTGCTCCTGGCCTTCAGTCCGCTGCATGTCATCTATTCCCAGTTCGGCCGTTACTGGGCGATGGTGTTCCTGTTCTCGGCCATCTACCCCTACGCATTCTACCTGGGCTTGCGGCAGCGAAACCGTAGCCTCCTGGTGCTCGGCGTTGTGACTGGGGTCCTCGCGGTCCTGGCCCATCCGGCGGCCGTGCTACTGGTAGGCGGTCCGGCCCTCTGGTTTCTCGCAACCCAGCTGCGGGGCGAGCGGCTGCGATCGCTGTGGACCCAGCCACGCGTGCGTTGGGGCGTGCTGGGCACGGTGCTGCTGCTGGTACTCATCGCGATCCGGTTCGTGCCGATTCTGCAGGGCTGGATCGCCCAGCACGACGCCCATCCGGGCACCGGCCAGTTTCTCCTGGCTCAGCGTCTCCCCCCCGGGCTGAAGCAGCTGCGCTATCTGCTGCAGTACGTCGAGGGGTGGACCTTTCAGCTGGTGCTGATCAGCCTCTTCGGACTCGCGGTTCTATGGCAGGGGCGCGATCGCGCCCTGGCCCGCTTTCTGATCACGCTGGCGCTGTTTCCCGCCCTCTTCCTGCCGCTGCTCTCACTGCGGACGCCGATCTCGACCTACTACCTGGTCCCCATCGCCCCGGTGTTCTTCTTCGGAGCGGGGGTTTTCCTGGATCATGTGTTCAGCCTGGCATGGAAGCTCCGTCCGTGGTGGCTGGGAGGGGCGGCGATGACGGCGATGATCCTGGCGGCCGGGACGCCGACCCTGCTCTCGCAGTATCGCAACGGCCGGCGCTTCGACTTCCGAGGCGTCGCGAACTGGGTCCAGCCCAGGCTCACCCCCCGCGACGTGATCTACTCCGACCAGCCGGCAGCGCTGGGGCACTACCTCCCCGGGAGCGACGTGCGGCCGCTCAAGTACAATACGGCGCCGCTCACGGAGTCACTGGTGTCGCTGCGGCAGGGAGCAGACGGGGCGGCGCTCTGGGTGGTTGCCCCGGCACCGGCTCACGCGTTTCGAACCAACCTGGAGCAGGGCGGACTGGCTGACTGGCTCTACCAACACTGCCAGCTGCGCAACATCGTCGGACGGGGTCGCTTGGATTTCAGGCAGCAATATCTGCAGGTCTATCACTGCCCGCCGGAGCCGCTCTCAGACGTCGCGCTCCTCCGACCCGGCCACCTTCCGCCGCAGCATCCGCTTGAGCCCCACCGGTGAGTAGGCGTAGACATACCGTCCCAGCGCAAACAGATACATCCACTTGGGAAGTCCCAGCTCGCGGATGACCTGGGCCTGGACCCGGGCCAGATTCCGCTGCCGATCGGCATACTTGAAGGCGCGGTGAAAGAAGCTGCTGCTGTGTACGAAGTGCTCCCCGACGACCTCGGGAACGGTGGCAAAGCGCCAGCCCAGCTTGGCTGCCCTGAGCCAGAGGAGTTGGTCCTCCAGATCTGACACCTCTGGGTAGCCACCCGCCTGGGTCCAGACCACGCGCCGGAACATCGTGGTGGTATTGGCGTACACGATGAACTTGGCCAAGGCGGAGACGATCGCGTTGTGCTCCGTGGGCGGCATGCGGACATAGCGCTCGTTTCGGTTTTCGTCGACCAGTACGAAGTACCCCCCGACCACACCGACCTCGGGATGGGCATCGAGCAACTCCACCTGAAGCTGTAGCCGATCGGGATAGCTTCGGTCATCGAAATCCTGACGGGCGATGTACTCACCGGTTGCCTGGGATACTCCGAAGTTGGCAGCGGCGGTGATGCCCAGGCGGCCCGGGGAGAAGACCCGGATCCGGGAATCGCGACCGGCAAGCTCCTCCAGTATCTCCCGAGTTCGATCGGTAGAGCCATCGTTCACGACGATCCACTCGAAGTCCCTGAACGTCTGCGCCAGGATACCGGGGATGGCGCGGTCAACGTAAGGCTCGCCGTTGTAGACCGTGGTGACCACGCTGACTCGCGGGCTCATACCGCCGGATTCCGATTGATGTTTCGGGCGGCTTCCTGAGGTCGGGGCACCAGGTGGGGCCGAATCGGAGGAGTGGCCCGCAACGGACGGCGCAGCTCCGGAGCCATGCCGGCCAATAGATCAGCGGCGTACGCCATTCCCATCACCAGGGCCATGGTCACCCACACCGCCTTCACGTCTTCCCAGGTCAGCGGCATCATCGCGGTGCACATCGTCAGCAGCAGTACATAGCCGAATCGTCGTTCCAGCAGCGGCAGCCGCCGGGCCGAGAGGAACACCGTCCCGATCATGGTGACGAACAGTGCAAGTCCGATCATTCCATGCTCAACCAGGACGGACAGGTACGAGTTGTGGGCCACCTGGGCCATGGGTCCCAGCGCCGGTTTGATCGCGGGGATGAATCCGGAGGTCCCGTAGCCCACGAACGGCCTCTTCTCGAACGCGTGCACGCCCGCCACCCAGAGCTTGAAGCGGCCACCCAAGCTGGCGTCTTCCACCTCGCTGCCGGTGGTTTCCAGCCGGGCGACGATATTCTCCGGGACGTATTTGACGGCGAGCCCGCCAGCGACAGCCAGAAGCGCAATGGCAGCCGCCGCCTTGCCGGGGGAGAGCTTGGTCATGGTCAGCGGGATGATGAGCAGGCCGACCAACGCGGTCACCATTGCACCCCGGGAGCCGGTGAGGATGACGGCCAGCAGCCCGATGGGCAGATACCCGCGCGCGATCCACCGGAAAAGCGGTCGCTGTGTGGTGATGCCGAGGTACCAGGCCGTGGGCAGGGCCAGGGCCATGCTCATAGCGAGGTCGTTGGGATCAACGCCTCCGGCAGCAAAGCGGCGCATGGCTGCCCCGGTCCGTAACAGCAGAACGGTGTTCAAGGCCGAGACGTATGCGCCCAGAAGGTAGGCGGTGAGCAGACCGCGCATGCGCCGGGTGGACGGAGCCAGCTCCCAGATTATCCAAGTCGCCGAGAAAAGCTGGACGAAGGTCCAGAACTTGTTAGGGACCTGGGGCATTCCGTGGTAGAAGACTCCGAAGCCGGCCCAGAGCACGAACAACAACCCCAGGACGTGGAACGGCTGCCACTTCCGGAATCGGCCCGAGATCACCACCGCCAGTAGCGCGCAGATCAGCGCCACCGCGCCGGTAAGCCGGCCCACGACGGCAACCCCGCCAATACGAATGACGCCTTGCCACGGCAGGGAAAAGACGAAAATCCAGAGCGCGATATAGGGAATAGACCACATTCAGAGCTCTCGCTGAGACGATGACAGTGCTGAACCGGCGGGCCTCAGTTGAACCGCGTCTGCCGGGGACGCAGCGGTGATGCTCAGCCCTTTGCGGGCCAGAAGCTCCCGGTAGAGAACCATCCAGCGCTCGGCCATAGCCTCCAGAGTATAGTGAGCCAGCATGCGGTTCCGGCCAGCCTGTCCCATGGCCCGGCGCTGCTCACCCGGGAGCGCCATGAGCTGCCGCATGCTCCGGGAGAGCGCGTCCGGATCGTGGGCTGGGACGAGGAATCCGCTCTTGCCCGGCTCCACCAGCTCGGAGACGCCACCCACGTCGGTCGCTACCACCGGTGTCGCCGCGGCGAGCGCTTCCATCACCACGTTGGGCATCCCCTCCCAGGCGGAAGACAGGACTAGGCCGTCGGCGGCAGCCAGGAGGGCCGCTATGTCGTGCCGCACTCCGAGGAACACCACCCGTTCGCTGATGCCGAGCTGCCGGGCCTGCTGCTGCAGCTCGTCCTGCAGCGGCCCCCGCCCAGCCACGAAGAGGCGAGCCGGAGCGCTGGCCAGGGAGTGGAACGCCCGGAGCAGCGTCGGGTAATCCTTCTGGTCCAGCAGCCGCCCGACGGCGAGCCAGAAGAACTCCATAGGTGCAACCCCCAATTCGTCGCGAAGCCGGTCGCGCTCGCCTGGCGGGGCCGACAGCGCGACGACGTCTACACCGTTGGGAATCACCCGGACCTTCTTCGCCGGAAGGATGCCCCGACGAGAGAAGGAATCCGCGACGCGCTGGGAGTTGGTGGTGCAGCAGTGATCCATCCAGTTGGTGAGCCGCATGGACCAGTCGCGGGCGGCGCTGCCGTTCCGTTCGCTGCGAACCGAGCTCACAATGACCGGCACCCGGGCCCAGGTGCCCGCCACCCGTCCCATCACATTGGCGTGATACATGAAACTGGTGAGGAGATGCGGTCGCCAATCCTGCAGCAGCGTCACCAACCGTCGCAGCGCCCGCCAGTCCGGGCGACCCGGCTGCATCTCCAGACTCAAGATCGGGAGACCCTCGGCCACGGCTTGCCGCCCCATTTCGACCAGGGGAGTCATGCAGACGAGGCGCACCTCGTATTGCTGTGCGAGCAGCGCTCGCGCCAGGTAGAGAATCTGGCGATCCGCGCCTCCCATTCCCAGGCTGGTGGACAGCAGCAGGACCCTCGTCATACGCGCTCGATGACCTGGAGATAGTGATCCACCGCGGCATCCATCGTAAAGGGCTCCAGCGCATCTGCCGGCAAGTCGGCGGCAGGACGGTCGAGCATCGCCACGATCGCGTCCGCCAACGCGGATGCATCGCCCACGGGCACCAGGGGCCCGAGTCGCCCGCCCTGCAGAATTTCCCTGGGGCCGCTGGGACAGTCGGTGGCAACCACCCGCGCTCCGGTGGCCATGGCTTCGATCAACACGGTGGGGAGCCCCTCCCAGGCTGAGGAGAGCACGAACACCGAACAGGCGGCCATGTAGGCCGCCGCATCCTCCCGAAAACCGGGGAGGGCGGTGTCTTCACCGATCCGCAGCTCACCTATCAGCGCTTCGAGACGGGGTCGCTCCGGCCCTTCGCCCACAATCATCAGGCGTGCGGGCCGGCGGCGGCGCACCTCGGCAAAGGCGCGGAGAAGCGTGGGGAAATCTTTGGCCGGCGTGAGCCGTCCCACCCCGAGGATCACTGGCGGTTGCCCTGGCGCAAACCAGGGATGGTCGGGTGGCGTTCGGGAGAGCTCGATCAGGGCCGAAGTGATCACCGGGTTGTAGACCACCTCCATATCCTGCCGGGGGAGGCCGGTGCTGCGGGCGAGATCGTCGGCGGCGCCCTTCGACACCGCCACCACGGATGCGGCCCAAGGATAAAAGGCACGCAGGAGAGCCGGGAGCAGGGGGCGATCAAACTGACGCGGCACCGCATTGGACCTCGACATCGTGCAGTGCTCGGTTACCACGACGGGGACCTGCCCTCCGGCCAGTTTGCCGGCCCAGAGTGCGATCAGATTGGCGTGGCTCATGGATGAGACCAGGACCCTGGGGCGCTCCCGCCGGAGGTAGCGCGCGAGGGGAAGCAGGCTCCGCAGCAGGCGCCCGGCGCCCAGGTCCACCACCCGCACGGCGCTGGGCAGCTGCTCCAGGAAGGCACCGTCCGCGGCCGCGAGGACAACGTCAACCGGAAGGCCGCGGGCCGCGAGGCCTTGAGTCAGATTCACCACCACCCGCTGCGCCCCACCGGTGCGCACCGAGGGAAGGAAGAACGCGATGGTGTCCCGGGTGGACCGCGTGCGAGTGGGACCGTTCACGGACAGGGTGTCGGTGTTGCTCATCGCAGGCCCCGAGCACCGACCGGCAGCCGAGCCTGCACGTAGGTACGCAGCGTGGCGGTCACGTGCATACCGTGCTCACCCAGCGCGACGGTCGGAATCAACCAGGCCGCAAGCGTGCCGCTGGTGATCGCAGCCAGGCTCCCCGCAATGAGTCCCACCAGATGTGAGAGACTGAGGTGACGTGCGATCTCGGTAGTAGCGAAGGTGACGCCGCCCACCAGCACTCCAAGCCAGACGGCCGGCAACTGCGCGCGGACGAATCGTCCCCAGCTAATCTGGGTCAGCTTGAGACTCAATTGCGCCATGCTGAGATAGTTGATAAAGAAGGCGACCAGCACCCCGGCAGCGACCGCGGTGAGTCCCCGAAACTGGCCTACCCACGCGCCCAGGAACACCAGTCCGGCGAAGAGCCACTGCCGCCACGCCCGGCGATACACCTTGCCGGTGGCCCGGGAGAGCGAGTCGCTCATGCGATAGCAGGCGCGGAACACCATGCCGAGCGCGAGCACCTGGAACGGCGGCACCAGTGCCTCCCAGCGGCTCCCGAACAATACCGGCACCAGGTCCGGTGCCAGCACCGCTGCCGCGATGCCGGCGGGCAAGGTGATCAGCGCCAGAAAGGCGGTGCCCTGCAGGTACGCGGCGCCAAGGCGGCGCATATCGTGCTGGACCCGGGCCATGGTCGGAAAGAGCACCTTGTCGAGCACATCCCCGATGAGCGAGGTCGGCAGGGACATCAGCTGGTAGGCCCGGCTGTACTGGCCCAGCGCGACCGCGCCGAGCCAGCGGCCCACCACGAGATTGTCGACCTGATTCGCGAGGATGACCCCTACTCGGGCGATGCTCTGGCCAAAGCCGTAGTCGATCAGCTCTCGGAAGCTCAGCCAGCTGGGCCGGCCCTGAAACAACGGGGGTGATACCAGCAACAGGATTGCAGTGCGCAGCACGACCTGGGCAATCTGGGCGGCGACCAGGGACCAGACCCCGAAACCGAGGAGCGCGAGTCCCACGCCTACCACCCCGTAGCCCAACCCATACGCCAGCACATCCCGATTGGCGATCGCGCGAAAGCGCAGCTCGCGCTGGAGCAGGCTCTCCGGCGCGGTCGCGATCCCGGCAATAGGAAAGACCAGCGCGAGGGAGCGAACTACCGGCTCCAGGTTGGGCATGTGAAAGAACTGCGCGACGAGCGGGGCAGCGGCCCAGATCGCCGCCGCTGTGAGGAGACCGAATCCGGTCGAGGCCAGGAACGCGGTGCTGATGTGGCGCGGCTCGAGCGTGGGTCGCTGGACCAGCGCCGGCCCCAGTCCGAGCTGAGAAAAATTGAGGGAGAAGTTGATGACGACCAGCGCGGCGCTCACCAGACCGAAGTCGGTCGGGCTGAGCAGCCGGGTGAGAAGAACAAGAACGACCGCCTTCAGCACGGCGACCGCCCCGTTGCCGAACGCGGCCCACGCCATCCCACCGAGGGTCCGGTGGGTGAGACTGGATTGCTGCTCCTGGGCGGGCATCGGGAAGGATTGAGCTACCGAGCCACCGGTTCCCGAATTCTCGCGGGCGCCGGGGTTGGCGCGTACCCATACCGCTGGAGATCCTCGTGCAGCAGATCGTCAAGGATGTTCTGCTGGGCCGGAGTCAGGTCATCGCGCCAGCGGTTGCTGTTTCTGATCGAGAGCATCCGGGCGTGCCGCTCCAGTTCCGGGGATGCCGGCAGCTCGGCGAACTCGAGCACCCGGCGGCAAGTCTCCACCGGCTGGTCGCAGAACGACTCGTATTTGACCTCATAAAAGCGGTCAGGGTTGATGGTCCGCCGAGCGGCGTCCATGGCCCGCATCTGCATTCGCCATTGGAGCGCGGCGAGCGCGGTGAAGGAGCGGTCGTAGCTCTCCCAGGTGGCCCGATCTTCGGACGAAAGGTCGCCGGCGCGCCATTCCTGAGGCCCGAACCAGCCGCGCCAGAAGGCAACGTGCAGCAGGGAGCTGGCCACGGCTCGCCCATCCCGAATGATGTGAATGAACTTCGCGTCGTCGAAGATCTCGTCGAGATAGCTGATGCGAGGCCAGCCAGTGATTTTCAGGAGTAGCCGATTGCGCTGCCGGGTGAGCATCGCCTCGAACGCGGCGCGAATCTGTTGCTTGACCCGCACCGTCACGTCCGATCGGACCAGGTCCCGATAGGGTGCGGTGAAACCATAGGCGTAGTGCTCCCAGAAGCCGTACTGCTCGTTAGGCCGGATCCACTCGCCGAACAGACGGCGCAGCACCGGATTGCCCATGGCGGTGACAGCCCAAGCGTTCCATGCCGGACGGGCGGGAAACCGAAGGGAGAAACCGGAAAGCCACATCACCTGGGGATGGGTTGCCAGCAGCCGGTGGAACACCGTCGAGCCGCAGCGTCCGGTGCCCACGATGAAGACCGGTTTGGTGATGTTCGTCACCTGCGGGTTTATCACTTTATCACTCTGCGAGTGCATATTCACGAGCGGCGGAGGAGCACGATCTATGCCCCACAAGACGCTGCTAGACGCTCACTTCAGCTTGGGGCAATCTACCGAAGCCTGATCGGAAGGGCACCTGGAAGGGTCTGGCCGCATCCTTGCTGAGCCCCGGTCGCCGCGTGGACGTCGGAGCGAGCAACAATTGTGTCATGGCCGCAATACTGTGGCGCCTTTACGACAGGGGGCGGAAGCTTGGCAGTCAAACCGAATTTCTTCATTGTCGGCGCTCCCAAGTGCGGCACCACCGCACTCTACGAGTACCTGCGCCAGCATCCCAACATCTTCATGTCCAGGGTGAAGGAGCCGCATTTCTTTGCCAACGACCTGGGCACGTACCCCCGTATCAAGACCCTGGAGGACTACACTGCACTCTTCGAGGAGAGCACCCCACGGCATTTAAGAGTGGGCGAGGCCTCGGTGTACTACCTGCGCTCCTCGACCGCCATCGCGAACATTCACGGCTACAACTCCGAGGCCAAGATCATCGCGATGTTCCGCAACCCGATCGAGATGGTGCACGCGTTGCACTCGCAGTTGCTCTACGTGGCAGAAGAGACCGTGGCTGATTTCGAGACCGCGTGGCGCCTGCAGGAGCGGCGCAGCCGTGGTCACGACCTTCCGCCCCGTTCTCGCGGCGCGTTCCTGCTGCAATACGCCCAGTTCGGCCACTTCGGGTCCCAAACGAAGCGGCTCCTCTCCGTCTTCCCGCGAGACCAGGTGAAGTTGATTCTCTACGACGATTTTACGAAATCGACCCGGCAGGTGTATGACGAAGTGATTGAGTTCCTGGGCATCCCCCACGACAATCGCACCGAGTTTCCCCGCATCAACGAGAACAAGCAGGCCAGAATGGCCTGGCTCCAGCAATTCTCCCGCAAGCCTCCACGGCCGCTGCGCGACGCCTTCCGCCGCCTGAGGCAGGTCAGCGGCGCCAGGTGGCTCGATGCCATGACCAATGCCGTGATGGATCTGAACACGGTACGAACCAGGCGTCCGCCGCTGTCACCGGAGCTGCGTGCCGAGCTGAGCGACGCGTTCCGGGACGAGGTGGCCTCACTCTCTCGGCTCTTGAACCGGGACCTGAGTCACTGGGTCTAGTCGCGGGCGGGCTGGAGCCAGTGATCGAGGCTACGTCCGATGAGGGCGGAGGTCCTGGCAATGTCGTCCCGGAACTGATTGGTGAGCTCGTTCCGGAGCTTGGCCGGCAGCCGCGGCGCTGGCTGCAGGTTTCGCCGGCGGGCGCGCTTGATCCAGTTTGCGGCGCCGCTGGGGATCCAGGGCTTCACCAC
>Ga0075421_100010730_pt1 | contig 11326 bp, 10 predicted proteins | sample SoiMetdeltSBSDD5_FD_75292 | JGI IMG/M metagenome (GOLD analysis project Ga0075421, IMG submission 75292) | Bulk soil microbial communities from a Populus tree surrounding site in Tennessee, USA - Soil MetaG P. deltoides SBSDD5 | ecosystem: Environmental > Terrestrial > Soil > Tree plantation...
ACCTTCTGGGCCATGGACCATCCTGGTCGCGGCCCTACTCAGGTGTCAGCGATGTCCCGAGACATACAACTGTCAGCGATGTCCCGAGACACCACAGGTCGCTCCGCGATCGTTGGCGCACCCAAATCACCACTAGGCCCGTGGATGCGCCTGGTCGTGCACCGCACGCAGACGCCTGACGGTGACGTGCGTGTACAGCTGCGTGGTAGCCAGCGTCGAATGACCCAGTAATTCCTGCACGACGCGAAGGTCCGCGCCGCCCTCGAGCAGATGCGTAGCGGCGCTGTGCCGCAGCCCATGGGGGCCGATGTCGGGTGCGCCATCAACCGCGGCGACGGTCTGATGCACGACGGTGCGCGCCTGCCGCGGGTCGAGCCGACGGCCGCGGGCGCCCAGCAACAGCGCCGGACCGGAATCAGCGGTGGCCAGCTCCGGCCGCCCGTCGTCCAGCCACGCCGTCAATGCCGCCTGCGCCGGCTCTCCGAATGGCACCGTCCGCTGCTTGTTGCCCTTGCCGAGGACACGCAGCAGCCGCCGGGGCCGATCGACGTCGTCGATGTCGAGCCCGCACAGCTCGCTGACACGAATACCGGTGGCGTACAACAACTCAACGACCAACAGATCGCGCAACGCAAGCGGATCCCCTTGCTGAGCACCGGATTTCGCCGCGGCCATGGCATCCAGAGCCTGATCCTGTCTCAGCACCGACGGCAGCGTGCGTCGGGCTTTCGGCATTTGTAGCCGCGCGGCGGGATCGGTCGACAACAATCCGCGGCGCGTCGCCCACGCCGTGAAGGTCTTGACCGCCGAGGTGCGTCGCGCCAGCGTGGTGCGCGCCGCGCCTGCCGACGCTTGAGCCGACAGCCAGGAGCGCAGAATCGGCAGGCTCAGCGTGTCCAGCCCGGCGCCCGGCATACGTTCGGCGAGAAAGTCGAACAGCGAGCGCAGGTCGCCCAGATACGCGCGGCGGGTGTGCTCGGAGCGGCCGCGCTGGAGCGCAAGGTACTCGTCGAACTCCTCGAAAATCGCTTGCACTCCCCTACCGTCGCAGACGGCCCGGCCGCAGTTCAGGTGACGCGCCGCAGCGCCTCGGGTGTCAGGTCCTTGAGTGTCGGATAGCCGTCGACGGCCATGATCAGGTCGGCCTCGGCCAGCAGCGAGCGCAGTACGTGCACGACGCCGTCCTCACCGCCGATGGCCAGCCCGTACGCGTACGGCCGCCCGATGCCGACGGCCGTGGCGCCCAGCGCCAGCGCCTTGACGATGTCGGCGCCGCTGCGGATACCCGAATCGAACAACACCGGCAGCCCATCGGCGGCCGAGACGACGGCTCGTAGGCAGTCGATCGCGGGAATGCCACCGTTGGCCTGTCGGCCACCGTGGTTGGAGCAGTAGATGCCGTCGACGCCGCCGTCCCTGGCGCGGCGCGCGTCGTCGGGATGGCAGATGCCCTTGACGATCAGCGGCAGATCGGTGAGCGACCGCAGCCACGGAAGGTCGTCCCATGTCAGCGGATTGCCGAATACCGAGACCCAGCGCAGCACCGCGGCTTGCATGTTCTCCTCAGGCGGCTGCTGCAGGCTCGCGCGGAATACGGGATCGCTGGTGTAGTTGGCCAGGCAGCGGCCACGCAGTTGCGGGAAGTTCGACGTCGACAGGTCGCGCGGCCGCCACCCCGGTACCCAGGTGTCCAGCGTGACGATGATGCCCTTGTAGCCGGCGGCCTCGGCACGCCGGACGAAACTCTCGGCCAGGTCGCGGTCGGTCGGCGTGTACAGCTGGAAAAAGCCTGGGGTATCACCGAATTCGGCGGCGATTTCTTCCATTGGGTCTTCGGTCAGCGTCGAAATCACCATCGGCACTCCGGTGCGCGCGGCGGCTCGTGCGGTGGCCAGATCGCCGTGGCCATCTTGTGCGCACAGGCCGGTAACGCCGATCGGCGCCATGAACACCGGCGATGGCACCGTCAAACCGAACACCTCGACCGACAGATCGCGTTCCTTGGCGCCGACGAACATCCGCGGCATCAAACCCCAGCCGTCGAAGGCGGTGCGATTGACCCGCTGGGTGCGCTCGTCGCCAGCACCACCGGCGACGTACGACCAGATTGACGGTGGCATCGCCGCTTCCGCCTTGGCTTCCCATTCCGCGTAGGACATCGGGAGCGACGGCACGATGCCGGACAATCCCTGCAGATAGATTTCGAGCTGGTAATCGCCGAATGCCATGCGCCTAGCGTGCCAGCCCGGCCCCGGCAGCCGTCAGCGAACCATCCGCAGCGCCACCCCGGCGTACACCTCGCCCAGCTTCTGTGCGTCCCGGTGTTGGCGTGACGGGAACCAGCGGCACACGTCGACGCACAGCGACGAGATGGCCATCACCAGCTCGTCGACGTTGTCCACGTCGAACTCGCCGGCCGTCACACCGCCGGCGACGATCTCCGTGATGACGTCGGTGGCCTGGTGGCGCAGCGGCACAATCGTGCGGTAGTGGGCCGGCGACAAGCCGTGCAGTTCGTATTGCACGACGCGGGCCTGCTTGTGGTTTTCGGCGTGCCAGCTGGCGAACGCCGCCACCACCGCCCGCAGCCGCTCGGTGAAGCTCGCGGCGAGGTCGTCGGCCCTCTTCAGCGCGGCCAGCAGGCTGCTGTGGCCTTCCAGCGCGATGGCGTAGAGCAGTTCTTCTTTGGAGCGGTAATGCGGGTACATGGCCGTCGCGCTCATGTTGAGCCGTTTGGCGATCTGCCGCGTGGAGCTGCCGCCGTATCCCGTTTCCGCGAACGCCTCGATGGCGGCGCGCCGCATGCGTTCCGCCGCAGCTGAATCCGCAGCTCGATCGATGGTCATGACGGTCGGTGATCCTACACGTATTTGACATCTGTCGATGATCGGCGCATTATAAGCGAGCGCTCATAAAATGAGCGTTCGCTTATATCATTCGAAAGGCTGTTTCCGACATGGCGGAGTTCCTCTCGCGGCGTGACGTCGACTTTCTGCTCTACGAGTGGCTTGACGTAGTCGAGCTGACCAAGCGCGACCACTTCGCCGAGCACTCCCGCGACACCTTCGACGCCGTCCTCGATTTGTCCGTCGACATCGCAACGAAATGCTTTGCGCCGCACAATAAGAAGGGCGACCAGAACGAGCCGACGGTGGGACCGGACGGGAAAGTCGTGCTGATCGACGAGATCAAGGACGCGCTGGACACGTTCACCGGCGCGGGACTTGTGGCCGGATCGTTCGACGAGGCAGTCGGCGGCATGCAGCTCCCGACGGTGCTGGCGCAGGCGTCGATGGCGTTCTTTCGGGCCGCCAACCCCAGCACCACCTCGTACGCCTTCCTGACCGTCGGCAATGCCAACTTGCTCGTCGAATACGGCACCGAGGAACAGATCGACACGTGGGTCCGACCGATGCTCGAGGGCCGCTACTTCGGCACCATGTGCCTGTCGGAGCCCGATGCCGGCTCGTCGCTGACCGACATCACGACCAAGGCCGTTCCCGCCGCCGACGGCACCTATCGGATCACCGGAACCAAGATGTGGATCACCGGCGGCGACCACGAACTGACCGAGAACATCGTGCACCTCGTGCTGGCCAAGGCCCCCGGCGGCGGCCCCGGGGTGAAGGGCATCTCGCTGTTCATCGTCCCGAAGTTTCTGGCCGACGGCACCCGCAACGACGTCGCGCTGGTCAGCCTGAACCACAAGATGGGCAACCACAGCACGACCAACGCGCTGCTGAACTTCGGCGACGGCACCCATCAGCCCGATGCCGAACCCGGCGCGGTCGGCTATCTCGTCGGCGAGGAGCACAAGGGCCTGGCCTACATGTTCCACATGATGAACGAAGCCCGGATGGCGGTGGGACTGCAGGCGACGGCGACGGGATACGCCGGTTACCTGGCGTCTGTCGAGTACGCCAAGGAGCGCACTCAGGGCCGTCCGGTCGGTGACAAGGATCCTGGGCGCCCGCAGGTGGCGTTGATCGAGCATGCCGACGTCAAGCGAATGTTATTGGCGCAGAAGTCCTATGTCGAGGGCGCGCTCGCGCTCGGCCTGTACTGCGCGATGCTGGTGGACGAGGGGCGCACCAGCGTCGGCGCCGAGCGTGATCGCGCGAATCTGCTGCTGGAAGTCCTGACTCCGATCGCGAAGAGCTTTCCGTCGCAGTGGTGCGTGGAGGCCAACAGCCTGGCCATCCAGGTGCACGGCGGATACGGCTACACCAAGGAGTTCGACGTCGAGCAGTGCTACCGCGACAATCGTCTCAACTCGATCCACGAGGGCACGCACGGCATCCATGGCCTGGACCTGTTGGGCCGCAAGGTCGTCATGCAGGACGGCGCTGGCCTGACCCTGCTTGCCGAGAAGATCAACGCAACCATCGACAAGGCTCTGGCGTCCGACAGCACTGCGGCCTATGCTCAACAGCTGCGTGAGGCAGTGCAACGGTTGGTCGATATCACCGGAAAGCTTTGGGCGGCAGGCGATGTCGCCACCACCCTCGCCAACTCGACTGTCTACCTGGAGGCGGCCGGACATGTGGTGGTGGCCTGGATGTGGCTCGAGCAGCTGATCGCCGCCAGCGACCATCAGGGCGATTTCTACGACGGCAAACGCGCTGCGGCACAGTACTTCTACACCTTCGAGCTGCCAAAGGTCGGACCGCAGTTCGATCTGCTGGCCAGTCTGGATCGCACGACGGTGGACGCGCAGGCAAGCTGGTTCTGACCGCGCTCAGGCGGTGGCTTCCGCCTCGGCGAGCTCACGTTTCCACTGGCGGAAGGTCTCCTCGGTGCGGCCGCGCCGCCAGTAGCCGGAGATCGACGCGGCCCACTTTGCGTCGACACCGCGCTCCTTGCGGATGTAGCGCCGCAGGTTGTGCATGACGGTCTGGGCCTCGCCGTGGATGAAGACCTGCACCTGCCCCGGCAGCCAGTCGGCTTCCTTGACTGCGGAGATCAGCGGTGCGTTGTCGCCCGCAACATCTTCGGGCACCAGGTCGGCGCGACCGCCGCGGTAGATCCATCGCACCTCGACACCTTCAGGTGCGCTGAGCGGGATCTCGTCCTCGGGTCCGGCGACCTCGATGAAGACTTTGCCAATTGCGTTGTCGGGCAAGGCCTCCAGCGCGGCGCCGATGGCCGGGACGGCCGCCTCGTCACCGGCGAACAGGTGCCAGTCGGCAGCGGGATCGGGTGCGTAGGCGCCGTTGGGGCTCGTCAGGTAGGCCGGTTGACCCGGGGTGGCCGCCGCTGCCCACGGTCCGGCGACACCGTGCTCGCCGTGCACGACGAAGTCGATGGCGATCTCGCGGCGATCGGCGTCGACGCGGCGCACGGTGTAGGTGCGCACGGTGGGCCGCTGCTCGACAGGTAGCTCGTTGAAGCTGTCCAGTGTGAGCGGCTGCGGCAGCGCGCCAACGTCGACGTCGTCCCTGACGAAGACGATCTTGACGTAGGCGTCGGTGTACTCGTTGGGGGTGAACGTGTCGAACCCCTCTCCGCCCAGGACGACGCGGGTGAGGTGCGGGGTCAACTGCTCACTGCGCACCACTTCGAACGTGTGCACTGGACGTCCTGCCACTATTCCTCCAAACCATCGGCCGGCACTTCGTTAGCCAACCTCATCGAGGATACGAGCGCGACCGAAGAGGTGGCGCGCTACCTTGTCAGCCCCTGGCTGTGGCAACTTATCGTCTAGCCAGCTTCCAGCGCCCACCTTGACGCACGACCAGGCCCGCGATCTCCAGCATCGACAGCGGACCCAACACTTGCGTCGGTGGCAATCCGGACGCGACTGCAATCTCGTCGGCCGTACGCGCGCCGCGAGCAGGAAGTGCGTCGTAGACACGCAGCTCGCTGTCGCCGAGCTCATCCAGCGCCGACGCCGGTCGCTCTACATCCGCAGCGAGTTCGCCAGCATGCCCGACCAGCTCCAGGACCTCGTCGGCGCGGGTGACCAGGTGCGCCCCGGCACGCAGCAGCACATGGCACCCGACGGAGGCCGACGACGTGACCGGCCCTGGCACCGCGCACACCCGACGACCCAGTGCCCGCGCCCATGCCGCGGTGTTGGCCGCGCCGCTGCGTGCACCGGCTTCCACGACCACGGTGGCGCCCGCAAGCGCAGCGACGAGCCGGTTGCGGGTGAGGAACCGGTGCCGCTGGGGCCGCAGGCCCGGCGGATATTCGGTGACGATCACGCCTTCCTCGCCAATCCGATGCAAGAGCGCGGCGTGGCCCGCCGGGTAAGAGACATCGATGCCGCCGGCCAATACCGCGACCGTGAACCCGTCGGCCGCCAGCGCGGCACGGTGTGCTGCTCCGTCGATGCCGTAGGCACCCCCGGACACCACGGCCACGTCCCGCTCCGCCAGACCGGCGGCCAGCTCCGCGGCTACATGCTCGCCGTAGGTTGTGGCCGCCCGGGTTCCGACGATCGCCGCCGCCCGCTCGGCCACCTCGTCGAGGCACGCCGGCCCCAACACCCACAGCGCAAGCGGGGGATGCGCCTCCGCCCGCTGCTGCGTGTCGACACCTGCGAAAGCGGTGAACGCCAGCAGTGGCCATTCGGTGTCCGCCGCAGTGACCAGTCGTCCACCCAGTCGCTCCAATACGGCAAGATCCCTTGCAGCAGAGTCGATTTCATAGCGAGCCTCGGTTAATCGCAGCAGCTGCTCATCGACGGCCCTTCGCTTCACCCGGTCGGCGGCTTCGACCGGTCCCACCCTGGTGACCAGCGCCGCCAATTGTCGGCAGGGCGGTTCGACGACCCGCGACAAGTAAGCGTAGGCCGACATCACGGAATCGGTCATCGCGCGCCCCCACCCTGACGGAAACTCAGCGCCGTGCTGACCTGCTCGACACCCGGTGAGGTCCGACCGGCGAGATCGGCCAGCGTCCACGCGACCCGCAACGTGCGATCCATGCCTCGAATGCTGATCTGGCCGCTGTCGAGCGCGGTTCGCAGCGGCTTCATCGCGTCCGCCTCAGGCCGGTACTTGCGCCGCAGCAGTGCACCGCTGACCTCGGCGTTGGTGCGTATGCCATGTGACCGCCAACGTTCTTCGGCGACAGCACGCGCGGCCGCCACCCGTTGCCTGACGACGGCCGTCGACTCGCCTTCTTCCGCGGCGAAGGCTCCCGCCCGGGCCATGTGCATTTCCACGCGCAAGTCCACGCGATCCATTAGTGGTCCGGAGAGCTTGCCGAGGTATCGCCGCTTGGCCATCGACGCGCAGATGCAGTCCTTCGGGTCCGCTGGCGCGCACGGGCACGGGTTGGCGGCCAGCACCAACTGGAATCGTGCCGGATAACAGGCGACGCCGTCGCGGCGGGCAAGCCGAATCTCGCCCTCCTCCAACGGAGTTCGCAGTGCTTCCATCGCACTGACCCCGATCTCCGCACACTCATCGAGGAACAACACGCCCCGATGCGCGCGACTGACCGCTCCCGGTCGGGCCAGGCCCGAGCCGCCGCCGACCAATGCGGCCACACTCGACGTGTGGTGCGGGGCGACAAACGGCGGCCGGGTGATCAGCGGCGTGCTGCCCGACAGCAGGCCTGCCACGGAGTGGATCGCCGTCACCTCCAGCGATTCCTCTTCCGACAGCGGCGGTAGTAGCCCCGGAAGGCGTTGCGCCAGCATCGTTTTACCGACACCTGGCGGGCCGGTCATCATCAGGTGATGGGCTCCGGCCGCGGCGACCTCGACCGCGAACCGAGCGTGCGATTGGCCGACCACATCGGCGAGGTCCATGGGCGGCTCCGGCATCGACGATGGAGTGCCCATCCGGTCGTCAAGCTGAGCGGCTCCGGTCAGCCACTTGTGCAGCTGCCCCAGTGTGCGTACGCCCCACACATCGATACCCTCGACCAGGCTGGCCTCCGCGAGGTTGTCGATGGGGACCACAACTGCAGGCCAGCCTTCACGCTTGGCTGCCAGTACGGCGGGCAGCACCCCCTTGATCGGACGGACCCGCCCGTCTAGCGCCAATTCTCCTAGCAGCACGGTCTTTTCGAGTCGCTCCCACGCTTTCTTGCCATTGGCCGACAACACCGCGCAGGCAAGCGCCAAATCGTAGACCGAACCCATCTTCGGAAGCGTCGCCGGGGAGAGCGCCAAAGTCAGCCTCGCCATCGGCCAGCTGTGGCCGCAGTTGGTGATCGCCGCGCGCACCCGGTCCCGCGACTCCTGCAGGGCGGCGTCGGGCAGCCCGACCAGATGCACGCCAGGCAGACCGGAGCTGATATCGGCCTCGATCTCCACGATCTCACCGTCGAGGCCACGCACCGCCACCGAGAACGCCCTGCCCAGCGCCATCAGCCGACTGCTTTCAGGTGCGTGATCTCGGGAGCCCGGGTACGGCCGATGCGTACGCCGATCACGTCGATGCGCACCGCCGCCCAGCTGCCGCGCTGCGTCGCGAGCCACAGCCCGGCCAGCCGCCGCAGCCGGCGCACCTTCAAGGGCGTCACTGCCTGGGACACGCCACCGAATTGGTCGCTGGTTCGCGTCTTCACCTCAACGAACACCACCGTGCGCGCCGCGTCGTCGGCCGCGATCACGTCCAGCTCGCCGTATCGGCAACGCCAGTTGCGGGTCAGCACGCGCAGTCCGAGCGACGTCAGATGCTCAACCGCCAGCTGCTCTCCGAGTGCGCCGATCTCGGCACGGGTCAATGTCGTCATGACGCCACGGTCCGGACCGGCACTGACAAAGCACTGACCCGAATGCGTTGTTATCCCCAGTCGCGCATTCATCCACAATCGCCGCGCGCACGGTTTCGCAGTCGTCAAAACACGGGTATACGGAGCCATGGTCGACAATCCGCTGCAAAGCGCAGTTGAAAACGCAACCGACAACGACGCGTTCGAGTACGCGGCCCGCGCCGGGTTCGCGTTCAGTGGTGTGCTGCATCTCGTCGTCGGGTACATCATGGTGCAAATCGCGTTCGGCTCCGGCGGCGAAGCCGATCAGTCCGGCGCACTTGGGACGCTGGCGCGCCAGACCGGCGGTGCGCTAATCCTGTGGGTCGTCGCGGGCGGGTTGGTCGCGCTCGGCCTATGGCGGGTCGCCGAAGCCATCGTTGGTTCCAAGCCCGGCGAGCGCTCCAACTGGAGCGCAGATGACACCCCGGTGTGGAAGCGCGGGAAATCCTTGGGACTCGCGATTGTGAACTTCGCGATCGCCTTCTCCGCTGCGCGATTCGCGATGGGAGCCGGCAAACAGAGCAGTCAGCAGAACGCCGGGCTAAGCGCCCGAATGATGCAAACCGATTGGGGCAAGACCATTCTCATTGCAGTGGCATTGGGCCTCATCGCGGTCGGCGGCTATCACGTGTACAAAGGCGCATCCAAGAGGTTCTTCAAAGACTTACGCGTGTATGGCGGAACGGGAGTCACCGCGGTCGGTGTCACCGGTTACGTCGCCAAGGGCGTGGTGCTCGCCGGCGCTGGTGTGCTCGTGATCGTCGCGACCCTTCAGGCCGACCCGTCGAAGGCGACCGGTCTCGATGCCACGGTGAAGGCACTCGGCAATGCCCCGTTCGGAAAGGTCCTCCTCGTCGCGGCGGGGCTAGGTATCGCGGCGTTCGGTCTCTACAGCTTTGTACGTAGTCGCTACGGCCGGATGTAGCCCCTACATCGGCGCGCCTGACTGCGACAGCGCCTGATAGAGCGCGGCGATCTGCATCGGCTGGATCGCCGTGTTGCAGCCGCGCTGCAGGTCGATCAGCGGCGCCGCGATGCCGCGCAGCTCCTGATACTCCTGCGGGCGGCCGACGAAGTAGTCGCGTACCGACTGCTCGGCGCCCGCGCCCTGCATGCCCGCCGCCGTCAATACGTTGTTGGCTTCCTGATGCGAGTCGAGCCACGCGCCCGCCGCTGCGAGCACGCCGCTGGCTGTGTGGGAGAAGCCGCTCGCCGTGCAATCGGGCGCTGCACCCGCCGATGGAATCGCGATCGTCGCTGCGGCGAGGCCACCGAGCGCGCATGTGGCAAACGCGCCGAACAGGCCGCGGCGCACGGCAGTAACTGACATGGTCATTTCGGTTGTCCTCAGATGTTGTTGCCAATGGGTCACGCAACCCCTGACCTGAGGGCAAACGTACCCGCAGCGCTTCAAGATCAATCCGACGTTGACAATCTCGTAAGAACCTCGTCACGCTCCGCCGCAGCTACCAACTGGCATGGGCGGTCAGAAGGCCGACCCTCCGGCCAAAATGCGAACCAAATCTTCGGCACGGCATCAGATGAAAGTCAGCGAAGGGTAAGTTCTCTTAGGTAAAGCTCAGCTAAAGGCGTGGATAGGGAAGGACTTGACTGGATGCGACGACGTTGGAGCCGGATCGCCGCAGTCGTGTCAGCCCTCGCCGTCGTCCTCGGTGCAACCGCATGCTCGAGTTCCGGCGAGTCCGACGAGCTGCTGATCTACAACGCCCAGCACGAGTCGCTGACCAAGGAATGGATCGACGCGTTCACCAAGGAGACCGGCATCAAGGTGACCTACCGGCAGGGCGGGGACACCGAACTCGGCAACCAGCTGGTGGCTGAAGGTGCCGCGTCGCCCGCCGACGTCTTCCTGACCGAGAACTCCCCCGCGATGGCCGCCGTCGAGCGGGCCGGGCTGTTCACCGACCTCGGCGCCGAGACCATCAATCAGGTTCCCGCGCAGTACCGCCCCGCCAGCGGTAAGTGGACCGGCGTCGCGGCGCGCACGACAGTGTTCGTCTACAACAAGGCCAAGCTGCAACCCGACCAGCTGCCCAAGTCGCTGCTCGATCTTCAGCAGCCGGCATGGAAGGGCCGCTGGGGCGCACCGCCGACGAAGGCGGACTTCCAGGCCATCGTGTCCGCGCTGCTGCAACTCAAGGGCGAGGCCGCCACCGCGCAGTGGCTGGCCGGGATGAAAGCCAACGCAAAGACCTACAACGACAACATCGCCACGCTCAAGGCGGTCAACTCCGGCGAGGTCGACGGCGGCGTGATCTATCACTACTACTGGTTCCGCGATCAAGCGAAAACCAAAGAGATGAGCGGCAATACGGCGCTGCACTACTTCCGCAACCAGGATCCCGGCGCGTTCGTCAGCCTCTCCGGCGGCGGTGTGCTCAAGTCCAGCAAGAAGGCGGACAAGGCGCAGCAGTTCCTGCGGTTCATCACCGGCAAGGCCGGGCAGGAAGTGCTGGAGAAGGGCGATTCGTTCGAGTATCCGGTGGCCAGCGGTGTACCGGCGAACCCCGCACTCGTCCCGCTCACCGACTTGCAGGCGCCCGCAGTGGATCCTTCGACGCTGAACGCGCAGAAGGTGACGGACCAGATG
>Ga0075421_100010732_pt1 | contig 11326 bp, 7 predicted proteins | sample SoiMetdeltSBSDD5_FD_75292 | JGI IMG/M metagenome (GOLD analysis project Ga0075421, IMG submission 75292) | Bulk soil microbial communities from a Populus tree surrounding site in Tennessee, USA - Soil MetaG P. deltoides SBSDD5 | ecosystem: Environmental > Terrestrial > Soil > Tree plantation...
GAACCCGTCAGCAATCGGTTCAAGCGGCGCAAAGGAGTGCACATCGGTCTGCTCCTGCGAAGCGTCCGTGCGCCCCGGCGTGAAAGGTACCTTCACGTCGTGTCCGGCTTTCTTCGCCGCAGCCTCGACGGCCGCGCAGCCGCCCAGAACAATCAGGTCAGCGAGCGAAACCTTCTTTCCCTTTCCATTGGACTGCGGGCCGCCGGACTGCGAAGCGTTGAACTCCTTTTGGATCCCTTCGAGCGTCTGCAGCACCTTCCCCAGTTGAGCTGGCTGGTTGACGTCCCAATCCTTCTGCGGTGCGAGGCGAATGCGCGCGCCGTTCGCGCCACCGCGCTTGTCGGAGCCGCGGAACGTCGCCGCCGCCGCCCAGGCCGTCGAGGCCAGTTCGGAGATGGATAGTCCGGACGCGAGAATCTTGGCTTTCAGAGCAGCAATATCCTGCTCTCCGATCAACGCATGATCCACTGCGGGAACAGGATCCTGCCACAGCAGCGATTCCTTCGGCACGAGCGGACCGAGGTACCGCGAGATCGGCCCCATATCACGGTGCGTGAGCTTGAACCAAGCCTTGGCGAACGCGTCTGCGAGCTCCTGCGGGTTCTCGTGGAAGCGCTTCGAGATCTTTGCGTAGGTCGGATCCATCCTCAGGGCGAGGTCCGTCGTGAGCATCATCGGCGCGTGCCGCTTCGACGGATCGTGCGCATCCGGCACGGCGCCTGCGCCTGCGCCGTTCTTAGGCGTCCACTGATGCGCGCCGGCAGGGCTCTTCGTCAGTTCCCACTCATGGCCGAACAGCGTGTCGAAGTACCCGTTGTCCCACTTTACTGGGCTAGGGGTCCATGCGCCTTCCAAACCGCTGGTGATCGTGTCGGCGCCTTTGCCGCTGCCGAAGGTGTTTGTCCAGCCGAGGCCTTGTTCCTCGATGGGGGCGCCCTCGGGTTCGGCGCTGACATATTTGTCCGCGTCGGCGGCGCCGTGGGTTTTGCCGAACGTGTGCCCGCCGGCAATGAGCGCAACGGTCTCCTCATCATTCATCGCCATTCGAGCGAACGTTTCGCGGATATCGCGTGCCGCAGCGATTGGATCGGGCTTTCCATTGGGCCCTTGCGGATTCACATAAATCAATCCCATTTGCACAGCGGCGAGAGGATTATCGAGCTGACGATCACCGCTGTAGCGCTCGTCCCCCAGCCATGTGCCCTCAGGCCCCCAGAAGATGTCCTGTTCGGGCTCCCAGACGTCCGCACGCCCGCCGCCGAAACCGAAGGTCTTGAAGCCCATCGACTCCAATGAGACGTTACCGGCAAGAATCATGAGGTCGGCCCAGGAGATTTTCCGGCCATACTTCTGCTTGATCGGCCAGAGCAACCGGCGCGCCTTATCGAGGCTCGCATTGTCCGGCCAGCTATTGAGTGGCGCAAAACGTTGTGTGCCGGAGCCTGCCCCGCCGCGGCCGTCGCCGATGCGGTACGTACCTGCGCTGTGCCACGCCATACGAATGAAAAATGGCCCATAGTGGCCATAGTCAGCCGGCCACCAGTCCTGGGAATCCGTCATCAAGGCATGCAGGTCCTTGATCACGGCGTTTAGATCGAGGCTCTTGAACTCCTCAGCGTAGTTGAACGCTTTTCCCATCGGATCGGACAGGGGCGAGTTCTGGTGCAGGATCTTCAGGTTCAGTTGATTCGGCCACCAGCCCGCATTCGTCGGGGCCCCAGCCACTGTGTGTCTGCGAGCGCCGCCCATTACCGGGCACTTGGCTTCGGTTGGATTATTGGGGACAGCCGCCGTCGTCCCTGTGAGTTCTTTTTCCATCTGTTGATTCTCCTTCGAATTAGTTCCAAAAAATATCGCGCTTGCTGACGCGCGCCATTCACCCGGCCTCCACGCGCCAATGCGGCGCCTAACGGGAAGCGCGCCGCGGAGCGCACTTCATGCAGAGCCCCCGGAAAATGAGTTCAGATTCGCGAAGAATCCGCTTACCGAGGGAGCCCGAGGCAGGCCTGGGCACGTCGTACCACTCCATATCCTCAACATTGCCGCATCGGTCGCAGATGAAGTGGTGATGCCGCATGTCTTTCGCATCGAATCGCGCGGCACGGCCCTCGACGGCCACTTCACGCACCAAACCCGCCCGCACCAAGTCCCGCAGATTGTTGTAAGTCGTGGCCCTTGAAGTGCGCGGATCCACGCGATTCACGGCTTCGAAGATTTCCGCAGCCGTAGGATGCCTGTTGTGTTCCAGCAAGAATGCCATCACGACGTAGCGCTGTGGAGTGCACCGCAACCCGCCGTCCTCCAAGGACCGTTTGATCGCCTCGGCGTCCATAAACGATTTAGACTATATCTAATGTGACATTTTGTCAAGATCTAAGCTTTTGGTTGCTGCCGCGAGCAGAAAGCCGGCGGATGCCATGCCGTATTGAGTATCCTCATCGAGTGGCCGCCCTGGAATTACTCCTCACTCCCATTCCAGCGGCAGCGCTGAAGTGAACCACTTCCCCGGCCGCGCGATTTCGACGCGCAGCTTTTCGCCCAGCGCCAGATTGCCTGGCACGGTCAGGGTGTAGTGTCCGCGGATAGTTTCGAAAATGCGCGCGCCGATCGCGGTTTTGGAGGTCTTCCTCATGTCCTGCAGGCTAAACACCGCGCCTCCAGTACGCTGCGCGAGGTGATCGAATAAAGACCGTTCGCGTCCAGTCGCGTAGACGGGGTAGATAGAAACGCCGCTCTTGCGCGCCAGTCGGGTCACATCGCGATCGCTCATCCGGCTATCGCCTTCCTGTCCGGTAGTGAGAAGGAGGACCACGCGCCGGTAAGTCGAGTTCTTCATTCCGGTGTCGATTGCGGCGTAAAGACCGTCGAGCACGCGCGGCTCGTTGCCGTAGCTAACCGAGTTCACCGCCCGCGTGAGAAGCTCTTTGCTTGACGTGAAATCCTGAATCAGGTCGGCCGAGGAGTGGAAAGAGACAATCGCCATCTGCTCCTTCGGAGCCAGCTGCGCGATCAGATCATCGGCCAGCGGACGAACGATCGGCCCAACCAGGCTCGTGTCCAGCAGAAACATCACATCCACGATTTCGGTCGTGAACTCAGCCGCTTCAACCTTGCGAAGCAGTTTGTCCTCGAATACCGTGAAGTCTTCCGCCTTGAGATCGGTGACCGGCTTGCCCGACTTCGCATCCATCACCGTTACCGACAGCCGATTCGCGGCGCATATCGGCAGCGCGCACAATAGCACGCAAGGATACAGCCAGCTACTTGTCCACACGGACTTTGACTCCGCTATCGAGCCTGCCTACCTGTGTCGTCGCCACCAGCTCGCCCTCTTTGACGCCTTCGGTGACCTCGGTGTCGGTTCCAAAGCGGTCCCCGATCTTGACCTCGCGCGCGTCTATCAGGTCGTTCTTGATGACGAAAACCTTGTTGGTTCCGAACACGTAGCTGATCGACGCCGTCGGTACCAGCCGGATCGTGTCCACTTTATCGGTGCGGATCCGGGCTTTGGCGTACGATCCCGGCTTGAGCAGCGCCGCCGGATTATCAATCAGAGCTTCGACGATGAAGGTTCGTTTGCTCTGCTCCACGGTCGGAGAGATGCGCCAGATCCTTCCATGGAAATCGCGATCCGGATACGCCTCGAGATTCACGGTCACGGTCTGCCCGTTCTTTACCCACGGCGCCATATGTTCCGGCGCCTCGATGCGGAGCCGGATCGGATCGATCTTTACCAGGTTGAATAGCGGCGTGTTCGGCCGCACGAACTGCCCTATATTTACCAGCCGATCCTTTACGTAGCCGGCCTGCGGGGCGTAAATCGTCGTGTCCCGCAGCTTCTTTCGCTGCAGCTCAACCGCGGCGCGGCTCGCTTCGATTTCTTGAATCAGATTACGTGTCTGATTCAATGTGACGTCGTACGCCGCCAGCATGGCCTGGTATTGCGATTGCGCCTGGTCCAGTTCCTGCCGCGAACCAATACCCTGCTCGGTCAAACTCTTGGTTCGATTGAATCGCTGCTGCGCCGCGGTCAGCTCGGCCTGCGCCCGCCGAACCTCTGGCGTGGCCTTGATATCGGAGACACGTTCCTTTTCGTTCTTCAGTCCCAATCGTTCCAACGTCTGCCGCAACTGCGCCTCATGTTGATTCAGCAGGTAACGTTGTTCCTCGTCGGAAACGCGCACCAGCACGTGATCTTTCGGCACGCTGTCGCCAAGATCGGCGCCAACTTCGACTACCCGTCCGTCGATCTCCGAGCTGATCGTCACCTCTTCGTACGGGAACAGCGAGCCGACCGATTCCACATTGCGCTGCAACTGTTTTGCTGAAACGGTAGCTGCTTTCACCGGAATAGGACCCGGGTCCTGCTTGGCCTGCACGGGAGGCTCCCTCGTGCATCCCGATAATCCAAGCATCAGCACCGCAACCGACCCTAACCGCGCCCATTCCATAGATATTCCAATCTACCGCGTTCGAAACCGGCTAGACAATTGAGCCAGTTGGTCCTGCACCGCCGGCTTCGGTTCATCCGGCTTTTTGACGTTCTTCCGTTTCGGCTCCGCCACTGCTTCCAGGGCCTTGATGGAAAGTGCGATACGTTTGGCCTTCGCGTCCGCCGAAAGCACCTTTACGCGCACAATCTGGCCCGCTTTCACCGCTTCTTTCGGGTCCTTGATGAAGCGCGCAGATAGCTCGCTGACATGGACGAGCCCGTCCTGATGAACGCCTATATCAACAAAGGCGCCGAAATTGGTGACATTGGTTACCGTTCCTTCGAGGATCATTCCCGGCGTCAGGTCGGCAATCTCCTTAATATCATCGCGCCAGACCGGCGCTGTAAACTTTTCGCGCGGGTCGCGTCCCGGCTTTCGAAGCTCCTCGCGGATGTCCTTCAGCGTGTAGATACCCACCCGTTCCGTCTGGAAGCCCTCAATTTGAACCTTGTCCAGCAATTCTGGTTTGGCGATCAGGTCCTCGACACTGGCGTGCAGGGATTCCGCCATCTTGGTCACGACCGGATACGATTCCGGATGCACGGCGGTCATGTCGAGGGGATTGGCTCCACCGCGAATTCGCAGGAATCCCGCCGCCTGCTCGAACGTCTTCGGTCCGAAGCCAGGGACAGCGGTCAGCTCGACACGAGAGCGAAACTTGCCGTGCTCATTTCGATATTCGACGATCTTCTGCGCGGTTCGTTCCGTAATCCCGGCCACATATCGCAGCAGCGAGTGGGAAGCCGTATTCAAATCCACGCCCACCCGGTTGACGCACGATTCCACCGCGCCCTCCAGACTCTGCATCAGCTTCTTCTGATCGACGTCGTGCTGATATTGGCCGACCCCGATCGACTTGGGATCGATCTTCACCAGCTCGGCCAGCGGGTCCTGCAACCGTCGCGCGATCGAGATTGCGCCGCGAACCGTCAGATCGAGATCGGGGAACTCCCCGCGAGCTACATCCGACGCCGAGTACACCGAGGCGCCGGCTTCGCTCACGACCACACTGAAGACTTGGTCGAGCTTCGCCTGGCGCAGGAAATCGCGCACGAATCCGCTGGCTTCCCGCGATCCCGTTCCGTTGCCGATCGCGATGGCGCGAACACGGTGGCGCTCGATGAGCGTCGAAAGTGTTTTCACTGCGCCAGCCAGATCCTGGCGAGGCTCGATCGGATAGATCACGCTGGAGTCGAGAAACTTGCCCGTTTCATCGACGACGGCGACCTTGCAGCCCGTACGAATGCCCGGATCGATCGCCAGCACCGATAGCATTCCGGCCGGCGGCGCGAGCAGCAGGTTCTCGAGATTGTCGCGGAATACGCGGATCGCCTCCTCGTCGGAGCGGTCTTTCAGCTCAAGCCGCACTTCCGTCTGGATCGCGGGATTCAGCAGTCGCTCGTAGGAATCCTCGACTGCCTGCTCTAGATGCGGTACCCAGGCGCCCTGCTCGCGAATGATTTTGTTCTTCAGGTACGTGATCGGCTTCTCCGGCTCGAGCTCGATCTCAAACCGCAAAATCTCTTCTTTGGAGCCTCGCCGGATCGCCAGCATTCGATGCGAGGGAATCTTCGCGACCGGCTCGCTGTACTGCGCATACATTTTGTATTTGCCCTCGGGGTCGGCAGCGCCTTCGATCGCTTTGCTGACGACGACACCGTGCTCCATCATGAATTGCCGGATCGTCTTGCGAAACTCGGCCGTTTCGCTAATCCACTCGGCGATGATGTGCCGCGCGCCTTCGAACGCTACTTCCTCCGGAACGGCAAAAGCGGGCATCGGTCCACCCTTTTGATCCCAGAGATACTGCGCCAGAGGCTCGAGTCCCTTTTCACGCGCGATAATGGCTTTGGTTCGCCGTTTTGGCTTGTACGGCAGGTACAGATCTTCCAGCTCATTCTTTTCGAGCGTTGCCTCGATTCTGGCCCGCAGCTCAGGCGTCAGCTTACCCTGCTCTTCGATTGTTTTCAGCACGGTAGCGCGACGGTCCTCCAGCTCGCGGAAGTATCCCAGCTTCTCCTGAATGGCGCGAATCTGCACCTCATCCAGGTTTCCGGTGGCCTCTTTTCGATAACGAGCGAGGAAGGGCACGGTTCCACCCTCGTCGAGGAGCTCAATTGTCGCTACCAGACTCTTGAGTGGAACGCTAAGAGCCTGAGAAATAAAGAGCAGTACCTGGGTTGGCAGCGGCATAGTTCCGGGTAATCTCCATCATACTGCAATTTAAATCGCTGAAACCTTAGCGGCTTACGCTCATCTATCTTTATAGGTCATAACTATCATGTCGAAACCACTTCCAGTCCTACCGATTCGGAACTCGGTTCTCTTTCCGTTCGTTCACATGCCTTTCTCCGTCGGCCGACCTTTGTCTATGGCGGCTGTTGAAGCGGCATTGGAGAGCGAAGGCAAGGAGCTGATTGTCGTCTCTCAGCGTGAGAGCGTCGTGGAGGGGCCAGCCCAGAAAGATCTACATCCGGTTGGCACAAAAGCAGTTATAAAGAAAGCGGTGCGCGGCGAAGACGGCCGGATCCAGCTTATCGTGCAGGGTGTCGAGCGAGTTCATATCGACAAACTTACGAGCACGGAGCCGTTCCTCGAAGCCGAGTTTTCGCCGATGCCGATTCCGCCGGACCATACTGCCGAAGTCGAGGCTTTGCAGCGCGAACTGACAGATTTGGCGGTGAAAGCCCTTTCTTTGGTTCAGCCGCAGGCTCCGCCTGAGCTGGGCAGAAGTCTGTTGGGCGCTGAGGACCCGATCCAGCTCGTCTATACGCTGGCGTCGATCTTTGGAATGGACGCCGATAAGCAGCAAGCGCTGCTCGAAGCTCCAACGCGGCTGGCCGCACTGAAGAGCATGCACGCCCATCTTTCCCGTGAGATACAGGTGATGGAGCTGCGCACGAAGATCGCCAGTGACGCGCAGTCGGAGATGACGCGCGAACAGCGCGAGTACGTGCTTCGCCAGCAGATGCGCGCGATCCAGGAAGAGCTTAACGGTCACGGAGATAAGGGCGAAGTCGGCTCACTTCGGGACCGGTTTGTACAGGCCGATTTACCGGACGAAGTCCGCAAAGAAGCGGAGCGCGAGCTGAATCGGCTGGAGCGGATTCCGCCAGCCTCACCAGATCATGGCGTCGCCAGGACGTATCTTGAATTTCTGCTCGACCTGCCTTGGAATAAGGGCTCCGAGCACTTCTTGGATATTGTAAAGACGCGGCAGACGCTCGATGAGGATCACTTCGGGCTCAAGGAAGTCAAAGAGCGGATCCTGGAGCATTTGGCGGTCTTAAGGCTGAATCAAAGCGCAAAAGCGCCCATTCTGTGCCTTGTCGGGCCTCCTGGCGTAGGCAAAACGTCGTTGGGGCAGTCGATCGCCCGGTCCATGGGACGGAAGTTCGAGCGGCTCAGTCTGGGCGGCGTTCACGACGAAGCGGAGTTGCGCGGACATCGCCGGACTTACATCGGGGCGATGCCGGGACGCATCATTCAGGGGATCCGGCGAGCTGGTGTGAACAATCCGGTGATGATGCTGGACGAAGTCGACAAGCTTGGCCGGGATTTCCGCGGTGATCCGGCTTCGGCGCTGCTGGAAATTCTCGACCCGGAGCAGAACAAGACGTTCCGCGATAACTATCTCGATCAGCCGTTCGATCTGTCGAAGGTGTTTTTCATCACGACGGCCAACACGCTGGAGACGATTCCGCAGCCGCTGCTTGACCGTATGGAGGTGCTGCGGCTGGCGGGGTACAGCGAAGAGGAGAAAGTCGAAATCGCTAAGCGGTACCTGATCCTTCGCCGGATCAAGGAAAGCGGCCTGACGGCGGAACAGTTCGTGATTGCGGACGAGGTCGTCCGGCAGGTGGTTTCGCGGTACACGCGAGAGGCTGGTGTCCGGCAACTGGAGCGAGCGCTTGGTCGGCTGACGCGCAAGGTCGCGCTGCGCCATGCTGAGGGCGAAACGGCGGCAGTGGTGGTGGGGATCGACAACGTCTCGGAGTGGCTGGGGCCGGAGCGATTCTCGCCGGAGCAGGGTCGTAAGGACCTGCCGGCGGGCGTGGCGACCGGGCTCGCCTGGACGGAGAGTGGCGGCGATGTGCTGTACGTCGAAGCGACGCTTCTTCCGGGAGGCCGCGGTATGACTATCACCGGGCAGCTCGGCGAAGTGATGCAGGAGTCGGCGCGGGCGGCGCAGAGCTTTCTCTGGTCGCACGCGGAAAATTTCGGCATCGACCGGACAGCCTTCCGCCATAACGGGGTCCATGTGCACGTTCCGGCCGGGGCGATTCCGAAGGACGGGCCGTCGGCGGGCGTCACGATGGTCAGTGCGCTGGCATCGGCGTATCGAAAGCAGGCGCTGCGGGTCGATACAGCGATGACCGGGGAGGTCACGCTAACGGGACTGGTGCTACCCGTCGGCGGCATCAAAGAGAAGGTCCTGGCGGCGCAAAGGATGGGGGTCAAGCGGGTGATTCTGCCGAAGGAGAATCAGAAGGATCTCCGAGAATTGCCCGATGCGGTTCGCAACGAGATGGAGTTCATCTTCGCCGAGCGTGTCGAGGATGTTCTCAAGGCAGCGATTCCTCATACCAACGGGGGATCGCTCTTGCTGGCAGCTTAACCGGCGATTCGTTGGAAAAATCGCCATGATTTGCGGGCGCAGGTATCCCAGTGATACTCTTGCGCCCTTTTTTTTCCGCTTGCACTCATCTGTGATCGGAGTTCGGGCGATAACAGGACTCGCTGCAATGCCGCGCTGAGTTCGGCTGGGCTTTGGGGGTCCACTAACACGGTCGAATCGCCGCCGACTTCGGGCAGGGAAGAGACATTCGAAGTGATCACCGGCGTTCCGGCGGCCATGGCTTGAGCGACCGGCAAGCCGAATCCTTCATACAAAGACGGATAGACGAAGACCGTCGCTCCGGCGGTCAAACCGGGCAGGTCATTCTCTTCGACGTATCCGAGATACTCCACTCCCGCTGCGCCGGATCGAAGACGCTGCAAGGCGCCTTTATCCCCCCATCCTGCAGGACCGGCTACTACCAGATTGTATTCTTCGCGAACTGAGAGGGAGAGTTGACCGTAGGCGTCGAGCAGGACGTTCACGTTCTTGCGGGGCTCGATCGTGCCGACGAACAGAATATAGGGCTTCTTCCGGGTCGTCGGAAAGGCTTGGAAGAAGGCTTCCGACACACCGGGATAGATTACCTCGATTCGATCCGGCTTCAGATCCAGTATGCGAATAGTATCGGCGCGGGTGTTTGCCGAGATGGCGATCATGCCGTCGGCTCGTTTCAGGACAGACTGGGCGAACCGCCTGGCCATGTCGACATTCGCCGGCGTGTGGGTCTCCGGCGCGAGCCAGCAGGTCATGTCGTAAAGCGTGGCGGTGATTTTTGTGTTGCGAGGCGGCCGCAACAACTGGTGGGAGGCGTGGAAAACATCGGCCCCGGAACCGAGTACATTCAGGATCGGCAGCGGTAATCCGTTTGCTGCATGAAGGAGCGCCAGACGGGCGATGGTCGCCGCCGGTCCGAGGACGGAGCGTTCGTGGACGCACTCGCCTACGTCGCCGATGAAGGGAAACAGGTCGATACGGTGGGCGCCGGCGGTGGTTTTGAGGTGTCGCGTCCAATGGTAGACGTAGGTTTTGACACCGGCGCTGCGGAGGAGCAGGGGTATGGAGTCGATCAAAACCCGCATGGCTACCGTTTAGCCCCGAAAATCCCCCGAAGAAGTTCACTCTGTTTCATTTGGGTTTAGATGGTGATTTAATAGGCTATCACTATGCCAGATATGGCATTTCGTTATAGACGCGGAGTGAAATACGTCCATCGGAGATTTCGGGAGTGGCGGATGCTATGGAAGGGCATCGCCTCGACCGATCATCCGGTGCTGGCGCATATCATTCCCATGCGGCGCTGCAATCTGGCGTGCACGTACTGTAACGAGTTTGACGATTTCTCCAAACCCGTGCCGTTCGAAACGATGGCGGGGCGGCTCGATAAGCTCGCGGCGCTGGGAACGACGGTGGTCTCGATCAGCGGCGGGGAGCCTCTAATGCATCCCGAGCTCGATGCGATCATCGCGCATATCCGACGGCATCGCATGATGGCCGGGATGATCACGAACGGATATTTGCTGACGGCGGAGCGGATCGAGCGGCTGAATCGCGCCGGGCTCGAGCATATGCAGATCAGCATCGACAATGTGATGCCGGACGAGGTGTCGAAGAAGAGTCTGAAGGTGCTGGACAAGAAGCTGCAACTGCTCGCCGGACACGCCGAGTTTCACGTGAACATCAACTCGGTGGTGGGCGGCGGGATTCGCAATCCGCAGGATGCGCTGACGGTGGGCCGGCGCGCGGTGGAGCTGGGTTTCACTTCGACGGTGGGGATCATTCACGATGGGGATGGTCAGCTGCGGCCGCTGACGGAGACGGAGTGCGCTGTGTATCTGGAGACCAAGAAGCTGGGTCGGGGCAGCTACGGGAAGTTCAATTCTTTCCAGGACAATATTGCGCACGGGAGAGAGAACGAGTGGCGCTGCCGGGCGGGGGCGCGGTACCTCTACATTTGCGAAGAGGGGCTGGTGCACTACTGCTCGCAGCAGCGCGGGTATCCGGGGAAGCCGCTGGCAGAGTACACGGTGGAGGATATTCGGCGCGAGTTTGTCACGGAGAAGTCGTGCGCGCCGCGGTGTACGGTGGCTTGTGTCCACTATACGAGCTATATGGATTTCTGGCGGTCGCCGCAGACGATTCGGGTGCGGGCAGAGGCTCCGGCGGGGAATCTGGTTAATATCAAGTAGAATTCTGCGGCCGTTCAATGCGCGGC
>Ga0075421_100010733_pt1 | contig 11326 bp, 6 predicted proteins | sample SoiMetdeltSBSDD5_FD_75292 | JGI IMG/M metagenome (GOLD analysis project Ga0075421, IMG submission 75292) | Bulk soil microbial communities from a Populus tree surrounding site in Tennessee, USA - Soil MetaG P. deltoides SBSDD5 | ecosystem: Environmental > Terrestrial > Soil > Tree plantation...
GCGTCGGAGGTGACGCGCGTCGCCCGCGAGGTCGGCACCGAGGGCAAGCTCGGCGGCCAGGCCGACGTCCGCGGCGTCGCCGGCGTGTGGAAAGACCTGACGGACAACGTCAATTACATGGCGAGCAACTTGACGATTCAGGTGCGCAACATCGCGGCGGTGACGACGGCGGTGGCCAATGGCGACTTGTCGAAAAAGATCACGGTGGACGTGAAGGGCGAAATTCTGGAGCTGAAGAACACGATCAACACGATGGTGGACCAGTTGAACTCCTTTGCGTCGGAGGTCACGCGCGTGGCCCGCGAGGTGGGCACGGACGGAAAGCTGGGCGCACAGGCGGTCGTGAAAGGCGTCGGCGGAACCTGGAAGGACCTGACCGATAACGTCAACCTCATGGCGAGCAATCTGACAAGCCAGGTGCGGAATATCGCGGCGGTGACGACGGCGGTAGCCAACGGCGACTTGTCGAAAAAGATCACGGTGGACGTGAAGGGCGAAATTCTGGAGCTGAAGAACACGATCAACACGATGGTGGACCAGTTGAACTCCTTTGCGTCGGAAGTGACGCGCGTCGCCCGCGAGGTCGGCACCGAAGGAAAGTTGGGCGGGCAGGCTGAAGTCAAAGGCGTCGCCGGCGTGTGGAAGGACTTGACGGACAATGTCAATTCGATGGCGAGCAATCTGACAAGCCAGGTTCGAGGTATCGCACGCGTCGTCACGGCGGTGGCCAACGGCGACCTCAAACGCAAGCTGACCGTCGAAACGAAAGGTGAAATAGCCGCGCTGGCCGACACGATCAACGAGATGATCGAGACGCTCGCGACGTTCGCGGACCAGGTCACGACGGTGGCCCGCGAAGTCGGTACCGAAGGAAAGCTCGGCGGACAGGCGAAGGTGCCGGGAGCCGCCGGCCTCTGGAAGGACCTGACCGACAACGTGAACCAGTTGGCAGCCAACCTGACCAACCAGGTGCGCGCGATTGCCGAAGTGGCGACGGCCGTGACCAAGGGCGACCTGACGCGGTCGATTGCCGTCGAGGCTCAGGGCGAGGTCGCGGCGCTGAAAGACAACATCAACGAAATGATCCGCAACCTCCGGGACACCACGCAGAAGAATTCCGAGCAAGACTGGTTGAAGACCAATATCGCACTGTTCACCAACAAGATGCAGGGACAGAAGAATCTCACCACGCTGGCGAACCTGATTCTGTCAGAATTGACGCCGCTCGTGAACGCGCAGCACGGGGCCTTCTATATCAACGAGAGCGCCGAAGCTGCCCCGCCCATCATGAAGCTGCTGGGCACCTACGCGTTCCGCGAGCGCAAGGGCGTCTCCAACGTCTTCAAGTCCGGCGAAGGCCTGGTCGGCCAATGCGCCTTGGAGAAAGAGCGGATCCTCGTTACGAACATTCCCCCCGAGTACATCAAAATCAGCTCGGGGCTCGGGGAGGCGACGCCGTACAACATCGTCGTCTTGCCGGTGCTGTTCGAAGGCGAGGTGAAGGCGGTCATCGAACTGGCGTCGTTCAACCGGTACAGCGAGATCCACCAGACCTTCCTGGACCAGCTCAAGCAGACGATCGGCATCGTGTTGAATACCATCGCCGCGAACATGCGGACCGAGGACCTGTTGAAGCAGTCTCAGGCCCTCACGGCCGAGCTGCAGGCGCAGCAGCACGAGTTGAAGGCGACGAACGAGCGCCTGGAGCGGCAAGCCGAAACGCTGGAGAAGTCCCAGGAACTGCTGCGCGCCCAGCAGGAGGAGCTGCGCAAGTCGAACGAGCAGCTCGAGGACAAGGCCAAGCTGCTGGCCCAGCAGAACGAAGCCGTGGAAATGAAGAACCGCGAAGTCGAAGAGGCGAGGCGGGCGCTCGAAGAGAAAGCCGAACAGCTGGCGCTCTCGTCCAAGTATAAGTCCGAGTTTCTGGCCAATATGTCGCATGAGTTGCGCACTCCGTTGAACAGCTTGCTGATCCTCTCCAAGTTGCTCTCCGACAACCGCGAAGGCACCCTGACGGGGAAACAGGTCGAATTTGCGCAGACCATTCACGCGTCCGGCAGCGATTTGCTGGCCTTGATCAATGATATCTTGGACCTCGCCAAGATCGAGTCGGGCACGATGGGCGTCACGATCAATCCGGTCGGATTTGCGGAGCTCACCGATTACGTGGATCGAACGTTCCGGGAGGTGGCGACGAACAAAGGCCTGCAGTTCACGATCGAACGGGTGACGGGTCTCCCGTCGGCCATCCAGACCGACTCGATGCGCCTTCAGCAGGTGTTGAAGAACCTCCTCTCGAATGCGATCAAATTCACCGAACACGGGTCGGTCATGCTCCGTATCGAGAAGGTCACCACCGGGTGGGACCGGAACCACATTGGGCTGACCCAAGCCGACTGTGTCGTATCGTTTTCAGTCACCGATACGGGCATCGGGATCGCGCCCGAGAAGCAAAGGATCATCTTTGAGGCGTTTCAGCAAGCCGACGGGACGACGAGCCGCAAATACGGCGGGACGGGGCTCGGTCTCTCGATCAGCCGGGAAATCGCCCGGTTGCTGGGTGGAGAAATTCAGGTGCGCAGTACGGTCGGTGAGGGCAGCATCTTCACGTTTTATCTCCCGAGGGTCTACAGCTCCACGATGGTGGTGCCGAAGGCGACGGAACCCATATTCATCACGCAGGCTTTTGAAGAGTCGTCCACGAAGACCCTCGAGGCCGTGGTTCTCAAAGAACCGATTGAGATTCCGGACGATCGGGACACGATTCGTCCCGACGATCGGGTATTGCTCATCGTCGAGGACGACGACGCGTTCGCGCGCATCCTGCTCGATCTGGCGCACGAGAAAGGGTTCAAAGCGCTCGTGGCAACGTCGGGCGAGTCCGGATTGGGCCTGGCAAGACGGTTCAAGCCATCCGCGATCACGCTGGATCTCGAGCTGCCCGACAAGGACGGCTGGACGATCTTGGATCGCTTGAAGCATGATGCCGTGACTCGGCACATTCCCGTTCACATCATTTCGGTGGAGGAAGCGAGGCAGCGCGGGCTCCGGCACGGGGCGTTCGGGTATCTCAACAAACCGGTGAGCCGCGATTGGTTGGAGAAGGCCTTCGACGACATGGCGGCCTTCCTGGCGCGGCCGTCGCGCAATCTCCTCATCGTCGAAGACGACGACACTCAGCGGAGCAGCATCGTCGAACTCATCGGCGGCGGGGACATTCAGACGACCGCGGTGAGCACCGGCCAGGAGGCGTTGGAAGTGCTGCAGCATACCGTGTTCGACTGCATGGTCCTCGACCTGCGGCTTCCCGATATGTCGGGCCAGGAGCTCATCGAAAAGATCCATGCGGAGTTCGGGCATCGCAACTTGCCGATCATCGTCTACACCGGGAAGGAGCTAAGCCGGAAGGAAGAAGCGCAACTCAAAAAAATCACCGAGGCGATCATCGTGAAGGACGTCAAGTCGCCTGAACGGCTGCTCGATGAGACGGCTCTTTTCCTGCACCGGTCGTCGGACCGGCTGGGGGATTCTCAGCGACAAATGCTGGAGCGGATCAAGCAAGTCGATCCCGCGCTTGCCGGCAAGAAGGTGCTGATCGTCGACGACGACATCCGGAATATCTTTGCGCTGACGAGCATTCTGGAAGTGCATCACATGAGCGTCATCCATGCGGAAAACGGGCACGATGCGATCGACATGTTGCATGCCGAGCCCGACGTGGACGTCGTCCTGATGGACGTGATGATGCCGGAAATGGACGGGTACGAGACCATGCACCGCATCCGGAAGCTTCCCCAGTTTGCATCGTTGCCGATCATCGCGGTGACCGCCAAGGCCATGAAGGTCGACCGGGTCAAGTGCATCGAAGCAGGAGCGTCCGATTATGTTCCGAAACCGGTCGACCCCGAGCAGCTGCTTTCGTTGTTGCGGGTCTGGCTGTACCGGTAGAGAGAAGGGCTGAGGCTGGGTTAAGCTCAGCCTGTATCGAAGATGCGCACGGTCAATGAATCGCTCGTCGAAGATACCGAAATCCGGCTGCTGCTGGATGCCCTGGTCCAATGTCATGGCTATGATTTCCGCGAATACAACCCGACATGGGTGAAGAGGCGAATCTGGGACTGCGTCCGTGACGAGGCTGTCGACACGATATCGGGATTGCAGGAAAAAGTCCTTCACGATGACACGTGCGTGGACCGTCTCCTCAAGACGTTGTCGATTCGGCCGGCCGCGATGTTCGACGCGCCTGAATTCTATGAATCGATCCGATCGACGGCCATCCCGATCCTCAGGACCTATCCGTCGGCGTCGATCTGGGTCCCTGCGTGTGGAAGTGGAGAGGACGTGTATGCCCTGGCTGTCGTGTTGGACGAAGAGGGGCTGGCGAACCGATGCACCATCTATGCGACGGATATGAGCGAAGCCGTATGGAGCGCCGCCAGAGACCGCATCCTGGATTCGGAAACCTTATCCCAGAACGCATTCAATTACCGCCAGGCCGGCGGAAAGGCGATGCTGTCGGATTATTACACCTTGGAAGACGACCGCACCGTGATGAAGCCGTTGTCGACACAGATCATCTTTGCCGAGCACAATCTCGCGACGGACTCGGGGTTCCAGGAGTTTCAGATGATCGTATGCCGGCATGCCCTCGCGGTGTACAACCCATGGCTCCAAGAGCGCATCCTCGATCTCTTCTTTCACAACCTGAGTCGCTTCGGGCTGCTCGGTCTGGGCCCTCTCCAGATACCGGTCAATGCGGCCTCGAAGCAGTACGAACAAATCGGCAACGGGTTGTTTCGCAAGGCCTCACGCAGCTGAGGACCAGAGGGACGAGGAGTCGCGCAAGAGCTCGACGAAGATCGGTGACCACGATGCCGCGATAGCCGACGTGAACGTGCCGAATATCCTGCTGCCAATGCGCCCGATGGCAACGAAGGAGCAGACATGAAGGAGAGCGTCGAGAACCCGATGTCATTTCTCGAATCACATGAGCAGACCGACGGCGACGTTAAGGTGCTGTTGGTCGATGACAATTCTCAAAATCTCAAGGCGCTGGAGGCCATTCTCGATGGTCCGCGACGCAAGCTCATCAAAGTGTCCTCGGGGGAGGAGGCCCTCCGCTACTTGCTGAGCCATGACTGCAGCGTGGTCCTGCTGGACATCAAAATGAGCGGCATCGACGGCTTCGAGACCGCCAATCTCATCCGTTCGCGCGAGCGGACGAAAGATCTTCCGATCATCTTCCTGACGAGCTATAGCAAAGATGAGTCGGACGTCCTGAAGGGGTACTCCTACGGCGCCGTCGACTACATCTTCAAACCGATCGTCCCCGATATCCTCAAAACGAAGGTGGACGTCTTCGTCGAACTGTTCAGGAAAAATTCCGAGCTCAAGCGTAAGAATGAAGAGCTGGAACGTGCCGAAAAAGAGTTGATGCGGACCCAAGCGGCGGAAAGCATCATCAAACATGCGCCGGACCCGGTCTTTTTATCGGACCTGAAGGGCACCATTCTTCAGGCCAACGACGCGGCATCGGACCTGCTCGGGCTGAGACCCGATGAGATCATCGAACAGTCGCTTGCCGAATTTCTCCCGCCCGAAGAAATGGGAGAGCTGGTCGCCGCGCTCAGAGAGGTCGTTGACTCGGGGCTCAAGCGAAACGTGACCTTGCATCCCCGAAAGGCGGGCGGCGATGTTATCACGACGGCCTTGAACATGTCGGCCTTGCGCGATGCCGAGGGGAGAGTGATCGGCGCCATCGGCATTCTTCGCGATATGCGTCCCTTCGAAAAAGTGCTCCGCGACCTGGAACGATCGAAATCCGATTTGATGGAAAAGATCATGGATCTCGAGAAATTCGAGCAGGTCGTGGTCGGCCGCGAGCTCAAGATGATTGAGCTCGAAAAAGAGGTGAAACGGTTGCAGCACTCGGACGAACCCTAGCGTCGGCAGAGACCGTCCTCCTGACCGCAGCGTCGCTGCAATAGACCCGGCGTGACGACACCACCGTCTACACTCTCAGGCCCTCCGCTTTTCACCCACCCAACGCCGGCCTAGAACGGCTGCGTTTTGTTATTTCACCCGCCCCCCCGAGCGATCAATCTCACCCTCCCAACCCCGAACTGGCCATGACCAGCTCTTTACCCATGGGACGGGCTCTGCTTCTATCTCGCCCGCCCGCCCGCGAGCTGGGCAGGACCCGCGCTGTGTTATTGACACCCGCCTACCCCGAGCCCACCGAGACGGGCTCTTTTCCCATCTCACCCGCCCGCCCCGCGCCCGCCGAGACGGGCTCTTTTCCCGGGGGGACGCGCTCTGTCCTCAGGAGCGGTTTTTTCTCAACGTTCAGACGGCACGGATCATGAATCATGGGAGAGCATATGCCTGATCTTCTGGCCGCTCGTTCGCAAATGGCCATCTCCCTGGCTTTTCATATCGTGTTCGCGGCCATTGGAATCGCGATGCCCCTGATGATGGCGATTGCGGAGTGGCGTTGGCTCAGGACACGCGACGAGAGCTATTTGGTCTTGGCCAAGCGGTGGGCCAAGGGAACCGCCATTCTGTTCGCCGTCGGGGCCGTGTCCGGGACCGTCTTATCCTTCGAGCTTGGATTGCTGTGGCCGCATTTCATGGAATGGGCGGGGCCGGTTATCGGACCATTGTTCGCGCTCGAAGGCTTTGCCTTCTTCACCGAGGCGATTTTCCTGGGAATCTACCTCTACGGGTGGACGAAGATCGCTGGATCGGCGCACCTGCTCGCCGGGTTCATCGTCGCCGGGAGCGGCGTGGCATCGGCGATGGCGGTCGTGACCGCGAATGCATGGATGAATACCCCCACGGGGTTCGAGCTGGTCGGCGGCCGGCCGGACCGCATCGACCTCCTTGCCGTGATGCAAAACCCGCATGCCTTACACGAAACGATTCATATGGTCCTCGCGGCATTTGCCGCCACGGGGTTCGTCGTCGCTGGAATTCACGCCGCCCTGCTGTTGCGCGACCGCACCAATCGGTTCCATCGGCAGGCCCTGGCTATTGCCCTCATGGTCGGCGGGATCCCGGCGCTCCTTCAACCGCTCAGCGGCGACGTGCTCACGCGCACCGTCGCGAAGCACCAACCTCTGAAGCTCGCGGCGATTGAGGCGCTCTTTCATACGGAAGCCGGCGCGGCATTTCGGTTGGGCGGGATTCCGGATGCCGATCGGCAAGAGGTGCGGTTCGCGGTCGAGATCCCGAGCGCCCTGAGCCTCTTGCTGTATCTGGATCCCCAGGCAACGGTCGTGGGGCTGGACCAGTTTCCCCGCGATGAATGGCCGCCGCTGGCGGTGGTTCACGTTGCGTTTCAGGTGATGGTCGGGCTTGGATTCATGATGACGGGGTTGGCGCTGTGGGGCGGATGGCGATGGTGGCAGGGCCGGCTAGCCGATGATACGTGGCTCTTGCGCTCCCTGGTTGCCGCGAGCCCAGCCGGGTTTTTGGCCATCGAGGCAGGATGGATCGTCACCGAGGTCGGCAGGCAGCCGTGGATTATCTATCAGATCATGCGAACGGCTGACGCCGTGACGCCGATGCCCGGTCTGTGGGTGCCGCTCGTCGTCTTCACGCTGCTCTATATAGGATTGGCGGGCGTCGTGGTGTGGTTGTTATGGCGGCATATTGTCGCCACCGCCGATGCCACAACCATAGTCGCGAGGCGGTAGGTATGAGGCGCGGGATTATGAAGACCGACAGGTGCTCCACCAGGCCCGGGCGAGGTGATCTTTGGTATCGATCCGGTGCCCCGTGCCTCGCGCCGCGCGCCCGGAAGTCATTGTGATGACGATCGAGACGACCGTTGCGGGGTTCTTGCTGATTTCGCTGACCTTCTATGTCTTGCTCGGCGGGGCGGACTTCGGCGCCGGCGTGTGGACGCTGTTTGCACGAGGCCAGTCGGCGGAGCGCCAGCGAGACGCCATCGCCAAGGCCATCGTTCCCATTTGGGAAGCCAACCATGTCTGGCTGATCCTGGCCGTCACGATTCTCTTTACGGCGTTTCCCAGGGCCTTTGCCCTGCTCGCGACCGTGCTTCATATCCCGCTCGCGTGCATGCTTGTCGGCATCGTCCTGCGCGGGTCAGCCTTTGCCTTTCGTACGAACGATGTGGCGCCCCGTGCCGCCAGACAGGAGACGGCCCATCGATTTTGGGAACAGGTCTTCGGCCTATCGAGTGTGCTCACGCCGATTTGGCTGGGGACAATCGTTGGAGCGATCGCTTCCGGGCGCGTCCGCGCGCCGTCCGGCTCATTCGTCGACAGTTTTGTACGACCGTGGTTGGCCGCCTTTCCTGTGTCGGTCGGTCTTCTCGCGCTGGCGATGTTCGCTTTTTTGGCCGCTGTCTACTTGGTGCAGGACACCCATGATGTGCGCCTGCAAGATGCGTTTCGACTCCGCGGACTTGCCGCAGGAGCTGCCGTCGGCATCGCTGCGCTGCTCGCCTTCATCCTGTCCGAAGACGCAGCTCCGGAAATTCGACAGGGATTGGCGGACAGGCCATGGGGTCGAAGTGTTCTGATGGTGGCCGCTTCAGCCGGTGTCGCGGCGCAGGGATTGCTGTGGGCCCGACGATACCGTCCGGCGGCTATTGCGGCTGCCACGGAAGCCACGTTGATCGTGTGGGGATGGGCGCTGGCTCAGTATCCCTATCTCGTGGAACCGGATCTTCTCATTCAGAATGCCGCCGCTCCGCCGCAAACCCTGCGCCTTCTCCTTGTCTTGCTGATCGCCGGCGCCCTTGTCCTGTTTCCCTCTCTGTACTATCTGTACAAGCTTTTCAAAGGCGATATCATTTCCCCCAAGGTCGACTCCACGTCCTGACCCTCACGCCTTCTGCTTGGTTACTCGCTTCGACAGCCGATCCTGCCGGGAGCGAAGTGTCCAGCGAGAGACATTCTGCACGCACGACCGAACGCCGGTCCTGTTTCCATCCCGTCGTATCGCTCAATAGTCGGTGTGAAGCGCCGTAAGCGATCCCGCGCTAGTACGGTCCGTGCTTTGCACGTCCAGGAAAGGGTGTGATTGTGAGGACACGCCATGCGCGCGAGAGTCATGGAACCGGAAATTTGGAGGAAATCGGACGGCAAAAGGGCGGTCGCTCCCAATGTTGACGACCGCGAACGCTGGATATCGGGAGCCGCGGGCGCCGGCATGATTCTGTACGGGGCGGGGCGGCGTGGAATCACCGGGCTGGGTCTCGCGCTGCTGGGGGTCGGACTGCTGTACCAGACCGCGACAGGACACAATCCCTTGTATTCCGCGATGGGAATCAGGTTGACCCGGACAACATCAGGACGGCAGCGGATCGAGGTCATCAAGTCAATGACGATCAACCGGCCTCCAGACGAGCTGTACCGGTATTGGCGAGACGTCCGGAATTTTCCGCGCTTCATGACCCATCTGGAGTCCGTGTCGATGCTCGACGAGAAGCGCTCGCACTGGAAGGCGAAGGGGCCTGCCGGCATGACGGTGGAGTGGGACGCCGAGATCGTGAATGAAAAAGAGAATGCCTTGATTGCATGGGAGTCCTGTGAGGGTTCGGATGTGCAGCATTGGGGAGTCATCCGCTTCGTCCCGGCGCCCGGCGATCGGGGTACGGAAGTGACCGTCGAGCTGGAATACCGCCCCGTCGCGGGATCGTTTGGAGCCGCCGTCGCCAAGCTGTTCGGCGAGGAGCCGGGACAGCAACTCGAAGAAGATTTACGGCGGTTCAAATACATCATGGAAACCGGGGAAGTGCCGACGACTACAGGACAACCGAGAGGACGCTGAGAAAGCTGGGGCGGGGCGGCGTACCCTCACACGTACGGAGTTCATATGAAAGCGGTCTGCTGGTACGGAACGCGCGATGTGCGCGTCGAAACGGTGCCGGACCCGAAGATCATCAACCCCCATGACGCCATCATCAAGACGTCATTGACGGCTATTTGCGGCTCGGATCTGCACCTCTACGGCGGCTACAACCCCTCCATGCAGGCCGGCGACATCCTCGGCCACGAGTTCATGGGCGAAGTCGTGGAAGTCGGACGAGAGACGAAAGCGCTGAAGCCGGGCGACCGCGTCGTCGTGCCGTTTGCCATCGCCTGCGGCCGGTGTTTTTACTGCACGCGACAACTGTGGTCGCTCTGCGACAACACCAATCCCAACGCATGGATGGCTGAGGAGCTCTACGAGGATACGACGGCCGGTCTCTTCGGGTACTCGCATCTGTTCGGCGGGTATGCGGGTGGACAGGCCGAATACGTCAGGGTGCCGTTTGCCGATGTCGGTGCGATGATCGTGCCGGCGGACGTGCCGGATGAGCACGTCCTGTTCCTCTCGGATATCCTGCCTACTGGGTACATGGCCGCAGAAAACTGCGGTATCCAGCCGGGCGATACCGTGGCTGTGTGGGGATGCGGGCCGGTGGGGCAGTTCGCGATTCAGAGCGCCGCTATGCTGGGAGCGTCGCGGGTCATCGCGATCGACCGATTTCCCGACCGCCTGGAGAAGGCGAGGCGGTTCGGTCATGCCGACACCGTCAACTATCTCGAGGTCGATGACGTCGTGGACGCTTTGCGGGAGATGACCGGAGGCCGAGGTCCGGACGCGTGCATCGATGCCGTCGGGATGGAAGCGCACGGGACGACCTTGGCCGCCTGGTACGACCACGTGAAGCAAACGATGTGGCTCGAGAGCGACCGGCCGATCGCCCTGCGAGAAGCCATTCAGGCCTGCCGCAAGGGTGGAACGGTGTCGATTCCTGGTGTCTATAGCGGTTTGATCGACAAGATTCCGTTCGGCACCGCGTTCAGCAAGGGCCTCACGTTCAAGATGGGACAAACGCATGTTCATCGATACATGCGGCTCTTGCTGGAGCGCGTTCAAAGCGGCGCCATCGATCCTTCCTGCATCATCACCCATCGGCTCAGGCTGGACGACGCGCCCCATGCCTATCAGATGTTTCTGGAGAAAGAAGATGGATGCCTGAAAGTGGTCCTGAAGCCGGGCACGGCGTGATGGGGGGCTCGGCTCGAAACCGTGCCAGCGGTTTGTGTGCCAGGAACCCTTCAACCGCCGTGAGGAGGCATGACGCGAAGTCCGGGACGCCGATGACGTCGTGCGGGAATATTATGAGGGCGAGGAGTCGGCCGATGCGGCGGAGGGATGATGTTCGCGATGAATTTCGCGATGCGCAAGAAGCGCGCGGTTCTTCGGCCCGTTCTTCGATAGAAGGCGAGCCGCGCGAAGACAGGGCGGACGCCGATGGCATGGCGTGGGAAAGAAGCGGTGTCGGCGAGGCCGAGGTGGTATCGGC
>Ga0075421_100010738_pt1 | contig 11324 bp, 9 predicted proteins | sample SoiMetdeltSBSDD5_FD_75292 | JGI IMG/M metagenome (GOLD analysis project Ga0075421, IMG submission 75292) | Bulk soil microbial communities from a Populus tree surrounding site in Tennessee, USA - Soil MetaG P. deltoides SBSDD5 | ecosystem: Environmental > Terrestrial > Soil > Tree plantation...
ACCTGATCCGCTCGCGCCAGTAGCGACGGCGGGATCGTCAGGCCAAGGGCTTTCGCGGTCTTGAGGTTGATGACGAGCTCGAACGTGCGTGGCTGCTCGATCGGCAGGTCGCCTGGCTGGGCGCCCCTCAGGATGCGATCGACGTAGGTCGCCGCCTGCCGGAACCGCTCCAGCCAGATCGGTCCGTAGGACAGCAACCCGCCCACGGTCGCCCAGACCGAGCTGTCGTACACCGCGGGCAGCCGGTGGCGTGCGGCCAGCTCGACAATCCGCTGTCGCTGGCTGGAGAGGATGGGATCAGTGACCACCAGGACCGCGTCGCTTCGCGATCGCGTGACCGCGTCGAACGCACGGTCCACCTCGGTGGGAGCGCGGACGTCGACCATGTGGACCTGGAGGCTCAGGTGTCGGGCCGTCGCCGCGATCACGTCGAGCACGGTCGTCGAGGCCGGGTTGGAGCGGTTGGCGATGGCGCCGATCCTCGTGGTCGCCGGGAAGAACTCGCGGATCAGCTCCAGCCGTTTGCCGGCCAGCTCCGGCGCGAAACCCGACACGCCAGTGACGTTGCCGCCCGGCCGGGCGAGACCCGACACCAGCCCGGTCTTAACGGCATCCCCGAGCGTCTCCATGACGATCGGGATCGTGGTCGTGGCAGTACTGGCTGCCTGCACTGCCGGGCTCCCCATCGCGAAGATCACGTCGACGGGCAGCGCAACGAGCCCGGCCGCCAAGACGGGGAGCTGAGCGTACCGCTCGGCAGGATAGCGCGCCTCGACCGCGAGGTTCTGTCCCTCGACCCAGCCGAGCGTACTCAGGCTCTCGCGAAACGCCTTGACCCCGTCAGTGAAGGTCGTCGCGGCGGCTGAGCCGAGGATCCCCACGCGGGCGACCCGCACGGCGGGCTGGGCGACAGCGCCGGGCGCGGCGAGCGCGCCGGCGAGAGAGACCAGCACGAAGCGACGGCGGTCCATGCCGGGATGGTGGGGGCGAGCGGCGGGTTAGGTCAAGATGGCGCCGGCGACGTCGGGAAGCGCCTGGTGTGATCGACGCCGTTCCGGCTGATGCACCTCACGCGCGCGCGGTCCGTGTACGCGACGGCGCGCCTCGATAACGCGCGCCCGGCACAGCCGTGGCGCGCCTCGATGACGCGGTCCTGTCTCATTTCTTGACCGCGCGGGGCCCGCCTCCGTAGGGTCGATAACCATGGAAGGTGAAGTTCCGCCGGGCGTCCGGGACCGCATCGTCCGCGAGGCGATCCTAGGCTGGCGCGCCTCCGGGCTGCTGACCGTGGAGCAGCGCGACGGTCTGCTGGCCACGCTGTCGGGCGGAGCGGCCCCGGTGCGGGCCGCGGTCAACGAGCGGAAGCTCGGCCGTGGCGTCACCATCCTGGTCAATCTGGGCGCGATTGCGCTCGCGGCCGGCCTGCTGGTCTTTTTCGCCTCGAACTGGGTCGAGTTCGGCCGCGCCGCCAAGGTGACCAGTCTCTTCGCGCTCACGCTGTTCTTCTACGTCGCCGGCTTCGAGCTGACGCGCGAGGGGCGGGGAAGCTTTCCCAAGCTCGGCCTCGCCCTCGTCTTTCTCGGTTGCGTCATGTTCGGCTCCGACATCGTCCTGCTCGCACTGATCTACGACCTGACCGCCGAGCACGCGTGGTCGCTGCTGATCCAGTGGGTGGCGTGGCTGTCGATCGCCTACGTTGTCCGCTCGCGACTGATCCTCTTCCTGGCGCTGCTCGGCATCGTGACCTGGTTCGGCGCCGAGGTCGGCTACTCCTGGGGAGGCTACTGGCTCTATCTCGGCCGGCCCTTCCACTTCATCGGGCTCGGCGCGGGCCTGCTCGGCGTCGCCGGTCTCCACGCCTGGCGCGGGCGGCGCGAGTTCGCCGCCGCCTGGGCGCTGGTCGGGCTGCTCCTCGTCTACCTCTCGACACTGATCCTGTCGATCTTCGATCTGCAAAAGAACGTCCGCCTGGACATGTCCCCGGCGACGTGGATCGTCTGGCTGCTCTTCATCGCGCCGTACGTGGTCGCGGTCCTGTCGCTGGTGGTGATCCACCTGCGCTGGCGGCAGACGACGCTCGCCGATCCGCCGGTGCTCGTGGTGCTCTTCCTGCTCGGGGTGATGACGCTCGCGAGCCTGATCGCCGTCACCCATCACCCGCGTGAGGGCTGGTTCATCCTCCTGCTCACCGTGCTGAGCGCGGCGGGCATCTACCTCGGCGTCGCCTGGGAGAGCCCGGTGTTCCTCAACACCAGCCTCGTGTTCTTCGCCGTGAATCTCTACACGCGCTTCTACGAGTACTTCTGGGACGCCATGCCGAAGTCCCTGTTCTTCATCATCGGCGGCGCGGCGCTGATCCTGGGCGGCGTGTGGGTCGAGCGCATTCGCCGTCGCATCGTGCGGCAGTTCACGGCGGCGACGGCGTGAGCCGCCGCCGGCCTTCGCGCCGCGTGGTCATGTACGCTCTCGTGGGCGCGCAGCTCGTGGTCCTCGCTGCCATCGTCGCGCCGCAGGAGCTGAACCGTGCGCTCGACACGGGCCCGACCGTCGACGTCGAGATCGTCCAGGCCCGCGCCGGCAAGGACTCGTTCCGCGGCGCCTATGTTTATGGCCAGTCCGCCCTCGATCTCGACGGCGCCACCGTGCCGATCCCGGCCGGACTGCGAGGTGGCGATCGCGTCGTGGCCACGTTCGCCGTCCAGCCGGGGCGGCGGCCGCGCATCGTGGCCGTCGAACGCGGGCGCCGGCGGCCACCGTTCACGGCCACGAGCTTCAACATCCCGGGCCGGGTGGTCGACGAACGGACGCGGGAGGCCGGGAGGTGGCGAGATCGTCTTATGCGGGCGTACGTCGGGAAGCCGGCGGTCATGATCGATCTGGAGCTCCCCGCCTCCATCGCCGTCGACGAGTCGGCCATCGCGCATCTCAACGGCCCCGGTATGGTGCACGCGAGCCTGCATGCCGGCTTCCTCGGGCACCCCTACTTCACGGACGTTCGACTGGTCGGCCGCGGGTGGTCGCCCGAGATGAGGTTCGCGTACGACGACGCGCGCCAGCGGCTCCTGGTCTTCGCGCCCCGCGAGCTGACGGTGGCGGATCTCAAGCACGGGCGAGCCGACCCGGACGGTGAGGTCAAGACCGACCTCTTCTTCTTCGACGCCGCCGGCAAGGAGGTGGGCGCCGCGGAAGTCCAGGGCCGCATCGTCGACGGTATCGTGGAAGCCGACGGACGCGTGCTCGCGCTGGTCTCGCGGCAGCGCTGGACCTCGGACGTGTCGCTGGTCCGGCTCGACGAGACTGGCCAGGTCCTCCAGCGGAGCGTGCCGTTTGCCTTCGATCGCGTGCTCGGATTCGACGCCGCCAGCGGCAGCGTCTGGAGCGTGGCCGCACCGACGGCCGCCAACCCGCAACCGCCGCACTTCATCCAGCGCATCGGCCTGGGGGGGACGCGCGAGCCGCGGCTCGGGCCGTTCGACTCGGTGCCGCGCGCGGTGGTGGCCGTCGGCGACGACGTGTGGGTGCTCGAGACGCAGCGGCATCGCGTGACCCGGCTCGACGCCGCGAGCGGCCGTGTCGTCCGCGAGTACAAGGATTTGAACGATCCCGCCGAGATCGCGGTGGACGGCGCCACCCTCTACGTCATCGAGGCGAATCGCACGCAGCTCACGGCCATCACCGACGACGGACGCATCGTCTGGCGACGGCCCCGCTTCCAGGGACTGACCTGGGCGCTCCCCGATCCCGCGCGTGGGGGCGGGTGGGTCGGCGCGATGATGTTCGAGGGGGCACCGGCGAGCGTGCTGCGCTTCGACCGGGACGGCACCATCGCGCGGCTGTCGGCGGGCGCGCGTCCCGCGCCGCGCGGTGACTGGCAGCGTCGCGTCGCCGGCGACGCCGTGCGCTCGGCGCGCGACGGCCGCCTGATCTTCCGTGAGCAGGACGCCATCGCCATCCTGAGCGCCGACGGCGCCACCGTCATGCGCGTGCTCGGCTTCCGGTTCCCCGGCGGACCACGCCTGCGAAGCTGACCCCGTGTCGGCGCGCCCCGCGCGCCGGGAGGGTACAATCGCGCGGGAGGGAACGTCATGACCGACCGCGCCGCGGCGCCGAAGCTGGAGCTCGCCCACACCTTGATCACCGAAGACGAGGCGCTGCGCCTGCTCGACGGTCACCGCATCCGCCGCGGCCATCGCGTCATGGATCCGAAAGCACAGATCGTCGGCGAGTTCGTCAAGTCGATCCGCGTGCCGGGCTACTATCCGCCGCTGCCCGAGCTCCGCCAGCAGCTGCGCACGATGGTGGCCCTGATGGACGAGCCGGCGCCGGCCTTGCCTCGCATCGAGGACATTCGCATTCCCGGCCCGGCGGGTCCGATTCCCGCGCGCGTGTACTCCGCGGACGCCGGCCCGACCGCGCGGCCAACCGTCGCGTACTTCCACGGCGGCGGCTGGGTGCAGGGCGACCTCGAGACACACCACGGGCTCTGCGCCCGTCTGGCCAAGCACGTCGATGCGGTCGTGGTCGCCGTCGATTATCGTCTGGCGCCCGAGCACAAGTTCCCGGCCGGCGTCGAGGATTGCTTCGCGGCATATCGGTGGCTGCGTGCGCACGCGCGCGATGTCGGGGGCGACTCGACCCGGGTGGCGGTGGCCGGTGACTCGGCCGGCGGCAATCTCTCGGCCGTCGTCGCGCAGCTCGCCGCGTCGGCGGGCGTGGAGGTGCCGACGTGCCAGGTGCTGATCTATCCGGCGGTCGACTTCTCGCTCGAGACGGACTCACACCGTGAGCTCGCCGATGGCCACGTCATCCCGCGTGACCGCATCGTCTGGTACTCGGAGCAGTATCTTCGCGGGGAGCCCGACAAGTCCGATGTGCGCGCCTCGCCGCTGCGGGCGTCGAAGCTGGCCGGCCAGCCGCCCGCGCTCATCGTCACCGCCGGCTTTGATCCCCTGCGCGACGAGGGCCAGGCCTACGCCGCGAAGCTGCGCGAGGCCGGCGTCGACGTCGTGTATCGCGAGTATCCCGGCCAGATCCATGCGTTCGTCTCGCTGACGAAGGCCATCCCGCAGGGGCTCGCCTGCACGCTGGAGATCGCGGAGTACCTTCGCCGGCGCCTCCGCTGAGGCCGCCCCCCGCGCAGCAACGCGGCGCCGCGTGCATGACGCGCGAGGCATGACCTGATGCCGATGTACTACGCCGTGCGCCGCGTCCGGGGTCCCGCATGGAATGCCGGGGTTCCGATGCGCGAGCAGGCGTTGTGGGCCGAGCACGCGGCGTTCATGAATGCGCTCGCGGCCGAGGGCTTCGTGGTTCTCGGCGGACCGCTCGGTGATGGCGCGGAGATCCTGCTCATCGTCGATGCCTCGAGCGAGGACGCCGTCCGTACGCGTCTCGCCGGCGATCCGTGGACCTCGGCGAGCTTGCTCGAGATCGTCCGGGTCGAGCCGTGGACGATCCTGCTCGATCGTGCCCGCTAGCCCTTGACGGACCCCGCCGTGAGCCCCTGCACCAGGTATTTCTGAAAGAACAGGACGAGCAATACCGCGGGCAGCGCGCCGAGGAAGCCGGAGGCGGCGATCACCGAGTAGTCGATGTTGATCTGGCCGTTCATGCCGGCGATCACGGGCGGGAGCGTGGTCGTGCCCGGCTTCGTGTTGAGCACCTGGGCCACGATGAACTCGTTCCAGCACAGCATGAAGGTGAAGGCGCCGCCGGCCATCAGCCCCGGACCGGAGACGGGCAGCACGACATGCGCGTATGCCTGGAGGCGATTGCAGCCATCGACGAGGGCGCTCTTGTCGAGCTCGGCCGGGATGGTCTCGAAGTATGCCTTCATGATCCACACCGTGAATGGCAGCGTGAACGAGCAATACGCGATGACGAGGCCGGTGAGGGTGTTCTGCAGCCCGGCCGCCCGCAGCATCAGGAAGAACGCCGGGATCAAGACGACCGTCGGGAGCATGCGCGTGAAGAGCAGCGCAAAGAGCGACGCCGTCTTCAGCGGAAAGCGGAACCGCGCGTAGGCGTAGCCGGCCGTGGTGCCGATCACGAGATTGAGCGCGGTCACCAGCCCGGCGACCACCAGGCTGTTCAGCATCGACGGCAGGATCTTGGACGCCTGACCCTCGGCATGGAAGCGAATCAGCCCCAGGATCATCTTGTAGTTGTCGAGCGTGACCTCGGGCGGGATCAACGAGAGCGGCCGGGCCATGAGATTCCGCTGGTACGACACGCTGGTGACGAACAGCCAGATGAACGGCCCCACGAGCCACAGCGCGACGACGGCGATCAGCCCGTACAGCACGACGCGGCTGCCGACGGAGCGTGCGCGATACCGTCCACCCCGATATCCACGCTCGACGGCGGTGACCCCGGCCACCGTCAGCTCTCCGGCTCGAAGCGGGCCAGGATGAGGCGATGGTAGACGAACGTCAGCAGCAGGCAGAGGGCGGTGAGCGTGTAGAGGATGGCCGTGCCCGGACCGAATTTGAAGAAGGCGAACGTCGTCTGGAAGCCGAGCCAGGAGAGGGTCGTGGTGTCGTTGGCGGGGCCGCCCATGGTCAGCACGTAGATGAGGTCGAGCATCAGGAAGCCGTTCACCGTCGCCAGCACGAGGACGAGGAACACGATGGGGCGGAGCGCGGGCAGGGTCACGTAGCGAAAGCGCTGCCAGTATCCCGCGCCGTCGACCTCGGCCGCGCTGTAGAGGTCCGTCGAGATCGACTGCATGCCGGCCAGGAACAGCAGGGTCGCGAACGGTGCCTGGTTCCACATGTAGACCGAGACGAGGACGTTGAGCGCGGTGAAGCCGTCTCGCAGAAACGAGATGTAGCCCTCGATCAGCCCGACCCGCGCCAGCACGCCGTTGAGCATGCCGAACTCGAAATCGAGGATGCCGATCCAGAGCAGCCCGACCACGACACGGGACAGCGACCACGGAATGAGCAGCAGGCTCCGCATCAGCGGCCGCCCGCGAAAGCGCTCGTGCAGCACGAGCGCCATGCCCATGCCGATCACGGTGGCCTCGAGCACGAAGGCGCCCACGAAGTAGAGCGTGCGCCACAGCGAGCTCCAGTAGAGAGGGTCCTCGAAGATCCGCAGATAATTGCGCAGCCCGATCCAGCGAAAGAGTGGGACGCGCACGCCGAAGAGCTCGAGAGCGGGGCCGGTGGTGCGCAGCAGGTTCACGTCGGTGAACGACAGCCACAGTGAGTAGGCGAGCGGAAACAGGACGACGACGAAGATGGCGGCGAGCGTGGGCAGGACGAGGAAGACGGCGAACCGCGCCTCCGACACCTGCAGCGACGCCCGAGGCCGGCGGACCGTCCTCGGACGCGCCGCGTCGGCGACGCCTACACCAGCGATCGCTGGAGCGCCACGAGCTCCTTCAGGCCCTTGGGAACGGGCGTGACGCCTCGGATGATGTTGTGGACGATGGCCACCGCCTTCGTGTCGTACTCGCCGTACCACGGCTCCTTGTAGGCGGCGATGACTTTGCCCTTCTTGTACTGCTCACGCAGGAGCTTCAGGTCGATCCAGCGGTCGTACGACTGGATGATCTCCGGATGGTCGTACATCTCGGGGTAGGGATTGTCGAGGCCCGAGATGAGGCACCACTGCCGCTGCACGTACCAGTCGCCGTTGAGGTTGCCGCCGAGGAAGCGCGTGAGCTTCCACGCATCCTCGAGCACCTTCGTCTTGGCGTTGACCGTATAGGAGTCCGTCCACATGTAGCTGCTGCCGTTGCCCGGGTACATCGCCATCTTGGCTTTCTTCGGAGCGAGCTTCGAGTTCTCCGGCTCGCCGGCGATCGTCTTCAGGTAGTACGAGTGGTTCGTGTGGTACGCGTAGCGACCGGTCCAGAAGAGGCGATGGGTGTCCGTCGACGACGTCTTGGTGAGGACCTCGGGATTCACGAGGTCGGCCTTGTACACCTTCTGCCAGCGCTCCATGGCGCGCGCCACCCCGGGCTCCTGGTCGACGATGACGCGGTTCTTCGCGTCGAACACCTGCGCGCCCTCGGAGAAGCAGTCGCTCATGAACTGCGGCATCGTGCCCGAGGGGCTGTTGTTCCAGTTCGGCAGGTACGGCGTGTCGCTCACCTTGTCCTTCTTGAGCTTCGTGCAGTGCTCGACCAGCTCGTCCCAGGTCTTGGCCGGTGCCTTGATGCCGGCCTGCTGGAGCATCGGCTCGTTGTAGATGAGCACGAACAGGCTCGTGAAGTACGGCAGGCCCAGGAGCTTCGTGCCGTCCTTGCTCTTGAGGCTCTCGAGATTGGCCGGCGTCATCTTCTTCTTCAGTTCGTCGGTGCCCGGCAGGTCGTCCACCGCGCGGATGAGGCCGTTCTCGAACCAGCGCTCGCGGTTGTTATGGTTGCAGTACATGACATCGACGATCTCGCCAGCCAGCGCGCGCGTCTCCATCGTCGGGTGGTACTGCGCCCACGGAATGGCCTCGTACTTCACCTGCCCGCCGTGCTTCTGGTTGTAAAAGGTCACGTAGTCCTTCACGGTGTCCGGCTTGAAGACCCAGCCGGAGAAGCTGACGGGCTTGCCCGTCTGCGCTATCGCTGGCGGCTCGTAGCCGAGGGCCACCGTCGTGCCGACCGCGGCCGAAGTCATGAGGAACGTTCGCCGGCTCATCGTAGTCATGGGCTCCCCCTGTCAGGCGTGCACGGCGTCGATGAGTGGCGGAATGGTGGAGGGCAGCCGTCGATCTGTCAAGCGGGCACACGACGCGGTAGTGTCTCAGTTAAACTGAGACACTACCCACGACGCCCGACGGGCGAGGTACGAATAAGACGGATGGAAGAGGCCGGAAGCCGGCCTCTTCCACCTGCAGTAAACTGCCGACGTGCGGTCCGGCTGGTGGCGCCTCTCTAGAGGGCGATTGAAAGGCCGGCGTCGACTCTCACGACGTGCCCGCTGATGTAGGACGCCGCCTCGGATGCCAGGAAGATGGCCGCGCCTACGATCTCCTCAGGCCGGCCGAATCGCTGGAGAGGGATGCGCCGCGCGAGTTCCTTCACACGAGGCTGGGCGAAGAATGGCGCGTTGCCGTCGGTCTGAAAGAACCCTGGTGCGACGGCATTGACGGTGATACCCCTCGGGCCGAGCTCGACGGCCAGCGCGCGCATGAGCGCCTCGAGACCCCCCTTGGAGGCTACGTAGGCGGGATCACCCTGGAAGGACTGTGAGCCGACCATCGAGCTGATGAAGAGAAGGCGGCCCGTGCCGCGCATAGCCATGTGTCGGGCCGCGAGGCGGGCGAGCTCGTACTGGGCGACCAGGTTCGTCTCGATGAGCTGGCGGAAATCCGCGACCGTGATTTCTTGCAGCGAGCGACGATCGCGCACCGCCGCGTTGCTCACGAGGCAGTCCAGGTGGCCATGACGTCCGACGATCGCGTCGATCGCGGTCGCCGCCGCGGCAAGGTCGAGGATGTCGAAAGGGACGGCGAACGCGTTGTCGATGGTGTTCGCGACCGCCTGCGCGCGCGCGGCGTCACGGCCGTTGATGCCAACCACCGCGCCGGCGGCGGCCATCCCGCGCGCGATCTCGAGCCCGAGGCCGCGAGTGGCGCCGGTGACCAGCGTTGTGCGCCCCGACAGCGAGAATCTTTCGAGTCCCTGGGTGCCGTCCATGCGCGACATTGACAGGCGTCGTCTCGGTTCCGGAGAATAGGCCACTTTTCTCGGAAGCGATAGCCGCGGGTCGAGGAGGTCTTCGTCATGGGCAGCCAGGCGCGCAAGGATTTTCCGGTGTTCGATTGCGACAGCCACGTGGTCGAGCCGCCTGCCATCTGGGACGAGTACGTGCCCGCGAAGAGCCGGGCCTGGATCAAGACGCAGTTCTGCTTCCACACTGACAGCGATCTGCTCCACATCAACGGCCGGGTGGTGCCGGCGGCCCGCGAACGCTCCAACGCGGCGGAGGTCGGTTGGGCGCGCTGGGACAAGAAGGAGGTCGGCAAGCTGACGCCGGGGACGCCGGCCTGGCAGGCGAGGTTCGGGCGGCTGCTCGGCTGTCGCGACCCGCACGCGCGACTGCGCGACATGGATGCCCTCGGCACCGATCAGGTCATGCTCTTCCCGACGTGGTTCGTCCGGCTGGCGCTCGTCCGCAGCGCCGAGGCCGCGGTCATGCTCGCCGAGGCCTACAACAACTGGGTGCTCGACTACTGCAGCGCCGATCGCCGGCGGCTCTTTCCCTGCGCGGTGCTGCCGCTGCAAAGCGTGGAGGGATCGATCGCCGAGCTCAAGCGCGTGGCCGCCCTCGGGTTCAAGGCGGCGGCCGTGCGGCCGTGCTTCTGGAACGGCCGCTACCCGACGCTCCCGGAGTTCGATCCGCTGTGGCGGGAGTTCGAGGCCACGGGCGTGGTGCTGGCGATGCACACGTTCCCGTCGCGCGAGGCATTGACGCCGGAATGGGCGCAGCGGATGTCGCAGGCGCGCGGTCAGTCGGGGCAAGGGCTGCTCTTCACCGACGAGTCAGTGGTGTACTCGCCCGGACAGTTCGTCTCGAACATCACTGCCGCCATGGACCCGGCCATCGACGCCTCGGAGACGCTCGGCTTCCTGATGGAGGCCATGACGTGGGTGACTGTGGTGGTGCAGACGGGCTGGCTCGAGAAGTTCCCCGCCCTGAAGGCGGCCGTGCTCGAATCGAATGCTTCCTGGCTGCCGCTGGTCCTGGCGCGCAGCTCGAACTTCTCGAACCTTTTTGCCTTCCAGCGGGACAACCGGCTGATCCGCGATCCCGTCGATGTGTTCAACGAGCGATGCTTCATCGGCTTCGAGTCCGACGAGACGCTCGTCTATCGTCTCTGGGACGTCTTCCAGGATGTGGGGATCTGGTCATCGGATTATCCGCATCACGACGCCGAGGACGCGTGGGACGGGCTGCACCACATGGCGGAGTTCAACGTGCCGGTGGCCGCCCAGCGCAAGCTGCTCGGGGAGAACGCGCGCCGGCTGTATGGCATCGAGCCCGTGATGATCGTCAAGGAGCGGATCGAGGAGTACGAGCCGGCAATCTTGCCCTGGTGAGCGCCGACGCCAGGATCGGCGCTTTTCGTGCGCGCGTTCCCACGCGTCGCTCGGTGATGCGTCGGACTCCCGCGACTACTCGGCGATGGCGGCCGGCTCCATTCGCCGGTCGGCGTTCTTCGCGCGCTGCTGCGGCAATCCTAGCGCGATGAGCGCCCCAAGCACATTGCCTCCGGCCGCGATCATGATCGCCACGCCATAACCCTGGGTCAGATCGAACAGGCGGCCGGCCGTGATAGGCAGGACGATGGCCGCCGCGCACCACGCCAGATAGATG
>Ga0075421_100010739_pt1 | contig 11324 bp, 6 predicted proteins | sample SoiMetdeltSBSDD5_FD_75292 | JGI IMG/M metagenome (GOLD analysis project Ga0075421, IMG submission 75292) | Bulk soil microbial communities from a Populus tree surrounding site in Tennessee, USA - Soil MetaG P. deltoides SBSDD5 | ecosystem: Environmental > Terrestrial > Soil > Tree plantation...
CTGCCCGGCGCGGTCGTCGGGATCGTCGCCGGCCCCGAGCCTGACGATGCGCTGGCCTGGAGCTACGCCTTCGGCTGGGGCGGCGGGCCGGCAGGTGCCGACGGCGGCGGCCGGGCGCTCGACGCCGACTCGATCTTCCGGGTCGCCTCGATCACCAAGACATTCACGGCGACGGCGATCGTCCAGCTCCGCGACGAGGGCAAGCTGCGGCTCGACGATCCGTTGGTGACGCACCTGCCGGAGCTCGGTGCCGTCGAGAACCCGTTCGGGCCGATCGAGGACGTCACGCTGCGCCGGGTCGCCTCGCACTCGTCCGGCCTGATGGGCGAGCCGCCGCTGGACCACTGGAGCACGCTCCGCTTCCCGACTCGTCAGGAGTGGCTCGACTCGTTGCCCCAGGTCAAGGTGGCGATCCCGCCGGGCTCGGCGTTCAAGTACTCGAACCTGGGGTACACCCTGCTGGGCGAGGTGATCGAGCGATGCTCCGGCCAGCCTTACGTCGAGTACATGCGCGAGGCGATCTTGGAGCCGCTCGGCATGACCTCCTCGGCGTACGAGCTGACGGAGGCGCTGCGCGCCCGCGCAGCGCCTGGGCACATGCCCCACCCGTTCGAGGACGGCGCGGAGCCGGCTCTGCTCTCGCCGCTGAACGGCATGGCAGCCGCCGGCCAGCTCTGGACCAGCGTGCGCGACCTGAGCCGCTGGATCTCGATCCACCTGCGCACGGACGTCAAGGAGCGTGGTGGCCGCCAGATCCTGGCCGGCCCCTCGATGACCGAGATGCAGCAGGCGTGTTACGTCGAGCCGGGCTGGGTTGGCGGGTACGGTTTCGGCTGGCGGATCAACCGTCGTTGCGAGCGAGTCTACCACGGCCACGGCGGAAGCGTCCCGGGCTACCGCTCGCAGATCTTCTTCGACGCCGCGCTCGAGGTCGGGATCGTCGTGCTGATCGACGGAGTTGGCGCGGTGGATCAGATCGCCGTCGAGCTGATGGACACGCTGACGAGTCATGTCCAGTCCGCCGAGTCCGCCCGCCCGAGCGCTCCCCCACTCCCGACGCCGCCCGAGTATCAGCGCTTCCTGGGCCTGTACCGGATGCTGCGCGTCGGCGACGTCCCGTGTCGCATCGAGTTTCGGGGCGGCCAGTTGCAGTTGAAGGACGGCCCGGCCTCGCCGTTCCCGGGCGCCCCGCCGATCGTCCTTGAGCCGACCGGCGATCCGCTGGTCTTCATGGTGCGGGGCGGCCGGTACGCCGGCGAGCCGCTGACGTTCAGCCTGGCTGACGACGGGACGGTGGCAGGCTTCAAGGCGGCCGGGTTCAACTTCGTCCACCTCCTCGACCCCTCCGGCCTCCCTTGAGCCAGAGGAGGTACCCTGACATGCCGACAGACCTGGATCGGCTGCTGGAGGAGGCCGAGCGGCAGCCGTTCGAGGGCTGGGACTTCTCGTGGCTCGAGGGGCGGATGCGCGTCGAGCCGCTGCCGTGGGACTTCGAGGCGCTTGCTTCCGCCCACGCTCGTCAGTCGCCAGATCTGCTCGACATGGGCACCGGAGGGGGCGAACGACTGAGTCGCCTGATGGGTCGGCCGGCGAGGACTGTCGCGACCGAGGCCTGGGCGCCGAACGTGCCGGTGGCCGGACGAAGATTGCTGCCGCTGGGCATCGGCGTGGTCCAGGACGAAGGGGCGCCGGACAACACCAGTCAGGGCGCTGAGACGTCGCCGAGGAGGTTTCAGGGGCGGCTGCCGTTTCGAGGCGCCAGCTTCCATCTCGTGACGAACCGGCTTGAGGCGTTCGTCGCTTCAGAGGTTGCCCGCGTGCTGGCGCCCGGCGGGGTCTTCCTCACCCAGCAGATCGACAACGACTGGGCGCGCGGGTACTATCGCCTGCTGGGCCTGCCGGCGCCGCCGCGCCCGCCGATCCGCTGGGCGCTGAAGCTGGCCGTCGCGCAGGTCGAGGCGGCGGGCCTGGAGGTGGTGGCACGCGGCGTGGGCGACGAGGGGCACGCCTACCTGGACGTGGGCGCGCTGGCCTGGTACCTGAAGGTGATCCCCTGGGCGATCCCCGGCTTCTCGATCGAGCGGTTCCGTCCGCGCCTGGCGCAGCTTCACGCGCAGATTCTGTCTGACGGGCCGCTGACCGTCAGCGTCCCGCATTTCTGGCTCGAAGCCCGCAGGCGAGCCTACGGCTAAGGCAAGCTCGTCCTGAGCTTCGGCCCGCAGCTCTGCACGCAGCTTGTCGAAGTGCGGATGGAGCTGCGCATCTGGCGTGGTGTTCTCCGCAGCCTGGGCGTACCGTGGGTTGCGAATCAGCACCGTTCACACTGAAGGGACCGAAGCATGAGCGCCCAAGACGAACTGGTCGATGCTGAATTGACCCTGCTTCACACCATGCTCCTCAGCCAGGTGAAGCCCGAGGACCACGCCCAGTGGCAGGAGAAGATCGACGACATCAGGGACCAGTATCAGGAGGCGCGGCGGATCGAGGGGGATGCTAACGCTACCGCCGCGCAGCGCAAGTACGCCAAGGAGGTTGGTGACAGCATCGCCAAGGGCTTGCCCCTCATGACAAAGGGCTTGCAAACCGCGATTACCGCGTTTAGTAAAGGCGATGCCATCACCGGCTCCGCCGCGATCATGGACATCTGCGCGGCGGCGGCCCCCATCATCGGGGCGATCTTCAGCAGCACTGGCCCTGAGGGGATGCTGGTTGGGGCGATCTTCTCCGTCATCGGGCAAATCCTCGCCCTCTTTATGCCAAAGCAGCCGTCGATGGTGGACCAGATCAACGACCTCTTGAAAACGTTCAACACCGAGGAACAGCTCCAGAAACTCGGTGCAATCCACCTTGCGCTCGAAGAGTATGACTTGAACCTGAAGCAGGCCTATCGCAAGCTGGCCGAACCCACCGGATTCTCACTGCTGATCCGGGCCGACGACGGTAAGGCGTTCGACGACTACAAGACGCTCACCGGTAAGAAAATCGTCGTGGCGCGAGGGTCCGCCGCCGCCATCGATGCACAAGCGCGTTACCCCCAGTGCACGATTCAGTTCGTCGACGAGGTCGCCAAAGGCCAGCCGAACCCGCGGGAGTACATCGTCAAGACACTCATCGCCAACCAGCAGGTCGATGCCCTCAGAGACGTGGACGTGCGAAGCCGACACCTCTGTGAAACACGCGGCAAGGACGTTCAGGGGGGCCTGGCGGTGGCGGACGTCTACTCGTCCTCGGGCCTGCCATCTCCGGTTCTAGCAATGCCGTTGCTCACACCAGACCAGGCTATCGCGTTTGAAGTGGCGCTGGGCGAAGTCGATCTGGCAATAAAGCGCAACGAGAGCAAATTCGATGTTCCACAGTTCGCAGACTGGGAGGTAGCGTCCTGGCTCAAGATGCCCGAAAAAGTGAACTATCCGAGATGGCCTGAAGTCCTGGCCGTCTGGTGCCGTACCTACGACGACCTGGTAAGCTCCAGGATGAAGTTCAATATGCTGATCGACCCTGAAATGCTCGACGCAAAGATACGCTACACCTACGAGACAAATGAGGATTGCCCGCTGCCTCCGCTCACCAAACAGGCGATCAATGCCAACCTGATAAAACTGCGGACGCAGGCGTCAGACATGCGCCGGGAAGCGAGCAACGCGAACACGGTCGCTCTGGGAGTTCTCGACGCGGTCACGCCGACGGCTCAAGCATGGGGGATGTTGGCCTTCACTGGAATGGACCGTCACCTGTACTTTAATAGCGGTCCTGCGAAAATCATGGACGACACGCAGCATACCGCCGGCCCATGGGACAGTAATCCGTATCACAAACTTGCATTCGTCCCTCCGGTGGGATCGGGCGACAAGGTAGTCTACGAGTTCAAGCCACGGTACCACGGCCTGATCATCGGGAGTAACAATTCCTATCCTGGAGACCCTGATTGGTCTTACCAATCATCCCATGATTGGCTGATCCACCTCTGGGTTCGGGCGGACACGTTTGCGGCGGATAACGTTCGCACAATCAGGGATGCTCCACAATTCACCGACGTCAGCGCCGCCCAGATCAACGGCCAGAGGTTAGACTGTTGGGCCGGCGTGCTCGATGGCGTCCAAACAGGATGGCTAGACGCGGCAGACCAATATAATAGCGCGCAATACACGCCTGGGCCGATGATGTCTTCTACCAAGGCCCCGGTCGACTATGTTCGGGTTATGTACCCGATCACCGATTCGGTATTGGAGCGCGATCCTGATAGAGACGTACTTGCGTCTGGGTCTGCCGGGTTGGATCGCCCCGTGGTCTATGCAGGGCTTCGATCGTCACCTGAGATTCACGTGAACGCATTGAACAGCGATGGATACGTGCCATCTCCGTGGACGTATTACATCGGAATCGCGGCTGATAGGCACTATCTCTGGGTCTTCGGCTCGGGAGGCTTTGCTTGTGCCACACATGCCTCAGTCATCAGTTGCCTCCAGGGGAAACGGCAGTCTCCGAGGTGGATGACATACTATATCCCGGACAAGATGTACGGGCGGCACCCGTATTTTGATTCACACGGAGGTTTTCTCGGGTATCAGGATGGTTGGGACTTGCGAGCCCACGCCCGGGGATCGAGTGAATACCCGACCAACTTCAAAGGGCTGATCTCGATGAGTCCGTGCGACGATGGAACGATTTTCGCGAGCGCCGTCTATCGTGACTTCATACCTGTGGGTGACATATGGCGTGCGGATGATACACCGAGATCGTACACGACCCGCTTCGTCGTCGACGTAGAGGCTCAAAGTATGCAGCTCGACGACTGGACCCAGATTGGTGGCAGTGCGCTGCAAGTCCACAAACTACCGATTCCCTGCTGGCGGCTGTTCCAGAGTCTGAAGGCAAAGTTAGAGCTGTGCGCGGGAGTCTAGCTACGGCGTGGCGACGACGTCCGCGAACACCTGATCCAGACTCATGGCCTCGCCGGCGGTGTACGCCTCGTCGAACTCGGACGCCGACAACTGCTCGCGCAGCGATGCAAGAAGGACCTGCTCACTGGCACGATCGCGCGCCGGGGGACGCATGGCGAGCGCTGTGCGTAGCGCCGCGGCCGTGCCAACGAGCTGCGCTGCGCGGTGGAGCTCGCCCTGCGCCCGCGAGGCGTGCGCGAGGCCGATCAGCGCGACGACGATAAACCCCAGATCTCCGACCGCCTTCAGGCCGACCAGGCCCTCACGCAGGGTGCGCGCCGCTCGATCGGACTCGCCGGCCTCCAGCATCGCCAGACCGAGTAGCGTCGAGGCGACGGCAGCATAGCGAACGTCCCCGAGCTGTCGAAGACGGAGCACGCCCTCGTCGAAGGCCATCACCGCTCGAGACGATTCACCGAGACTTTGCCTTGCCATCCCAACGACGAGGAGGGCGAACGCGATCAACCGCTCATCGGCCAGCTCATGACTCAGACGAAGACCCTCCTCGCCGAGCCGCAGCCCGCGCTCGACCTCATCTCGTTGCCGATACGTCCCGGAAAGCCGAACGAGCGCCTCGGCCTCGGTGTGGCGGTCCGCGAGGTCACGGGCTGAGGCCAGGACGTCGCTCAGGAGCGTCTCCGCACTCACCAGGTCACCCTGCCATAGGGCCAGCGAACCGGCCGCCAGCAGCGCCCGCATCTGGCTGGCGCGCGAGGCGCTGGCGGTGCGCGCCGCCGCGAGCACGGTCTCGAGCCTGCGGCGGCCTTCGCTCAGGTAGCCGTGGGCCTCCCAGTACGGCGCCATCGCCACCGCCAGTCGCAGGCTGTCCTCGAACTCGCCATGCTCCGAGAACCAGGCCAGCGCCGCCCACAGGTTGTCCCGCTCCGCTTCCAGCCGTTCCAGCCAGCGAATTTGCTCCGGGCCGCGCAGCAGCGGCGCCGCCCGCTCGGCCAGGGCGGCGTAGTAGGTGGCGTGACGCGAGCGCGCGCGCTCGTTCTCGCCGCTGATCACGAGCAATCGCTGGGCATGCTGGCGGACCGGCTCCAGCAATCGATAGCGGCGCCCCGGTCCGGTCCGCTCGGCCACGACGAGCGACTTGTCGACCAGCTGGCCCAGCACATCGAGGGTTTCGGGTTCTGGGTGTCGGGTTTCGAAGGACACATATTCCCTCCCGAAACCCGACACCTGAAGCCCAAAACCCGCCACGGCTTCGGCGGCCTCGAGATCGAACCCGCCGGCGAACGTGCTCAGGCGCCTGAAGGTGGCTTGCTCCGAGGCGGTGAGCAGGTCGTAGCTCCAGTCGAGTGCTGCCTGCATCGTCTGCTGCCTGGTCGATCCGACCCGCGTGCCGCCGGCCAGCAGGCGGAAGCAATCGTCCAACCGCTCGGCGATCTGATCGACCGCCAGGACGTGGATGCGCGACGCCGCCAGCTCGATGGCGAGCGGGATGCCGTCCAGTCGGGCGCAGACCTGGGCTACCGAGGCCGCGTTTGCAGCCGTCAAACTGAAGTCGGATTGGGTGGCCTGCGCCCGTTCCACGAAGAGACGCACCGCGGCAACGGCAGCCAGCGCATCCAGGGTGGTCGTGCCGACGAGGTCAGGGACAGCCAGCGGCTGCACCTGCGAGCGTCGTTCGCCGGCGATCCGCAGGGGCTCACGACTCGTGGCCAGGATGTACAGGTCCGGACAGGCAGTGAGCAGGCGATCGGCCAGCGCGGCGCAGGCGTCGATCAGGTGCTCGCAGTTGTCCAGCACCAGCAGCAGATGCTTCCGCCGGAGAAATCCCAGCAGCGTGTCGAGGATTGGCGCATCCGGCATCTCGCGCACGCCGAGCACGCCGGCGACGATCCGAGGCACGAGTGCCGGATTGGACGCCGGGGCCAACTCGACGAACCAGACACCGTCGGCCAATGCGCTCAGCAGCTCCGCCGCGACCTGCACCGCCAGGCGTGTCTTGCCCGAGCCGCCCACACCGGTCAGCGTGATCAGGCGCTGGTGATTCACCGTGATCAGGTCGTGGATGGCGGCGAGGTCGGCCTCACGGCCAAGCAAGCTGCTGACCGGCCACGGCACGTTCGTCGGTGCAGGTCGGGGGAGCGCCACGAGCGCGTGATCGCGGTTTGCATCCACGACGTGTGATGCCGACACGGCGAGGATGTCGGGCCGAGCAGGCGTGCCGTCAGGGAGCTCCGGGCGCCGACTGGCCTGCTGTCGGGGCACGGGCGCAGCCGCCCGCTCGAGCTCCTCGTGGGCGTGGCCGGAGAGCGCCAGCGCCTGGGCCAGATACGCCGCGGTGGCGCGGCGCGGTCGAACGCTGCCGGTTTCGAGCTGTTGGATGGTACGCGGGCTGACGCCGGACCGATCAGCCAGGACCTCCTGCGTCAGGCCGGCCGCAAGTCGGTACTCACGAAGCAGCCTTCCAAACGTCACAGCGCCGCGTGGAAGCGACATCGCCCTTCTCCCAGAGGCGCCGCGACGCGCTCAGCCAACCGAAGGTGGAGCGCACCACGGGTGGGGTGAACCGACGCCGAACGGCGGGCAGGCGGCACGTCCAACCAGGCCCGAGACGTCACCCCCGCAGATTCTCAGACGGTCACCTGAGATAGTGGTGACGGTGCGACCCGGTCGGTCATCGTGCCCTTCATCCTGTCTTGCCCACGTGCCCCTGAACGTCCGAGGTGCATCGTCTGGCGCTAGCTTGTCGTGACGATGGCGCGGCCGACGATCTCGCCCCGGTTCAGGGCGTCGTACGCCTCGGCGGCCTGGTCCAGGCGGTAGCGGCGGGTGACCGACCGCGAGACGTCTACCGCCCCGTTGCGGGCCAGCGCGATCACCGCACTCAGGTCTGCGCGGGTGCTGGCGCCGTACGAGCCGACGATGCTGACCCCTCGACGGACCAGCGGCGTGATCTCGACAGGAGCTGTCGCGCCGGCCGGGGCGATGCCGACCATCACGGCGCGCCCGCCGGCCCTGACGATGCTGGCGGCCTGGACGAACGTCTCCGGACGGCCGAGCGCCTCGAACGCCACGTCCACGCCGCGGCCGTCCGTCAGCTCGCGGATGCGGGCTGCCACATCCTCGCTGGCGCCGTTGATCCCGTGGGTGGCCCCGAGGCTCAGCGCGGCGTCGAGCTTGTCGTCGCGGACGTCGATCGCGACGACGGGGTAGGCCCCGAACGCTCTCGCTAACTGGATCACGTTCGAGCCGACGCCACCCGTTGCGACGACGGCCACCGACTCGCCGGCCCGGAGGTTGGCGCCTCTACGGACCGCCCCGTACGCCGTGAAGACCGCGCAGCCCAGGATCGCCGAGGCGTCGAACGGCAGGTCGTCCGGCAGGGGCGCGACGCCCGTAACGGGGATGACGGCGTACTCGGCGAGGCCGCCCATCGAGTACATCCAGACCGGCGAGCCGTCCGTCCGGAAGAGGCGCGTATCATCGTCGTACAGCTTGCCCTGGAGGCGATTGACGGTGAAGAACGTCTCGCAGAGGCCGTCCTGGCCCCTGACGCAGTAGTAGCAGGTGCCGCACGGCATGATGAACGCGCCGACGACTCGCTGGCCGATGGCGAGCCGATCGGCGTCCGTGGGGGAGAGGCCCGGGCCGTGCGCCACGACCGTCCCGGACACTTCGTGGCCGAGCACGCACGGCGTGGGGAAGCGGACCTCGGCTTTGACGACGTGCAGGTCGGTGTGACAGACGCCGCACGCCTCGACGCGGATCATGACTTCGCCGGACCTGGGCTCCGGCGTCGGGATCTCTTCGACGGCCATCGGCGTCCCGATGGCGTTCAGCACGACCGCCTTCATCCCACCCTCCTACACCTCAGTCGCGGCGGCGTTCGAGCAGGTAGCCGACGACGGCCGCCACTGCTCCGATCGCGATCATCCACCAGGGGAGCTCGACGAGATAGGCGAAGCCGATGAGGATGATGAACGATACGACGATCATCGGCGTTGAATACGATCTCATACGAAACGTCAGCTCCGCGGCGGGAACTGCTCGAGCCAGGTCCGCGCGATGTCGACGCGCCCGGCGAACCAGACGTTCTGGTGGGACTTCGCGTAGGCGATGAAGCGATCGAGTCCGTTGGCGCGCCCCGGCTGCCCGGCGATCCGGCAGTGCAGCCCGACGTTCATCATCTTCGGCGTCTCGGCGCCCTCCTCGTAGAGCGTGTCGAACGTCTCCTTCATCGATTGGAAGAACTCCTCGCCGTGGGACAGGCCGAGCCGCCAGATCTTGCTGTCGTTGACGGTCAGCGAATACGGCACCACCAGCCACGGGCGCGGGCCGGACGGCGTCTGGACGGTGGTGTAGTACGGCAGGTCGTCCGCGTACGAGTTGGAGTCGTAGAGGAAGCCGCCGTGCTCCACGACGAGGTCGCGGGTGTTCTCGCTCGGGCCGTAGCGGCAGTACCAGCCGGCCGGCGCCTGGCCCGTGAGGCGCTCGATGGCGGCGTACCCCTCGTGGATCGCCCGGCGCTCGGCCTCGCGGTCCATCAAGTAGTACTCCTCCCAGCGGTTGCCGTGGCCCAGGACGTCGTGGCCTTCGGCGGTGATCGCCGGGCCGACGGCCGGGTTGCGTTCCAGGGCGACGGCGCAGGCGAAGAAGGTGGCGCGAACGCCGTGCTTCTTGAAGATCCGCAGGAACCGCCAGACGCCGGCCCGGCTGCCGTACTCGAAGAACGACTCGTTGGCGAGGTCTCTTCGGTCCGGCGGGACGGGCGACGGCCCCTCGCCCATCATCTCGCGGCGGCCGATGCCGTCCTGGAGCAGGTTCTCCGAGCCTTCCTCGTAGTTGACGACCAGGGAGATCGCCACGTGGGCGTCGTTCGGCCAGCGCACGCGGGGCGGCGTCGCTCCGTAGCCAATCAGGTCTCGTTCAGGCATCGTAGGCCTCCCGCGCGTGTCCTGGGGTGCGCCGGAGTGTACCGGCCGGGTGCCGATGCCGCACCACCTTCCCGCTCGATCGGCGGCTGAACGAAGCTGAGGAGCGGTCGGCAGATCGTGATGCGCCTCGCCATCAATCGTTTGATTGACCTACCATTGTCATGCCAGCCCCTGTCCGCCGTGCGCCCGGACGACCGCACGCCGTCCTGGACGGGGCTGAGGAGCACCATGGTGATCCGCGGTCCACAACCAGAGCTGCTGCTCCTGGACGCCGACTTCAGCGCATTCGTGCTCGCGCGCGCACGGCAGTACCCCGATCAGCCGGCGCTGATCGACGCGAGCACGGGCACGTCGCTGAGCTGTGGCGAGCTCTGCCGGGCCGTCGACGCCGTGGCTGGAGCGCTCGCGGTGCGGGGCCTCGGCCCGGGCGAGGCGGTGGCGGTCTGCGGCTTCAACTCGACCGAGTACGCCATCGCCGCCCACGCCGTCTGGCGGGCTGGCGGGGTCGTGGTCACCATGAACCCGCTGTTCACGCTGCACGAGATGCAGCAGGAGCTCGCCGATGCCCGGCCCCGATTCCTGTTCGCCGCGACGGGCGTCCTGGATCGCGCGCGAGAGGCCGCCGGGTTGACCGGCGTCCCGGAGGTGTTCGCGCTCGGCGCGGCCGACGGCGTGACCTCGATCGGCATGCTGGCGAGTGAGGGGCGGTCCGCTCCGTCGATCGCCGTGGACCCGGCCCGAGACACTGCCCTGATCCTGTATTCGAGCGGCACCACCGGCCTGCCGAAGGGGGTGATGCTCACCCATCGCAACCTGATCGCCGCGCTGTACCAGCTCCAGGCTGGCGACCTCGCCCGTGACACCGACGTCCTGGTGGCGATCTCGCCGTTCTTTCACGTCGTCGGCCTCCATGGCGTCCTCAACCTCGGCCTGTTCACCGGCGCCCCGATCGTGATGATGGGCCGGTACGACCCGCACGGCTTCCTGGGGGCGATCGAGCGGCATCGGATCAGCAGCGCCTTCTTGACGCCGCCGGTCTTGAACGATCTGACCCGCTGTCCGGACCTTGCCCGCTACGATCTGACCAGCCTGCGCTCGATCCTCTGCGCGGCGGCCCCGCTCGCTCCCACGGCCGAGCAGGCGGCAGCCGACCGGCTTGGCTGCGTGGTTCGGCAGGGGTACGGCATGACCGAGGCGTCCGGGCCGATCTCCACGATGCTCGTCGGCTCGGAGGCGGCGCGGCGTGGCTCGGTTGGTCAGCTCGTGCCGAGCACCGAGGGGAAGATCGTGGACCTGGCGACCGGCGAGGCGCTGGACACGGGCCAGACCGGCGAGATCCTCGTCCGGGGCCCGCAGGTCATGCGCGGGTACCTGAACAACCCGGGCGCGACCGCCGACACGATCGAGCCGGACGGCTGGCTCCACACCGGCGACGTCGGCTACGCCGACGACGAGGGGTACCTCTACGTGGTCGACCGGGTCAAGGAGATCATCA
>Ga0075421_100010740_pt1 | contig 11324 bp, 13 predicted proteins | sample SoiMetdeltSBSDD5_FD_75292 | JGI IMG/M metagenome (GOLD analysis project Ga0075421, IMG submission 75292) | Bulk soil microbial communities from a Populus tree surrounding site in Tennessee, USA - Soil MetaG P. deltoides SBSDD5 | ecosystem: Environmental > Terrestrial > Soil > Tree plantation...
ATGCCTGAGACCCGCCTTGCCAATGTCCTCTGCTATGAGGATCTGATTGCCCAGGGCACGCCCGATCTCGTCTGGCCCAAGCTCGACGAGAACACCGCCTGCGGTATGTGCTACACCTCGGGCACCACGGGCAAGCCCAAGGGTGTGGTCTATTCCCATCGTTCCAACGTGCTCCACGCCATGGCGGTCACTGGCACCGATGCGCTCGGCATTTCGAGTCGCGACACGGTCATGCCCATTGTGCCAATGTTCCATGCCAACGCCTGGTCGCTCTGTTTCTCCGTGCCCTTGTCCGGCGCCAAGTTCGTCCTTCCCGGACCCAAGTTGGACGGCGCCTCGATCTACGAGCTCCTGTTGAGCGAGAAAGTGACCTGTAGCGCCGCCGTGCCGACGATCTGGATGATGCTGCTCCAGCATCTGGAGAAGAACCCCAGGCTCGAGCTTCCCTATCCCAAGCGCGTCGTCATCGGTGGCTCCGCCTGTCCCGAGGCGATGGCGCGCATCTTCGCCGAACGCTACGGTACCGACGTCATCCACGCCTGGGGCATGACCGAGATGAGCCCGGTCGGCACGCTGTCCACGTTGAAGGGCGAGCTCGATGGGCTCTCCGCCGCGGAGAAATGGAAGCTCAAGCTCAAGCAGGGGCGGCCCTTCTACACTGTCGAGATGAAGATCACCGATGATGAGAACCAAGAGCTTCCCCGTGACGGCAAAACCTTCGGCCGGCTGAAGGTCAAAGGCCCGGCAATGGCACGCTCTTATTTCCGCGGCGAGGGTGCCTCGGCCTTCGATAAGGACGGCTGGTTCGATACCGGCGATGTCTCGACACTCGACGAGCACGGCTACATGCAGATCACCGATCGCTCCAAGGACGTCATCAAATCAGGCGGTGAGTGGATTTCCTCAATCGAGCTCGAGAACATCGCCATGGGCTGCTCCGGCGTTGCTGAAGCCGCCGCCATTGGCCTGCCGCATCCGAAATGGGTTGAGCGGCCGCTCTTGATCGTCGTGCGCAAACCTGGCGCTGAAATCACGCGTGAGGCGGTCCTTTCTCATCTTGAGGGCAAGGTCGCCAAATGGTGGCTTCCCGACGACGTCGTCTTCGTTGAGGAAATTCCCCACACGGCGACGGGAAAGATCTCCAAGCTCGCCCTGCGCGAGCGTTTCCTGGACTATCGCTTCCCCGCCTGAGCGGCAGATGCGCAGGGCTCAAGCCCGCGCATGACGATATACAATATAGAAGTGCGTCATGGCCGGGCCAGACCCGGCCATCTCGTTCCGTTGCCTCCATTTTCGCCACCCCGACGATCTAGAGCCGCGTCATGGCCGGGCGAAGACCCGGCCATCTGCGTGCGAGGGGCCTTGCTCCCTATTGACAGTGGGCTAGATACTACTTAAACGCCTTCTTAAATAAGAGGTGCTTGATGGAAGCAGCCGACCGCCTTTCGCGCGTCTATGGGGCGCTTGCGCACCCCGTTCGCCGCGCCATCCTGGCTCAGCTCGCCCATGGCGAGGCGCGCGTGGGAGACATCGCCACTCGCTTCGACATGACGGCACCTGCCGTCACCAATCATCTGAAGGTGCTGGAGGAGGCGGGACTTGTGAACCGCCGCGTCGCTGCCCAGTCGCGCATCCTTTCGCTCGAGCCCTCTGCTCTGCGCGAAGGCGAGGAGTGGCTCGGCAACATGCGCCGGTTCTGGGCCGAGGCCTTCGATCGTCTTGAAACGCATCTGTCGAATGGAAGGAAGGCCAAGCCGAGGAAGGGGAAGGAACGTCGCTGATGGCCAAGACCGCACTGGAACGAAAGTTGGAGGCGAGCGTGCGCGAGCGCACCCTCGTCATGGTGAGGCGCTTTCAGGCTTCGCCCAGGCGAGTTTTCGAAGCCTGGACGAACGAGCGTGAGCTCGCCCAGTGGATGGGGCCCAAGGACATGACCGTGCCGATGGCGAAATCGGAGCCCCGCGAAGGCGGTCGCTACCGCATCACCATGCGCTCGGGTGAGGGCAAGGAGTTCACCGTTTCCGGCCAGTTCTGCGAGATGCGCGCGGGCTAGCGCATCGTCATGACCTGGGCCTGGGAAGAGGAGGGCGGTCACGGCCCCGTCACCTGCATGACGATCGAGCTCAAACCCTCCGGCAAGTCGACCGAGATGCGTTTCCACCATGCCCTCTTTGCCGACAAGAAGGGCCGCGCCAATCACCACGCCGGCTGGCGCAGCACGTTCGACAAGCTTGCCCGCTATTGCAAGGCGCGAACCCTCAACTGAGCCGGTAGAGCGTTTCCCCATCCCTCGGTGCGGCTCTGGCCAGTCCCTTTTCGATGAGATGTTCGAGATGGGCGAGCGTCGTCTGCGCTGCTGCCGCATGGAGCCTCGGATCGACATCGGCATAGATGCCGGCGACGAGTGCTGCCAGGCTCTTTGGCCCCTCATGCAGCCGCTTGAGGATCGCCCCTTCGCGCATGCGCCGATGCGCGATGAGCCCGCGCACGAGCGCATGCGGCTCACGACGGTGGGGCCCGTGGGTTGGCCAGTAGATTTCATCCTGGCGCGCAAGAAGCTTCTCCAGCGAATTGAGATAGCTGCCCATTTTGCCACCGGGCGGCGCCACCACGCTCGTCGACCACGCCATCACATGATCGCCGGTGAAGAGCGCCCTCTCCTGCGGCAGCGCATAAGCCATGTGATCTGACGTGTGTCCCGGCGTGTGCAAGGCTTCGAGCCGGAAATCAGGAGCTTCGATCGCCTCGCCATCGGCAAGCGAAAGGTCGGGCACGAAACTCAGGTCCGGCCTTGCATCGAGTGCAACTGCTCCCACATCCGCCCGCTCGGCGGCCTTCCTCCCGAAAGCGGCGATCTTGGCCCCGGTGAGTGCCTTGAGCTTCATTGCCAGCGCCGAATGATCGGCATGGGCATGGGTGATGAGGATGTGCGTGAGAGGCCTCTCGCCGATCGCTGCCATCAGCGCTCTAAGATGCTGAGGGTCCTCGGGGCCGGGATCGATGATTGCAAGGCTTCTGCTGCCGATGATGAAGCTTGCCGTGCCGGTGAAGGTGAAGGGCGTGGGATTGTGACACACGACCCTGGCGACGAGCGGGCTCAATTCTTCCGCAACGCCATAAGGCGGGGCGAAATCCCGCTCGAAGCGGAGACTTTCCGCGGACTGCGGCATGAGGCGGCCTTAAGGTGATGGTCGGAGTGAGTGGATTCGAACCACCGACCCCCTGCTCCCGAAGCAGGGAACCTGAACATAGTCGAACAATCTTGAACAAGCAAGCTCTCCAGAAATGCTTAATTTGACAATATTTCATTGATTGAGGTTGTTCAATAGAGTCCGATGCCATACATTGTCTTTTGGTACCCCACTGGTACCCCGAGCTGAGCGAGGCCGATATGCGAGCCAAATTCACAGACAAGTTCATAAAAGCGGCTAAAGCACGAAAGGGGGAGCGGACAGACTATTGGGACAGCAATGTGCGGCGCTTGGGGCTTAGGGTTTCCCCGTCAGGTCATAAGAGCTGGGTTCTGATGTACCGCAGAGAGGCTGACGGCGCGAAGCGGCGCTACAAGCTCGGGGAATACCCAATTGTGAGCCTTGCCGAGGCCCGCGCCAACGCCTTGGCCGTGCTGAGCCAGGTGGAGAAGGGCGGCGATCCGGCCGGGGCCAAACAGGATGCCAAGAGCGAACCCACCGTTGAAGAATTGGCGAAGCTCTACGTTGAGCGTTACGCCAGGGCCAACCGCCGGTCTTGGCAAGAAGACAAGCGCCGGATTGAACAGAACATTATCCCCGCCATCGGCAGGCACAAAGCCCACCTGGTCACTGCAACAGACCTGATCAATCTGCACGAAGCCATTACTGAGCGCGGTGCGCCAGTGGAGGCCAATCGCAACATAGAGCTGGTGCGGCGGGTCTATTCATGGGCATTGGGCAAGCGGAAGGTGGACCACAATCCCGCGGAACGCCTCGAACTCAACCCCGAGCGCAGCCGGGATCGGGTCTTGTCAGAAGACGAGATCAAGGCCTTCTGGAATGCCTTAGAAGGCCTGGCGTTAGAACGGTCAACTCAACTGGTTTTGAAGCTCGCGCTCGTAACTGGCCAGAGGCTCGATGAGATTGCGGGGCTGTCGTTCCCGGAACTGGACTTCAAACGGGCAGTTTGGACCATCCCAGGCGAAAGAACCAAGAACAGGCTAACTCACACCGTCCCGTTGTCTTCCTTAGCCCTCTCATTGCTTCGCGAGGCCAAGAAGGGGACGTCACCCGAAGGCTATCTGTTCCCTTCGGCTAAGGACGGACGGCTGAGGCGGCGCTCAATTTCTAGGGCATTGCTGCGGAATAGCGATGATCTGAAAATCAAGAAATTCACGCCTCACGATCTTCGCAGGACCGTTGCCTCACAGATGGCGGCGCTCGGCATCGATAGAATAGTGACGGGGAAGCTCCTCAACCATGCCAGTGTTGATCGGGACACCGTCACGGGCATGATTTACGACCGCCACAGCTATGACGACGAGAAGAGGCGCGCGGTAGAACGCTGGGCAGATCGCCTCATTGAAATTGTTGAGGGGCGGTCTCGGGGGAAGGTCCTGAGGCTTAGACCCTGAGCCTCGTTGAGCTTACCGCCTTAGCAGCTCCGGCGCTTGGCCATTCCTCCGCAATCTGCAGGGCCTCGACTGGCGGCAGAGTGCTGGCGATCGATGTGCGTTTAAGAGTAGCTTGTCCCAGCAATCGTAAGGGAGGGTAGTTATGAAGTTCCGTACTGGAGTGGCGCTCGGCGTTTTGGCGGGAATGGCGGTCGGTGCAATTGCTGTCAAAGGCATCCACGCCCAGGGGACGCCCCCAATCTACTATGTCGGTGAAATCGACGTCACCGACCCTGAGGGTTACACCAGTGAGTACCTGCCGAAGGCACGAGCAATCATAGAAGCTTCGGGAGGGCGGTACCTAGCCACGGGCGGACCAGGCTCAGATGCGGAAGTGACTGGGTTCGATGGGGATGCCCCAAAGGCTCGGGTGGTTATTCTGATGTGGGAAAGTCTGGATCAAATTAAAGCCTGGCGCAGTTCGCCCGACTTCCAAGCAAACCGCAAGATCGGCGAGAAATACGCAAAGTTTCGCAGCTACGCTGTCGAAGGATTAGACCAATAGCTTTAGGTTTCATCTCCTGCAGTTGATTCGACTCTCATTGCCGGTTCGCCTATTGAGCCGCGATGCCGTTGAGTTCTTTGCGTTGTCCTAAGTTCATCGCTCCCCAGGTACCAATCCTCTCAGCCGAGCCGCCCGAGGGTCACGGCTGGATTCATGAGATCAAGCATGACGGCTTCCGGACCCTTCTCCGGATCGACCGTGGCGACGTCCGCGCTTTCACCCGCGGCGGTCATGATTGGACCGACAAGTACGGCCGGCTAATCGACGCCTGCCGCAAGCTCAGGTGCCAGTCAGCCCTGATCGATGGAGAGGTCATCGTCCAGGACAAGAATGGCCTCTCCGACTTCGCAGCCCTGAGAGCCGCCATTGAGGGCGCTCCCCACCGCCTGGTGATGTTTGCCTTCGATCTGCTGTTTCAGGATGGCGAGGATTTGCGCCGGCTGCCCCTCGTCGAGAGACGGGAGAGGCTCCACAGCCTGCTGCCGAAGGATCAGCGCTTCCCCATCCAGTTCAGCGAGCACTGGGACGGCTCGGCGCGACAGGCTACCATGTATTCGCCGAACTGAACTGGCTCGACGCGACCCTGAACGCCACGATGATCCTTACCGGCATAGGACCGGTTGACCGGGTTTCGGCTCCCGGGGGAAAAGTATTTGCCATCGGATACGCATTGTTCAGCGGGGTTTTCTTTCTGACGATGTTCGCTGTTCTCTTGGCACCGGCACTTCAACACTTCCTGCATCGCTTCCACCTCGACTTAAGCGAGCAGGAAGTCGAAAAGCCGCGGAAGTCGGACAAGACGGATGGAAGTTTGAAATGAAATGAGCGTCAGCCAGAGCGGCTAATGCAATTCAGAAATCCTATGGCGTCCCCTCAGAAGCCGATACTCGTGCCAGGTGAGAGCCAGTATAATCACATCAAGTACGGTCACTGCCAAGAGAACCAAAGAGAACTGGTGAGAGATCTGTTAAGTCTGAATGGCGATTAATAGCCCAAGTGCAAGCATGAAAGCGGGGTATGCCCAGGAGAAGCCCCGCATAACATGCTCTATTGAAAGAAGCTAGTCACGGAGAAGCCGCCCGTGCCGCAGAGAGTTTGGCGCAAGCCGCAGTGGCTCAGGCCGGAGCTGCGGGTTCAGGTAAGGTATCTGGCCGGCGGGGACATGCTTAGGCATGCGAGTGTTCAGGGCGTTTCTGAGTAAACTAGCGCCGCAGGAATTTGCAGTCGGAAAAGAGAATGTGACATGCAAAGGTGGATAACAACGAGCTGCTCAACTGTTTTATCTCGACTGTCGTGACCTTTCCCTTTTCGATACCAACAATTCCTTCGCAACCATTTTGGACATCATGGAGCGATATATCTCCGGCTGCAGCCCCCTTTTTCACCTCACTAGTCGCAACAAACTTGTAGAACGTCTTTTCCTTCAACTGAATCTGGTCGACGTAAGAGTGGCCACATGAAAGCAGTTGCTCCTCGCTTAGCCCGATAACTAAGCCATCGATTGCCATCGCTGGGGAGGGGATGAGTACTGCAAGGGAAATTCCAAGCCACAACCGCATCGGGCCCTCGCTCGGTTTCTGTCGCATTAATGGACGTTGCCGCAATCTACCTGTTTCCAGGGTCTGAGTCACCGCGGCCATCATACTGGTTGCCAGTAAAGCTACTCATGCCCTGATTTCAGGGCAAGGATACGAGGTGTGGCCATGGCGTCTCCCTTGACCTTATCCCACCGCCGTAAGAGATTTTCTGGCAGGCCGGCAAGCATGAGGGGCTAACAATGGAGAAAAACATGCCAAGCCCGCCGCCGCTTCTATTGACAACCGATGATCGCGTTGCCCGGATCGAAAGCCTGCTTGTCGCTCTCGGGACACGAGTTGACCGTATTGAGCGGCTTGCATCACGGATTGACGTTCAAACCCGCAAGCAGGATGGAAAGCGACGAAGCGAGTTGTAATTCTCGCTTGCCAGTCGTTGGTGCTCGCAACGAATCTCTGGTCTATTTAGCTTGTTTGCAAACGATCTCTCCTCCCCCGGAGAGTAAAAGGCTGGTCAGCAATGGCCAGCCTGATTTTTGTTGCATGATCTAACTGGTGCTTCTGGTTTCAAACGAAGCCCCTAAACCGATCAGGAATTAGAGGTTATGACACGGGTCATCAAATCTCTGAGCATCACTCGCTCCGCTTCAGACAGCGGAGCCAGAATGCGTCCTTGAATATCCCTCACTATCGGCAGTAACGCCCTAACGGTGTGTTCTCCCTTGGCACTCAATTGTTGACCCTTGTCCGCACGGGTTACTACGAAAGAGTTTCTAGACAATCGCGCTAGAATGCGGCGCAGAAGGCGCGGCTCTATTCCTGTGCGTTTGCTGATTTGTTCGTTGCTGGATCCTGGAGCATCTGAAATGGAAACGAGAGCAGCCAAATCCGTTGGATGAACGAGCCCATACGGCTGAATGACCTCTGATATCGCTCCAACGCAGATATTATGGAAGCGACGCGCGAGATGAGCTTCCGAAGCTCGGTGGACGCTTGGCACGAAAGCCTTCACTAGCGTGCGGCCTGGCCGCACAAGATAGACATGGACTGGATCGGGAATGTTGCGCAACTGTTGTTGGCCGAGATCCTCAAAATCGAGAGGAAGGACGCGACGGACATACTCGTGAACTGCAGCGGATAGTGCAATGCACCCGGGAACCGCAATACTTTGGATGCGGGCTACGACATTTACTCCATCGCCAAACATATCCGCTTTGCGCACCATCACTTCAGCGACGTGCAATCCTACTCTAAAATCAATGTGCCGCTCTGGGGGAGCTTCTGAGTTACCAAGGTGAATGTGCTCTTGAAAGAGGAGCGCGCACTGCAGAGCGTCGACTGCACTCGGAAATGCCGCGAGCACTGAATCGCCTGCAGTATTTGCAATACGACCTCGATATTTTCCAATTGCGCGATCAATAGCTCCTCGATGCGTGTTGAGGAGTCTCATGGCACCAGCTTCATCTACTGACATCAGGCGAGAGTAGTCCACAGCGTCAGTGTGGAGAATTGCCACTAGCTGTCTTTCCACAGTGGCGGCGGCACTACTTCTAGGCATTTTCTATTTCATCCCAGTTAATCCGCCTCGTCGTTTGGCCCGCCACTCTCAACCTTCAACTCAGTGACCGGGACTCCGTCACTCCAACGACCCATGAACCTCCGCTCTGGCGTATCGCCGAGTGCCGTCGTGCACTCCTGGCCCGTGCGAGAACACGGGACCAGGGCATCGAAGGGCCGCCAAAGACCGTACCAGTCGAGAGCATCCAGCGCGCCGGGAGCGCCGGCGAAGGGCGCCGTGGCCGGCAGTTCATGGTCGGCGATCAATGGTGGCTTGCCGTGGCTGTCGCTCAGAATTGTGATGTAGTCGCGGCGGTGGAGGGGAATGCGATCGAGCCTGACCCAAATTTGCCTGGCCATCACGTCGCCGCCGACCCGATCTTCCTCCGCCACGACGACAAGAATGTCTGTCATCGGGGAAATCGCCGTCAGCTCATTGATCGGATTGGGGCAACCGACGCAGGCGGGCATAGCCAACATGCGGGCATTGGCAGTGGGAACGACGTTGGAATCAGCGCCGGCGCAGTTGACCGCCAGCAACGCGCCGAACGAATGCCCGATGATCGCGATATGGGCGGTGTCAACTGCCGGATGCGACCCGACAGCAATCTCCGCGACTGCGGCCCGAACCATCCCCATCACGTTCTGTAGGCCTGAATAGAAAAATCCGGGCCCTCACGCACCAACTGAGGGATAGGCAGGGGTGTCATCCGACCACGGTCCCGAACACGGCGCCGATTCCGGCCGTTAGCGCCATCGCAAGCGCGCCCCAGAAGGTGACGCGCAGCGTCGCCTTCAGCACATTTGCCCCGCCCGCCCGGGCGCCGATCGCGCCGAGGAGGGCTAGAAACAGGAGAGAAGCGACTGAAACTCCGACCACCAGCGCGGATCGAGGCATCAGCAGCACCATCGCCAGTGGCATCGCGGCCCCGACTCCAAAGGTCGCGGCCGAGGTCAGCGCCGCCTGGATCGGCCGTGCTGTCGTCACCTCGGAGATCCCGAGCTCGTCGCGGGCATGGGCCCCAAGTGCGTCCCTGGCCATCAACTGCTCCGCCACCTGATGCGCCAGATGGGGCGAGACGCCACGGTGGATGTAGATCCGCGCCAGTTCCTTGCGTTCGATTTCAGGCTGGCTGGCCAGTTCGGCCCGCTCGCGCGAAAGGTCGGCCTGTTCGGTGTCGGACTGGGAGCTGACCGAGACATATTCGCCTGCCGCCATCGACATGGCGCCCGCCACAAGTCCCGCCACGCCCGCCACGAGCACATCAGACGTCGCGGCCGAGGCCGCCGCCACGCCGACGATCAGACTTGCGGTCGAGACGATGCCGTCATTCGCGCCCAGCACTGCCGCCCGCAGCCAGCCGATGCGGGAGACGAGATGGGATTCGGGATGTATGTGAAGGCGAGACATGTATCCTCCCGAGGATGACTTCGTTAGATTCTACGCCTGCTGCTTGTCGTTTGATAGCTGACAGGGGAATTGAAAACGAGAAGACGATCAAGGAACCAGATTCATCGATGGGGCATAGAGAGCTTCTATGATACTGTGTCAGGTCATCGCTTGGCAGCGGATGTGCAAGAGGCCAGAAAGGGCGAGGCTATCCACCGCGATGAGGCTGGACGAAGCCGTATCCTTTAGTTGGATTAAACTACTGCACGATGTCTGTCGCCAAGTCTGCACTTCTTCTCCCTCTCACTGCTAGTGAGAAGAAAAAAATGCTCCCCGCCTCGGTGCCTATTTCCCTTTGTGCCTATTTCCCTTTGAGCGCGTCCTTGACCGTATCTTTGATGCCGCCGATGGCATTCTGAACCTTGCCCTCAAGCTTATCGGCCTTGCCTTCCGACTCTAGCTTGGCGTCACCGGTCGCCTTGCCGACCGCCTGCTTGACTGCACCTTTGACTTGCTTCGCAGATCCCTTGATCCGGTCCTTGTCCATGATCTCTTCCTCCTTAAGAAACATCCAATAACCATTTACAGGCTTGCACGCAGTGATCGTCGTTGATCTGGATCAATCGACGTTTCCCAGGACGGGCAGTCCAGGCTTGGTAATGACGGGGAGCAGCCGGACGCCCAGTCGACTTCTATTCCGTCGTTCTGCCGTCGATGAGTGTCATTCACTACGTCTAGAACATCTGCCGCTTGGAAGAATGAGCTTGCCACTGCATCGGCGAGCTGCAGACCGGCTACCTGAGCTGCGGTAGCCGGTCGTATCAGTGAGTGATCCAGGACTGTCCACTTTAGCTGGCGCTGTTGAAGATAGGTGGTCCCAGCTCGGGCCCGCATTTTCAACAACTCCGCGTAGGCCGCGGTCTGTCCATAGGACAACCCACCGCGCTGGGAAAAAATAATTCGAACCTTACGAGGCGCTCCAAAGTCTTTGACGGACCGGCGTTCGCAATAATCTGTCACGCGCTCCAGCAGCAGCCACTCGACGAAAGCCGGAAAGTGTTGTTAGATTTCGCCCGACCAGGCTGGGGGCCAAAACATATATGGGAGGACAACATGCGTGCATCCACCTTAGCCTTTGCCGTAGCGGGCCTGCTGCTCTCGTCCAGCTTCGTGGCCGCTCAGGATACAATCAAGACTCTCGGCCAGATGAAATCAACCGGCAAGGGTGGCGAGTGGGCCCCCATCCCACAAACCGGCGCCTACGCAGACCAGCTCCGCAAAAATCTGGAAAAGATCAAATTGCCGCAAGGCTTCAAGATCAGCCTCTTTGCCGTTGCCCCCGACGCACGACATATGGCCGTCGGTCCCCAAGGAATCGCCGTTTTCGTCGGAACGCGTAAATCCGACGTCTGGGTGATCACCGATCGCAACAAGGATCGCGTCGCCGACGATGTGAAGAGATTTGCTCCCACCATAGACTTCAAGATTCCCAACGGAGTGTGCTTTTCCAAAGATGGCTTTCTGTTCCTTGTCGAGCAGAATCGTGTTCTCACGTTTCCTGCTGCGGAATTTTTCTATGAAAGCCCGGACGTTGCCGTGGGCGAAGTTGTCCCGCAGGGCAAGCTCATACCACCGGAAGAGGAATCGTATAATCATACCGCGCGCGTATGCGACGTAGGACCAGACAACAAG
>Ga0075421_100010741_pt1 | contig 11322 bp, 7 predicted proteins | sample SoiMetdeltSBSDD5_FD_75292 | JGI IMG/M metagenome (GOLD analysis project Ga0075421, IMG submission 75292) | Bulk soil microbial communities from a Populus tree surrounding site in Tennessee, USA - Soil MetaG P. deltoides SBSDD5 | ecosystem: Environmental > Terrestrial > Soil > Tree plantation...
CGATCTGGGCAGCGCTTGTGGTGCCACCGCGGCGGGCGGGCCGGCGAGACTGTCAGCCGGCTAACACTTCTACCTCGCGAGCCGTGCCTCAGCTCGCCAGAGACCGGGAGTTCAGCGCGCAAGCTGCCGCGGCTCGCCGTGACCCGAGCTCGCTCATTTCGTTTGCACTACCGCGAGGACGTGGATGTGGTTGGCGGTGTACGTCTCCTCGAGTGCACCCGCGGCCGCCAGGGACCGGACCAGCGCCACCGGCCCCGGTCTCCGATCGTCCATGTAGAGGTAGTCCGGCCGGAGGTCACGCAGGACGGCGAGGACCGCCCCCGGATCGCGCGCGACGAACATCGCCTCCAGGCGGGCGCGCCGCCGCGCGATTGTCGCCCCATCGACCTGGAACAGCTCCGGCGCCTTGTAGTCGCCGGAGAGTGTCCGGCGCTCGCCGAACGTGCACACCAGAGAGCCGGCGGTGTCGCGGAAACGGCTTCCGGGTCGGACCTCGCTCACGACCTGGAACACGGACTCCGGTGGCGTATGGCGCCGGATCCACTCGAGGGCGTCCAGCTCGTCAGCGCTGAGGAACGTGGCCGGCATCGCGCTCCGCCCGCGGACGTCGATGTACTGCGCGATGTCGGTGACGAGGGTCACCGCCGCCGCCAGCACCACCAGGGCCCCGGCCGCGGACAGCCACCACCGTCGCCGGGCGGCGAGATACGCGGCGACCGCCTCCGCCCCCAGGAGCACGAACGAGATCTGGACGGTCTTGAGGCCCTTCCGCAACGCCGTGTTGGGGTCGAGGGGGACGATGACCAGGAACGACACGGCAAGGGAAAGGACGAGGAGGGCGATCACGAGGTCGTGGTGCCGGAGGCGGGAGCGGAGGGCGACCAGGACAAGACCGATCACGCCGAAGATCAGAATCGGACCGATGTCGATCAACAAGTAGAGCGGAGCGAACTTGGCGATCGGGTGCGGCCCCAGCGCCACCGCCCCCCGCGAGGTCGGGAAGACGTGGAGGGCGCCCGCTGCCGCGAGGACAAGGACGATGGTGGCGCCGGTCAGGACGACCGGCCACTGACGGCGGGGGTCGCGCACCAAGCGCCAGGCGTAAACGAGCCCGAAGGCGCCGAGCCCGATGACCCCGATGAAGGAATCGGTCATGATCGTGGTGCCGAGGGTGAGGCCGATGAGGATGCTCACCGCCGGCCGCGGCGCGGACACGCGATCCAGGTACAGCGCGAACAGCAGAGCCGTGAGCGCGGTCACCGCGTGCGGCTCGTAGAGGAGGTCGCGGTACCAGGAGTGAGAGAGCAGCGTGTACTCGGGCGTGAAGTATTTCGGGGCGAGATCCAGCAAACGCGGGAGCAAGAGGCGAACGACGACGACGAGGCCGATGTAGCTGTAGGCGACGAGGCCCAGCGCCATCCCGACGTAGCGGGGGAGGCGCGCCGGCACGTAGGCGCGGAGGAAGAGGGCGAGGGCCGCCACGAACAGGACCGCGGTCACGGGCATGGTGAGGAGGATGGCGTCGCGCGCCGGCACCCCGGTGAGAGCGGCAAGCGCGGCCGGCCACAGGTGGAAGAACCAGTAATAGTGGAGGGCCTCGCCCGCGAACCACGGGTTCTGCGGCGGCAGGCCACGCGTCAGCTCGGCGGTGACCGCGGCGTGCTGGAAGAAGTCGGTGTTGAAGTGGGACACGAACGCGTACCCCTGCTCAGTGGGGGCGCCGAGCCGGCTCAGCGGCGGCGCCAGGAGGAGGAGCACCGCCGCGCAGGCGCCGGCGACGGCGGGCAGCTCGCGGCGATCCACCTCCGGCCACGGAATCATCACGCCGCGGGCGAGCGCGGCGGCGGTACCCGCCGCCACCACGGCGACGAGGACGAGGCCGTGGCCGTGGAGGGCGGGGACGACGCCGGCGAGGACCAGGCCCACGCGCCCGAGCAGGAGCCCCGCCACGGACCCGAACACGAGCACGCACAGCGGCGAGCGTTCCTCCGGCAGGATCCGGCGAAGAACGGTGATGCCGGCGAACGCCATCAGCGCGAACGTCGCCAGCATCGTGGCCACGCTCCCCGGGGGGAGGCCGGCGGCGGCGACGTAGGTCGGGAGCGCCACGAGCGCGGCCGCCGCGACCGGCAGCGCGGGATGAATCGGCAGCGCGCGCGCGTTCACAGCCATCCGCGGAGCCGGTAATAGACGAGCCCCACGTACTCGTGCAGGCCCGCCGCGAGAAGGCCGAGGCGATCGCTGGCGGCGGTGCGCAGCCACACGTCACGCTCCTCGGCGCGAGCGGGATGCACGGGCACTCCCGCTGCCGCGAACGTGCGGCGGGCGCGCGGCATGTGGAGGTCGCTGGTGACGAGGATCGCCGACCGCATGCCCCGCGCGCGCAGCAGCGCGAGCGCGTTCACCGCGCTGTCGCGCGTTCGCGTCGCCTGTTCGTCGAGGACGATCGCCGCGCGGGGAACGCCGAGATCTTCGGCGAGCCGCGCCATGATTGCGCTCGCGGAGTCACCGCAGCAAGGTCCGCCCGTGAAGAAGAGGACGGGGGCGAGACCCCGATGGTAGAGCACGGCGCCGCGCACGGCCCGTTGCTCGGAGGCGTCGTTCAGGGAACCGTCGCCGTACTTCCCGCCGGAGAGGATGATGGCGACATCGGACCGCGGCACCGGCGCAGATTCGCCCGCGAGCGGGAGGACGAAGAGGTTCACGAGCGGCGTCCACGCCACCAGCGCGAAGGCCGCGCCCACCGCGCCGAGCAGCGTGACGGCGGCACGCTTCGGCGACCGGAGCCGCATGCTCGGCGTCCCCGCCGCGTCCGGTCATGCCCAGCGATATTTGACGATGCACCAGAGCGTGCGCAGGCCGTCCTTCCAGGTGATCTTCTTCCCCTCGGCGTAGGTGCGTCCCGAGTACGAGATGCCGACCTCGTAGATGCGGCAGCGCAGGGAGGCAACCTTGGCCGTGACCTCCGGCTCGAAGCCGAAGCGGTCCTCCTTGAGACTGAGCTGGCTGATGACGTGACGGGTGAAGACCTTGTAGCAGGTCTCGATGTCGGTGAGGTTGAGGTTCGTCATCATGTTGGAGAGGAGCGTCAGGAACCGGTTGCCCACGGAGTGCCAGAAGTAGAGCACGCGGTGGGACTCGCCGCCGATGAACCGGGAGCCGTACACGACGTCGGCCTTGCCGTCGAGGATCGGCTGCAGGAGCTTCGGGTACTCGCTCGGATCGTACTCGAGATCCGCATCCTGGATGAGGATGATGTCGCCCGAGGCGCGCGTGATGCCGGTGCGAAGGGCGGCGCCCTTGCCCTGGTTCTTCTCGTGGAACACGCACACGAGGCCCTCCTGGTCGAGGGCCTTCAGATACTCGCGCGTGCCGTCGGTGGAGTAGTCGTCGACGACGACGATCTCCTTCTTCAGCCCGCCCACGGCGGCCTCGCCCACGCGGTCCAGCAGCTCCGCGATGGTCGGCCGCTCGTTGTACGCGGGAATGATCACGGACACCGTCGTGTACAACCGCATCTCGTCCTCCTCGGCGTCGGCCGCGCTAGACTGCGCGCGACAGGCGCAGATCCTTGCTGTCGATTTGATGCTTCTCGAGCAGATCGTGGAGCGCGGGCCGGCTGATCCCGAGCTCGCCGGCGGCCCGACTGATGTTGCCCTTCGTGCGGAGCAAGGCGTCCACGACCACCTGGCGCTCCACACGGTTCCGTGCCTCGCGCAGCGAGAGCCGCTCGCCGGCGGCGGCGGGCGCGATCCCGAGATCGGCGGGCTCGATGAAGCGGCCCCGCGTCATGATCACCGCGCGCTGCACGGCGTTCTCGAGCTCACGGATGTTGCCCGGCCACGGGTGGTGGGCGATGGCGGACAGCGCGTCGCCGCTGAACTGGAGCTTGCGGCGGTATTCCTGGCAGCTGCGGCGCAAGAAGGCGTTGGCGAGCACCCCCACGTCCTCGCCGCGATCGCGCAGCGGGGGCAGCGTGATGGCGACCACGGACAGCCGGAAGAAGAGGTCCTCCCGGAACCGGCCCCCCGCGATCTCCGACTTGAGCTCCTTGTTGGTGGCGGCGATGACCCGCGTGTCCACGCGCAGGCGCTGACGGCCGCCCAGCCGCTCGATCTCGCGCTCCTGCAGGAAGCGCAAGAGCTTCACCTGGAGGGTCAGGCTCATCTCGGCGATCTCGTCCAGGAACACGGTGCCGTTGTCGGCCAGCTCGAGCTTGCCCTTGCGCTGGACGTGGGCGCCCGTGTACGCGCCCTTCTCATGACCGAAGAGCTCGGACTCGAGGAGCGTCTCCGGGATGGCGCCGCAGTTGATGGGGACGAAGGGGGCGGCGCGCCGGCGGCTCTTGTAGTGAATCGCGCGCGCAAGCAGCTCCTTGCCGGTGCCGCTCTCGCCCTGCACGAGCACGGTGACGTCGGTCTTGGCCACCAGCGACACCATGCCGAAGATCTCGCGCATCTTCGGCGTGTTGCCGAGGATTTCCTCGAAGCGCGCGCCCGCCTCGGCGGCGGCGGCGTGACGGGCGCTCTCGAGCTCCAGACCCTGGAGGTAGGTGCTGCGGCGGAGCACCGTCTCGTATTCCCCGAGATCGATCGGCTTCGAGAGGTAATCGACGGCGCCGAGCTCGATGGCGCGGCACGCGTTCTGACGGTCGCCGTTGCCGGTGACCACGATGATCTTGGTGGCGGGCGCCGCGCGCAAGATCTCCTCCAGCGCCTTCAGCCCCTCCTCCGCCGTATCGGGACTGGGCGGCAATCCGAGATCGAGGCTCACCACGTCGGGGCGAACCTCGTGCACGATCGCCAGCGCCTTCGCCCGGTTCTCGGCGAACGAGAGAGCGTAATGCTCCCGCAGCCCGTACTTGAGCTGGGTCCGGATGGCTTCGTCGTCTTCCACGATCAGGAGTTTCGGCTGGCTCATCGCACTCTCTCCCAGGCTTTGGCGTCCGGACCGTCGCCGCCCGATGGCTCCCCGCCATCACATGTCAGCGGCAGCTTCACCCAGAACGTCGTGCCACGCCCTTCCATGCTTTCCACGTGGATCTCGCCGTCATGGCGCTCGACAACCTGCTTGGTGTGGTACAGCCCGATGCCCCAGCCGCCCTTCTTCGTCGAGCGGAAAGGGGAAAACAGGAACCGCCGGAGGAAATCCTCCGGGATGCCGCACCCGGTGTCGCTCACCACGATCACCGCCCGCCCGTCTTCCTCGGACAGCTTCACCGTCACCGTCCCCTGGCCCTCGATCGCCTCCACCGCGTTCGTGACGAGGTTCTCCACCACCCGCAGCAGCGCGTCGCGGTCGCCGTAGACCTCGCCCACGGGCGTGATCTCGCGGCGCAGGCGCACGCGATCGTCGGCGGCGAGATGGGTGGTCGCCTCCAGCACGACGGCGGCGAGGTCCACGCGGTCCGTGCGGAGCGGGCTCGCCTCCACGGGCGAGGAGAGCTTTCCGAGGAGCCGCGTCATCCGCTCCACAGTCCGTGACAGGGTGGTGATGGTGTCGCGCTGGAACTCGGGATCATCGAAGTTGCGGAGGGCATTGCGGCTCAGGAGCGACAGCGCCGACACCGAGTTCTTGACGTCGTGGATCACCGCCGAGGTCACGCGATCGAAAGTCTCCAGCTCACGGGCATGGGCGAGCGCCTCGGAGAGACGCGCGTTCATGATGGAGCCCGCCGCCTGCTCGGCGACCGTGGTGAGGAACTCGATGTCCTCCGCCGTGTACGGGTTGCCCGTGCGCTCCGGCCCGAGCACGATGAACCCGACGAGCGTGGCGCGCCACGTGAGCCCGACCGCCACCGTTCCCTCCACGCCGTGGTCCTTCGTGAGCTCGAGCGGCGCCGCCGCCGTCCGGAGCTCGCGGGCGAGGGCGGCATCGGCGGGCAGCAGGGAGGGATAGCGTGTGTTCCCCACCGTTCCCGCGAGCCGATATCCGTGGATCTCCCCCGTCTCCTCCAGATAGAGCGCGCCCGTGGTCGTTCCCACCGCTTCCGTGACCGCCTGCACGAGCTCGGGGCCGAGCTCCTCCGCGGTCACGAGCGAGCCCATGCGCTCGGTGAACGCGATCCACTGCTCGCGGTAGTCGTACTTGCTGCGATAGAAGTGGACCGCGATGAAACGCTGGATGCGCCACCGCACGTCGTCGGAGAGCAGGAGCGCGGTGAGACCGAGCGCGGACGCGAACACGATGACCGAGCCCCAGAACGTCTCCTCGGGCACGGCGAGGTAGGTGAGGAGCGAGCCGAGCGCGGCGACCACGAACAGGTAGAGCCCGAGCACGCCCACCACCGCCGAGCGATAGACCATCTGACGGGAGACGGTGAGACGGACGCCCCGCAGCTCGTCGCGTGCGATGGGGAGCGCGATGAAGAGATTGGTCACCACGAGCGCGGCGGCCATGGTCTTCACGTACACGGGCACGATCGTGTGGAAGAGCAGGACCTGGCTGAGCAGATAGAAGCGGACGAGGAACATGCCGCCGAGGCCGAGGACCAGGTACTTCACGCGCTGCCGGTTGGCCCCGCGCGAGGTGCGGAGGCACGCCTCGAGCCAGGCGAGGATGCCGACGGTGAGGAGCAGCTCGACGATCGACGCATAGCGCGCCACGGGAAGCAGCGTGGCCCCCGGCGTGCGCCAGACGGCGGGCGCGGCCTGGAAGGCGGGACCGACGCCGACGGCGATGGTGGAGAGGGCGACCAGCGCCACCCCCCCCGCGAGGCCGATCCGCCACGAGCGCGGCGGCGACGGCATGTTGAGGTCGGCGAGCGCCACCACGAAGAACGCCCACGGCACGAGGAGGAGGATCCCGGCGATCTTCACGGCGCTCAGCCAGAACAGGAAGGCGCTGCTGGTGGGAGCGGTGAGCAGCATGAGAGCTGCGAACGCCTCCAGCGCCAGCCCCGCCATCCCCAGCGCGAACGTCCACTGCAGGGGCTGGCGGGGACGGCTCTTCAGCGCGAGCGCAGCGAGGGCAAGGCTGCTGACCGCGGCCACGGTGGACACGAGTCCGCCGAGCGTGATCACGCCCGCTCTCCCGCGCTGCCGAGGGCGATATGGCTCAATTCAGCTCCGTGAGGGCGCGCTTGGCGTTCTCTTTCTCGGGAAACTCCGACTTCGTCCTGAGCGCGGTGGTGAGGGCGCGGCGCGCATTTTCCTTGTTGCCGACCTTGGCGTAGGTGAGCCCAAGGTGATAGTGGACGGTGGGATCCTCCGGCATCTTGGCCACGCTTTCCTCGAGAAGAGTGAGCGCGCGCTGATAGACACCCCGCTTGTAGAGAATCCAGCCGAGCGTATCGGAGACGCGCGGATCCTCGGGCGCGGCTTCCTTGGCCGTCTGCGCGAGCTGCAGGGCCTTTTCCTGGTCGCCGCCGTGCTCGGAGTAGATCCAGGCGAGGTTGTTGGCGGCGGGCGCGAAGCGCGGATTGACGGCGAGCACCTTCTCGTACGATTCCTGTGCCTTCGGAAGGTTGCCGCGCTGATGCTGGACGGTGGCGAGGAGCATGAGGGTGACGATGTTCTTCGGGGCCACCTTCATGCTCTGCTCGAGCTTGGCGATCGCCCCGTCGTAGTTGCCGGAGGTGGCGTAGATGGCGGCGAGGCTCGCGTAGCTGCCGACGAGGCGAGGCTCGATCTCGAGGGCTTTCATGAACTCGCCCTCGGCGAGGTCCTTCTTGCCTTCCGCCAGGTAGACGCGCCCGAGGAGCTCGTGCAGCGGGCCTGACTTCGGCGCGAGCGTGATCTGGTGCTTCACGAGGTCGGTGGCGGCGGCCGGCTGCTTGTCCTCGAACGCCATCGCCACCAGCTGCGCGGTGGCGTCGACGAATCCGGGGAACGCCGCCAGCGCCGTCTCGAACTGCTTCCTCGCCTCCGCGCGCTTGCCTTCGGCGCGGAGCCCGATCCCCACGAAGTACGGCCCGCGGGGATCCTCCGGGATGAGCGTGGCGAGCTTGCGGTACGCTTCGGTGGCCTTCGCCGGCTCCCGCTTGCTCAGATAGGCATTGCCGAGAAGCAGATACGGCTGGGCCTGGCGCGGCCGGGCCGCGATGATCGCTTCCAGATCCTCGATCGCGGGCTGGACGCTGCCGCTCTGGATGTTGAGCTGCGCGAGCATGAGCCGCGCGTCCAGGAACTCCGGCGCGATCACGCTCGCCTCCTTGAGCTCGGTCTTCGCCTGCTGCATGTTGCCGGCCTGGAGATGGGCGAGCGCGAGCTGATACCGCGCCGGTGCCGACTTCGGCTCCATCTTGAGGACGGCCTGAAACGCATCCACGGCCTCGATCGTCTCCTGCTTGGCGAGGTGGATGCGGCCGCGGAGGAACCGACCTTCGAGATCGGAGGGGTTCTTCTTGAAGATCGCGTCGAGCGTCTTCACGCTGTCGTCGTAGCGTCGCTCCATGAGCGCGATCTCGGCGGTGCGACGCCACGCGGGCAGGTAATCGGGCGCCTTCGACGTCATCTCCGCGAGCACGCGCTTGCCGTCCTCCGGCCGTCCCGAACGCAGATAGAACTCGGCGAGCCGGAGGCGCGCCGGCGACGCGACGCCCGCGATGTCCGCCGCCACCTTGAACTCTTCCTCCGCCTGCTTGAGGTCTCGCTTCATCAGATAGAACTCGCCGAGCGCCGCGTGGGCCTCGATCGATTTCGCATCGCGCGCGATCGCATCCTTGAAGGCACGCTCCGCGTTCGGGAGGTCGCGGTGCTTCACGTAGAGGGTGCCGAGGGCGACGTGGAACTTCGCCTTGTCCTGGAGGACGGGGCGGGCCGCTTCGAATCGACGGAGAGCGGCGTCCGCTTCTTCACGTCCGGGAGAGGCGTCCGCGAGCAGCAGCAATGCGTCGAGGTTGTTGGGGTCGCGGCCGAGCACGAACGTCAGCTCGTCCTGCGCCTGCTTGGGACGACGTGCGAGGAAGTAGATGACCCCGAGCTTCACGCGGGCGTTCAGGTTCTCGGGGTCGAGCTCCTCGGTCTTGCGCAGGTACGGGAAGGCGTCGCCCAGCTCCCCGAGCTGATAATGGGCGAGGCCGAGCTGGCGGATGGCGACGGCGTTGGCGGGATCGATGCGGAGGACGTTGCGGTACTCGATGATGGCGTCCTTGTAGTCCTGCCGCGCGAAGAACTTCTCGCCGCGCTGGAGATGGCGCGCTTTCTTGGCTTCGGGGGAGCGGGCGCACCCGGTCGCCACGAAGAGGCCAAGCACGAGCATGCTCAGCGTGAGAACCGCGGTCTTGTTGACCATGCGCGACATGTCGATCAATCCTCCTGCGTCAATCGGAGACGTCGGCCGCCCACGTGGGATGGCGCGACTGCCGGTGCGTGGCGGAACGCGTGAACGTCGAGCGTCATGCGCCCCGCCTGTGCCACGCCGCCCCGACCATCCTGATCAGGGCGTGGACCCCAAGCAGGCACACGAAGGCAAAGACGAAGATCACCCAGCCCGAGAAGGTGTGGAAGAAGCCCTGCGCATACTCCATCCCGAACGACTGCCCGATCAGCCCGGTGATGACGATGCGCGCGGCGTTGGCGACGATCGTGATGGGGATGGCGGCGGCGATGAGCACCGCCATGGCGAGCGCCGACGGCAGGGTGAGGTAGGCCCATGCCACGGCGAGCGCGAGCAGCGAGATGAGCGAGCGAATTCCGCTGCATGCTTCCACCACGCCCAGGCTGAGGCGGCTGAGGTGGATGACGTTGCCGTCGAGGAGCACGGGCACGCCCAGCATATCGAGCGCCCACGCCGAGTTCTGGGCGGCCAGGCCCTGGAGCGGGAACGCGACCTTGTAGAAGAGGATCGCGGGCAGCGGCACCGCGAAGAACAGGAAGGCGAGGGGGAACGCGACCGCGCGGAACACGGGCGTGCCCAGGTGCACGAGCACGAGGCCGGCCAGGATCACGATGAGCGAGCTCCGGAGCAGGAAGTTCTCCGCGCCCACGTCACCGAGGACGAGCATCGCCACACCGGCGACGAGGACGGGCCAGCCGACCGCGCTGCTGCGGATCGGCAACGCGCGGAGCTCAGCGCGTCGCTGCCAGATCAAGTACCCCGTGAAGAACGGCACCAGGAATCCGTGCGAGTAGTTGTCGTCGTCCCACCACTGGGCGACGAGATCACGCAGGACCGTGGAGTACAGCACGCCGAGCACGACGAGGAACAGCGCGCCGAGAAGCGCGAGCGATCGCCACGAGGGCGTCGTGGTGGCGACGACGTCGGCAGGCGCCGCGATGGACATCGAAGCGTCGGGCCGCGTCACCGGCATCCTCGGCCAAACACCACGACCTGGATCGTGCTCAGGAGGACGAGGAAATCCAGGAACGGCGACATGTTCTTGATGTAGTAGAAGTCGTACTGGAGCTTCTCCACCGTGTCCTCGACCGAGGCCGCGTACCGATGCCGCACCTGCGCCCATCCCGTGACTCCCGGCTTCACGGACAGACGGGCGAGGTAGAACGGAATCTCCTGCTGGAGGACGCGCACGAACTCCGGTCGCTCCGGGCGTGGGCCCACGAAGCTCATGTCGCCCACGAGCACGTTGAAGAGTTGCGGGAGCTCGTCGAGCCGGGTGCGACGGAGGAGACGGCCCACCCGCGTGATGCGCGGATCGTCGGGAGACGCCCACACGGGACCCGACTCGCGCTCCGCCTCCGCCCGCATGGACCGAAACTTGTTGATGAAGAACCGCCGGCCGTGTTCGCCCACGCGATCCTGGCGGAACAGCACCGGTCCCCGCGAATCGAGCTTGATGGCGAGCGCGACCACGGCCATGACGGGCAGGAACACCGCGAACACGCCGAGGGCGAGCACGAGATCGAGGGCGCGCTTCAGCCGGCGCTCGAGCGATGTCTTCACGAAACCGTCGGAGAAGATCAGCCAGCTCGGGCGCAGATCGGTGAGGAGGATCTTGCCCGTCTGCTTCTCGTGGAACGTGGGCCAGTCCTCGACCCGGATGCCGCGCAGCCGGCACTCGAGCAGCTCGTCGGCGGGGAAGCTCTTGCGCATGTCGGCGAGCGCGACGAGCACGAGATCGGGGGCGAAGTCGTGGACGATCCCGAGGAGGTCGCTCGACTTGCCGAGGAGCGCGGCGCCCGCGGGGAGCCGGTCCTGCGCATCGAGCGAGTTGTCCACGAACCCGAGCACCTTGAACGGCCGCGATCCCGTGGACTGGAGCTCGACGATGCGAGCGGCGGCACCGCTCACGCCGAGCACGAGGACGCGCTCCTGCAGGTGCTCGCGCGAACCGGTCGGGTACCAGATGCCGCGCCAGACGAGGAGCCCGGCGCCGAGGATCCCGAAGACGGCCAGGAACGTGAGGGGCTCGAGGCGGAACGC
>Ga0075421_100010742_pt1 | contig 11322 bp, 8 predicted proteins | sample SoiMetdeltSBSDD5_FD_75292 | JGI IMG/M metagenome (GOLD analysis project Ga0075421, IMG submission 75292) | Bulk soil microbial communities from a Populus tree surrounding site in Tennessee, USA - Soil MetaG P. deltoides SBSDD5 | ecosystem: Environmental > Terrestrial > Soil > Tree plantation...
GTCGCTGAACGATGGCAACCGTGCGTTGCTGCACGGTAAAGAGCGCCGCCACCAGCACCGCAATTGCCGCGAGGCCTGCCATCCCCGCCACGAACCAAACCATGAGCGCTTGACTCGGCATGTGGTTCCCCTCTGTCATTGTCGGGCATCCGCCCTGGACACGAGCGCTCGGGCGCCCGCCTGATCGATCCTGATGCGTCACTTCCAGGTGCGGACCGCCTCCGCACCCTCTGGCTCCTGTCAGTGCGCGGGGGCGGGCTCGTGCGTGTCGGGGAGGACCTGGCGCAACCCGTCCACATTCACCGCCAGGACGATCGCGTCGCTGATCGACTGCACCATGCTGACGGGAATCTCCAGAGCGCCAGCGTGGAACATGGTACGGGAGGCCCCGAGACGATCCGCGATCTCCTTCCGCAGCTTCACCTTCAGCGATTCCACCCGCCACGCACTGGCATCCAGGAAGATGGCAGTGACCTCGCCAACCGCCTGACCGTCCGCTCCGATGACAGTTCGACCACGTAGATTTTCGTCCGAGAGACGCATTGGGAGCCTCCTCGGAAAGAAGGTAGGTCGCCGCCCCATGACCCTGCGGCGCTCGGCCCCCACCCAGGCAGCGAGACGAACTGCTGCGATCTCCGAGGGGTCAGCGCCCCCGGAGCGTTGCCCCGCCAGGAACGCGGCCAGGTCCGCGGGGCCGATCCGGATGGCATTTACACCAGCGGGCGGACCGAGGGCAGGATCCAGGGCGGTAGACGACCGCTTGCCATGCCTTCGTGAGCAGGTTGCTCATACCGAGGGTGCTGGCCAACGTGCCCCTCCATGCGTAACGCCGTGCTGCTCGCATTCGTTGGGCTGGCTTGCGGTCCCACCGGATCGCCGGAGTTGACCACTCAATGGCGGGCACAGGGCTCGGCAACAGCCGAGTGCGGCGTCTGGACCCTCACCGGGAGCATGGCCACACGACGCCATGCCCATGCCATGGCCCGGCTCCTGGACGGGCGTGTGCTGGTCGCTGGCGGGGCCGACGACGGCAACGTGCTCGCCAGCTCCGAATTGTACGACCCGGCAACGGGTCTGTGGACTCCGGCCGCCAGCATGGGGACCGCACGATACCAACCAGCCGGGAGCCTGCTTCCGGATGGCAAGGTCCTGGTCTCGAGCAATGGAACAGCCGAGCTCTATGACCCGGCAACCAATTCCTGGAGCGTGACCGGCAATCTCCCGACGTCGAGGTTCCAGGAAACAACCACTGTGCTCACCAGCGGCAATGTCCTCTCCGTCGGTGGTTACCTCGGCAACGTGGTTGTTGCCAATGCCGAGGAATATGATCCCGGCACCGGTGTCTGGCATTCGGTCGAACCAATGACAGCGCCACGAACTTCACATGCCGCGACCCTCCTACAAAGCGGCAAGGTCCTGGTTACCGGTGGATTTGTCTACAGCGACGTGGAGCCCACCAGCTCGACGGAAATCTTCGATCCGGTGATCAACCTATGGTCGCAAGCCGCCTCCATGTCGAGGGTTCGAACACGACATGGCGCCGCGCTTCTGCTGGACGGCCGAGCGCTGGTGACTGGTGGACGTTCGGGAGGTGAATACACGGCCACCACCGAGGTCTACGACCCCGCCTCGAATACCTGGAGCCCGGTTGGCTCGATGTCGGTCATCCGAGGCGAATTTTTCGAGGTGAACCGGCTGAAGAGCGGAAAGGTGCTGGTTTCTGGCGGTTGGGCTCCCGACCAGCCGATAGCCGCTGCCGAGCTCTTCGACCCCGCTACGGGCACCTGGGCGCCGACTGGAGCAATGAGCACCCCTCGACAGGATGCTGCATCGGTGGTGCTCCAGGACGGGAGGGGCCTCGTGGCGGGTGGGCTCACGACCCAGCGCGCCATCCTCAGCAGCGCCGAGATCTATACACCGTGCGATACACCTGGTGATGAGAACGAGCCCCCGGTCGCCGTCTGCGTGGACCAGGTCGTCCCCGCCGGCCCCACCTGCTCCGCGACCGCCAATATCGACAACGGCAGCTATGACCCGGACAGCGGCCCCGCACCGCTGGTGCTCACCCAGGATCCCGCCGGGCCGTACGGACTGGGCGATCACCTGGTTACCCTCACCGCAAGCGACGGCGCCGCCACGGCATCGTGCCAGGCGACGGTGATCGTGGTGGATGACACGCCGCCGGTCGCTGGCGCGTCGAAGGGCTTGGTGCTCTGGCCGCCCAACCACCGGTTCCGCCGCGTCTCGATCTCGGGCTGCGCCCAGGACGCGACCGACAACTGCGCGAGCACGCTCTCGCTCGAAGATCACGCACAGATCACCAGCGTCACCTCCGACGAACCGGACGATGGGGACATCGTGCTTGTCGGGCCGACCGCGGTGGACCTGCGCGCCGAGCGCGACGGAGCATCCGACGGCCGCGCCTACACTATTTACTACACGGTCACCGATCTCTCAGGGAGCTCCACCGCGGCGTCCTGCACGGTCTCGGTCCCACACGATCAGTCCGCGCAATAGCAGTGGAGAGCGGGGGCTTTCGGACGGTTCTCGCGCCACCACTTCGTTGGCGTGAGCCTGCTCCTCCGCTTCCGGCTCCGGACGCTAGATGCGATAGACCACGCCGACGAGCGCTTCGAACGCGAGCTCGGTCTGACCGTTTTCACGCAGGTCGAACGAGGGTCCCAGCCTGGTGAGGAAGGTCAGTCCGACGCTCCGCCCCATGAAATACTCGACTCCAGCCCCGAACAGCAGGGGGAGAACCGCCCCGCCTCCCGCGCCAAAGGTCAGATACAGGGGCATCTCCGTCGAAAAGTGAGCCACCAGCGAGCTGCTGAAGGCATATCCCGCCGCCATGCGGATTGGCAAGGCGGCGGCGACCATCGTGTTGGCTTGAATGAAGTAGGTCATCACCCCCGGCTCGAAATGGAAGCCGAGGGTGAAGGGCCCTTGATTCAGCAGACTCACGTGCAGCATTCCCTGAGCCTTGAAGCCCAGGTTCACCGCGGTGACGATCCCTTCGACGCCATAGTTGAACGCGACCTTGCCGCCCAGATCGGTCTGGTCCGTTACGCCGCGCAGCATACCGGCGGAGATCCCCGGCCATCCTCCCTGGATGAAGACGGCCGAATTGTCGTTGCCCAGCGGGCGACCCGCATGAAGAGACAAACCCTCCACGCCCGGACGACCACGTGCATGGGATTGAGCGTGAGCGGTTCCCGTGAGCGCACATCCGAGCACGACGAGCTGCAACGTCCGCATGGTGGACCTCTCTGTTGGGCCTTCGAGACCGCCTCGCCGGGGAGCCTCGAGCCGAAATTCTATGTGAGTTTGGGATCCTCGAACAAACTAGAGGGTGGCGCCCAGGCTCGCCGTGAAATGGTAGCCCCACGGTCGCGGTGGGAGAGCCCTCGGCACGTCGGCACGCCCGAGCCCCGTCAGGCGCAACCAGAAGATGTCGCTGAGCCGGACCTGGCCGCTCAGGTAGAGCCCGGCCTCGACTTCAGACAGGGCCCCGGGCCTTCGCAGCTGCGAGGCAGAAGCCCTGGCCATCCAGGTCGTGATCTTCCCGGGATGGATGACCATCTGCAGGTAGGCCGTGCGACCCAGCAGCCACCCCCGCTCTTCCTGGTGTCCCAGCCCCAGACGCGAGCCTGCGCCAAAGAGATGAAGCCATGCCAGCTCGCCGCCGAACTGCGCCTGCTCGAGGCTGGTGTCGAGATCTCTCACCGCGCGGGCATAGCCCGACACGGACACATGTCCCACATCGAGGAAGGCCCCGGCGTCCGCGGACAAAGAGCGCGCACCTCGCACCGGATCTCCAAGCTCGAGGACATCGCCCAGATAGCCGCGCTGGTAGCGTGCTCCGCTGTGGAGCGTCAGCGCGTCGAAGAGGCGCGTACGCAGATCGAGCCAGACTCCGTCCAGCTGGGCACCGGCAGGGTCGCCGGCGCCGCCGAGCGCCTGGAGGTTGGCGCTCGACTGGTCAGCCATCACGTGCAGCGCGGTCCCCAGCTCCAGCCTCGGCGGCGCAAAGGGTTTGTTGACCCACGCGAGGCGACTCTCCCAGCGCGCCATGGGATCTCGGTTCCGCCGGCCGCGCCAATGCTGCATGAAGTAGACGCCGGCGGTGGCCTGTCGCGTGGTGGGAAGCCGGTTCACCGGGTCAGGCAAGAAACCCGAGAAGGCGCCCAGCTCTCGACGGTGGTCGTCGAGCTGCCAGCTCGCGTTCACACCATCGATCATCGTCATCCCGGGCGCGTAGGTGGGCCAGGTCCGGCCGACGGCGAAGCTGAAGCCACCCTCCTCCGGGCTGCGGAGCTCGGCCGTGGTGAGGATGAATGAAGCCCGCGTTCGCGTGGGTCGCGAATTGGCGGGCCGCTGCGACCAGACGAGCACGTTGAAGTCCGCGAGGGCCCTGAATCCCAGGGGCAGGTTGTCGAAGCGCAACGACGCGTCGAGCCGCTCCTGATGAAAAACGCCTCCACCCGCCACGCGCCAGAAGGAATCCTGGAGGAGGACCGTCGCGCCGCTCCAGGCGAGGTTGCGAGCTTCTCCCTCGTATTTGACCTGCGGCGGCGGCTTGGCGCGCAACACCGCGAGCCGGCGGCGCAGCTCGGCCTCGGGGAGCGGCGGTGCCACGGGCCTGGCCTGCGCAGCGCGCGGCTGGCCGACGTCGAACCGGTCGCCCACCGCGACGCCTTCGCCGACACAGGTGGCGGTGTTCTCGCCCACGAATTCCACCTGGCAGCGCGTCCGGATCTTTCCTCGCATCAGCACGAGGGTGTCGCCCCGCTCCACCGGGAGCCCGTTGGCCCTGCCGCGGTCGAGATAGGCGTGCTCGCTGGTGACGAAGACGACGCGGCCGGATGAGTCGCTCGAGAACCTCGCGTCTCTGCGTTCCGGGCGCGGCCTGGACTCCTCCGCGGCTTCTCTCTTCGCGGGTCGCTGAGGCCTGGCGTGAGACGCGCCCGGTTCGAGGTAGGCCCCGAGCGCGAGCAGGCCGCCGAGCAGCCTCGGTGTGAACGCGCCGCGCTTCACGGCTGCCCCGTCAGCCGATGGCAGGAGTAGCAAGACGCGTCATTGCAGACGTAGCCGGGGACGCTGACGTGCTGAGCGTCGGTGGTCGCGCAGGAGTGGGTGTGACACCCGGTGCAGCTCGTGGATGCGCGAACGCAGCTCCCGGGGGGGACCTGAGGGATGGTGGCGTGGCAGCTCCTGCAGGCGATGCGAGCGTGTGGGCCCGCGCTGATCTGGAAGCAGGCGTCGTGCTGCGGAAAGCGCGCGGGAGCCCAGCGCCACCCGTCATGGCATTTCGAGCAGCTCTCCTCCAGGCCCAGGCGCACGTGATCCACTCCGCTGGTGCTCGTGCGGACCACTTCCGCCACGTGGCAACCCAGGCAAGAGACGGTGGTGCGAACGAAGCGGCGCTCCCGCATCTCGGCGTGACATTCCTGGCAGGGAAGGAGGGCATGCCTGCCCACCAGGGGGAAATTCGTCCTCCGGTGCGCGTCGGCGTCGAAGCGCGACCTCCAGTTCGCCTCGTCGTGACACCCCTCGCACCGGAACCCGAGGCTCCCGGCATGGGCATCGCGATGGCAGCCGTTGCACGTCCGTTGAATGGGCGTGGAGTAGTCGTCGCGATGACAGCCCTTGCAAGCGACCTTCTGATGGGCCTCGCGAAGTGGGAAGCCCGTCCCGTCATGAGGGAAGGACGCCTGGTGGAACGAGTGGGTGTTGTGGCAGCGTTCGCACTGGGTCGTGCTGACGCCGAGGGGATCGACGGCGAGCGGCTTGGAGGGGACGAGCGCTTGTTGAGCCCCGGCGCCCACCCCAACGACCATCACCAGGGCCGCGAGCATCCAGCGCGGGCTCATCGCACCATCCTCCTGAACTCGCCCTTGTGAACGTCGACATGGCAGCTGGCGCAGGTTGCTGGAAGAGGCTTGTAGTACGCGGCGGTCACCCCGGTATCCACCGAGACCGGCGGGTGGCAGCTGCGGCACGCGGCCCGGCCGTGGGCTCCGTCGAGGAGGAAGGGGGTGAAGGGCGGCTGGTGCTTGAAGTGCTCGGCGGGCTTGAAGGTGCTGGTCCCGTGACACCGCTCACAGGCGGTCTGCTTCCTGGAGGCGTCCGCGAGCTGGCCGACGTGCACGTCGCGATGACACTCCGCACAGGTTTGCTGCGCCATCGGACGGTAGCGCGCCGCCGTCGTCCCCTGGATCTGCTCCGGTCGATGACACGAGCCGCACGCCGTGGAGGCATGCTTCCCGGTGAGACGGAAATCGGTGTCGCGATCGTGGTCGAAGTTGAGGTCCTTGAACGACGTGAGCTTGTGGCACGCCAGGCAGCCATCGGGGCCCGGCGGGAATTGCCCCGCGTGCTCATCCCGGTGACAGGTTTCACAGCGCTTGGTGTTGGACGGAAAGTGGAACCGGGCGAGGCTGAACAGAAACGGCCGTCCCTTGCTCTTCAGCTCACGCACGGTCGCGGCCGGGATCTTCTGGCGCAACGAGTTGTCGTCCTTGTGACATGAGAGGCAGGGCACCGCCCGGTGCGCGCCGGCCAGCGGGTAGTCCGTCTTGTCGTGCCGCGCGAGCGTGAACTTCATGCTCTCGAAGAAGCCGACCTCGGTGTGGCAGGAATCGCAGTCGGGCCCGCGGCCGCGCTTTCCGGAGCCCAGCTGGTCCAGGTGCGCATCGGCGTGGCAGTCGTTGCAGCTGCCGAACGCGAGGCCCTTGAGGCGAGCCAGTTGACCGTCCTTGCCTCCGTGGCAGGCCTTGCAGTCGACCCTCATGTGCTTCCCTCGGAGCGGGAAGCGGGTCGTCCGGTGGAAGGCTCGATCGGTCTGCGTGCCTCCGATGATCTTCCAGCCCTTCTCGGTGTGGCAGCTGTCGCAGCTCTCTCCGAATTCACCCTTGTGAGGGTCCTTGTGGCACTGGTCACAGGTCTGATGATCGATTCCCACGAGCTGCGGATGGGTCTTCCGCACCGGTCGCGGGAAGAGATCCGCCGGGGTGCTCTTGTCCTCGAGGGGTGGATGACATCCCGAACACTCCACCTCTTCGTGCTTACCCAGCAGCGGGAACGCGCTGTCATGATCGTGATCGAAGCCGGGCGCAGGCTTCCAGCCCTGCTCGGTGTGGCAGTTGCGGCAGAGCTGTCCCACCTGGGCACGATGCTCGTCGAAGTGGCAATCGCTGCAGGCCGTGGACAGTCCAAGGAAGGTCTTGCGACTGGACTGCTCGCTGGCACGCTTGATGACGGCCTTGTCGACCATCCGCCGGGTCTCGTGGCAATTGCCGCAGTCCTGCGAAGCGTGCTTCCCGTTCAACGGCCATCCGGTTCGCCGGTGATCGAAGCCCTGCATTCCTCCGCGTCCCCAGTCGATGGGGGTGAACTCGCGGCCCTGGTGCTCGTGGTGGCACGTCCAGCAGGTGTTGAGCTCTGGCTTGGGCATCGTCCCGTGGAGGCCCTTGCCGGTCCTGGCGCGAGCGCCGATGTCCGTATGACACTCCAGGCAGCTGCCGGCGGCAAGCTGCCCACCCTGGGGATGACAGCTCCCACACTTGTTGATCCCCTGCAGCGCGGCGTGGGCGCGCGACAGGTCGCCGGGAGAGAACACGTCGGCGCCCAGGGCGAGCGTCCCGTGCAGACCGAAGAGCAATGCGCTCACCGCGCCGAGACGTGACACTAGAAGGCCCACCGGTATCCGAAATAGACCGACACGCCGATGTGCGCGGAGATCATGAAGACGAGGAACAGCGACAGCGCGACGTGCCAGATGCGCCAGGTGCGAAGGAAGCGCTTGGTCGACCTGAAGAGCCCGATCTGGGTCCGCAGTTGAATCAGCCGGCGGTAGGCGCGGGCGAACTCCCTGTACTGATTTCGCGCGGCAAAGACGTTTCGCAGGCGAAACACGCGCCACCACACGCGAACGCCCTCCACCGGAAGGAGCGCCAGGGTCCGGAACAGCCGGGTGTCGTCGACCGGCTCCGTGGCGGCAGACAGCAGCTCGTGGATCGGGCGCAGGTCGGGCGTGGCGCTCGCCTCGGTGCGACGCCTGTGCCTCTCCCAGCGCGCCTGCATCTCGGCGTGCTCCAAGGTCCTCCCCTCGGAGTCGGTGACCACGCCATATGCGAACCGCCCGATCATTCCGGTCACGACGAGCACGCCCAGGCTCGCCGCGGTGGAGGTGGCGAGGAGGTTGTTGGACTGGAACGTGGCATGAAAGCAGATCGCCACCGGGACGATGAACCCCACGAACTGGTGAATGCTCATCCAGGTCCGCAGCTGCCCCAGGTCACGGAGGAGCCACCAGCGCTTCCGGAGGCTGTAGGTGAAATTCACCAGCATCAGCAGCGTCGACGCGATTCCGATCCCGTGCCCCCACATCCCTGAAGAGCGGAGCAGGGGGTGCATCGGATGACTCAGACGGTCGGTGCTCGGGAGGAGGTAGTACCGGCCTCCCACCGCAGCGAGCGCGAAGGTGATGAGCGCGCCGACCCCGACCAGCGTGTACGTCAGCCTCCGCCGCCGCTGGTGCTCGCTCGCCGCCTTCGCGCTGCCCGGAGCGGCGACGGGAAGGTCGTCCGGTGAGGACGTCCCGTAGTGGCGCTTCAGGGCAATGCCGTTGTTCCTCAGGAACTCCGCCGGCAGCTCGCCACCGATGCAGGCGATGACGAAATCATTGGCGACCTTTGAAAGCCGCTCCTCGACCTCGATCACGACCGCGTCTTTTTCAATCCTCCGGACGCTGGAGCTCATCAGCAGCGTGAGCTTCCCGCCGGAGGCATACTCGGCCACCTTGTTCCGATTGACCTCCCGGGCCCGGTTGAACCCCGCCTGGCGGTACGAGAGCGTGACCTCCGCATCGCTTTGCTCGACCAGCTGGATCGCCGCCTCGAGCGCCGCATCACCTCCGCCGATCACCAGGACCTTCGAGCCGTCGTACTGGCTGGCGTCGATCAGCCGATAGGTCACCTTCTCGAGGTCCTCGCCGTCGACGCCCAGCCTCTTCGGAGTACCCCGCAGCCCGATCGCCAGCACGGCCTTGCGGCAGCTCACCGACCCGCGGTTGGTGCTCACCGTGAGCGCGCCGTCCGTTCCTTCGATGCCGCTGACGCGGGTCTGCGCCTCGACCTGCACCCCTGCCTTCTGCGTGACCTGCTCGAACTGCGCGAGCAGCTCCTCCTTGGTCAGGGACTTCCCGCCGAACTTTCCGTGCAGAGGCAGCTGAACGGGTTCGGACATCACCACCTTCTGGCGCGGGTAGTGATACACGGTCCCACCGAGCGCATCCTGGTCCAGCAGCCGGAGTGAATAGCCCTTCGCCTTCAGCGCCACGGCGGTGGCGATGCCCGCAGGTCCAGCACCGACGATGGCCACATCCACCGTGTCACCCGCGCCCGGGCCCGGCCGGATCGAACGCGCGATGTGCTCGGCGACCAGCACGCCCTGCGACATCGCGTTCTTGATCAGCCCCATGCCGCCCAGCTCACCCACGATGTGGACACCCGGGCGTGCCGACTCGAATCGTTCGGTGACCTCAGGAAGATCCAGTCCGCGCTGGGCGGTTCCAAAGACGAGCTTGATCGCGCTGACCGGACACGCCGTGTAGCACTTCCCGTGACCCACACAGGAGGCCGCGTCGACGAGGACGGCGACCCCGTTCTGAACGCCGAAGACGTCGCCCTCCGGACACGCCTGCAGGCAACCAAAGCTGCCGATGCAGGCGTCGGTGTCGACCACCGGGTGGAGCGTCGCGGGGAGATGCCGGTTCTTCGCCTGGGCTTCGACGATCGCCACCGCGTCCTCGTCTTCTCGTGCCCGGCGGTACCAACCGTAGCTGCTGACCAGGGAGAACGTCGCGCAGACGCCGCCGATGATCCCCGCGACGTCCCAGTGCAGCAGGGAGGTCCGGACCAGGGCGTACACGCCGGCGACGAGGAGCGCGAACGAGGCCAGGAAGATGAACGGAAGCTGTCGACCGCTCGCCGATGCGCGTCCCCGGGCCACTCAGGTCCTCTATTTGGAATTCTTCGACCGCAGGCTAGCAATTTGCCTCTCCAGCCGCTGAGTCAAATTGCTTCGGCCCTTGGTCAGTTTGCGGTCGATCGCCAGACATTCCAGCAGGTGACGGAGGGCCACCTGGCGCTGACCCGCGGCGCGCGCCTCGAGGCCCTGGCTGTAGTTTTCCTCGAACCTGTCCAGGGTCGCCAGCAGATCCGCATGCCCTGCGCTGCGTGCCATCGCCCGAGCGTCGCTGACCCTGCCCTGCGAGAACACCTCGATGATCTCCTCGGCTGACTCCCGGTTGGACGGAGGCGGAGGGACGTCAGGCGTGGGGGCGGGCACCGCCGCGGGCCCCGGGCCCACTTCCACCGCGGACGGCGGAGGATCGGTGGTCTTCGCCTCGGACGGATGGGGCGCGCCCGAAGCCAGCCGGAGCAGGACGCCTGAAATCGCCAGCACCCCGGGCACGCCCGCGAAGAGGTAGCCGCCCAGAGGATACCGACCCGCCCGCTTCGCCGTCACGCCACCCTCGCGTTCATCCGGATCAGCGCGTCCAGAGCCTCGGGGCTGTTCCCACTCGATTGAAGCGCCCGCTCGAAGTCGCTCCGCGCCTGCGCCAGGTCGCCCGTCGCTTCACGAATGTAGCCTCGGAACAAGTACGCCTTGCCATTCTGTGGATTGAGCGCCAGTGCCTTCTCGAGCTGGCCGAGCGCGCGCTCGACGGCGACCGGGTCGCTGGGGCTGATCCGGAAGTGCGTCCAGCCCAGGTATGCGCGGTAGTCACCCTCATCGCCGTCCAACCGGGCTGCCTCCAGGAGCTCGGCGTGTGCTGCCTTCAAGCGGTTGCGCTCGATGAGCGCCCTGGCGCGATGAAAGCGTCCCTCGGCGGCGAGGAGGCGAGCCGTGTCCGCCAGGCCGAGCTGGGGCGCGGGTGCCTGGCGCGGAGATTCACCCGGCGTCCCGCCGATCTCGTCGCTGAGCGAAAGCCCGGATGCAGACTGCTCCGTGCAGTGCAGCGCATAGAGCAACCGCACGCCCGCGAGCTCCGCGCCGGGGGCGGTTCGCAACACGCTCCCGACGCTGCGTTTGCCGTCGATCGCCGTCAGCAGCTTCCTCTCGGCGGCCCCGAGGGCCAGCTGGGCAGGGACTCTCTTCGAGGCCGAGCGCGGGAGGACGACCCCGTCGAGGCGAAAGGCGATGCCTCGAAGCTGATCCGGCGAAAAGCAGGCGGACCCCTCGTAGATGAGGGCGAGGACGCTCGGCGGCGGCACCACCGCTGCGCCTGGGCCGGATGCCTCCACCAGGCGGAAG
>Ga0075421_100010743_pt1 | contig 11321 bp, 10 predicted proteins | sample SoiMetdeltSBSDD5_FD_75292 | JGI IMG/M metagenome (GOLD analysis project Ga0075421, IMG submission 75292) | Bulk soil microbial communities from a Populus tree surrounding site in Tennessee, USA - Soil MetaG P. deltoides SBSDD5 | ecosystem: Environmental > Terrestrial > Soil > Tree plantation...
TGGCGAAGCTTTCCACGGGCATCGTGCAGCGCCTTGTAGATCGCACCGCGCGTGCTGCCGAGCCGCTCCGCGAGTACGTCGATGGGTACGCCTTCCATGGTGACGCTCTGAAACACGAGTCGCTGATGCTCCGTCAGCTGTTCGCGCACGGCGCGGCGAAGGATATCAAGCAGCTCGGCATTTTGTAGGTACTGCAGTGCCGGCGGTGCGGTGTCGGGCAGTCGATCCCACACCGCGTCGTCGAGCTCGACCTTGCGGTGCCGCCATGCGTGACGACGGAGTGCGCTCGAGACATCGAGGATGACGAATTTGCACGCCCACGTCGTGAACCGCGCGGTGCCGCGAAACGCGTCGAGCTTCGCGAGCACCGCGACGAGCGCGTCGTTCGCCGACTGCACGCACAGATCGTCCACCTCCTCCATGCCTCGCCTCGGCAGGGTCGCGCGACGGCGTGCAGCCTCGCCGCGTGCCACGCGAAGCAGCAACGCGTGTAGCCGCGCGACGGCCAAGCGGTGGTCCTCACCGCCGGCGGTCAGACTCCGCACCCATTCGGCGGACTCGCGGTCCAGATCCAGTGAATGCATCCGCCTCAAGATGACGCCCGCGCGACGGGTGTGCCAACAGACCACTATGCGTGCCGACCGACGCCCCGGTTTCCTAACGTGAGTCGCGCGACCGCCGCTGGTGGCGAGCGGCACATGTAGCCACATTCGTCGTCACGACACACAGGGCACGAGCCCTGCCTGACGAGTCCATCGGCGAGAGTCACCCGCCGAGCTCTTGGGCCTGGGCTCGGCACGCCGTTCGGCCCGAAGTTGGTGCACGTAGCTATAGATTGTGGACGCGAGACGGGACTCGGGCGGAGGGACCGCTCATGGGCGACCGCGCGATACGATACGTAGGTCCGGAGGCGCTCCACGACGGGCACGTCCTGTCAGTCGAGCGTCGCGGGGAGACGGCGACGGTCCGCGTAGTGGCACCCGGAGGCGAGACGTTTGTCCTCGAGTTCTCCGGCGTGCAGTCGCTCACCGCCATTCATCCCGAGGGAATGCTTCTCTACGGCCTGGCTGAGGTCGATACCGAGGGCGACTCGCGGCAGTTCATGTTCGCGAACTGGGAGGAGTGGGACGACGCCGGGCTGGAGATCACGGCGCGAGACTTCCGCGTCGTGCCGGTTGGTTGAGGCCGTCGGCCTGTCACTCGCGCCACACGTCTTGATTATCTAGGTGTGACGACCTATCGTACGCCTAGATAATCAAGGCGTATTCGTGACGGAACCCACCGAGCTGCTCCACGGCACCCTCGACGCGCTCATCCTCAAGACCCTCGCCTGGGGCCCGCGCCATGGCTACGCCATCGCGCAGTGGATCGAGAGCACCAGCGCCGACGCGCTCCGCATCGAGCAGGGGTCGCTCTACCCCGCCCTCTACCGCCTCGAGCGAAAGGGATGGATCGAGGCCGAGTGGGCGCTCTCGGACACGAAGCGACAGGTCAAGGTGTATCGCCTGACCGACGCCGGTCGAGAACGACTTGCCATCGAAACGAAGCAGTGGGCGCGTTTCGCCGAGGGGGTCGCCCGGATTCTGCTCGAGCCCACTTGAGCGTCGGAGCGACGGTGCCGCGTCTGGGACGATTCGCGCGCGAGCTTCGCGCCCGGCTCTGGAAGCCATCGGTCGAGGAGGAGGTGCGCCGCGAGCTCGACTACCACCTCGAGATGCTCGAGCAGGATCTCATCGCGCACGGCCTCGACCCCGCCACTGCGCGGGCCGAGGCGCGCACGAAGTTCGGGGACGCCGACCGCTTCGGCGAGGCGTGCCGTGACATCGGGGAGCGGAGGGATCGCGAGATGCGACGGTCTGAATGGTTCGCGGAGTTCCGGTATGACGTGCGCTACTCGCTTCGCCAACTGCGTGCGAGCCCGCGGTTCACCGTCGTCGCCGTGCTCACGCTCGCGCTTGGACTGGGTGCGGTCACTACCATCTTCGGGATCGCGAATACGGTCCTGCTTCGGGCACTCCCGTTCGCGGACCCGGATCGCCTGGTGACCGCGTCGGAGACGACGCCGGTGGGACGGCCGTTTTCCGTCTCCGAGCCCAACTATCTCGATTGGCGGCGGCGCGTTAGGCGCCTTTCCGTCATCGGTGCGTTCAGTGGGAGGAGCCCGACCATCCGCGGCGACGCGGGGCCGGAGCGGCTGGTAGGCGTGGCAGCGACGCACTCGCTCTTCAGCGTGCTCGGAGTCTCTCCCGCGCTCGGACGTACGTTCGCCGCAGAGGAGGACGTGCCCGGGGGCGATACGCGGGTCGCCGTCATCAGTGACGCGCTCTGGCAGCGCCGCTTCGGGGGTGACCCCGGCGTGACCACGCAGTCGGTGGAGCTCGATGGCGTGCTCCATCGCATCATCGGCGTCATGCCGCCCGGGTTCGACTTTCCGAACCGCGTCGATGTGTGGGTGCCCCTCGCGCCGAGTGCGCGCTACCATCGCGGCGATAGGCGCCTGGACGTCGTTGCGCGACTCGCTCCCGGAGCGACGCGCGAGCAGGCCGACGCGGAGCTCGCCGGCGTCGCCCGACAGCTTTCGACCGAGTACCCGGCCGACAACCGCGGTTGGGGATCACGTGTTCAAGTGTTGAGGGAGGCGTACGTCACGCCGCAGCTGCGCGCGCGCCTCGTCACGTTGCTGGCGACCGTCGGGGTCCTGTTGGTCATGGCGTGCGTGAACGTCGCCAGCCTGCTCATCGCGCGTGCCGGCACCCGCGAGCGGGAGATGGCCGTTCGTGCGGCGTTAGGTGCCGGCCGGGGACGCATCGTCAGGCAGCTTCTCGCGGAAGGCCTGGTGCTGTCATTCATCGGCGCGGTCGTGGGCGTGGCCATCGCCGCCGTTGCCATCCCCATCGTCCGCGACATCGGGAGTACCGCCATCCCGCGGCTCGACGAGATGGCGCTCGACTGGGGGGTGCTGGTATTCGCACTCGGCGCCTGCCTCACGACGGGCCTCGTGTTCGGTCTCGCGCCAGCGCTCCACCTCCGTCCTCCACACGGCACGAACGGAACCAGTGGCCTCGGGGTGCTTCGCAGCGGCGCTCGCACCATCGACGCGAGCCGCGTCCGACACATCCTCGTGGTGACGTCGGTCGGCCTCGCCATGTTGCTGCTGGTGTGTGCGGGGCTCGTGGGCGGGAGCTTTGTGAAACTCATGCGCGTGGACCTCGGATTCTCGCACGACCACGTGCTCGCTGCATCGATCGCGCTTCCACCCAGGCGCTCTCCCACTGACTCCACGCCTGGGCGCTACGCACCGGAACGGATCGCGGCGTTTTACGCCGAGATTGCGCAACGCCTCATGGACGTGCCGGGCGTTCGCGCCGCGGGCGCGATCAACATCGCGCCGTTCAGTGGCGGCAACACGTCGATGGGCTTCGAGCCGGTCGGGCAGACGGCTGCTCGCGCGGACGAATACCGGAGCGCGAGCTGGCGTGTCGTGACCCCCGCCTACTTCACCGCGCTGGGCACCGCGCTGGCTCGCGGCCGCGTGTTCGAGGATCGCGACCGTTCGCCGACGCCTGACGTCATGGTGATCAACGAGACAATGGCGCGCGTCGGCTGGCCAAAGAGTGATCCCCTCGGCCAACAAGTCAAGCTTTCGAGTGGGCGGACGATGACCGTCGTGGGCATTGTCCGCGACACGCGCCACGTGTTTGTGGACAGCCTGCCATTGCCGACGATGTACTTCTCGCACGGGCAGTTCCCGTGGGCGAATATGTGGCTGACCGTGCGAGCGACGGGTGACCCCGCCGCGATCGCCGACGCGGTGAGGCGTGAGGTCGCAGCGCTCGACGCCAGCGTCGCCGTCGCGCGGGTGCAGCCCCTCACGCAGCTGGTGCGCGATGCGACCGCCGAGCCGCGGCTGATTGTGCTCGTGTTCGCGATTTTCGCCTCGGCGGCACTCGTGCTCGCGACGATCGGGCTCTATGGAGTGGTGTCCTACACCGTCTCGCGGCGTTCGCGCGAGATCGGGGTCCGCCTCGCACTCGGAGCGCCGCCGCGCGGGATCGTGAGCGCGGTCCTGGGCGAGGGTGTACGCCTGGCGGCGATCGGTGTCGCGTTAGGCGGTGCGGCGGCGTATGGCGCTACGGGCGCGCTCCGGGCGATCCTGTTCGAGACAGAGCCGACCGACGTCGCGACGTTCGCCGCAATCGCGGGAATCCTGATGGTCGTCGCCGCCGTGGCGAGCCTCGCGCCAGCGAGGCGCGCGTCGCAGGTCGATCCTATGGTCGCGTTGCGGAGCGAGTAGCCTTCGCTCGTTCAGCCTCGCGGGGGGAAACGGTCGACAGATCGCAGAGCGATCCGCCGGCGGATCGCCACGGTGAGACCCGCGATCATGGAGATCGCCACGACGGCCGCTGTGGTGACAAGACACACGGCGATGTAACCGAGGAACACCATGTCACCGCCGACAATGTCAGGATTCACGAAGACCGGCACGTACAGGAGGCACGCCGCAACGAACAGTGTGGTCGAGAGCCCGAACGCAATCTTCGGCGCACTAGGGCTCCGCGCTGGAAGCCATAGTACCGCGCACACCGCATACGGTATCACCTGACTTGCGAAGACGTACAGGTTGCGGTGGTAGATGGCGCTGTTTGGCCTGACGAGGATGAGGTACGCCGGCGTCGACACGGCAAGCGTCATCGCGGCCAGAAGCAGTAGCGCCGCGTAGCGTTTCAGCTGGTTCATGCTTCGGGGCCGAGTCGCATCACCGGATCCCCATCTCCCGGTCGATCCGCTCCCCGAGTCGTGCGAACCGGGCATCCGAGCGTAACGGGTCCAGCGCCGGATCGTCGCGCGCGGCGCGGTGCGGCCACACCCAGCTACTGCGATCGAGCCACGCGAACGCGCTGTCGGGCTGGCCAAGTGCAACGTACGCGCGCGCAATGTTGAATCCTTCGATCGGCTGCGCCTTGGCGCGCTCCAGGTACACCAGCGCGGAATCCCTCGCCCCGCCTAACGCGTACACATAGGCGATGTCCGCGAGAAAGTCGTGACGCTCCGGACCGGCCGCGAGGCCCTTCCGGATCTCGCGCATGGCCTCGTCCAGCTTGCCCTGCCGGGCGTACACGAGACCGAGCCCGCGGTAGCCCGCCGGGTGGCGGCCGATGTCGACCGCCGCGCGATACTGCTCGATCGCACAGGCATCGTTGCGGTCCAGGTAACACTGCCATCCATAGTTGTGGCTGACTATGACGGCGAACGGGTCCAGCACCGAGGCACGGTCGCTCTCACGAACCGCTTCCTTCGTCCGCCCCATCCCGCGCAGCAGCAGTGAATACCAGCTGCGCGCGGTGGCGTGGCTGGGGTTCAGCTCGAGCGCTCGTCGGATCTCGCGCTCGGCGCCCGGCCAGTTCCGCCCCCACCACAGCGCGACGGCGAACGCCGTGTGCGCATCGGCCGACCGATCATCGAGCGCAAGCGCGCGCTCGGCTGCCCACTTGAGCCGCGCATATGATTCCGATGGCGGGAGATCGAAGTGGTTGTTCTGATACGCCGTCAGGTAAACATCCGCCATGCCGGCGTATGCATCCGCGTACGCTGAGTCGCGCTGGATCGCCTGCTGAAAGTACACGAGCGCTTGCTCGTGCCCTTCGCGCGTCCGTGTGTTCCAGACGAAACGACCGCGACGGTAGAGGCGGTACGCTTCCGCGTCGCGAGTTCCCCGACTTACCGGCAGCGGGGCCACACGCTTCCCGAGCTCGAACTCGAGCGCTCGGACAACCGCCTGTGCAATATCCTCCTGAACCCGGAAGCTGTCCTGCAGCTTGTACTCGTAGTTCTCGGCCCAGACGTGCTCGTCGGTGCGGGTATCGATGAGCTGCGCCGAGATTCTCACGCGGCCGTCCGCGTGTCGGACGCTTCCCTCGAGGATGTGCGCGACCGTCAACTCATCGGCGATTTTGCGAAGCGGCTCCTTGCTCCCCTTGTAATGCATCGCCGACGTCCGTGAGATCACCTTGAGCTCGGGGACCGCCGCGAGACGCGTGATGATCTCCTCGGTCAGGCCGTCGCTGAAGTACTCGTTGTCCCCATCCCCGCTGAAGTTGACGAAGGGCAGCACGGCGATCGACGGATCCGTCGCTGTCCCCCGCGGCATCGACGCCCACACGGCACCGGCCAACGCAATCACGGTCAGAAGCACCGCGGCCGCCCGCCAGCGCCCGGACCACCACGTTCGGTTCCCGAGTTCTCCGCCGACCGCGTCACGTGATACGGATTCAGCGTCGGCCGCACGCTCGCGCGGCGCCTCGGTGGCCGTCGGAGTTTCCCATTGCGGATCGGAACGTGGAGTCTCGGCCTCCGGCTCACGCCGCAGCCGCTCCACTAGCGCCGCGACCTCCGGAGTGGCGCGCACCCCGAGCTCGTCCTGCACCAACCGCTGGTGGACCGCCGCGTGCTGGAGCGCCCCTGCCCGGTTGCCGCTGGCGTCGAGTGCCTTGATGAGTCGAAGCGCGACACGTGAGTCGTACGGGTCGTGCGCCGCCCGGACCTTCCACCATTCCACGGCTCGCCGAATGTCCGCGTCGCGTTCGGCGGCCTCCGCGAGCGATTCCAGCGCCTTTCCGTAACCTCCCGCGAGGCGCTGGCGCTCCCGCTCTGCCCAGCGCTCGAACTCTGGCGCCTCGCTCAAAAAGAATCCGTCCAGAAAAGGACCTGTGTAGAGCGACACCGCACGGGCTGGGTCCGACGGCTCGAGCGCGGCCTCGAACTCCGCCACGTCCACACGGACGATCTCCATGTTCAGCCGCAGATCCTCGCCTTCCGATAGCAGCGCACGTTCGCCCAACGCCTCCCGGAGCACGTAGGTCGCGACCTTGAGGAGGTTGCGCCCGCGATCCGCGTCGCTCTCCGGCCAGAGGAGCGCGAGCAGCTTGTCGCGGCTCAAGCGCCGCGCCGGGGCCAGCGCGAGGAGGGCGAGCAGTGCGAGGCGGTGCCGTTGCGTGGCTCGGCCGGACAGAACGGCGCCATCGGTTTCCAGCGACGGACTGCCGAAAAGCCGGAGATGGAAGGTCGGCGGGGCGCTCATCGGTGAGTTCACCCGATCGACACCGGCCGTTCACTCCTCCTTCTCATCGTCGGGCCTGTGCGGCCGCTGCGAAAGCAGTCGGCGGGATCATGTCGCGTTCGACGATCAACCACCGAAACCGAAGCGAGGCACATTTTATGGTAGTCCGTTCCTTGAGGCTCGCCGCATCGCTGGCGCTCATTCCGGCAGGAATTGCCGCCTGTCGTCAGGAAACCCCGTCTCTCGTCGGTGTGCAGACCGTACGGCTTGCCCTGATTGCCGGGTCCGAACACGGAGGGAAGCCGTTCTCGACATCGATGACGCAGGAGGTGACCGGCACGCCACCGTACTCCGGCGACTCCGATGGTACGGGCACAGCTCTCCTCACGGTGAACCATGGTCAAGGCGAGATCTGCTGGGAAGTATCGGTGTCCGCCATCACGCTGCCGGCGACCGCTTCGCACATTCACAAGGCGGACGCGGGGATTCGCGGCCCAATCGTCGTTCCGCTTTCCGCGCCAGGGGCGAACGGCACGTCGGCGGGCTGCGCGTCTGGCCTGGACCGTGAGCTACTGAGGGACATTCTCACGAACCCCGAGCTCTATTACGTGAACGTACACACGTCCGATTACCCGCCGGGCGCCGTTCGCGGTCAACTCGGGAGATAGCCCGGAAATCGGGGTCAGACTCGAATTAGCGTTTTCCCGCGGCCGCGGGAAAACGCTAATTGGGTCAATGGGGTCAGACTCCGTTGCCCCCCTCGAAGGTCGGGTTTCAATGGACTCTGACCCCATTGACCTTCACGAACGACGCGACCTCACGCGCGAATCGGTCCGGCTCGTCGAGGTACACGAAGTGCCCGCTTAGCTCGAACTCGATGAATCGAGCGTTAGGCAGCCGGCGGGCGAGCTCCCGCTGGCCCGCTGGTCCCGCCGCCCCGTCGTGCCGGCCGGCTATCACGAGCACCGGCATGGTCACGCGGTCGTAGGCCGCGAAGCGATACTGGAGCAGTCCGGCGGAGAAGAGGGCACGACTCAGCTCTCCGGTGTTGCGGACGTTGCGCGCCGCGTTGACGCTATCCATCCGCGCCGAGACCGTCGTGTCCGGAAACATCAACGCCGTATTGAACCGCTCGCGATCCGCGCCACGCAACGCGCGGAACTCGAGCTCGCAGTCGCTCCGGCGCGTGCCGTTCGCGTTGAGCGTGTCGCCACGGACGCGCTCGTAGTCCGCGGGTCGAAGCGCCGCCAGCCGCTCGGCGCGCAGGCGGCACTGGAGCTGGGTATCCCACAAGCCGGCGACGAACACGAGGTGCGACACCTGCGCGGGGTACGTGGACGCGTACTCGAGCGCCAGTAGGCCGCCAAACGAGTGCCCGAGCAGCGCGACTTTCGGCACGCCCAGCGCACGACGGAGCGCCTCGATGTCTTCGACCAGCGTCGCGAGCGCGTAGTCGCCACTTGCAGGTCGCTCCGAGTGGCCGCTGCCGCGCTGATCGAAATACACGACGCGCGGTTCCCGCTCCATGTACGGGCCGGCGAGGACGTCGAAGTGGGCACTGCCCTGCCCGGGGCCGCCGTGGAGGAACACCACCGGCGGGACGCCCGCTTGGGCGACGCCACCGACGCGATAGAGCTGGCGCGCGCCGTTGAGCACGACCTCGTGTGGGCCTGTGCGCAGTCCCGACGGTAGCGCGTCCTCGCTGAGCGCCACCGGCCGGGAGGCCGCCCGGGGCGGCGAACAGGCGGCGAGGAGGAGCACCACCAAGAGTCCGAGATGCTCCAGCTTCGGCTGCGGGCGCATGTGGAGGTACGACTCAGCGATAGAGCAGGTACGGCTTGCTGCTCTCGCGGAACGCCGCGGCTTCGCGGTCCCACTCCTCGAGCAACGGGGCGAGTGTGCCGGCCTCGATCGCGAGCCGAACCTTATCCGACCCCGTTAGGCGATCGATCGACGGTCTCCACGCAAAGTCCTTGAGGTGCTGGCGGCGGATCTCATCGATGAGCACGAGCGCCGTACGAACCGGCCGGTACGCCTGCCGATCGGTGATGGCGAAGCGGATCCCGGGGATCGTCTGTCCTGGATACTTGGCAGCCGTTGGTGCCACCGAGAGCGTGATCGCCTCGAAGCGGATACCCGGCAGGCGTTTCTCGTTCATGACGCGCACCACTTCCGGTGCGTTGAGCCACGGCGCTCCGATCTGCTCGAACGGCCGGTCCGTGCCGCGACCTTCCGAGATGTTCGTGCCCTCGAAGTAGACGGTACCGGGGTAGCTCGAGAGCGCCGCGAGCGAACGGAGGTTGGGCGACGGGTTCACCCAGGGGAGACCGGTCTGGTCCTGCCACTGCGAGCGTCGCCAGTTCTCGGCACGCACGACGATCAGGTCCGAGCCGATGCCGTGCTTCTGGTTGAAGAGCGTCGCGAGCTCGCCGACGGTCATCCCGTGACGCGCCGGAATCGGATACATGCCCACGAAGGACTTGAACCGCGGATCGACCAGGGCGCCTTCGACGATCTCACCGCCGATGGGGTTGGGGCGGTCGAGGACGACGAACGGAATTCCCTTTTTGGCGGCCGCCTGCATCGAGAGCGCCATTGACGAAACGTAGGTCCACGTGCGCCCACCGACTTCCTGAAGGTCATAGATGATGACGTCCACGTCCTTTAGCATCTGCTCGGTGGGACCACGATCCTCGGCCTTGTAGAGCGAGTACACCGGAACGCCCGTCTTGGGGTCGGTTTCGTCGTCGATTCTCACGCCGTTCATCGCGTCGCCGCGAATCCCATGTTCCGCGGCGAGCAGGGCGACCAGCTTCAGATCCTTGTGCTGCGCAATGAGATCGATGTCCAGGTTCTTCGCGCGGTCGATCCCGCTGTTGTTGGACAGGAGCGCCACGCGCTTCCCACGGAGCCGCTGCGGTATGTCGGCGAGGAACACCTCGATCCCGGGGCGGACCGCGCCCGCAGATGGTGACGGAACCGGCGCTGGGGTCTGAGCGCATGCGGCCAACAGCAACAGGGCGGGAGCGAGGACTCTCATCGACTCTCTCGTGGCGAGGATAGAATGCACAATATCTTCCGAGCGGAGCGAGGAATGACTCAATGATAGGCGCCGCGCGGCGCCAAGTCAGGTCCTCCTGTGCACGTCCACTGGGCGCGTCACTTGAAGACCGCATGGGCCAGCGCGCTTTCCAGTCTCCAATAAATGAGTGCCACAGCCGTCAGGTCGAAGGCGGCGTGCGCGACCATCAGTGGTGCGAGGCTCCCTGTCTGCGCGAAGATCGTCCCGAAGACGAGCCCCACCACCGCCGCCTGCTCGGCGCCCGTCAACCCTTGCGTGGGCACGTGCGCGAGGCCGAACACGGTTGCGGTCAGGACGACCATGGCAATTCGGGCGCCTAACGTCTCTCCCAGCAGTTTGCCGAGCCGCTCGAAGAGATAGCCGCGGAACACGGTCTCCTCACCAAAGCCGGCACCGAGGATCACCAAGTAGAACGCGAAGGGCAACACCGCCGCCGCGTTGCCGGCGAGGTACTGGTAGCTGGGATTCAGCGGCGGCGCGCCCAGCAGCGGCATCACGAGCGCTTTCATGACCAGCTTGAGCGCGCTCCCGAAGATGACCCCGAGGAGCAAGGTGCGGCCCCAGCTGGCCGGGCGCACGAAGCCGAGCGCGCGCCACGGAGTGTGCGAGCGCCAGGCCCACGCGAGCACGAGCAGTGCGCTGAGCGGCACGAAGAGCAGGTTGCCCGCGAGGATCAGCACTGCCGCGAGCAGCCCCACCGGGCCGAATCCGCGGAGTGCCCGGGCGAGATGGTCATTGGATGGCGCTTGTGCGCCGACTGCCGCTGGGCGCTCGGTTATCATGGCAAAGTCAACCACGGAGTTCAGGTGGGCAGACTCAACCACCACACTCTTGACAACCTGTCAACGACGCACCAAATGTGGGATGGGCCGGTGACCCCGCGTCCAAATACCGGGTTCGAAGACTTCGTCCCGGGGCGTCAGGACCGTTCTCACGAACAGTAATCCGGTTTTCCGGAGCGCCGTCTTCATTTGGGGCACCGGCTTTTTCGTGCCCGCTATCGCCGCTTTCGCTACTGTCGCACCGAACGCGATCGTCCGGCTGACACCCCCGTGACCATCCCTGTGATGGGCACCTCCGTGAGACCTCACGAAGTCCCGCGCGTCAGCGATACGCGGCGGCCTGTATCGCGTACAGCTCCGCGTACTGGCGCCCGCGCGCCATCAGTTCATCGTGCGATCC
>Ga0075421_100010744_pt1 | contig 11320 bp, 6 predicted proteins | sample SoiMetdeltSBSDD5_FD_75292 | JGI IMG/M metagenome (GOLD analysis project Ga0075421, IMG submission 75292) | Bulk soil microbial communities from a Populus tree surrounding site in Tennessee, USA - Soil MetaG P. deltoides SBSDD5 | ecosystem: Environmental > Terrestrial > Soil > Tree plantation...
CACCGATGTCACCGAGCGGCAGGCCCGGGAGATCGCCGAGGCTGCCCGCGAGACCGAGTGGACCCGTCCGAGCTTCGCGAAGGAGCTCTATCTCGGCCGATTCGACCTCGGCCTGATCCACCCGCATCCCCGCCCGACACCCGAGGACACCGCCCGTGGCGAGGCCTTCCTCGCCAAGCTCCAGGCGTACTGCGAGTCACTCGACGGCGGCCGGATCGAGCGTGAGGACAAGGTCCCCGACGAGTACGTCCAGGGCCTCGCCGACCTCGGCTGCTTCGGTCTGAAGATCCCCGAGGAGTACGGCGGGCTCGGCCTGCCGATGTCCTACTACGGCAAGGCGCTGATGCTGGCGGGGTCGGTGCATCCCACGATCGGGGCGCTGCTGTCGGCGCACCAGTCGATCGGCGTTCCCGAGCCGGTCAAGACGTTCGGCACCGAGGAACAGAAACAGCGATTCCTGCCACGCTGCGCGGAGGGAGCCGTCACGGCGTTCCTGCTGACCGAACCCGACGTCGGCTCCGACCCGGCCCGAATGGCGTCCACCGCCACGCCGACCGAGGACGGCTCGGCGTACCTGCTCGACGGCGTGAAGCTCTGGACGACGAACGGCGTCATCGCGGAGCTCGTGGTCGTCATGGCACAGGTGCCGAAGCACGACGGTGGCCGCGGCGGCATCACGGCCTTCGTCGTCGAGACCGACTCGCCCGGCATCACGGTCGAGAATCGCAACGCCTTCCTGGGTCTGAAGGGCCTCGAGAACGGCGTCACGCGGTTCCACCAGGTGCGGGTGCCCGTCGAGAATCGGCTGGGCCGCGAGGGTCAGGGACTCAAGATCGCCCTGACCACCCTCAACACGGGCCGGCTGTCGATCCCGGCGATGTGCACCGCCGCCGGCAAGTGGTGCCTCAAGATCGCCCGTGAGTGGTCGGCGGCGCGAGTGCAGTGGGGCCGCCCGGTCGGCCAGCATGCCGCCGTCGCGGAGAAGATCTCGTTCATCGCGGCGACCACCTACGGACTCGAGTCGGTGCTCGATTTGTCGGCGCAGCTGGCCGACGCCGGCGGCAAGGACATCCGGATCGAGGCCGCCCTGGCGAAGCTCTGGGCGAGTGAGATGGCCTGGAAGATCGCCGACGAGCTCGTGCAGATCCGTGGCGGGCGGGGCTACGAGACGGCCGACTCGCTCGCGGCTCGGGGTGAACGAGCGGTGCCGGCGGAGCAGGTCCTGCGGGACCTTCGGATCAATCGCATCTTCGAGGGCTCGACCGAGATCATGCACCTGCTGATTGCCCGCGAGGCCGTCGACGCACACCTCAAGGCCGCCGGCGACCTGGCCGATCCGGAGGCCGACCTGTCGCGAAAGGCGAAGGCTGCCGCCAAGGCCAGCGGCTTCTATGCGACCTGGCTGCCGAAGCTCGTCACCGGCAAGGGCACGCTGCCCCACGCGTACGCCGACTTCGGCTCACTCGCCAAGCACCTGCGCTACGTCGAACGCTCGTCGCGGAAGCTCGCCCGGCAGACGTTCTACGGCATGAGTCGATGGCAGGCGAAGCTCGAGCACCGTCAGGTGTTCCTCGGCCGGATCGTCGACGTCGGCGCCGAGCTGTTCGCGATGGCCGCCGCCTGCTCGCGGGCGGAGATGCTGCGGTCGGACGCGGAGACCGAGTTGGAACGGGCGCAGGGTGAGGCGGCGTACGAGCTCGCCGACGCCTTCTGCCAGCAGGCCCGGCTCCGTGTGGAGGAGCTGTTCGGACGGCTCTGGAGCAACACCGACGACCTCGACCGGCGGATCGCGAGGCAGACCCTCGACGCCGCGTACTCCTGGGTCGAGGCCGGCGTCGTCGACCCCTCCGAGGGCACCGGCCCCTGGATCGCGTCCTGGCAGCCGGGCCCGTCGGACAAGGACAACGTCGCCCGGCGCTACCGCTGAGGCACACGGTCGGCCCTGGACAGCGCCCAGGGGAGCGCGATGCCGACGAACTCCGACATGCGACTCACGTCGCTACCCGGTCACGGCCGCCGATGTCCGCCGCTTGCGACGATGCCGCTGGACGGCGAGGCCGACGTAGGAGATGACGATGAGACTGAAGCAGACGATCTCGACGATCCAGGTGTAGTCCTCCGGCCACACCCGACCGTCGAGGTAGTGCTCGATGTAGCCGCCGCTGTACGGCTCTTCACCGCCCTGCTCCTGCAGCCACTTCTCCGACTCGGTGAACGGGCACGGGAAGGCGTCGGTGACGACGAGCGGAACCGCCCAGGCCACGGCGATCAGATGGGCCCACAGGACCCAACGCCAGCGCCAGGCCAAGAAGCCGCCGAGGACCAAGAAGGCCAAGTAGGCGCCATGGATCACGAGTAGCCCGTCGGCGAGCATCCGGTAGATCATCGCGGGTCACGCTCCATGGCTCAGCGTACGGTAGCCGGCCCGGACCCTCCTATCTGGCAGAGTGCATCCCGGATCGCCCGTGATCGACTCGGAGGATGGATCGGTGCGCCGCCTCAGCCTGCTCATTGTCGCCTTGGTCGTCGTCATCGCGGCCGTCGTCGTGGTCGCGATTCTCGTGTGGCCGAGTTCGACCGACGACCCGATCGACGACGCGCTGGCGGTCATGCCGGCCGACACCACGACGATGACCTTCACCGATGCGGCGGCCACGCGGGAACGGTTGGGCTACGGCAACCTGAATTCGGAGTCTCCGGCGGACGAGGTCGAGCCGTTCGTCTCCGATGCGATCGACGTGCCGTGGTCGACGTCCTCGCTCGGTGCCTACTACGTGCAGATGGACGACTGGAGCTGGAACTTCCTCGACGTCGAGTGGGAGGCGGCCAACGTGTCCGAGGACGTTTCCGCCACGGCGTTCAAGCTGCGCGACGACATCGACATGGACGCCGTCCAGGCGGAGTTCGCCGATGGTGGCTACGAGGAGTCCGACGTCGACGGCTATCCGGCGTACTCGCTCGACATCAGCGACTTGTCGGTGGACGAATACCCCGATCCCGTCGCTGCTCAACGTCATCGTGATCCCGGACGAGCAACTGCTGCTCACCGGCCCACATGCCGAGGTGCTGATCGGTCCCGCGACCGACGATGCGGACTCGTTGGCCGACTCCGACCTCGCGGATGACCTGGTCGGCGAGGTGGAGAATCCGGAGTATCTCCAGCTCTCCCTCGGCGACTCGTCGTGCGTTGACGCCATGGAAGCGCTCGTCCCGGACAGCACGCCCGAGTCGACGGAGGAGCTCGCCGGCGCCCTCGCCGAGACGCCAGGCTACGAGGATCTGCAGCCGATCACCGGACACGTCGCGGGCATCGCGGTCCCGGACGGCGAGCCGGTCGCCCAGGCCGCCGCGGCGGCCTATGACGACGACGACTCCGCCGCCGCCGATGTCGATCCGCGAGCGGAGTTCGTCGCTGAGGGCACGTCCGTCGTGACCGGGCAGCCGTACTCGGAGCTCGTCTCCGCCGAGGTCGAGAGCGAGGGCTCGATGGTGACCTACGACCTGGGTGGTGGCGACACCACGCTGCAGTTGCCGCGGATGTTCCAGAGCAGGGACCTGCCGTGGGCGGTCTGCCCGCCGGACTCCGACGGATGACGTCCCCGCCCGCGTCCTGGATCACGCCCAAGGCCCGCAAGGGTGTCGACAGCGACATCGAGGGCAGGGGCATCGTCGCCGTCGAGGCGATCGCGGCCGGTGAGGTCGTCGCCGTCAAGGGCGGGCACGTCGTCACGACCGAGACACTGCGCTCGCTTCCCGCGCCACTGCAGGAGTCCGAGGTCCAGATCGCCGACGAGCTGCACCTCGCGGCGCTGACCGAGGACGAGTACGAGTCGATCATGCTGTTTCTCAATCACTCCTGCGAGCCGAACGTGGGATTCGGCGGCAACGTGGTGCTGGTAGCGATGCGCGACATCGCGGCGGGTGCGGAGCTGACGACGGACTACGCGCTCTTCGACGACTACGACGGGTCGATGGAGTGTCAGTGCGGTCGGCCGGCCTGCCGGGGACGCATCGACGGTCACGATTGGCAACGGCCGGAGTTGCAGGAGCGCTATCGCGGCTACTTCGCCTGGTACATCGAGCAGATCGCGTCAGGACCGCGGTGCCAGCACGACGACGAGGTCGCCGCCTTCGCACTGGCGGCTCTGGTCGATGACGACCCGCTCGACCGTGCCGGCTTGTGGCGCCGTGATCGACGCCTCCATCTTCATCGCCTCGATGGTCGCGACGACGTCGCCGGCCGCGACCTTGTCGCCGACCGAGACGACCGGGGTGACCACACCGTCGTAGGGCGCGCCGACGTGGTGCGGATTGCCGCGCTCGGCCCGCTCGGCGGCCGGCGCCGTCGACGAGATCGACCGATCGCGCGCCGTCACCGGCCGCAGTTGCCCGTTGAGGGTGCACATCACGGTGCGGAAGCCGCGTCCGTCGGCGTCGCTGACCGCCTCGAGGCCGAGGATCAGCGTCTTGCCCTCCTCGATCTCGACCTGGTGCTCTCGATCCGGCTCCAGCCCGTAGAAGAACGCCTGTGTCGGGAGCGTGGACAAGTCGCCGTACTGGCTCTGCGCCTCGGCGAACTCCCCGGTCGGGCCGGGGAAGAGCAACCGGTTCAGCGTCGCTCGCCGGTCGGCTCGCAGGCCCGCCCGATCGTCGTCGGTCAGCTCCTGCTCAGAGGCCTTCGGCTGCCGGCCCTCGAGGGCCTTCGTACGAAACGGCTCGGGCCAGCCGCCAGGCGGATCGCCGAGCTCGCCCGACAGGAACCCGACGACCGAGTCGGGCACGTCGAACTTGCGGGGCTCCGCCTCGAACTCCTCCGGGGTCGCGCCGACCGCCACCAGATGCAGCGCCAGATCCCCGACCACCTTGCTCGACGGTGTGACCTTGACGATGTTGCCGAGGATGCGGTTGGCCGCGGCGTACATGTCCTCGATCTGCTCGAACTTCTCGCCGAGGCCGAGCGCGATCGCCTGCTGTCGCAGGTTGGACAGCTGCCCACCAGGGATCTCGTGCGTGTACACGCGCCCGGTGGGGCCCGGCGGCGCTGACTCGAACGGCGCGTACAGTCGGCGCACCGCCTCCCAGTAGGGCTCGAGATCGCAGACCGCGTCGAGGTCGAGCCCGGTCGATCGCGGCGAGTGGTCGGTCGAGGCGACGAGTGCAGACAGCGACGGCTGGCTGGTCGTGCCGGCGAGGGCGGCCGACGCGGCGTCCACGGCGTCGACTCCGCACTCGATCGCGGTCAGCAGTGTGGCCAACTGCCCACCGGCGGTGTCGTGGGTGTGCAAGTGCACCGGCAGATCGAACCGCTGCCGCAGCGCGGTCACGAGGGTCCGGGCCGCCGGCGCCCGCAACAGCCCGGCCATGTCCTTGATCGCGAGTATGTGGGCGCCGGCGTCGACGATCCGCTCGGCCAGCCGGAGGTAGTAGTCCAGCGTGTAGAGCTTCTCGTCCGGATCCGAGAGGTCGGCGGTGTAGCAGAGGGCCACCTCGGCGATGGCGCTGTCGGTGGCCCGTACGGCGTCGATCGCCGGCCGCATCTGATCGATGTCGTTGAGCGCGTCGAAGATGCGGAAGATGTCGATCCCGGTCGTCGCGGCTTCCTCGACGAAGGCCTCGGTGACTTCGCGCGGATACGGCGTGTAGCCCACCGTGTTGCGGCCGCGAAGCAGCATCTGCAGGCAGAGGTTGGGCACGGCGGCTCGGATCTCTGCGAGCCGGTCCCACGGGTCCTCGTGCAGGAAGCGCAGTGCGACGTCGTAGGTGGCGCCGCCCCACATCTCCAGCGACAGCAGCTCCGGCGTCGAACGAGCCACATGACCCGCGACGGCCGCGAGGTCCTTCGTGCGAAGCCGGGTCGCGAGCAGCGACTGATGCGCGTCGCGGAAGGTCGTGTCGGTGATCGCCACGGCGTCCTGCTCGCGCAACCGGGCGGCGAACTCCGCCGGTCCCAGGTCGAGCAGCCGCTGCCGCGAGCCGGGTGGCGGCGTGGATTCCGGGTCGACCGTCGGCAGCTTGCTGGTGGGGTCGACCGACGCCGGCGCCCGCCCATGCGGCCGGTTGACCGTGACGTCCGCGAGGTAGCTCAGCAGCCGGGTGCCTCGGTCCGCCGATCCCGGCGACGTCAGCAGCTCCGGATGCTGCTCGATGAACGCGGTCGTCAGGCGTCCGGCGCGGAAGTCCGGATCGCTCAGCAGCGCGTGCAGGAAGGGGATGTTGGTCGCGACGCCACGGATCCGGAACTCCATGACCGCCCGAGCCGCCCGGTCGACCGCGGTGGCGAAGTCCCGCCCACGACAGGTCAGCTTGGTCAGCATCGAGTCGAAGTGGGCGCTGACCTCCGCCCCGGTGTACGTCGTGCCGCCGTCGAGCCGGATGCCAGCGCCGCCCGGCGAGCGGTACGTCGTGATCCGACCCGTGTCGGGGCGGAAGTTGTTCGCCGGGTCCTCGGTGGTGATTCGGCACTGCAGGGCAGCGCCGCGCAATCGGATGGCGTCCTGCCGCAGACCCAGGTCGGCCAGCGTCTCTCCGGCGGCGATCCGCATCTGGGACTGCACCAGGTCGACGTCGGTGACCTCCTCGGTCACGGTGTGCTCGACCTGGATCCGGGGGTTCATCTCGATGAAGACGTGCCGCCCGGCGCGATCGACGAGGAACTCCACCGTGCCGGCGTTCTCGTAGCCGATCGCCTCGGCGAAACGCACCGCGTCGGCGCAGATCCGTTCCCGCAGCTCCGGATCGAGGTGCGGGGCCGGCGCGATCTCGACGACCTTCTGGTGCCGCCGCTGGACCGAGCAGTCCCGCTCGAACAGGTGCAGCACCTCGCCGGTCGCGTCGCCGAGCACCTGGACCTCGATGTGGCGCGGCTCGACCACGGCCTGCTCGATGAACACGGTCGGATCGCCGAAGGCGCCGTCGGCCTCGCGCATGGCGGTCTCGAGTGCGTCCCCGAGTCGTTCGGACTCGTCGACCTGTCGCAGTCCGCGACCGCCGCCGCCGGCGACCGCCTTGACGAACAGCGGGTACGCCAGTCCGTCGGCGGCGGCCACGAGCTCGTCGACGTCCCGGCTCGGCGGCACCGAATCGAGCACGGGAATGCCGGCGCCACGAGCGGCCTCGACCGCCCGGGCCTTGTTGCCGGCCAGCCGCAGCACCTCCGCCTTCGGCCCGATGAACGTGATGCCGGCGGCCGTGCAGGCCTCGGCGAGGTCTGGGTTCTCCGACAAGAAGCCATAGCCCGGATAGACCGCGTCGGCTCCGGCCCGCCGCGCGGTGGCGACGATCGCGTCCGGATCGAGATAGGCCCGAACGGGATGGCCGCGCTCGCCGATCTCGTACGCCTCGTCGGCCTTCAGCCGATGCTCGGAGCGCCGATCCTCGTAGGGGAACACCGCGACGGTCTTCGCGCCCAGCTCGTACGCCGCCCGGAGCGCACGGATCGCGATCTCTCCACGGTTCGCGACGAGTACCTTGCCGAACATTGCCTGCAGCCTAGTCGGTCGTCTCAGGGACTGGGATCGGCTGCCCAGCATGCAAGCACGGCCACCGACCCTTTTCGCGCCGAGATTGCGCGTCTTCCCCACCAGGATCGGAAGACGGGCAAGCTCGACGCGGGTAGGCGCGGAAGACGCGCAATCTCGGCGCGAATGGGGCTGGCTCAGCCGGGCCCTGCGACATCCGCCTCGAGCCGCTCAGCCACGGGCTCCGACGCCGCCCACGACGCGAGCAGCCGCAGCGACGTCTCCGACGGGCTGCCGGCCTCGGCCGTATAGGTGACGAGCACCTGATCGGCCGCGTCGGGCAGCTCAAGCGTCTCGTAATGCAGCTCGAGATCACCCACGATCGGGTGCCGGATCTGCTTGCGGCCGTGCGTCTTGGCGCGGACGACGCCGGACGCCCACCAGCGGCGGAACGGTTCGCTGTGCATCGACAGCTCACCGATCAGCTCGGCCAGCGCGCGGTCGTCGGGATGCCGACCGGCCAGCCGGCGCAGGACACCGACCGTGTCGCGGGCCACCGTCTCCCACTCCGGATAGTGCTCGGTCGAGCCCGGGTCGAGGAACAGCAGCCGCGCCATGTTGCGCTCGCGCGGCAGCATGCCGTCGAAGTCGGCGTGCAGCGACGCGCCGAGCCGGTTCCAGGCGAGCACGTCCATGCGGCGGCCGAGGACGAACGCGGGTACGCCGTCCAGCCGCTCGAGGAGCTGCCGGAGGCCCGGCTGTACTCGCTCCGGCGCCGGACGCCGCTTGGGCGACGCCGCCGGTCGGGCCAGTTGGTGCAGATGGGCCCGCTCGACCTCGTCGAGTTGGAGGGCGCGGGCGATCGCGTCGAGCACGGCCTCGGACGGATGGGCTGCGCGGCCCTGCTCGAGGCGTACGTAGTAGTCGACGCTGACCCCGGCGAGCTGCGCCACCTCCTCGCGGCGCAGGCCGGGCACCCGGCGGCGGCCGTGCGTCGGCACTTCGATCGTGTCGGGATCGAGTCGGTTGCGGCGCGACGTCAGGAACTCGCCGAGCTGTGCGGGCTCGTCCAGAGGCACAGTATGGACAGATCGCTGCGGCGAAGGGTGGTCTTGGCAGTCCCAGGAAAGCCCGGCTCTGGTTGCCGCCGGGCCAGCGCGTGAGTCTCGGGATCAACGAACCGATCCCACGCCAGGAGACGACCAATGACCACGAACCCGATCCCGACCCGCACGCTCGGCACGCCGGGCATCGACGTCGGTTCCCTGGGTCTCGGCTGCATGGGCATGAACGACGCGTACGGCAACTACGACGAGGAACGCTCGCTTCGTACGATCGAGCGGGCTGTCGACCGCGGCGTGACCCTGTTCGACACCTCCGACCTCTACGGCTCCGGCCGCAACGAGGAGCTCGTCGGCCGCGGCCTGGCCGCCCATCGCGACGAGGTGGCTATCGCCACGAAGTTCGGCATCACGCGGGTGCCGGACGGCGACCTCACCGGCGTACGCGGCGATCCCGCGTATGTGCGGGAGGCTTGCGAGGCGTCGCTGCGTCGGCTCGGCGTCGACACGATCGACCTCTACTACCAGCATCGGGTCGACCCGGACACACCCATCGAGGAGACCGTCGGCGCGATGGCTGAGCTGGACGCCGAAGGCAAGGTGCGACACCTCGGCCTGTCGGAGGCGAGCGCCGACACGATCCGGCGCGCTCAGGCCGTGCATCCGATCGCGGCGCTGCAGACCGAGTACTCACTGTGGTTCCGCGACGTCGAGGACGAGATCCTGCCGGTCTGCCGCGAGCTCGGCATCGGCTTCGTCGCGTACTCGCCGTTGGGCCGTGGTTTCCTCACCGGAGCGGTGCGGTCGGCGGCTGATCTGCGCGGCGACTCCGATTTCCGGCACACTGTCCCGCGCTTCCAGGGCGACAACCTCGACCGCAACATCGCGCTCGTCGACGAGGTCCGGGCGCTGGCCGACGAGGTCGACGCGACGCCGGGGCAGGTCGCGCTGGCCTGGCTGCTGGCCCGCGGCGACGACATCGTGCCCATCCCCGGTACCAGCCGCCCGGAGCGGCTCGACGAGAACGCCGACGCGGCCCGCCTGGAGCTCGACCAGGACGTCCTGGAGCGACTCGACCAGGTCTTCGCGCCGGACGCCATCTACGGCGACCGCTACAGCGCCGAGAACATGCGCCTCCTCAACACCGGCGCCTGACCCCACGTTCTCGCGCCGAGATTGCGCGTCATCCCCACCTGTTCGCGCCGACATTGCGCGTCTTCCGCACTCCGCCGGGAAGACGCGCAATCTCGGCGCAAGGGCTTGCGTGAATGCCGCGTGCGACATCCTGGGGGGAATGGCGATCCGACGACCGCGACTGTGGGCGGGCCTCGCGCTGACCGGCGTGTGGCTCGTCGTCGCGTTAGTGGTCGGCGTCATGGGCTTCGCCAACGACTCGCGTACGGTCGTGATCGGTGCCCACACGACCACCGTCCAGCCCACGTTCGACGGCTACGCCACGCTCGACTTCGGCCCGGTGCTGCCGCGCTTCCGGGTCGCGGCCGACCAGCCGCTGGACCTCGGCGTGGCAGTCGACGTCGGCGACACCCAAGCGGCCGACCTCAACGAGGTCATCCGCCGCGACGCGCTGATCGCGAGCCAGCCTGACGGCGAGGTACGCGAGGTGCGGCAGGCGCTGATCGACATGGCGGTCGACCATGCGATACGTGGCGCCGCCGTGGGCCTGCTCGCGGCGCTCGCCGCCTTCGGACTGTGGCGGCTCATCGGCCGGGACCGGCGGGCCGAGCTCGCCGGGGCGGTTCGGCGCGAGCTTCGAGAGCGTCGGCGGCGGCCGTTGGTGGTGGCGGGCGTGGCCGTCGTGGTCGTCGGGCTGGCGGTCACCGCGGCCGTCGTGCCCGACTCGGAGCCGCCGGAGCCCGCGGCCGGGCCGGCCCAATGGGTGCCACTGCCCCAGCTGTTCCCCGACGAGTCGCTCGATCCGGAGCTGGATCGGATCGAGGTGCTGACCGGCGGAGCGAGTCGCGGCGGCGTCGAGCTCATCGAGAGCGCGGTCACGACGTACAACGACTCCTTGGTCTTCTATCGCGACCTGACCGAACGGGCCGCCGCGATCGAGAACCAGCTGCGCGATCCGGCGGAGGACGAGGTCGTCGCCCTGCTGGTCGCCGACCGACACGACAACATCGGCATGGACTCGGTCGCCCGGGCGGTCGCGGACGCGGGGCAGGCTTCGCTGGTCATCGACGCCGGCGACGACACGTCGACGGGTGGTTCGTGGGAGCGGTTCAGCGTCAACTCACTGGCCGACGCGTTCGAGGGCTTCGAGGTCGTGGTGGTGGGCGGCAATCACGACTACGGCGGCGCGATCGTCGAGGCGTACGAGGACGAGGGCTTCATCGTGCTGGCCGGCGAGCCCGAGACCGTCGAGGGCATCACGTTCCTTGGTGACAGCGACGTCCGGGCCAGTGGTTTGGTGGCCGGCCGGACCACCTTCGGCGAGAGCATCGAGGAGCAGGCGTCTCGGTTGGCCGACGTGGCGTGCGAGGCGGACGCATCCGAGGAGGACGACGACGTCAGTACGGTCGTCGTGCACAGCCCGACCGCCGGTGAGCTCGCCGCGGCCTCCGGTTGCGTCGACCTCGTGCTGAGTGGGCACGTGCACCGCCAGATCGGGCCGACCACGACGTTCTCCATCGACGGCCGGCCCACGACGAGCTACAGCAACGGGACGACCGGCGGCGCGGCGTACGCGTTCGCGCTCGGCAGCGCGCTGCGCCGAACGGCGGAGGTCACGCTCATCACCTACCGCGACGGCCGGCCGGTCGGGTTGCAGCCGGTGGCGTT
>Ga0075421_100010746_pt1 | contig 11319 bp, 11 predicted proteins | sample SoiMetdeltSBSDD5_FD_75292 | JGI IMG/M metagenome (GOLD analysis project Ga0075421, IMG submission 75292) | Bulk soil microbial communities from a Populus tree surrounding site in Tennessee, USA - Soil MetaG P. deltoides SBSDD5 | ecosystem: Environmental > Terrestrial > Soil > Tree plantation...
CAGAAGGACGAGCGCGTGATCGAGGCGTACCTCGGCCGGGCGGCGACGGCATGAGCGCCACCGACGGCATCATCCTCGACGTCACCGACGTCCACACGTACTACGGCGCGATCGAGGCGCTGAAGGGGATCTCGATCAACGTGCGCGAGGGCGAGATCGTGACGCTGATCGGCGCGAACGGCGCGGGGAAGTCGACGACGCTCCGCTCGATCAACGGCCTCAACCGGCCCCGCAAGGGGACGATCACGTTCCAGGGCAAGGACATCACCTCGACGCCCGCGCACGAGATCGTGAAGATGGGCATCGCGCAGTCGCCGGAAGGCCGGCGGCTCTTCCCGCGCATGAGCGTCTACGAGAACCTGCAGATGGGGGCGTTCCAGCGGCCGCGAACCGACAAGGCGATCGGCGAGGACCGCGACCGCGTCTACACGCTCTTCCCGCGCCTCTCCGAGCGGAAGACGCAGGCGGCGGGGACGCTCTCGGGCGGCGAGCAGCAGATGGTCGCGATCGGGCGAGCGCTGATGGCCCGGCCGAAGCTCCTGATGCTCGACGAGCCGTCGATGGGGCTGGCGCCGATCTTCGTCGAGCGGATCTTCGACATCATCCGCGAGATCAACGCGCAGGGGACGCCGATCCTGCTCGTCGAGCAGAACGCGCTCATGGCGCTCGACGTCGCCAAGCGCGGGTACGTGCTCGAGACTGGCCACGTCGCGCTCGCCGACGACGCGAAGGTGCTCCGCCAGAACGAGCAGGTCCGCAAGACCTACCTCGGCGAGGAGTAGTCGACCCGCACCGGGAAGTACGGCGGCGCGAGGAGCACGCCGAGCCGCCGCGCGCCGCGCCCGCGCGCCATGTCGAGCGCGGCTCCGAGGCCGTGCGTCGGGACGAGCCCGAGCTGACGCGCGGCGGCGGCGTCGCGGCAGCCGGCGACGAGGACGGCGCCGAGCCGCGCGACGGCCGGCTGGCACGCCGCCCAGTCCGCGAAGGGAAGCAGCGGGTGGCAGGAGCGCCGGCCGCGGTACGCGTCGATCGCGCGCTCGTCCTCGACGACGTCGCGCTCGCCCTCTGTCAGCTCGACCGGCTCGCGGCCGAGTCTCGTGACCGCCTGGAAGAAGGTGCGGTACGGCTGCTGCGTCGGATGCGCGAAGTGCCGGTTGAAGCGGTGCAGCAGGATCGCCGTCCCGCCATCGGCCAGCGGGAACCCGTCGCGCCACATCCGCAGCGCGAGACCGAGTGCGAGGTAGGCCGCCAGCAGCGGGTTCGGCCGCTCGCGCGGCAGGTAGGGCGTCGTTCGCGGGATGCCGATCACGATCGCGTCGAGTTGACCGTCGAGGGCGGCCGACCGGGCCTGGATCCCCCGGATCAGCGCTTCGGCGTGTGCGACCGAGGGCGGTCCGCCGTACGCCGCGGCGACCGAGATCTCCCGCCGGACGGAGCGGATGATCCGGTCGCGCGCCCAGCCCGGCAGCAGCCCGAACGGGCGCCGCAGCGGCGATTCGGCGATCCGTGCAAGGGCCTCCTGCTCGTAGGGGTAGCCGCGCGCGGTGCCGGCGACGCGGAGGTTGTTGAATGCGAGCGAGGCTCCAATCAGAGGCACGCGGCGCATGAGCTCCCGCTCGAGCGTGGTTGCGACCTGCCAGCCCTGCGACGCGCTCGTCTCCAGCAGCGAATACGCGCCCGCCGAGCGGAGGGCTTCGCTGCCGGCGGCTCCAAGCAGCGCTGCGGGCCCGCCGTGCAGGACCGTCTCGGCGGCGCTGACGACGACGACCACGTCCGACTCGAGGAGCGCGGGGTGGACACGGAGAGGCACCCGCCCCGAGCGGCCGATCTCGATCAGGCTCGGATTCTCCGCGTCGTGTACGGCGAGGCGGCCTCGGAAGCGTCGCGCAAACTCAGGCGAGACGACCCCGAGCTGCTCGAGCTCACGGTCGGCGAGCCGGCGGGCAAGGCCTCCCGCGACGAGCAACGTCTGGTTCTGGACCGGCACGCCTGCGTGGACCAGCTCGTCCACGACCGCCGCGATGGCCGCCTGCCGGGGGTCGTTCTGCGCCGTCGGAATCGGCAGCGACGGTGGCTCGATCACGACCGTCGCGCGCCCGCCGCGCTGCACGAGCGCCTCGAGAGGCTCGCCGACGAGCGGGAACCGGAGCGCGTCGCGGACGGCGGCGCCGACGTCGGCGATTGCCTCGCGGGGCTCGAGCGGCCGCAGGATCACGGCGTCGTCAGGCGTGTTGACGACGAGAAGCCGAGAGCCCGACAGCATCGGGACGCGGGTCACGGAACGGCGCGGTAGAGGCGGTAGTAGGTCGGACGGAAGCCGACGCGCGGCCAGTGGCGCGAGGCGAGCAGGTTGACCGAGCGCCAGTCCGCCGTCATCGACCGGAAACCCTGCTCGTGTGCCCACGTGAGCGCATGGCCGGTCAACGCCAGGTTGACGCCCGACCGGCGGGCTGCGGGCAGCGTCGCGGTATTGGCGAGGTCTATGTTGCGTTCGGGTACGCGCAGGTCGCCCGTGGGTCGCCTGTAGAGCAGGAGGTGGCCGATCGGCCGGCCGGCTCGCTCCGCCACGAAGTGCACGTACTTGGCCGGGTCTTCCCAGGTGTCGCTCCATTCGACGCGGAGCTCCTCGTCACTCGGGACCACCACGCCGGAGAAGCTCGGCGAGGCAGCCTGGTGCTCGTAGAGGAGGCGGTCGAGCTGTGCGACCAGATCGAGGTCGTCCGGCGTTCCTGGGCGAATCCTGACGCCGGCGTTCACCGGCTTCATCGCCTCGGTCTCCCGCACGGCCCAGACGAGCTGGACGCCGAAGGCGAGCCGGAGCCAGGGATCGGCGAGCGCCTCGTCGCTCGCCGGGATGTAGACCAGATGCCGCGTCGCGCCGGCAGCAACCCACCGTGCCGCAAGGGCCGCGTAGAGGTCCCTGATCGCCTCCGCTCGCCTCGGCGCGGCGGCGCAGCCGGCAAAGTCGACGATCGCGCGGTTGTCCCCGAGCAGCTCATCGGGCTCGACACGGCCGATCAGGTAGGCGACGACGTCGCCGCGTCGCAACGCCACGACGCCTGCGGCGCGCTCGTGGCCGAGATCGCGTTCGAGTTGCGCACGGAAGTAGGCGACGTCGGGGAGCAGCGGCTCCGCTTGCCGGTGCCGCGCGTGGCGGTCGGCGAGCAACTTCGCTGCCTGTTCCAGGTGCTCGTCCTCGAGCGGCTCGATTTCGATCCCGCGCATCGGCGCCGGACGATAGCTTTGTCACGTGAGCCCGAAGACCTTGACGGGCGAGGAGCTGCAGCTCGACGACGCTCCCGTCCGCGATTCCGAGCTCTTCCTCGTCGACGGAAACAACCTTGCCTATCGCGCCTTTTTCGCGCTGCCGGAGGAGCTCGCGACGAGTGAGGGCTTCTCGACGAACGCCCTGCTCGGGTTCACCAACATGCTCTTCAAGCTGCTGACTGACTACCGCCCGAAGGGGGTCGCCGTCGCCTGGGACATGCGGCCCGTCCACCGCCACGAGCTCCTCGAGACCTACAAGATCGAGCGGAAGCCAATGCCCGACCTGCTCGCCGAGCAGTTCCCCTACTTCCGGCCGATCGTCGAGGCCTTCGGCTATCGCAACCTCGAGTTCGAGGGGTGGGAGGCCGACGACGTGATCGCGACGCTGGCGACCCGTGCGGACGAGGCGGGGATCAAGACAACGGTCGTCTCGACCGACCGGGACGCCTTCCAGCTCGTCTCGGACAACGTCGCGCTGATGATGACGCCGCGCGGAGTCTCCGACGTGCACGTCTACACGCCGGAGCGTGTCGAGGCTCGACTCGGGATCCGGCCCGACCAGGTGCCCGACTTCATCGGACTGAAGGGCGACCCGTCGGACAACATCCCCGGGATTCCGGGGATCGGCGACAAGACGGCGGGGCAACTGATCGCGCAGTACGGATCGCTCGAGGACGTCCTCGAGCACGCCGACGAGCTGACGCCGGCGCGGTCGAAGGCGGTCAAGGAGCACGCCGAGCAGGCGCGCGCAGCGAAGGAGCTCGCGACGATGCGGCGCGACCTCGAGCTCGACTCCGACCCGACCGAGCTCGTGCTCTCGCCGCCGGACCGTTCGCAGCTGAAGGAGATGTTCCGGCGCTTCGAGTTCCGGAACCTGCTCAATCGCGTCGACGAGCTCGACGCCGCGGTCCCGGCCTCGGCACTCGCGGTCGAGGGGGTGTCGGTGCCGTGGCGCGAGGGCGAGGTCACGGGCAGCGGCGGTTTCGCCGCTGACGGCGACCGCGCGGCGCTGGCGGGTGAGGCCGAGGTCGTCGTGGGCGCGCGGCCCGAGCGGCTGGACGGCGAGCTCGTCGCGCATGACGCCAAGGCGCTGCGGGTCGCCGCCGTCGACGACACGATGATCGCCGCGTACCTGATCGAGCCCAGCCGCGCCTCGTACGAGCTCGACGACCTCGCCGCCGAGTACGGGCTCGAGCTCCACCCGGAGCCGGGGACGGAGGAGGAGACGGCCAGGCTCGTCCGGCACGCCGCCGCGACGCTCCGCTTGCGTCAGCCGCTGCTCGAACGCGTGCGCGAGCGCGGCCACGAACAGCTCTACCGCGAGATCGAGCTGCCGCTGACGCCGGTGCTCGTCGCGATGGAGCAGGTGGGCGTGAAGATCGACACGTACCGAATGGGGGAGATCACCGCCAGGCTGGCCGATCGGGTCGAGGAGCTCGAGGCGAAGGCGCAGGAGCTCGCGGGGGAGGACTTCATGCTCGGCTCGACGCAGCAGGTGGCGCGGATCCTCTTCGAGAAGCTCGAGCTGACGCCGGGCCGCAAGGGCAAGACCGGCTACTCGACGGACACGCGTGTCCTGCGGACGATCCGGGGCGAGCACGAGATCGTCCCGGTGATCGAGGAGTGGCGCGAGTACTCCAAGCTCCTCAACACCTATCTCGGCCCGCTGCCGTCGCTCCTCGGCGAGGACGGGCGCCTGCACACGACGATCAACCAGACGGTCGCGGCGACTGGCCGGCTCTCGACGTCGAATCCGAATCTGCAGGCGATCCCGATCCGCACGGAGCTCGGCCGGGAGATCCGTTCGGCCTTCGTCGCCGAGCCGGGCTGGAAGCTCGTCTCCGCCGATTACTCCCAGATCGAGCTGCGGATCCTCGCGCACGTCTCCGGCGAGCCCAAGCTCCGCGACGCTTTCGCGCGCGGCGAGGACATCCACCGCGCGACGGCGGCCGAGGTGCTGGGCGTCGACCCCGCAGAGCTCACGACCGGACAGCGCTCGATCGCGAAGATGATCAACTTCGGGATCGTCTACGGGATCTCCGCGTTCGGGCTCTCGGAGAACCTCGAGATCCCGCGCGAGGAGGCGCAGGCCTACATCGACGCCTACCTGGCCCGCTTCCCGCACGTGCAGGACTTCATCCAGCGAACGATCGAGCAGGCGCGCGAGGACGGCTACACGACATCGCTCCTCGGTCGACGGCGCCCGGTGCCCGAGCTGCGGGCGTCGAACCGGCAGACGCGCGGGCTCGGGGAGCGTCTCGCGGTCAACTTCGTCATGCAGGGCTCGAACGCGGACATCATCAAGGTGGCGATGATCGCGATCGACCGCCGACTCCGCGAGGAGGGGAGGACCGCCCGTCTCGTGCTGCAGATCCACGACGAGCTCCTGCTCGAGGCGCCCGAGAACGAGGTGTCTGCCGTCAAGGAGCTCGTCCGCGAGGAAATGGTCCGTGCGTACGACCTGGATCCACCCCTCGCCGTCGACATCGGAGTAGGGGACGACTGGAACGAAGCTAAATCGTGAAAGTCCGGCCCGCTGCGCGGGCCATGACGACTTTCACGATTAGGGTGGCAGTGCGGGGCCTTAGTGGCCGGGACGGGCAAAGCCCCTCCCGGCGCGCTCTCGAGCTCAGCTGAAAGGGAGGTGGCGCGTGCTTAGCTCCCGTGTCAGCGATAGGTCGAGATCGGGAAAGCGCTGGCGGGCGAGGTCGCGCGTTTCGCCGACGAGGCGTTCGAGCTCGGCGACGGCTGTCTTCGCATCGGGGTCGAAGAGCGCCTCGAGCCGCTCCGTCAGCTCCGGCGGCGCGAGCTCGAAGGAGTCGACGAGCTTGCCCATGCGCTTCAGCTGGAAGGTCGTGAACCAGACGCGGTTCAGGCCGGCGAGCACGCCGAGCACGTTGTACGCCGACTGCGCCATCATCTCGTAGCGCCAGACGAGGGCGTCGCGGCGCTCGAGCTGGTCGGCGACGTACCAGAGCGGGTAGAACCGCCAGAAGGTCTGAACCATGGCGCGCTGCACCTCGTCCGAGTAGACGGCGCGTTGGCGAAGCCGCTCGATCGTCTCGGCGCCGTGCAGCGCGAGGCCTGTGTGGAGCCCTTCGAGCGCCTTCTGCAGCGGCGTATCGACCTCGAGCTCGTCGACGACCTTCGCGATGTCGGCCTCCACGCTCGCGAGCGTCTCGTGCGCGAGCTGAACCTGCACGCCGTCGACCGGGAACTGGATCGCGTAGGCGTTCGCCAAGCGCGGGCCGATCGGCATCGCTTCGCCGCCGCCGGCGGCGTCCCGAACTGCTTCGATCGCCTCGTCGTCGGGTATTGAGCCGTCGAAGTAGAGGATCAGGTCGATGTCGGAGTACTCGTCGGCCTGGCCGGTCGAGGCGGAGCCGGTCAACAACGCCGCTGCCGGGCCCGTGTGTTCGAGCTCGAGCGCGACGAGCCGCTCCGCGAGCTCTCTCAACCGTTGCGCGGTGCCGCTCATCGCACGATCATCGCTGCCTTTAGGGTTCCGGCGTGCTGGTTGCGCTGGCCGACGGCTACAAGATCAACGTTGAGGAGATCGGAAGCGGCTTTCCTCTGATCGTCCTGCACGGTGGGCCCGGGCTCGACCACTCGATGTTCCGGCCGTACCTCGATCCCCTCGGCGATGAGTTTCGCCTGCTCTACGTGGACGAACGCGGACAGGGCCGCTCGGAGCGCGTCGACCCGACGACACTCAGCCTGGAGGTGTTCGCGCGCGACGTCGACCTGCTCGCCGATGCGCTCGAGCTCGACAGCTTCGCGCTGCTGGGCCATTCGTTCGGCGCGATCATCACCACCTACCACGCGACCGAGCTCGGGACCGCCGCTGCCTATGTGCTCTCGGGCGGAGGCGACTCGAGCGAGGCCCTCGACGCCGACGTCGAGGCGGCGCTCGCGGCGCTCGGAGACAACCGCGAGACGATCACCGCCTCCTGGGAGGCCGAGAAGACGCTCGAGACCGATGAGCAGCTGAAGCAGGTCCTTCGCGACCAGATGCCATTCCACTTCCACGGTGACCCGCCGCCAGGCTACGCCGAGGAAACCGTGGGCTCCCCGGAGGTGCTCCGCTACTTCGCGAACATCGGCTACGGCGCGTTCGACTACCGACCGAAGCTGGGCGGGGTGGGCAAGCCGACGCTGATCCTCGTCGGCGAATACGACCGCACGACCACGCCGCGCGCCGCGCACGTTCTCCACGACGGCATTCCGCACAGCGAGCTGGTGGTGATCCCGGACGCGGGCCACATGAGCTTCGTCGAACAGACCGAGCCGTACATCGCAGCCGTGCGCCGCTTCCTGAGCGGCGTAGTCGTCCAGGCCTGAAACCGGAACTCGAAGAACCCAGGGCTATACTGGTCGCCGCTTTGGCGAACGACACAGTCAACCCCGAAACCCAGGCCGCCGAGCCCGCTGCGGAGCCTCAGACGCCGCCGGAGCAGCTCGACGACGCCGCGTTCTGGACGAACGGCCCGGAGGGCGAGCTCATCCCGAACTACGACGCAACCTTCCCGACGATCAACGAGGGCGAGGTCGTCCATGGCACGGTCGTTCGCGTCGACAAGGACGAAGTGCTCGTCGACATCGGCTACAAGTCGGAAGGTGTGATCCCGGTCGCCGAGTTGTCGATCAGACGTTCGGTCAACCCGGCGGACGAGGTCAACCTCGGCGAGGAGATCGACGCGCTCGTGCTCACGAAGGAGGATGCCGAGGGCCGGCTGATCCTCTCGAAGAAGCGGGCCCGCTTCGAGCTCGCCTGGAAAAAGATCGAGGGAGCGGCCGAGTCGGGCGAGCCGGTCGTCGGCAAGGTCATCGAGGTCGTCAAAGGCGGCCTGATCCTCGACCTGGGGGTGCGGGGATTCCTGCCGGCGAGCCTCGTCGACATCCGCCGCGTGCAGGATCTCGACGAGTTCCTCGGCCAGGAGCTGAGCGCGAAGGTGATCGAGCTCAACCGCTCCCGCAACAACGTCGTGCTCTCTCGCCGAGCCGTCCTCGAGGACGAGCGGAAGGAGCAGCGCCAGCAGATCCTCGACCGGCTCAACCCCGGCGACGTCGTCGAGGGGCAGATCTCGAACATCGTCGACTTCGGCGCCTTCGTCGACCTGGACGGAATGGATGGGCTGATCCACATCAGCGAGCTCTCCTGGAGCCACGTCAACCACCCGTCCGAGGTGCTCGAGATCGGCCAGCAGGTCAAGGTCAAGGTGCTCGACATCGACCGCGAGCGGCAGCGGATCTCGCTCGGGCTGAAGCAGACGCAGTCGGACCCCTGGCAGCAGGTGCTCGACACCTACAACGAGGGCGACGAGGTCGAGGGCAAGGTCACGAAGGTCGTCACCTTCGGCGCCTTCGTCGAGATCCTCCCGGGCGTCGAGGGGCTCGTTCACATCTCCGAGCTCGCGCAGCATCACGTCGAGAACCCGCGCGAGGTCGTCTCGCAGGGCGACGAGGTGCGGGCGAAGATCATCGAGGTCGACGGGGAGCGCCGGCGGCTCTCACTCTCGCTCAAGCGAGTCGAGGGCGGCGGCGTGGTCGCCCGTGCGGACGACGCCGAACCGATCGAGGGGACACCCGATCTCGACCTGTCCGAAGAGGTCTTTCCGGAGAGCCCGGTCGCCGAGGCCGAGGCGCCCGAGGCCACGGTCGCCGAAGCCGAGGCACCCGAGGCCACGGTCACCGAAGCCGAGGCACCGGAGGCCACGGTCACCGAGGCCGAGGTTCCCGAGACTCCGGGCGGCGAGGCATCGGCCGAGGCACCGGCGGATACCGGCGACGTTCCGGCGGAGCTCGTCGACGAGAGCATCGCGGCCGACGAAGTGGCCCCAGACGAGCCCGGCCCGGGCGATTCCGAGGGCGAAGCCCCGGTCGCACCCGACACCGAGCCGACCGAATAAGTCCAAGGCGTTCGCTTGCGACGCCGACCTGGAGGATGTCCGAGCTTTGCTCGGGCGTCCGGCTAAACCCCGGGGGGAAAATGGCTTCCCGTAGGGGCTCGCCCCCGGCATCGCGATCCAGACCCATCGCGGTCGCGATCACGGGGGGAATCGGGGCCGGGAAGACGGAGGCCCTTCAGGCGTTCGCGCGGCACGGCGCGGCGACGATCTCGAGCGACGACATCGTTCACCAACTGCTCCGCGACGATCCCGAGGTCCGGCGGGCGCTGCTCGAGCGGTTCGGAACGGGAATCCTCGACGACGCCGACAACATCGACCGCGCCGCGATCTCCGCGATCGTCTTCGAAGACCGTGAGGCGCTCGCCTGGCTGGAGGCTTTGCTGCACCCACTAGTCGTCGCGCACTATCTGGCCTGGCGGGAGTCGCTCGGGGAATCGCCCGACCCGCCGAGGGTGGCCGCGACCGAAGTGCCGCTCCTCTACGAGGTCGGCGGCGAGTCGCGCTTCGACGTCGTGGTTGTCGTCACTGCACCGGAGGACGTGCGGCGCGACCGGGCGCGTGTCGCAGGTGCGACCCAACGGGAGGCCCGCCTGCTGCCCGACCAGGAGAAGGTCGAGCGCGCAGACTTCGCATACGTCAACGACGGCACGCGCCAAGAGCTCGACGAGTTCGTCGCCGAGACGATGCGCACTCTCGCGGCGCGATGAGACGACTCGCCGTTCTGGCCGCGGCGCTCGGCGTCGTCGCGGCGGCCTTCCTCTACGTGCACGAGACGGAGCCCGGTTGGTGGGTGCGGCTCTGGTACCCGCTGCGCTACGACGCGATCGTCCGCGGTCACGCCCAGAACTACCGGCTCGACCCGGCCCTGCTCGCAGCCGTGATTTACCAGGAGAGCAAGTTCCAAGCCGACGTCGAGTCGCGCTCCGGCGCGATCGGGCTGATGCAACTGCTTCCGGACACGGCCAAGGGCATCGCAATCCACACCGGGGGCAACCGCTTTCGCGTTCAGGACCTGTACACGCCAGAGATCAACGTCCGCTACGGCGCCTGGTACCTGCGCCATCTGCTCGACAAGTACCGCGACGAGCGACGCGCACTGGCCGCCTACAACGCGGGTCAGGAGAACGTCGACGAGTGGCGCCGGGAGGGGAAGGGAATCGCGTTCGCGGAGACGCGCCACTACGTCGGCCGCGTCGAGCACCTGAAAACGCTCTATCGCCGCGGTTACGGGGAGGAATTAGGCCCTGCACCATGATGATGTTTGACAAGCGCCTAAATGATGTCATAATGACGTCACCGTGGAGCTACGCCCATTTGTCGAAGGCCTCCAGGCCGATCTCGAAGGAATCGCCGCCGTCGGCGACGATGCCGTCGCGGAAGCAGCGCGGCGCCTGACCGCCGCGGTCGGCGCTTCCGCCGGCCTCCGGCTGCTCGACGCGCTCGGAGAAGCCTCGCTCGAGTTGTCGAACCAGCTCCCGTCAGGGCATGTCGAGGTGCGCGTCTCCGGGCAGGACCCGACGCTCGTCTACGTCGCCGAGGAGGCGGAGGAAGCTGCCCCGCCGTCCTCGGGTGACGTCGAGCTCGTCGCCCGGATCTCGCTACGCCTTCCGGAGCCGCTGAAGGCGGCGGTCGAGGCCGCCGCCGCACGCGAGGGCGTCTCCGTCAACACCTGGCTCGTGCGCTCGATCACGCGGCTCGTCAGCTCGGGCGGCGGCGGGCGGCGCGGGCCCGGCAACCGACTCACCGGCTTCGGCCGGAGCTAAGGAGGAGTGATGTACGTCCACATGCCGTTCGGACACATCGAAGTTCGCGTCGACTCGCGCGACCCCCGCAAGCTTGGTCACGCCGGAGCCCTCGACGTGATCCGCCGGGTTCGCGGCCGCAGGTCATGAGGCGCGAGACGTTCGAAACCCCCGGCGACGTCACGCTCGTCCTCCGTGTGCCTTCGGGACGCATCGACGTCGAAACGGGGCCCGGCACGACCACGGAGGTCGAGCTCGACCCCCGGGGAGGCGCCGACCAGGTGCGCGAGCTTCTCGACGACGCGCGGATCGAGCTCCGCGAGACTGGCGGCGGCCACGAGGTCATCGTGGATGTGGAGACCCGGCGCGGCCTCGGCCTCGGGTTCCTTCGGAAACTCGAC
>Ga0075421_100010750_pt1 | contig 11318 bp, 8 predicted proteins | sample SoiMetdeltSBSDD5_FD_75292 | JGI IMG/M metagenome (GOLD analysis project Ga0075421, IMG submission 75292) | Bulk soil microbial communities from a Populus tree surrounding site in Tennessee, USA - Soil MetaG P. deltoides SBSDD5 | ecosystem: Environmental > Terrestrial > Soil > Tree plantation...
AACTACGTGACGATGAACGTGCTCGATCTGCTGAAGCGCGTCCCCGGCACCACCAACGTGCAGATCTTCGGCGCCAAGGACTACGCGATGCGGATCTGGGTGCAGCCCGACCGGATGACGCAGCACCGCCTGACCACTACCGACCTGATCCGCGCCGTCAACGAGCAGAACGCGCAGTTCGCCGCGGGCAAGGTCGGGCAGGCGCCGGCGCCGACGGGGCAGGAGCTCGTCTACACGATTACCACGCGCGGCCGGTTCTCCGATCCGAAGGAGTTCGAAGACATCCTCATCCGAACGAACCCGGACGGCTCGTCGCTGCGGCTCAGGGATGTCGCGCGCGTCGAGCTTGCATCGAGGGACTACGAGTTCATCGGCCGCATGAATGGGAAAGAAGCCACGCTCGTGGGCGTGTTCCTGCAACCCGGCGCCAACGCGCTCGCCGTCGCCGGCGAGGTCAAGCGCACCGCAGCGGACATCGCCAAGCGCTTCCCGGGGGGGCTCACGTACTCGGTTCCGTACGACACCACGCGCTTCGTCGAGGTCTCGATCAAGGAGGTCGTCGAGACGCTGCTGATCGCGATGTTCCTGGTGTTCCTGGTCGTCTATCTGTTCCTGCAGAGCTGGCGCGCGACGCTGATCCCGTTCGCTGCGGTGCCGGTGTCGCTGATCGGCACGTTCGCCGGACTGCTGCTGCTCGGCTATTCGATCAATACGCTGACGCTGTTCGGCATGGTGCTCGCGATCGGCATCGTCGTCGATGACGCGATCGTGGTGCTGGAAAACGTCGAGCGCATCATGCACGAGGAGGGCCTCGCGCCGCGCGAGGCGGCGATCAAGGCGATGCGCGAGGTCACCAGTCCGATCATCGCGATCGTGCTGGTGCTGTGCGCGGTGTTCGTGCCGATCGGCTTCCTCGGCGGGCTGACCGGCGAGCTGTACCGTCAGTTCGCGGTGACCATCTCGATGGCAGTGGTGATTTCCGGGATCGTCGCGCTGACGCTGACGCCGGCGCTGTGCGTGATCGTCCTCAGGCCCGCGGAGCGCAAGGAGCGCGGATTCTTCGGCTGGTTCAATCGCACCTTCGGTCGCGCCACGGATCACTACGAGTCGGGCGTCGCCTGGGTGATCCGGCGCGGCGTGATCGGGCTCGCGCTATTCGCCGTGATGGTCGCGGCGGCGGCTTGGCTGTGGCGCATCACGCCCGGCAGCCTCGTCCCCGACGAGGACCAGGGCTTCTACATCGCCGCAGTGGTGCTGCCCGACGGCGCGACGCTCGAGCGCACCGACAAGGTGGTCGGCGAGGTATTGAAGGCGATCCAGTCCAACCCGGCCAATCTCGATGTCGTCGCGTTTACCGGGTTCGACTTCCTCGGCGGCGGTTTCCGCAACAACGCCGCGACGATTTTCGTCACGCAGGTTCCCTGGCACGAGCGCAAGGTCGCGACACCGCAGGTGGTCGGCGATTTCTTCATGAAGACCGGCCACATCAAGGAGGGCCTCGCGCTCGCGTTCGGCCCGCCGGCAATCTTCGGTCTCGGCACCGCCGGCGGTTTCGAGTTCTACATCCAGAATCGCGGCACCGGCGGACCGCAGCAGATGGCGCAGGCGCTCGGGCAGTTCCTGGCCGCCGCGCAACAGGAGAAGAAGCTCGGTTTCGTGCAGACGCTGTGGCGCGCACAGGTGCCGCAGCTCTCGATCGATGTCGACCGCGACAAGGCGAAGGCGCTCGGCGTACCGCTGGAAGAGCTCTACGGCACGCTCGCGGCGACGCTCGGCACCTACTACGTCAACGACTTCAACAAGTTCGGCCGCACGTGGCAGGTGCTGATGTCCGCTGCGCCGGAGTACCGCAACCGGCCGGACGACGTCGGCAAGGTATGGGTGCGCTCCACGGAGGGCGCCAATGCAGGCTCGATGATCCCGCTTGCATCGCTCGCCCGCGTGCGCTACAGCGCGGGCCCGGATTCGCTCGATCGCTTCAACAACCTGCCTGCGGTCAAGATTTTCGGCAGCGCCGCGCCCGGCGTGTCTTCGGGCGAGGCGATCCAGCTGGTCGAGAACGTCGCCGCGAAGGCGCTGCCCGGCGATTTCAGCTACGACTGGGGCGGCACCTCGTATCAGGAAAAGCGCTCCGCGGGCACCGCGGGGCTGGCGCTCGGTCTCGCGGTCCTGATGGTGTTCTTCATCCTCGCGGCGCAGTACGAAAAATGGTCGCTGCCCCTCTCGGTGCTGCTCGCGCTGCCGTTCGGTACGTTCGGCGCGCTGGCGGCAATCTGGGTGAACAACCTGCTGATCCCGGTGGTCGGCGCGCGCCCGCTCAGCAACGACGTGTACTTCCAGATCGGTCTCGTCACGTTGCTCGGCCTTGCGGCGAAGAACGCGATCCTGATCGTCGAGTTCGCGGTGCTGAAGCGCGACGAAGGGCTGTCGGCCTCGGCGGCGGCGGTCGAGGCGGCGCGGCTGCGCTTCCGTCCGATCCTGATGACTTCGCTCGCGTTCATCCTCGGCGTCATGCCGCTCGTCTTCTCGAGCGGCGCTGGCGCTGGCGCGCGCCACTCTGCCGGCACGGGCGTGATGGGCGGCATGATCGCCGCCACGTTCCTCGCAATCTTCTTCGTGCCGATGTTCTTCAAGCTGTTTACCGATCGCCATCTGACCGAGAAACGCTCGACCGCGGACATCAAGGCCGAAGGAGAGCATCTGCGGACGGCATCGCTCAAGCCCGCGCAGGCGCCGCATCACGCCCCGCACCATCATGAATAGGCTCGCGATCCTGCTCGCCGTGCTCGCGGGCTGCGCCGTGCAGCCCACCTACGAGCGCCCCGCCGTCGAGCTGCCACAAGCGTGGAAAGAATCTGCGCCGCGCTTTGCGGCCGATGGCCGCTGGTGGAAGATCTACGCCGACCCGCTACTCGACCAGCTCGTCGACGAAGCGCGTGCGCACAACGCCGACGTGTCGCTGGCGGTCGCGCGCGTCGACGAAGCGCGCGCGCTGCTCGGGATCGTGGAGTCGCGGCTCGGACCGGTAGTCGACGCGACTTTCGACCGCAGCCGGGCGCTGTCTTCCGCGGCAACCGGAACGCTCCCGCCCGGCAGCCCGCGCGAGCGCAACGACTACCGCGCCACGATCAACGTTTCGTACGAGCTCGATCTGTGGGGCAGGCTGCGCAACACTGCAGGCGCAGCGCGCGCCGAGCTGCTGGCGAGCGAAAGCGCGCGCGATACCGTGTACCTGGCGCTCGCGACGCAGGTCGCGCGCTCTTACTTCGCGCTGGCCGCGCTGGATGCGCGCGTCGAGCTGACGCGCCGCACGGTGCTGCTGCGCGAGGACGCGCTCAGGCTGCAAAAGCGCCGCAACGAGAACGGATTGACCTCCGATTTCGAGCTGCGGCAGCTCGAGGCGGAAGCCGCGGCGGTGCGCGCGCAGCTCCCACCGCTCGAGCGCGAGCGCGACACCGAGGAAGCAGCGCTTGCGGTGCTGCTCGGCCGCTCGCCGCGGGCGATCTTCGAAGGCGCCGTCGTACGAGCGCCGGCGAGCGCTGAACCGATCGCCACGGTCCTGCCGGACGGCATGCCGTCGGAGCTGCTGCTGCGACGGCCGGATCTCGTCGAGGCGGAGCAGCGGCTCGTGGCTGCGAACGCGCGCATCGCGGCTGCACGCGCCGCGATGTTTCCATCGATCGCGCTGACCGGATTCCTCGGCAGCGAGAGCGCAGCGTTGGCGGGGCTGTTCTCCGGTCCGGCCGGAATCTGGACGCTCGCTGCCGCGCTTACCCAGCCGATCTTCACGGCCGGCCGGCTCCAGGCGGAGACCGCGGCCGCCGAAGCGCGCGAGCGCCAGGCGCTCGTGCAATACCAGCGCGCCATCCAGACCGCGTTCCGCGAGGTGCGCGATGCGCTCGTCGCACAGAGGCGCGCCCGCGAAACGTTCGAGGCCGAATCGCAGCGCGTGGCGGCGCTCGGCGAAACGCTGCGCCTCGCGCGGCTGCGCTACGAGCATGGGCTGGCGAGCCAGCTCGACGTGCTCGATTCCGAGCGCGGCATGCTCGCCGCACAGATGGTGCGAATCGACGCGCTGCGCGCGCAGCGCGCGGCGATCGCCGATCTCTACAAGGCGCTGGGCGGCTGATAGACTCGTCGCATGAGCGCCCCGCGCGCATCGCAGCGCGACTTGGTCGAGATCTCCGACCTGCACTTCGCCTACGGCGAGCTGCAGATCTTCCGCGGCCTCTCGCTGAAGATTCCGCGCGGCAAGATGGTGGCGATCCTCGGCGGCAGCGGCAGCGGCAAGTCGACGCTGCTCAAGCTGATCGGCGGGCAGCTCAAGCCGCGGCAAGGCGGCATCCGCGTCGACGGCCGCGTGGTCCACGAGCTCGGTACCGGCGACCTCTACGCGCTGCGCCGCAAGATGGGAATGATGTTCCAGGTCAGCGGTCTTTTCAGCGACCTCACCGTGTACGAGAACATCGCATTCGCGCTGCGCGAGCATTACGACCTTCCGGAAGAGCTGATCCGGCCGCTGGTGCTGATGAAGCTGGACGCGGTCGGACTGCGCGGTGCGCGCGACATGAAGCCGGGCGACCTTTCGGGCGGGATGACGCGCCGCGTCGCGCTTGCGCGCGCGATCGCCACCGACCCGATGCTGACGATGTACGACGAGCCGTTCGCGGGGCTCGATCCGATCACGCTCAACGTCGTCGCCACGCTGATCCGCAAGCTGAACGACGCGCTCGGCACCACGTCGATCATCGTCACCTACGATGTGTCGGAGGCGCTCTCGCTGGTCGACTACCTGTATGTGATCGCGGACGGGCGCCTTGCGGGCGAGGGCGAGCCGGCGACCCTGCTCGCTTCCGAGGATCCCTATCTGAAACAGTTCCTGCACGCGCTGCCGGACGGCCCGGTGCGCTTTCACTTTCCCGGCCGGCCGCTGGGCGAGGAGCTCGGCCTCGCTAGGCTTTCCCCGACTTCGGGATGAACTTCAGCGCGACGCCGTTGTTGCAATAACGCTGGCGCGTCGGTGGCGGGCCGTCGTCGAAGACGTGGCCGTGATGGCCTCCGCAGCGCGCGCAGTGGTACTCGGTGCGCGGATAGATGATCTTGAAGTCGGTCTTGGTCGCAAAGGCCCCCGGGATCGTCGTGAAGAAACTCGGCCAGCCGGTGCCGCTGTCGAACTTCATGGCCGACGTAAATACAGGCAGGCCGCAGCCGGCGCATACGAACACGCCTTCGCGCTTTTCACGATCGAGCGGGCTCGAGCCGGCGCGCTCGGTGCCTTCCTCACGCAGCACGTTGTAGGCCTGCGGGTCGAGCCGCTTGCGCCACTCGTCCTTGGACAGGGTTACCTTGTCCGTCGCTGCGGGCACGGGCGTACCTTGGGCGAGCAGGGTTTTCCAGTTGTTCTGCAGGGTTTCGACTTCTTTCATGGTCGCTGGCGGGGCGGCGAGCGCCCGGCCGGCGAACGCAGCGACGGGGATCGCCGCGATGGCTTTCAGCAGGTTGCGCCGCTCCATGGCATCCTCCATTCGGTCGTCATGACCGGTTGGTCGGAGGATGCCATAGAAACTGACGCTCGCGCGCGCCGGGCGGCGCGCGCGATCTGGCTTACTTACTTAGTAGCTGTACCGGTTATCGTACGTGCTGCCGATCGCTCCGCCCAGAAGGGCGCCCGCGACGGCTCCGGCACCGCTATGGCGGTCGGAAAGCTGGCTACCGATGATCGCACCGGCAACCGCGCCCGTCACCGTACCCACGCCCGGGGACGAATACGACGGCGCCGGGGTGTAATAGGTAACCGAAGGCGCCGGTGTGACATACGTCACTGAAGGTGCCGTATCGTAGTAGTAGTACGAATACGACGGCGTGCTGTAGTACGTCGGTGAAGAAGGAGCCACGTAATAGCTGTAGCTCGGATATTCATACACGTAGGTACCCGTGCGCGGGTTCCAATAATCCGCGTAGGCGACCGACGCGGCCGAAAGCGTCACGGCCGAACCAACCAGTACTGCAAGTTTCTTCGCAAACATCGTATGCCTCCTGTGTTGATGTTGCAGCAGGTTGGACCGCTGCAGCGAGGCAAGGTGTGTAAGAACTTCTGATCCCGTGACGTCGTCGCTAGGGGATAGAGGAGGCGATCCGGCGACGTCGCTGTTACGGGACAGTTTCCGGATTAGGGGGATGCGGCACTCGCCGCGCGCAGCGGCGAGTGCCTGTGCCTGCTTAGTAGCCGCGGTCGATCGAGCTGCCGATCACGCCACCGATGATGGCGCCGGCTGCGGTCCCCGCTGCCCTGTGGCGGCGGTCGGAGACCTGATTGCCGATGATCGCGCCGACGAGCGCACCACCGACGGTCGCACCACCGCCGTAATAGCCGCCGTAGTAAGCCGGGGCGGGCGCGTAGTACGTGGGTTCCGGGTAGTAGTACACCGGGGCAGGCGCGTAGTACGCGGGAGCCGGCGTGTAGTAGACGGTTCGCGGCACATACCGGGGAGCGTAGTACGGACGTACATAGCTGCGCTCATAATGCCTTGCGCGGTACCCGTCGCGGTAGTCGCGGTCATACGCGAAAGCAGTCGATGCCGTCGCAAGGGCGAGGGCCGAACCGACCAGCACTGCAAGTTTCTTCCTAAGCATGGTTGCCTCCTGTTCGTTGTGGCATTCATTTAACGCCGTCGAGGCTTTATTTGAATTGCTCAAATGCAAACCCTGTAACAGGGTGTTATGGCAGCGGCACTTTGTCACGCTGGAAGGGCGGTACTATGCAATTTCTCACGGAGGCCACGAGCATGGATCGCGTCTTTGCTTCGCTGTTGCTGCTGCTGGCGTGCTGCGCCGCCGTTCAGGCGCAAGAGACGTTCCCCACGAAACCGGTGACGATGATCGTGCCCTTCCCGCCGGGTGGCGTCGCCGACATCACCGGGCGGCCGCTCGCGGCGATGATGGAAAGAGCGCTGAAGCAGCCGGTGGTGGTCGTGAACCGTACCGGTGCGGGCGGCGCGCTCGGCATGTCGCAGGTGGCGAAATCCGCACCGGATGGCTACACGATCCTGATGGGGCTGTCGTCGATCTCGATCTTCCCGGTTTCCGACCGCATCAACGGCCGGCAGCCCGCGTACGAGATGAAGGACTTCGCGCCGATCGCGCTGATCAGCTCCGATCCCACGGTGCTCGTCGTGCGCGCCGAAAGCCCGTACCGCACGCTGAAGGATTTCGTCGATGCCGCCAAGGCGAATCCCGGCAAGATCAACTATTCCTCCTCCGGGGTGTACGGAACATTGCATGTGGCGATGGAGATTTTCGCCAACGCCGCAGGGATCCGGCTGTTTCACGTTCCGTATCAGGGCGGCGGACCGGCGGTCACTGCGCTGCTCGGCGGCCAGGTCGACGCACTGGCGTCGGGGCCCGCCGCGGCGATCGGCCAGATCAAGGGTGGCAAGATGCGGGCGCTTGCGGCGTGGAGCGACAAGCGGCTGGCGCTGATGCCGGAGGTCCCGACGTTCAAGGAACTCGGCTACGACGCCGAGTTCTACATCTGGGCAGGCGTGTTCGCGCCCGCCGCGACGCCGCAGCCGATCGTCGCGCGCCTGCGCGACGCGGTGCGCAGCGCGGTCAACGATCCCGATTTCAAGGCCGCGATGGACAAGGTGGCGACGCCGATTTCCTATCTCGACGCGCCCGAGTTCCAGAAATTCTGGGACCACGATGCCAGGCGCCTGGCGGTCGCGCTGGAGAAAATCGGCAAGGTCGAGGAAAAGGAAGCAGCGGCTCCAAAGAAATAGCTAGAGCTTTTTGCGGCGGGCGAGCGCCCGGGCGCCGGCTTTCTTCGGCCGCCGGTACTGCAGCAGGCCGCCGACACGGCGCTCGAACGGGTCGCGGCGCGTAAGCGCGCGCACGTGGGCGCGCGACAGCAGCGGATAGTGCCGCGTCGCTTCGAGTGCGTCGATCAGCTCCCACGCCCCGTCTTCGGACGTCGCCCAGATTTTCGGATCCACGCGCCGCAGGTCGAACGGCCGCGAGTACGTGCGCAACGTCTTGTGGTCGCGCTTGTTGTAGTACTCGTGGAAGTAGGACATCGCGAGCTCGCGCACGCTCGCGTACACCGCGTCGCGCCAGCGCAGCGCGATGCCGTTCGTTTTCGAGATTGCGCCCCAGCGGCCGCGGCGCCTGAACAGCGCGACGACGTGATCGAAGTCGTGCACCGCCTGCAAGTCGAGCAGCAGCGGCGGCTCGCCGTGCACCCACAGCGCGCAGGCTGCGAGTACCGCACCCTCGATGCAATGCGCGCGCCGCGAGCGCAGCACCACGCGCAGGGAGTTGCACGTGTCGCCGTCCGGCTCGAAGTTCTGCCTGAGGTCGTACAGGAACGCCTGGATCCGCTCCGGACTGTCGAGCCGCCGCAGCACGGCGAATTCGCCGCGCGACAAACCGAGCGCAGTGCGCGTGGCTTTCAACGGGACGGATCTTCCTGCGCGCTAGAGCCGCGCGAGATCGAGGTGCTTGCGATCGCCGGACCATGCGCGCGCAAGGTGCTTTTCCACGGCGCGCGCCTCGCGCTGCATTCCCTGGCGTGAGTAGGTCTGCGCAAGACCGTACAGCGCCCAGCCATTGTTCGGCGTTTTCTGCAGGCTCTCGCGGAAGGCGTCGCGTGCCTTCTGGTGCTCGCCATTGAGCGTCAGCACCGCGCCCAGCGTCTGGCGGACCGGGTAGTACCAGTACGGCGGTTCCATGTAGGGCAGCTTGTCCTCGAGCGCGGCGGCCGCTTCCAGCTCGCGCACCGCCGTGGCGAGGTCGTTCTTCGCCTGCGCCATGCGCGCGCGCAATACGTGCGCGGCGATGACCGTGACATTCTTCGCCGGGATGTTCCAGGATTCGAACGGCTTGAAGTCGGTGCCCTGCGTGATCCGCTCGATCTCGGCGAGCTCGGCGCCGGCCGCTGCGGCATCGCCGGGCTTCAGCTGTGCGAGCCCGCGCGCGTAGCGCCACGCCGCGCGGATGTACGGGAAGTCGGCGCCCGGATCGGCGAGCGCAAGAATCGTCGCCGGGTCGCTGAACTGCGCATGCGCGAAGTACGGCGCGGCCTTGACCGGCTGCAGCAGCAGCACTGCGCGCGCGGCGTCATTGGAGATGACTCCGCCGAGCTTTTGCGCAGCTTCGACCGCGGTGCCGCCCTGGCCGGACATCTGCGCCGAAACCAGCACGAAGTGCACGTTGTGCGGATAGTAGGCGAGCGGATAGACGCCTTCCGGCTTGTAGCGCTGGATATAGGTCTCGTCGACCTTGACCGCGGTGCGATTGACCGCGAGCGAATCCTTGTAGCGGCCGATGCGGAAGTAGATGTGCGCCGGCATGTGCACCAGGTGGCCCGCGCCGGGGGCGAGCTTCGCCAGCCGATCGGCGTAGCGCTCGGCGCGCTTGGCATCGTTCGACGCCTCCACCGCATGGATATAGAGGTGGATTGCGCCGACGTGATCGGGCTGCCGGGCGAGCACCCGCTCGAGCGTCTCGACCAGCGCCGTGACCGCGGGCTTGAGCGTTGCGCCGCCCGCCTCCCAGTAGTCCCACGGCGAAAGGATCATCAGCGCTTCGGCATGCAGCGCGGCGATGTCGAGATCGGCAGGGAAGCGCGTGGACGCGCGCTGCATCGCCTGGGCGTACGCCGCGTCCAGCTTCGGGCGCTCGGCTTTCGGATCCGCGGAATAGCGCGCTGCGATCGCCTCGATCAGCGCCTGCTCGGCAGGCGTCGCCCGCGACGCAAGCTCGCGCGCCTTCGCGGCCGCCGCAGCCGCCGGCGCGACCGCCTTGTCATCCATCGGAACGTTGATGTTCGGTCCGAGCGCGTACGCCTCTCCCCAGAAGCACATTGCGCACTGCGCGTCGAGTTGCTGCGCTTTGCGGAACGCGCGCTGCGCCTCGGCATGATTGAAGCCCCAGGCGAGCCGCAGCCCCTGATCGAAATAGCGCTGCGCGAGCTTCGAGGACGTGGTGATGCGGTAACTGTGCGTGCCAAGGCCTGAAAGGAGCGGCGCGTCCGCACCGGAAGTGCCTTTGGCGGCGCTCGCGGCAGCGGCGCCTGCCGGGCTGACCTCGGTCTGCTTTGCCTGCGCAACCAGCATCGGGCCCAGCCCGCTCGCGAGGACCGCCGGGCGGCCGCACAGCGCGCCGCCGGCAAGCGGGAGCTCGGGCACGAACACGTCGTCCGAGACGGCTTCGGGGAGTCCTTCGCCGGAAAGCAGGCCTGCAGCGAGCAAAGCGAGAAACACAGGCTTGGGCTTGAGCATCCGCACCTCCCGGCAGTCGGCGAAACGATACCACGGCGAACGAGACGGGCCGGTTTCTTTTGCGTACCGTGCAGACTCGCGCTACAGTGCTCGGCGCATGGCCGCGATCCGAAAAGTTTCCATCAGCACCGGGATGTATTGGGTCGAGGTGCGGGGCGCCGACGTGCGCATCCTTTGCGGGTGTCCGGAGGATGCCGTCAAGCACCTGCTGCGCACCGGTCTGATCGTGCCGATCGAAGTGAAGGGCGTGGCCTGCGAGACCGGGCCGAACGCGATCCTGCTTTCCGATCTGGCGATTCAGAATGGGCGCGTCTGCAGCCGCTCCGAGTTTCCCGTGCTGCAGATGCTCTACAACCAGGGAATGATCGTGCCGGATCATCCGCGCAACACCGGCCAGCGGCCGCTGCTGATCGGCTCGCGCCGCCAGGTCGATGCGCAGATGGCCTACATCTTCCGCGGCAATTACGGCCTCACTTCTCGCGAAGAGCTGATGGAGACGGGCCTCACGCCCGACCAGGCCGACGAAATGATGCGCATGAAGCTCGGGTTCGCGTTCGGCCGCATCCGGCCGAGCGACGAGCTGGTCCAGCCGGTGTACGTCGAGCGCGGCCGGATCGAGATCCGCAACGGCGTGTTCATCCAGCGGCTGCGCACCAACGTGTTCGAGATCTCGTACAAGGACGAGCGCGTCGAAGTGAACCTCAATCTTGCGCCGGGCGAGACCTATCGCTGCCCCTACACGCTCGGCAACCACCTGCTGCAGCGCGACTACTTCGCGGTGGTGCACACCGGCGACGGCGACGGGTGGGACGTGAACCGCCCGGCGATGGGCAGCATCGTGCTGTTCCAGGGGCGCGTCTATCTGATCGACGCGGGCCCGAACATCGAGTTCGCGCTCACCGCGCTCGGCATCGGCGTCAACGAGCTCGACGGCATCTTCCACACGCATTGCCACGACGACCATGTCGCCGGGCTCACCGCGCTGATCCGCGGCGACCGGCGCATCGCGTACTACGCGGTGCCGATGGTGCGCGCGTCGGT
>Ga0075421_100010751_pt1 | contig 11318 bp, 6 predicted proteins | sample SoiMetdeltSBSDD5_FD_75292 | JGI IMG/M metagenome (GOLD analysis project Ga0075421, IMG submission 75292) | Bulk soil microbial communities from a Populus tree surrounding site in Tennessee, USA - Soil MetaG P. deltoides SBSDD5 | ecosystem: Environmental > Terrestrial > Soil > Tree plantation...
ATAGCCGTACACTTACCGCCACTGATGTTCAGAATCTCTTTAATCAATAAATTCATCCTCATATCCATTGGGTATTCGGGCCGCTTGCGACTGCAGGCGGCCTTACCGTTTAATAGGCAGGACCTGCCGCAGAGTAGGAACACAAAACTCAAATCAAAGGGCGTCAATATTTTGAGAAAGTAAATCCAAGTTTCAGACAGTTTTTCCGAATTAAAGTACTTTGCTTTAAAATCAAATTTGAAAAGAGCGGCCATCATATTGTACTTGTCACTTTACACCTGCAATATCATTGCACAGGCCAATATTGTTTTTCAGCATTTGAATACTTCCAATGGTCTCTCTTACACTGTCGTAAATAATATGTGCGTGGATGACAGGGGTAACCTTTGGATCGCTACCGCCAATGGCCTGAACATGTTTAACGGTAAAACGACTGAAAAGTATTTTTCATCTGAATACCCACAATTGAAAAATAGCAGTATTGTACAGGTGGAATGTGACGGTCTTAACCGGATCTGGGTATTGACAACGGGCGGACACGTAACGGTGCTCGATGAAAACAGGAAATTTCATCGTGTAGCCCTGTACGATACTAACCGTTTTGTAAGCACGATCCGGATGTTAAAAACTTACAACGGCACTATGAGCTTATACGCCGGCAAGGGAAATTATATTTTCAGCAATGCAGCCATTGCTGATACCGATTCGATACCAGTGACAAAATTCAACTATTTGCCACTAAAGGGATTTCGTGAGCTCAAGTTAAAAGGAAGTAACCAGGTGTTTAATTATGATGAAAATCATTACCTGTTGCTTCACCAGGAAGCCTTCGTAAAAATCAATCATAAAACAAATACCGTTGAAAGAAAATATTCAATTCCTGATTGCAGGGCCCTTGCAAAATGGGCCGACAACGACCTATTGGTATTTGATAAGGTTACAGAAGACTTAAAAATAATCAACCTGCTTACCGAAGAAGTCAGGCTACCTTTTAAGCATACCAAAGACCAGTTTGGAAATGGGATTTCAGGTACTTTTTTAGCGGCTGAGAAAATAAGTGATACCCGTTTTATTTTGACAACAGAAGCTTCAGGGATATATATTTATGATATCACATCCGGAAACATCACAAACTACAGGCACAGTTTTTCTGATCCTATCTCACTTGCCAGTAATAATGGTCATTTCATATGCCAGGGCAAAGACGGATGGATTTTTGTCACCACCCTGCCCAATGGTATAAGCTATTTTAAATTGAACGAAGTAGTTAAGTATCGGTCGGTGTTCACATCGGCCGAGGGAAAAGGTTATGACGGCTATCTTGCCGGTATCGATTCAAAAGATAATGATACCTATTATATGGGGACCACAGAAGGCATACTTGAATGGAAGAGAAGTACGAATACAACAAACTTTATTGATTTTAAAGGGTCGGACGGGAAATCGATCTTTAAAAATGGCGAAGTTACATCGGTGGCAGTTGACAATAACGGTAATATCTGGGCAACAGTAAACGGGGATGGATTAATAGTAATGGATAAGAACCGGAAGTTGATCAAACATTTCAGAAAGGAAGAAGGAAATAAACGGGCATTGAAACAAGAGGCGCTGTCACGTATAAAACTAGGACCGGATGGTTTTATGTGGGCTTGCGGACGCAACGGTATCTGCAGGATCAATACAAATACTCTTGAGGTGGATAACCTTGAAAATACTGCATTAAGACAATTTGATTCCCTCTATGTCATCCTGCCGTTATTCACCGATAAAGATAACTTGTGGCTGCAGGTTCGTAGTCATGGCATCTATCACTATAATTTTTCGACGAACACAGTGAAAGAGCACGAGGGATTTAAAAAATATAAAAAGACTGAAGGTGTTTTTGATTTTGGATTGGATAAGGCGGGAAACCTGTATGTGGGGAATACAAGAGGGCTCAAAATCTTTTTTAAAGATGGCAGGGTAAAACTAATAACCAAAAATGAAGGTTTGTTAATGGACCGGGTGGAAGCTTTTCTTCCAGACAAACACAATCGTATGTGGATTGGAAATGATATTGGACTTGTTTGTTACAATCCGGCCGATTCAAGTTTGAAAATATTTGATGAGCGATCTGGTTTAACCATATATGGTTTCAGAGTTGGTGCTTATTTTCAAATGCCTAATGGTGAATTTTTTTTCGGTTCATCTAAAGGATTGCAGTATTTCCATCCTGACTCGTTATATAATAAGAAGATCCCATTAAATGTTATTGTCAGCAAAATTGAAACAAAGAGTATTGTTTCGAGTCTGACCAAAAATGCTGAATTTAAGTTAAAGGCCAGGGATAACAATGTTACTTTTCATTTTAGTTCAGTGGAATTTAGTCCTCATGCAAGAACTTATTATGAATATAAGCTGGTTGACCTCGACAAAGAATGGATAAGAATTACGGATGTGAATTCTGTTCGTTACAATTTTTTACCTCCGGGTAAATATGTTTTCAAAGTGCGTGTCAGCAATGATGGTAAGAACTGGCAGGATGCCGATAATGAAGTTACAGTTGTAATTGCCACTCCTTTTTATCGAAGCTGGTGGTTCAAAATTATAGGACTATTCGTCGGTGTCTTTTTGATTTGGTATGTATTGAAGTATTATGAAAAGAAGCAATTGAAAAAAAGAGAAGAATTGGAAACGGAAGTGGTCATCAATTATTTCGCGTCGCAAATAAACAGGCACCAGAGAACCGAAGATATTCTGTGGGATGTTGCCAAAAACTGTATCAGCAAGTTGAATTTTGAAGACTGTGTTATTTACCTCCTTGATGAAAAAAGAAATATGTTGATACAGAAAGCAGCATGGGGCCCTAAAATGGCAAAAGATCTTACTATTTATCAGCCAATTGAATTGCCGGTTGGTAAGGGTATTGTGGGCAGTGTTGCCCAAACCGGCAAAGCAGCGTTAATTGGGAATACAGAACTTGATAAAAGATACATTGCGGACGATGTCAGGCGGTTTTCGGAACTGGCGGTCCCATTAATTATAGATAACAAACTGATCGGTGTAATTGACAGCGAGCACAGCAGGAAAAATTTCTTTACAAAAAGACACCTGAACATTTTGTCAACTGTGGCGGTTTTGTGCGCCACCCAAATTAAGAGGGCTAACGCAGAACATGAAGAACTGGAAGCGCAGCTTGTGATCGATTATTTTGCATCACAAATACATAGTCGTCTCAAAACTGACGATCTGCTTTGGGACGTAGCTAAAAACCTGATTGGTAAAATGGGATTCGAAGAATGCATGATCTATTTATGGAACGATGATAAGACCTTACTGATCCAAAAGGCAGGGTATGGATCTAAAGGCTCCATGGAGGCAAGAATGGATAAAACCACTTACCATATACAGCGCGGTAAAGGAATTGTGGGAGCAGCAGTAGAAAGTAAACAAAGCCTGTTGGTAAATGACACTTCAGAAGATGAACGGTATTTTACCGCAGATGAAAAGATAATGCTAAGCGAGCTTTGCGTTCCGCTTGTGCACGATAATGAAGTGCTTGGTGCTATTAACATTGAGCATCACGAGAGAAATTTCTTTACGGCAAAGCATCAAAAAATGCTTTCCACCATTGCAATGCTGTGTGCAAACCAGTTGCAGCGTATCCGTGCCGAAGAAGAAAAACAAGAAGCCCGGATCGAGGCATTAGAAAATAAACAAAAGGCTGCAGAAACCAGGTTGCAAAGTTTACGGTTGCAAATGAATCCTCACTTTTTATTTAATGCGCTGAATTCAATCCAACAAATGATATTGGCGAATGAGGAGTTGGTGGCGACACGATATTTGTCCAGGTTTTCAAAGCTATTACGGACCATTTTGGTGCATAGTGATAAAGAAATGGTCACATTAAAGGAAGAAATCGATATTCTTAAATTATATGTGGAATTAGAATCGATCCGGTTTAAAGATTCGTTCAATTATGAGATAATTCATGATGACGTGGAGATCGAAGAAGTAAAGGTACCTACCTTGCTGATTCAGCCCTTTGTAGAGAATGCGATCTGGCATGGCCTAATGCATAAGGAAGGAACAAGGAACCTAAGAGTAGAGTTTACAGAAAATCATGAGTTCATAAAATGTATTATCGAAGACAACGGGATCGGCCGGAATAATGCCCAGGAATTTAAAATGAAGAGTGGCCGCGATAAAAAACATACCAGCAAGGGCATACAGGTCTCTGAAGAACGACTCAGGGCTATGCAATATAATAGCGTACCTGGTTCTATTAAGATCCATGATCTTGTAGATGAATTTGGAAAGCCGTCGGGTACCCAGGTTGAAATAAATTTCCCCATTAAAAGCAGATAACTATGTTTAAAGTATTATTAATTGATGACGAAGAGCGGGCTACCGATGCGTTGCGACTAATGATTGAAAAAACGATTCCCGAGATCCAACAAGTGAGAGTTTGCAATGATCCACGCGTTGCGGCAGACATGATTCATGAATACCAGCCTGTGCTGATCTTCCTGGATATCCAGATGCCTCACATGAATGGCTTTGAACTGTTGGAGAAAATGCCGAACAAAAACTTCAAGATCATTTTTACAACCGCTTATAATGAGTATGCCATCCAGGCGATTCGATTCAGTGCGTTTGACTACCTGTTAAAACCAATAGATATCGAAGAATTGCAAAGCACCATTCATCGCTTCCTTCAGGGAAATGAAGATTATAAACAACAGTTTGAATTGTTGAAAAACATCATGCATAACATACAGGCGCCATCACCCGATGAGTTCAGGCTGGCATTGCCAACGAAAGACGGCGTTCATTTTCTAATGCCTAATGAGATTATCCGTTGTGAAGCTGTTGGCAATTACACAAAGTTTTATACCGACCAAACCAAGACCTATCTTATCTCCAAAACACTTGGCGATTACGATGTGCTTCTTTCACCGCACAATTTTATACGGACGCACAAAAGTCACCTGGTAAATAAAAAATTCATTTCATTTATCGATCATGACGGATATGCCGTACTCAAAGACAGTAGCAAAGTGGAAGTGAGCCGCAGAAGAAAAGACGAAGTGATGACTGCCTTAAAATAATTATTGCCTCAGGATGCCAAACTCGTTGGCTGTTTCCCTCAAAGCAATCGAATTACCTCGAAGACATCGACGGGTTTAGAAAACTTGTCCCGGCACAACTTTTTTACCCAATGTGGTGAAATCCTGATTTTGCTATAACTTGTCTAAGTTATTATTTGCACCATGGTCACCACAATGGATATCACACTGATAAAGAAAAGCTGGATCGATGTGAGAAAAATAAAACCGGAGATCCTTGGGGATGTTTTTTATACCAAACTTTTCTACGAACACCCGGAGTTAAGAAAAATGTTTCCGCAGGAAATGGAAGAGCAAAACAAAAAGCTTATCGATATGCTTAATATTATCATCGAGCGGTTGGAAGAACTGGACGAATTGAAAGATGAGATCATTGCCGTTGCTAAGCGGCACGTTGATTATGGCGTGAAGGCTGAACATTATGATATGGTGGGCACATCATTGCTCTGGACCCTGCAAAAAGCACTTGGTAAAGACTGGACTGAAGAACTAAAGACAGCCTGGACCAATTGTTATACAGAATTAGCCGGCACTATGATCAATGTTGCTTCTAAATAGGATACACGCTTCACGATAGAAATTTTCTGCAAAAAATTCCTACAAGGCTTGACATTATCTTATGTTCCACTTGATAAAGGTGGCCTTTCACTAAATAAAAACCTCCATTGGCGAGGTTAATCTTCCTTTTGCTTTAAACAGGATGTAACTTAACAGGGATCGAAAAAAATGATTTTATGAATAAGAAAACAGAACCGATTTCCACTTTAATAATTTTGCAGGTTCGGAGGGCAACTGGCCGCGGGGAGAGCCTGGTATTTGGTAATGACATTTCTTTTTTGCGTGAATGGTTTACAAAAAATAGCAGCAATCAGCATGTCGAAACCCATACCATTGTCCAAAATAGCGACGAAACCATTCTTGTGATGGCTTGCAGCTACAATTTGAATTGAGATACACTTATTAATGTAAGAAAAAATTCCCGGCGATCAATTCTTGCTGACGGACGAAACTACTCTCAGAGAATCTCCCGATGTTTGTGTGCAGACAACGATTGAATATTCGCCCCGGCGCCAGGATCACCGGAACTGGATTAACTAACCTTCCTGGAACAATCTTCTCTCAATTGAATTTGCCGCGAGACACGGAAGGCATTAGAAAATTCCCTGTTACTCCGTGCCAATCACTTTTTCTTAAGTTATCTCGCGAATAAAGATCTCCTGCCGTTGACTAAACAAAAAACACCTTTTACTAATACAAAGATTGTTCTGCCGATGCAGCGCTGTATTCTTGCAAACGGTTTCCTGGTCGGAACCATTAACCATTAAACAACCTTTTATGACAAGGATCATCCTTTTATTGGCTGTCAGCACACTTGGAAAGATTATACGCGATATCAGGTCGGCAAGTTGATCGAACCTTTAACGCCTTAAGATAACTGACTTACCCGTTGTTCGGGTTTTTTATTGGCGGTTTTGGTGATTAAGCTGCTGTTTGATGTTTCATTCAGCAGCTTTTGGTTTTATAAAATAAAAGAAGCGCTTATAGAAAATAAGCGCTGTGGTTAATTGTACCCTGTTCTTATTGTCTGATCAAAGCTTTGTATTATCAATTATTGGCTGGTTGATCTGCGGTATAGCATTTCCTTTGACATTTACAATGATCTTCTGCGTTTCAAATCCCGGAACTTTTAAGATATATAAGCCACTACGTAATCCATTAACACGTACCTGCTGGAGGTTTATCACTTTGAACTCCCTTATTTGTTTTCCATCGATATAAAACAGTGTCGCGATGGTTTCTTTTTCAATACCACTTACACTGAACCAGAAATTGCCATTGTTGGGATTCGGCCCAACGGTTATCTTTTTCGTCAATGAATTTGTTTGTGTCATTGATTTTCCATTAACGGTTGTCATATCATCGGCAGTGGTGTTATTACCGTTTCCGTTCCCATTTCCACCGCCCTTGGTCCTGGCCGGAACAGCGATCACATTTGAATAAATGAATGTGGCATTGTTTGTAACAATCTTGAGGCGATAGTAAGAGGTATCTGCGTAGGAATTCTCATCAATGTTCTGATATGATAAGGGAGAGAAACTGCTGCCACCAGGTGCAAGTGTGTTTGCAAATGCTCTGTCAGCAAAATCAGCCTCGTTTTTCAATCTTCGCTGAATTTGATAGCCGTTCATATTCGTCTCAGTCTGCGATGTCCATTTTAATGTTACATCAGTGGCTTTTTTACGCTGGCCGCTCAGTACAACGCCGGTGGCGCCATCAGGATTTACAACATTATCGTTTGCCAGTGTCTGTAATGTTAAATTCCCCAGGCCTGTTTTCTCTACATAGTTTGCATTGGTATTCCGTGTTGTTTGCGACATATTGTTCCAATCAGCACCATCATTATTGCTTTTATAGATCACAAGCGCATTTTCATTTTGTCCGTTCAATTCAGTATCAAAATATTTTAATCTTAATGTTGCATTCAGATTGTCATTATTCGTTGGGTTGATAAGATAATAACGATCGATGCCGGCTGTTAATCCTGTCCCGCTTTGCGGCGTATGACCGCGACGAATGATGACGGATCCAAGATCAGCATTGCTTGAAATAGTAGCACCAAGATTACCGGCGTTTACTGATGCAGGTACATTCATATTTTGAGTGATCTCAACAAAACCGCCATTAGGGCCAATGATCCGATTGGTCTCTGATTCGCCAGCGATCATTGCCGAAGAATTCATCAGAATATTATTTCCATTGAGATCCAGCTGGCCCGAAATAAAATTGATGGAAGATCCAATACTGATACTTCTGTTCAACAAAACTTTCGCACCATTTGTTTTTGACATTTCAAGAATGTTGAACAGAGGCAAATTGCTTCCACTAATAGTTGAATTTTGATTACCGGCAAACTTCATACTGCTTGTGCCCGCATGAAAGCTTCCGTTATTTGCCAAATTCATGTTCTGAATTGTGACGGATACATTTCCATTGTTTACCCAATTGGCACCATCTGAGATTGTAAGCTGTGCAATACCGGGTAAGCAAAGCAGCAATATTTTATATAATAGAATATATTTTTTCATGATCTGTATTTTGGAATTAATAGTTATTACTGATTACTCGGCAAATACGAGATGACCAAACAAGTGACCTTTCCAGCTTAACGTTGCATCAGCACTATTTTCATGGTATGCATAAAGCCTGACAACATCACCCGCCAGCAGCCTTATATCACCGACCACTAAGGCATCCGCTGTGGAAGATTCCGAAGCATTGTAGATAGTAGCGTAAGGTGAGGTTATATTAAGCGTAGTTGCGCCACGGGTTATACTGATATTAATAAAGGCACGGGTTATATTATCATTAATATCATTATTAAGTGTGAATCCAACCTGTGCTCCCAACGTATAAACACCTGTTACAGGTACTGTAAACACGCCGGTTGTAGTATTGTAACTATTCGAATAATCATATTCCTCAACATTGTTGAGAACATAACCGCCAGCTATACCGATAGGCCCGGCACCTTTTGCACGAAACGCTACCCTGTTCAGTTTCCACGTTGCATTGCCTTCTGCATCGCTGGTCAATACCGAACCATTTTGCGGATTGACAGCACTACCATAGATCTTAAGCTTACCGAATACTTCCAACGCATTTCCACTCGTGCTTGAAGTTCTGATACCGACGCCTGTATTGGCAGAAGCAATAATGCCATATCCTGTATTCGTAGATCCATTTACCCCCGTGGCACCGCCGCTAAATCCGCGCACACCATAACCGTTAGTACCAGTTGAAGTTCCAAATATGCCCATGCTGCCTGCACCATTTGCTTCTCCCTTAATTGCTGCTTTTGCATCGGCATCAGTTTTTCCATAGATAGCTTCAACCTGAGTGGCATAGGCATCAATTGTATACTTGGTACCAAAAGCTTCCGCCTTGATCGCATTGCCAACCTCACTCGTTGCGTGAACGCCAATACCAAAAAAACTTGATCCCTTCACTCCATAACCCGAGTCAGGTGAATGTCCCCATACACCTCCCACACCGTCCAAACCTGAACTTCCCTGTACACCAATACCCATAAGCGAATTACCTTTTACACCGCTGCCAAAATCTGAATATCCTAATACACCCGTTCCCAATCCACTGGAAGCATGATTTCTGCCGGTTACTCCTGCAGCACTGGAAATTTCTGTAAGTCCGAGAATGGCATTGCCATTTTGAGAAAAGCCATAAATCGCCTGGCTATTGATGGTTTCGACCTGGATCATTTGAGACCAATTATTCGGATTCTGGTTCTTAATTTTAATGGCGTGTGAGGTAAAACTTCCTGTAGAATCAATCGGCAAAGAAAAATTTCCGATACCGCCACCGGCACCGGTGATATTTGTCCATGCAGTTCCATTATAATACCAGAAACTTTTTACATCGGTATCATAAACTAACAAACCGCTTGCAGGCGCCGCGATTGTTGTGCGTTGAGCGGTCGTCATACGTGGTACAAGCATTCCTTTATTTGTGCTTTTTACATCAAGGATAGCGCTTGCATCGGCTGTACTGCCATCTGTATTTACAGATACACTTTGCGCATTGGTTGTTGTGTAAATACAAAAACAGGAAAGGAAAATGGTTAATAATTTTTTCATAAATGCAGGTTTTATTTTTTTAAAAATTAATTTCTGATCAAAGATGGCCGGCAGAAAAAAGAAATAAAAATGAAGTAAGGCGATCGGGTTAATCAAAACATTGAAACGGATAAATGAAAAGCTTAAATGAAAACAGCGGCTGATCAATCCCTAAAACAATTTACCCTGCCAATAAAATCACTTCCACCCTGCCCTTGCTTTTTCATTTCACCGGTTTTTTTATCCGTTTCGGGTACTTAAGTATCCGGTTGCGATCCGGGCTTTTTGGTCTTTATTACTTTTGTCGGTATTTTGAAATAACAATGAGAAAGACCGGGATTTTATTCTTTTGGTTTGTATTTATTATAAGTGACCTGGCAGGTCAGCAGTTCCGGACTGTGTTTCGCCAGCTTACTACTGCTGATGGATTAAATGATGGATGGATAAATGCAATTTGCCAGGATAAATATGGGTATATGTGGTTCGGCTCACGCGGGGCGCTTAACAGGTACAACGGAAAGACAATAAGGAAATTCACTCATGATCGCAAGGACAGTACCTCTCCACCATCCACACTTTGCTATGCAATGGCCTGTGGACCTGATGGACGTTTTTGGCTGAGCTTCTGGAATGAATTGGTCGAATTTGATTATTCTTCTCTTACGTTTAAAAGAATAAAGGTCGCCAGTGGCTTTTATGTGAACACGATCATACCTGTTGATAATAACAAACTGTATTTAGCATCCAGATCCGGGCTCCGTTGTTATGATCCCGTCAAAGATCAATTTGAACAATTAACTCATGCAACGGATACCTTTTCAAAAAAAATAATAGACCAGAGTCCCGCTTATAGCGCATACCTCAAAGGTGAAAATATATTTATAGGCACCAACGGTGGTTACATCGTTTATAATGTAAAAACAAAAAAAGCTGTCTTTCACCTGGTAGATGAATTACAAGGCAGAAACGTCAGCAGGATCATGGTGTCCGGGATGGGCGATGTGTGGATCAGTAATCATGAGACGTTCAGATTACTCCGGATTGATGCGCTAACCGGTAAAATGGAAATATTAGATGATTTGCTTGCACATAACCAGGTTGAAGGAAAAAGTTTTGCAGCGAATTTGATAGAAGATGATAATAAGAATATTTGGATCCATACCAATGTAAACGGATTATTATGCTATCAGCCCCTGTCGAAAACAGTTACACATTACAAAAATGATCCCCGTGACAACGCTTCGTTATTAAGCAATACGCTATATTCCTTATATGCAGCAAAGGACGGAAAGATCTGGATAGGAACTGCGGCGGGAGCAAATTACTTCAATCAGCATAAGACTCTTTTCAAGGTTGGTTATCCATTTGGTGATCCTTATTCACAGACTTTTACCCGGGGAATGGAAGAAGACCATGAAGGTAACTTATGGTTTACAACAGCCAATGGAGTTTCAAAATATAATGCAAAAACACAAAAACATACGATATGGCAAAATCAACCCGGTCGCGCCGATGTTATATATATCAATTCTGTTCGCGGAATTGCAGAAGATTTGAATCATGATATCTGGGTGGCGAC
>Ga0075421_100010752_pt1 | contig 11317 bp, 13 predicted proteins | sample SoiMetdeltSBSDD5_FD_75292 | JGI IMG/M metagenome (GOLD analysis project Ga0075421, IMG submission 75292) | Bulk soil microbial communities from a Populus tree surrounding site in Tennessee, USA - Soil MetaG P. deltoides SBSDD5 | ecosystem: Environmental > Terrestrial > Soil > Tree plantation...
ATTCACCGCCATCTGGCCGCGCCGTGAGCTCGTCGAGTACTCCATCGAACACGCGGTCGTCGGCGGTGAGGACCGGTTCCTCATCATGCACAACGACGGCGCCGAGAACTTCACGTTGGTCGAGGCTCCGGTCAGTGATCCCACCGCTTTTCGCACACTGATCGAGCACCGCGACGATGTGCGACTCGACTCCGTCGACGCGTTCGAAGGCCATCTCGTGGTCAGCTACCGCAGCGAGGCGCTGCCGCGGATCCAGCTGTGGCCGATATACGCGACCGGCGAGTACGGCCGCCCCGAGGACATCACATTCGACTCCGAACTGATGTCGGCCGGCCTTTCCGCAAACCCCAATTGGAGCTCACCCAAGCTACGGATCGGCGCGACGTCGTTCGTCATCCCGGTGCGCATCTACGACATCGACCTGGCCACCGGTGAGCGCACACTGCTGCGTGAACAGCCGGTGCTCGGTGACTACCACCCCGACGAGTATGTCGAGCGCCGCGACTGGGCCGTCGCCGCCGACGGTGCGCGAGTGCCGATTTCGATCGTCCACCGCACAGGCGTGCCCTATCCTGCGCCCACATTGCTCTACGGCTACGGCGCCTACGAGTCGTGCGAGGACCCACGCTTTTCCATCGCTCGGCTCTCGCTGCTCGACCGCGGGATGGTGTTCGCCGTCGCTCACGTGCGTGGCGGCGGCGAGCTGGGTCGGCCATGGTACGAGCACGGCAAGCTGCTGGAGAAGCGCAACACCTTTACCGACTTCGTCGCCGTCGCAAGCCATCTCATCGCTACCGACGTGACGAGACCAGACAACCTTGTCGCGCTCGGCGGAAGCGCGGGCGGGCTGCTGGTGGGCGCGGTCGCCAATATGGCCCCGCAGTTGTTCGCCGGCATCCTGGCCGCGGTGCCGTTCGTCGACGCGTTGACGACGATCCTCGACCCGTCGCTGCCGCTGACGGTGACCGAGTGGGACGAGTGGGGAAACCCGCTGGAGGACAAGGACGTCTATCACTACATGAAGTCCTACTCGCCCTACGAGAACATCGAAGCCAAGGACTATCCGGCGATCCTCGCGATGACGTCGTTGAACGACACCAGGGTGCTCTACGTCGAACCCGCGAAATGGGTTGCGGCGCTTCGGCACACCAAGACCGACGATCACCCGGTGCTGCTGAAGACCGAGATGAACGCCGGCCACGGTGGCATCAGCGGACGCTACGAACGGTGGAAGGAAGCGGCTTTCCAGTACGCCTGGCTACTGGATGCTGCCAAGGCCAACCACGACGGCGGCGGCTAGGTACACGACTTCCTCGACGGTGCGTACGTCCAGCCGCGAGGTCATCGACTTCGGCGGGTTCGGCATCCGCGACGCGTAGATGTTGGCCGGGAACATCACCAGCATCAACACGAACAGGCACACCGCCGCTGCGACGCGGGTCGGCGGGTACAGCAGTCCGGCCGCGCCCACCAGTTCCAGCACGCCAGTGGTCGTGACCAGCAGTCCGGGGGCGGGCAGCCGCGGCGGCACGATCGCGATCATGTCGCGGCGAAGCGGGTTCACGAAGTGCGCGACCCCTGTCATCACGAACATCGCCGCCAGCCCGACGGCGGCAGCCTGCGGCCAGCTGTTGACGTAGTCGACCCCCAGCCAGCCCACCAAGCGGGCCCCAACCGTGCCCAGGACCAATGTGACGATGACGGCCATTGCCAACCTCCTTATCTAGCCAGTGTCAAGATGCAAACGTACTCCAACGATCTAGGCACTGTCAAGATTCCTCGCTATGATGGCCGGATGAGCAGGGGCACCTACCATCACGGCGATCTGAAGGCCGTCATCCTGGCCAAGGCCGCCACCCTGGTGGCCGAGCGCGGCGCCGACGGGATCTCACTGCGCGAACTGGCGCGGGAGGCTGGCGTGTCGCACGCTGCCCCTGCGCATCACTTCACCGACCGCCGCGGCCTGTTCACCGCGCTCGCCGCCGAGGGGTGGCGGCTGCTGGCCGACGCACTATCGGGCGCCCGGCCGGACTTCCTCGATGCGGCGCTGGCCTATGTGCGGTTCGCGCTGGCCCATCCCGGCCACTACGCGGTGATGTTCGATCGCTCGCTCGTCAACCCCGACGACCCGGAGTTGGTGGCGGCCGTCGGCGCGGCCGGGACCGAGTTGGCGCAAGGCGTCGGCACCCTCGATGATGTACGCGCCAAGGGCGACCCCGAGGCCGCCGCGCTGGCGGCTTGGTCTCTGGTGCATGGGTTTTCGCTGTTGTGGCTCAATCAGGCCATCGACAACGACCCCGATCCGATGGCCATGGTGCACCGCGTCGCGGGGATGCTCTTCAAGAGCGGCTAATGTGCGGGAATGACCTCGCTGACCGACATTCCCCTGACAACGCTGGACGGGCGCCCCACCACGCTGGCCGAGCTCGCCGACGGCGCCGCGCTTGTGGTGAACGTCGCCTCGAAATGTGGCCTAACCCCGCAGTACACCGCGCTGGAGCAGCTTGCGACGGAATACGGTGACCGCGGATTGACTGTGATCGGCGTGCCGTGCAACCAGTTCATGGGACAGGAACCGGGCACCGCCGAGGAGATTCAGACGTTCTGTTCGACGAACTACGGCGTGACGTTTCCGCTGCTGGCCAAGACGGACGTCAACGGCGCGGATCGGCACCCGCTGTACGCCAAGCTGACCCAGACGCCCGACGTCAGCGGCGAAGCCGGCGACGTGCAATGGAATTTCGAGAAGTTCCTGCTGGCACCCGGTGGCGAAGTGGTCAACCGATTCCGGCCGCGCACGGTTCCCGACGCGCCCGAGGTGATCGCAGCGATCGAGGCGGTGCTGCCGCGCTAGATGGTCAACTGCTGACCACGTGTTGTAAACCGTTGGGACACCTGACGTTGCCAGACTGAACACGTGGCTGGACAACTGATCGTCTCGATCTCCGGGATCAGCGACCGCACACTGGCCGACGTTGAGGCGTTCTGCCGTCAGCTCGACGAGCGCGACGTGCCTGCCTCGTTTCTGGTGGCGCCCAGGATCAAGGGCGGCTACCGGCTCGACTCCGACGCGCCGACTGTCGACTGGCTGGCCGATCGGCGCGGCCGTGGTGACGCCATCGTGCTTCACGGCTTCGACGAGGCCGCCACCAAGAAGCGGCGTGGCGAGTTCGCGACATTGCCTGCGCACGAGGCCAATCTGCGGCTGATGGCCGCCGACCGGGTGCTCGAGCATCTTGGGTTGCGTACCCGGCTGTTCGCCGCGCCTGGTTGGACGGTTTCGCAAGGCACGGTGACTGCTTTGCCCCGCAACGGCTTTCGGCTACTCGCGGGATTAGGCGGCATCACCGACCTGGTTCGTCAGACAACCGTGCGGGGCAGGGTGCTCGGCATCGGCGAGGGGTTCTTGAGCGAGCCATGGTGGTGCCGGACGCTTGTGCTGTCGGCCGAGCGCACCGCGCGCCGCGAGGGCATCGTCCGCGTCGCAGTGGCCGCCCGGCACCTGCGCCGGTCGGGACCGCGACAGGCCATGCTCGACGCCGTCGATCTGGCGTTGATGCATCGCTGCATGCCGTCCGTCTACCACTGGGAGCCGTACCGCGCGCTGACAGACGCCGCCTAAGGCGAGGCCGCTACATTGGCGGCCATGGCTGACGCTGATGTGATCGTGGTGGGTGCCGGTCTGGCCGGGTTGGTCGCCGCCTGTGAGCTGGTCGAGCGCGGCCGCCGCGTGCTGATCGTGGACCAGGAGAACGCCAACAACGTCGGTGGCCAGGCCTATTGGTCATTCGGCGGCCTGTTCTTCGTCGACAGCCCCGAACAGCGGCGGCTGGGCATCCGCGATAGCCACGAGCTCGCGTTGCAGGACTGGCTTGGCGCCGCGGGCTTCGACCGGCCCGAGGACCACTGGCCGCGGCAGTGGGCACACGCCTATGTCGACTTCGCCGCGGGCGAGAAGCGCAGCTGGCTGCGCGAGCGCGGGCTGCAGACCTTCCCCCTCGTCGGCTGGGCCGAGCGCGGCGGCTACGACGCACGCGGCCACGGCAACTCGGTGCCGCGTTTCCACATCACGTGGGGAACGGGCCCGGCGATCGTCGACGTCTTCGCGCGCAAGCTGCTGGGTAACGCGAAGGTGCGGTTCGCCCACCGCCATCGCGTCGACGAGCTGATCGTCGAGAACGGCGCAGTCACAGGGGTACGTGGCGCGGTGCTGGAGCCGACCAGCGCGGCGCGCGGTGTGGCGTCGTCACGAAACACCGTCGGCGACTTCGAATTTCACGCGGCAGCGGTGATCGTCGCCAGCGGCGGCATCGGCGGCAACCACGACCTGGTCCGGCAGAACTGGCCCACGCGGATGGGGCGGGTGCCAGAACAGCTGCTGTCCGGGGTGCCCGCGCATGTCGACGGCCGGATGATCGGCATCACCGAATCCGCAGGCGGCCACGTCATCAACAGCGACCGGATGTGGCACTACACCGAGGGCATCACCAATTACGACCCGATCTGGCCACTGCACGGCATCCGGATCATCCCAGGCCCATCGTCGCTGTGGCTGGACGCGCACGGCAAGCGGCTGCCGCCTCCGTTGTATCCCGGCTTCGACACGCTGGGCACACTGGAATACATTTCGCAGACCGGACAGGACTACACCTGGTATGTCCTCAACGCGCGGATCATCGCCAAAGAGTTCGCGCTGTCCGGGCAGGAACAGAACCCGGACCTCACCAGCAAGAGCGTGCGTGACGTGCTTGCGCGGGTGCGCGCCGGAGCGCCAAAGCCGGTGCAGGCGTTCGTCGACAAGGGTGTCGACTTCGTCAGCGCAAACTCGTTGCGCGACTTGGTGTCCGCGATGAATGCCGTGCCCGATGTGCTGCCGCTCGACTACGCCACCGTCGAGGCCGAGGTGACCGCGCGCGACCGCGAGGTGGCCAACCGGTTCACCAAGGACACCCAGATTGCGTCGATTCGCGTGGCGCGCAACTACCTTGGTGACCGGCTCGGCCGCGTCGTCGCCCCGCACCGTCTCACCGATCCGAAGGCCGGGCCGCTGATCGCCGTCAAACTGCACATCCTGACGCGTAAGTCGTTGGGCGGCTTGGAGACCGACCTCGACTCGCGGGTGCTGCGCGCCGACGGCAGCGTGTTCGGCGGGCTGTATGCCGCGGGCGAGGCCGCCGGTTTCGGTGGCGGCGGTGTGCACGGCTACCGGTCGCTGGAGGGCACGTTCCTCGGCGGCTGCGTGTTCTCCGGGAGGGCGGCGGGCCGGGCCGCGGCAGGCGAAACCGCCTAGAAGCTTGTACGGGTTTCCTCCGAAAGCACCTGAAAGTCGGTGTCGGTCATCTCTTTCAGCCGGCCGTAGTAGATGCCGCGTGCGTTCGGTTCGATGATCGCCTGGTGGATGGGCACCGCACGAGCTGGCGCCACCGCTCGCAGGTATTCGACGGCCTCCGAGATCTTCATCCAAGGAGCGGCAGCAGGCGTGGCGAGCACGTCGACCGGCTCGCCGGGCGTGAACAGCGCGTCGCCGGGATGCATCAACCGCGCCGCGTGCGAGCCGTCGCCGATGAGATACGAAATGTTGTCGATCACAGGGATTTCCGGGTGGATCACGGCATGCCGCCCGCCGACGCCGCGCACGGTCAGGTGCCCGACGCTGAACTCGTCGCCGACGTGCACGGCCTGCCATGGGCCGCCGAGCTGCTCGGCCGTCTGGGGATCGGCGTACAGGGCGGCCTGCGGGTTCGCGTCGACCAGTGCCGGGAGCCGTTCCTTGTCGGCGTGGTCGGGATGCTGATGGGTGATCAGGATCGCCGACAGGCCGGTGATGCCCTCGAATCCGTGCGAGAAGTTCCCGGGATCGAACAACACCGTTGTTTCCTGACCGGAATCGCCCTTGAAATTCGCGAGTAAGCATGAATGGCCGAAATGCGTCAATTCCATCCCTATATTGTGGCGGCGCAAGGGGAGGCAAGGGGGTACTTGAGCCGTGCGATTGCTCTTGGCTGTGGCCATGGCGACCTGCGGGTTGGCCGTCGCGCCGACTGGCGGCTGGCCGGCGCATGCGGTACCTGGGGTGTGCCCGCCGATTTGCGACGCCATTCCCGATTCGGCATGGATCGCGCCCACGTCCGTCCCGCTCTACCCGGTGTACCGGTGGCCCGGCCTGGCGGGATTGGCGGTCACGGCGCCGTCGCCCCGGTTTGGCTTCGAGGCGCTGTGCGGCAGTCCGCCGGTTGCCAGCGACCCCCGTGCGTATGCAGTGGGAGCGCGGTCGGTTGTGCTGCACGAGGACGGCCAATGGAACCTGCTCGTACAGGTGATCCACTGGCGCGGCGACACGGCGACCGGTGGACCCACGGCGCTTACCACGTTGGAAACTGCCAGGTCCAGGCTGGGCGACTGCCAATCGACGGCCGCTGTGGCCTCGCCGTCGATCACCACCGACGATCCCCAGCGCATCGGGGCGGTGATCAGTGCTGCGGGGGAGCAGGTCATGCACGAGTACCTGCTGGCGCACCCCGCCAGCAGCACCGTCGTCGAACTGGCGTTGTGGTCGTCGCTCCCGCCTCAGGTCGACTGGCCGGCGGTGGCCGACACGCAGGTGTTCGACGCGCTGGCCGCGCCGCTGTGCGATGCATACCTTGGGTCGTGCCGGTGAGACGGTCCCGGCATTGCCGCCGGTAGAGTGATCGCCGTGGCAAGGGTGGTTGTGCACGTGATGCCCAAGGCGGAGATCCTCGACCCGCAGGGCCAGGCGATCGTCGGCGCACTGGGCCGTCTCGGCTTCGGCGGTGTCTCAGATGTCCGGCAGGGCAAGCGTTTTGAGCTTGAGGTCGATGACAGTATCGACGACGACACCCTCGCCGAAATCGCCGAATCGCTGTTGGCCAACACGGTCATAGAGGACTGGTCGGTGAGCAGGGAGCAATCATGACCGCACGTGTGGGCGTGATCACGTTCCCCGGCACGCTCGATGACGTCGACGCCGCCAGGGCGGTCCGGCTGGCCGGCGCCGAGGCGGTCAGCCTGTGGCATGCCGACGCCGACCTCAAGGGCGTCGACGCGGTGGTGGTGCCCGGCGGCTTCTCGTATGGCGATTACTTGCGCTGCGGTGCGATCGCGAAGTTCGCACCGGTGATGGGCGAGGTGGTGCGGGGCGCCGAGCAAGGCCTGCCAGTGTTGGGGATTTGCAACGGTTTTCAGGTGTTGTGTGAGGCGGGCCTGCTGCCGGGGGCGCTGACGCGCAACGCCGGTCTGCACTTCGTCTGCCGCGATCTGTGGCTGGAGGTCGTGTCGAATTCGACGGCGTGGACGTCGCGCTACGAGCTCGGCGCCGACCTGCTGGTGCCGCTGAAGTCCGGCGAGGGCCGCTACGTCGCCGGCGAGAAGGTGCTCGACCAGCTCGAAGGCGACGGCCGCGTGGTGTTCCGCTACCGCGACAACCCCAACGGTTCGATGCGCGACATCGCGGGGATCAGCTCGGCCAACGGCCGCGTCGTCGGCCTGATGCCGCATCCTGAGCACGCCACTGAGGCGCTGACCGGCCCGTCCGACGACGGGCTGGGCCTGTTCTACTCGGCGCTGGATCTGGTGCTGGCTGCCTAAGTAACTACGCTCGGCGTAATGGGGCTAGGGCGTTAAGGCCACCGACGCCTCGGCCGTGTAGCACAGGAACGTCAGCGTCTCCTCGAGATACAGCTCCACATTGTCGGCGTCGTGCGAGAGGTAGCCGATCGACACGTCGGTGCCCAGCTGCAGATCGAAATCGCCGCCGCGAGTAGACAGCACGAACGCGCCGTCGATGGCTGGCGCCCAGATGATGTCGCCGTCGACCAGTCGATTGAGATGCTCGCGGATCGGATAGCCGTGTTCGGTGGTCTCGCTGACCTTCGTGTAGTCGTCGGCCGACAGCAGCACCGAATACGGGCCGTCGACACCGGCGAGCCGCAGCTCCGACAGCGCCTGCGCGATGACATCAGGATACGAGCGGGCGTCCTCGGGCAACGCCAGCGCCGGATTGGAGCTGCACGCCCGGATGCCCTCGATGGACGCCGCGTCGTAGCCCTCGAAGATCGCGCGGTCCTCGACGAACGCCAGCTTCTTGGCGGCGTCCTTGACCGGATCCCAGTCCGAATCCTGTGAGCCTCGCTCGACGTCGTCGATGGCGGTGCGCGACACCGTGAATGGGACCCGCAACCGCACCAGGGGCTTGCTCTCGCGCAGATGCGCCACCACGCCGTCACCTGGCGCCCCGACATCGCGCAGATGACCCGTGCTGATCGCCGCGGTCACCGGTCCGCCCGGCTCGCTGACGTCGACCACTCGCCGCCCGGCGATGTGCCGCTTGAACGTCCGCGTCGCCTCCTCTTCGATTTGGTCCCACGCGGCTTCGGTGATCGGCGCCAGTTCGCGATACAGGTTGTTCATGAAGGAGTTCCTTTCAGGCTGCCGATGCCCAACGACCCGTTGGTGGCGACGCGCGCGACGGTGACTACTGGTTGCTCTTCTTCGGGCGCCGAATCCGGAAGCGGCGGTGGATCATTGAGAAAGTCGACGACCGGCGTGAAGAACTTCCCGCCGGTAATCGCGGTCGAGAACTCCAGGATGTGGTCGGTATTGCCCGGCGGGTCGCCGATGAACATGTTGCGCAGCATCCGTTCGGTCACCGCGGCCGTGCGCGAGTAGCCGATGAAGTACGTACCGAATTCGTCCTTACCGATTTCGCCGAACGGCATGTTGTGCCGGACGATCTTCAACTCGTTGCCGTCCTCGTCTTCGATCACGTTGAGCGCGATGTGCGAATTCGCCGGCTTGACTTCGTCATCCATCTCGATGTCCTCCAGCTTGGTCCGGCCGATCACCAGTTCCTGCTCGGTGACCGACAGGGAGTCCCACGCCGCCATGTTGTGCAGGTACTTCTGCACGTGCACGTAGCAGCCGCCGGCGAAATCGGGATCCTCATCACCAATCTCGGTGGCGGACACCGCAAGTGGGCCGGCCGGATTCTCGGTGCCGTCGACGAAGCCCAGCAGGTCCCTGTTTTCGAAGAAACGGAAACCGTGAGTCTCGTCGACGACCGTCACAGCCCCCATCGCCTTGACGAGGCGGCCCGCCAATTCAAAGCACATGTCCATCGACATCGCCCGGATGTGGAACAGCAGATCCCCTGGCGTCGCCGGGGCTTTGTGACGTCCGCCGTCGAGTTCGACGAATGGCGTCAACTCGGCCGGCCGCGGACCGGAGAACAAGCGGTCCCAGGCGTCCGACCCGATCGAGGTGATCACCGACAGTCGCTTGTCCGAGTCACGGAATCCGACCGCGCGGACCAGCCCCGAGATGTCGGGCAGCGAGTCGTGGACGGCGGCTTCACCGCCTTCGTCGATGGTGACCACTAGGAAGATGGCTGCGGGTGTCAACGGCGCCGTTACCGGTTGCGGTAGTGGTGCGGGCACCGTTTGACCCTAGCGAATCGTGCGTCAGCAATGATGGTGAACCATGGCCGCGAGTGCACAGGGGCTGTGCGAGTTCATCGACGCGTCGCCGTCGCCGTTCCACGTCTGCGTGACTGTCGCGCAGCGGTTGAGCGCCGCGGGGTTCACCGAACTCTCCGAGCGCGACGAATGGCCGGCGCAGGGCAGATTCTTCACCGTGCGGGCCGGCTCGCTGGTGGCATGGCAGGCAAACGAGGTCGACCGCACCGGACCGTTCCGCATCGTCGGCGCCCACACCGACAGCCCCAACCTGCGGGTCAAACAGCACCCCGACCGGTTCGTCTCCGGCTGGCAGGTCGTCGCCCTGCAGCCCTACGGTGGCGCCTGGCTGAACTCGTGGCTGGACCGCGACCTCGGCATCAGCGGCCGGCTGTCGATACGCGTCGGCAACACACTTGACCACTGGCTTGTTCGCATCGACGAACCGATCCTGCGCGTCCCGCAGTTGGCCATCCACCTGGCCGAGGATCGCAAGTCGGTCTCACTGGATCCGCAGCGGCACGTCAACGCGGTCTGGGGCGTTGGCAGCGGCAGCCGATCGTTTCTCCGTTACGTCGCCGAGCACGCGGGGGTCGCAGAAGCCGACGTCTTGGGCGCCGACCTGATGACCCACGACCTGACACCGTCGACGCTGGCCGGAGCCAACGAGGATCTGGTGAGCGCGCCCCGGCTGGACAACCAGGCGACCTGCTACGCGGGGCTGGAGGCGTTCTTGGCCGCCGCGCCCGGCGAGCACATGCCAGTGCTGGTGCTGTTCGACCACGAGGAAGTCGGCTCGCAGTCGGACCACGGCGCGCAGTCCGAGTTGCTGCACACGGTGCTGGAGCGGATCACGCTGGCGGCGGGCGGCGGTCGGGAGGACTTCCTCCGCCGACTGCCGGGCTCGATGGTGGCGTCCGGCGACATGGCGCACGCCACCCACCCGAATTACCCCGAGCGACACGAGCCCGGCCACCTCATCGAGGTGAACGCCGGGCCGGTGCTCAAAGTGCAACCGAATCTGCGCTATGCCACCGACGGCCGCACCGCGGCCGTGTTCGCGCTGGCGTGTGCGCAGGCCGAAGTGCCGCTGCAGCGCTACGAGCATCGGGCTGACCTGCCTTGTGGGTCGACCATAGGGCCCATGACCTCCGCGCGCACCGGCATCCCGACCGTCGACGTGGGCGCGGCCCAGCTGGCCATGCATTCGGCGCGGGAAGTGATGGGTGCGCAGGACGTGGCCGCCTACTCGGCGGCACTTCAGGCGTTTTTGTCACCGGCCTGATCTAGGGTCAGCGCCATGGCGCTCAATGTGGAATCGATCACGTTTGACACAACCGACCCGGACAAGGCCGCCGAGTGGTGGGCACAAGCCGCGGGTGGGCAGCTAACCCCTTATGTCCCCGGCGAATTCGTCGCCGTCGAACGTCAACCGGGACCGAAGCTGCTGTTTCAGAAGGTGCCCGACCCGACCCCTGGGAAAAACCGGATCCACCTCGACTTCACCGCCGCAGACGTCGACGCCGAGGTGCAGCGGCTCGTCGATCTCGGGGCCAGTGAAACCGGGCGGCACAGCATGGGCCCGGTCGCATGGGTGGTGCTCAAGGATCCCGAAGGCAACGCGTTCTGCGTGACTGACGGGGGCTGATCACTTGAGCCGCTGCACCCGACGGTCATCGGTCTCGGCGGCGGCGAGGTGGTTCTGCAGACGAAGCAGGCACTGCTCGGCGTACCACAGGACGTTGTAGTGCCCGTCCCTGATTCCAGTGACGTCGCAGGGTTCGCTAGTGCGGCTCACGCGATGCAGTTACCCGCTGTGGCCGGTCGACAAACCCTTTGCTATCTGG
>Ga0075421_100010753_pt1 | contig 11317 bp, 3 predicted proteins | sample SoiMetdeltSBSDD5_FD_75292 | JGI IMG/M metagenome (GOLD analysis project Ga0075421, IMG submission 75292) | Bulk soil microbial communities from a Populus tree surrounding site in Tennessee, USA - Soil MetaG P. deltoides SBSDD5 | ecosystem: Environmental > Terrestrial > Soil > Tree plantation...
ACCATCGCAAGCTCGCGAAAGACACGGACAAGGCCATCGGTGCGTTGCTGAAGGACTTGAAGCAGCGCGGACTTTTGGAGGAAACGCTGGTCGTTTGGGGCGGCGAATTCGGACGCACGCCGACGGTTGAATTGCCCACGCCCGGCTCAAACGCGGGCAAGATTAATGGCCGCGACCACAATCATCACGGGTTCACCATGTGGCTGGCGGGCGGCGGCGTGCGCGGCGGCTACGTCCACGGCGCGACCGACGAGTTTGGCTTCAAGGCCGTTGAGGATCGGATGCACGTTTACGACCTCCATGCGACGATCCTCTGGCTGCTGGGCTTCGACCACGAGAAGCTCACGTTCCGCCACGCGGGTCGCGACTTCCGGCTGACAGACGTGCACGGCAACGTCGTGAAGGATCTCATCGCGTAGTCGCCACGTCACTCCACTTCGATTCTGTAGAACCTCTGCGTGGCGCTACCGACCGCTGGCTCGTAAGTGTTCACTGGCGGTGTCGCTGCGATTCCGTTTGCGACAGGGGCGAATGGGCCGGCAACGTTCGTGGATGATAGCAACCGGTAGGTCCGGCCAGCGGTGCTGGGCCAACTGACACGGTAATTGGCCGCCGCAACCCATCCGTTCATGCGCAACACCGACGAACGGTCGTTCGGGTTTGTGCCGGCCTCCCACTCATGCGCATTGGAATGGCCGTCACCGTCATTGTCACTGAGGGCCGAAGCGTTGTAGTGACCGAAGTGGTAATATTCCCACCAGTCGGACAGGCCGTCGGCGTCGCCATCAGAATTATCCGGAATGTAAAACGCGACTGCCGAGTGCGGCGCCTGCATGGCAATGCCGCTTAACGGGTTGATGAGCGTTCCATTGGAGTTCGTCTGACGCACACCGTCGAGCAGCCAACCGACAAAACGATACGTGACGTTGCTGAGCGTGAGCGAAGCCGGCGCCGTTGGTGTTCCTGCCGATTCACCGGCAACATACCACTGGAGATTGCCGCCCGCCGGGAATCCATTGGAGTCATACGGGTACACTGCTCCAGCGCTGCGGCCGCGAGTGGCATCGTTCGGCGAAGCCACAACCGCGAAGTTGCTGCCAAGCGCGACGGAATTTGCAAACAGATCACCGACACCCGCCGTCGAACCCGTCAACGTGGCGATTGAAGTCCAATTCGAGCCGCTGCGCTGGAACAGCGATGCCACGCCGCTGCCGCGAACAGCGCCATCGCCCTGCGGTGAACCGATGAGGGCGGTGTTGTCCAAAAAGGCGAGAGAATCGCCGAAAGCCTGGTACGGAGTTGGGTTTGGCGGCGCAAGGCGGGCTTCCTGTACCCAAACATTCGGAGCGTTTCGACGGAATGCGTAAACAGTGCCGGACGGTATGCCATTCGTTTCGTCATAGCGCGCGCCTACTAGCGCGACACCGTTTTGGATTGCAACGGCACTGCCAAAGTCTGCGAACGGGACGGCATTGCTGGCGATAAGTCTGGTCTCCTGGAAGTAAGAATTACCGGTAGAACGGAACACGTAGGCGGAGCCGACCACACTACGGCCGACAAAGTCGCCGTACGCACCAACGACGAGCAAGTCGTCTGCGATTGCCAGCGATGAGCCGAAGAACTGTTGCGCTTTATAGTCACTTGGACGTAACACACCACCGGGGTTCCATTGACCGGCTTTTCGGTAGTAGTAAACGCTTCCTCCCTGCGCGAGCGAGCTTGAATCACCGCTGGCCGCCACAGCGAGCACGTTGCTGCCCAGCGCCACTGCGGCTCGCTCCCAGCTCTCCACGGCCCCGGGGGTCGTGAGCCGGCCGTCAGGGACCCAGCCATTCGTCGTCCGCCGGTACAAATGCGCGAGCGTCCCGCTGTACGGACCGTTCAAACTCAACGCCACGGCGGTGTCCCGATAGATCGCGACAGCGCAACCGAAGTAAGTGGTACTGTAGTAATCCGTCGGTGCGAACTTTGCCTCCTGGACCCACCCATTCGCGGTGCGGAGGAATATGTACGCCGCGCCGGGGAAAAAGTTGGTGGGATTGCCCGCTGAGAATGGAGCGCCCACGATCATGCGCTCGCCATGAACAGCCACGCGCCAGCCAAAGAGATCGTCGGCACGAGCGTCGGGGGCAAATAATTTCGCCTGCTCCCTCACCCGGTCATCTGCGCTTGCGTCGAAATTCGTGGCGATCGAAAGCGCAAACTGCCTCTGCCAGTGCCAGGTGAGGCTCGAGTTATTGCTGATCGCGAAACTAACTTGGTTGAGCGTGCCCGTTGCAGGCACATTACCAGTGCCGCCCCAGCCGGTACTGAGGAACCGCGAGCCTGGTCCTCCATCAACGATGGGTGGCACGCTGTTGCTCACGCCACCGAACAATGGCAGTTGATGCGTGCCATAACCGAGGGGCGAAGGTTGGCCGACGGACGGCGGCTGGCTTGTGATCGTCAAGACCACACGCGGGATGCTGGAAGCGAGCGTTGGGTCACTGCCGCGACTCACCTCAATACCGTCGTCGTAAGTGTCCCCATCCGTGTCGCGCAAGTTCGGGTTTGTGTTCGCGGCGAACTCCTGCCAGTTGGCCAGACCATCGGAGTCAGTATCCCCCAGCGCTCCGGCGTCGCTCACGGGCAAGCCATGCGCGGCCAGCCACCACTCCGGGACATTGTTGGTGACGAGGCGAGGAGCAAAAATCGCAGTGATGTAAACGGGACTCTGAAGCACCCACGAGAAGGAATTGGTTCCGGTATTGATGTCGCCGGTCCAATACATAAACCGGAAGTAATTAGATGGCGTAGCGGTAAACTTCAACGTGGTGCCGCCGTCCCACCAACCATCGGGACGCATTTCGAAATTGCCGGGAGTGATTTCACGAGCAACAGAGACAGAACCGTTGGACGTGCCGACAACCTGCACCAGGTACTGCGTCGCCCAGTTCCACGTAATGGACGAATTCGTTTGGATGGAAAATATGACCACGTTGTTTGTGCCGCTTGCAGGCGCACTGCCGAGGCCCGTCCAACCCAGGGATCTGTAGCGCTGGCTGGACACGCCGCCGAAGAAAGAGGTTGGCGGCACGTAATTTGAAACGACCTGAAACAACGGCACGAGATTCGTGCCGTACGGCAACGGAGCCGGAGACGCGTAACGGGCGGGTGATCCCTCGATGACCAATTGCGCCTTTGGCACGCTCAAGTCAGACGTGGGACTCGAGTTCCAGGCCACTTCGAGTCCATCGGAATAACCGTCGCCATCCGTATCGCTGTTCAGAGGGTGACTTCCGACGGCATACTCCCGCCAATTGGGCAATGAGTCCCCGTCCGCGTCAGCGAGAGCACCAGCGTCGTCGGGGCTGATGCCAAATTGTGCCAGCCACCATTTGGGAACGCCGTTGATCGCGAGGTCTTCGACGAAATAAGCCACCACCGTGCGAGGGCCATTCATCGGCACGGACGTCGTCGGAGAAGTCCCGCTGATACTGCCGCCCCAGTTGGCGAAATGAAAATAGTTCGAAGACGTGGCCGTGAGCGAGAGCACCGTGCCGGCATCGTACCAGCCGTCGTCCAGCGACACCGTCCCGTTAGAGACGACAACCACGTTCAGAAAATACTGCGTCTTCCACAGCCAGGTAAGCGACGAAGCCGCCGACAGCGTGAAGGTCACCGCGTTGCTGGCGCCGTTGGCCGGGACACTGCCAGTGCCAAGCCAGCCCAGGTTGACGTAACGAACACCCGTGGGACCGGGCCACGGAGTCGTGACGCCGGTCGTGAGCGCCACGCCCGAAGGTACGAGGTTCGTTCCATAAGTTGCCGGGGTTGGTTCTCCGTAAAGCCCGGAGTTGCTCCGCACCAGCAATGGCAAATCCGTTGTCGAAGAATAGGCGCGCAATTCCCCTTCACCCGCCACATAGAGAACGCCGTTGGCAAGACTCAAGCGCCCGGCCACTGGCAGTGTCTGCCGTCGCGCGAAGGTAGCGAGATCAAAAACATACGTGGTCGTTTCCGAGGAGACAAACAGTGTGTCGGCAGTGACAATCGGTTGCTGTAAAGCCAGCGTCTCATCCGCGACGAAACTCCCGATGAGCTGACCGTCCTGTTCGCTATACGCCATCACGACAGCGTTCGATATCGCGTAAACGATCCCGTTGGCCGCTGCTGGAAACCCGCGGAAGAATCCGGGCACCCGCCAGCTTATCCGGCGAGCCGTGAGATCAACGGCCACCAACCCGGCGCCGTTGGTGCCGTAGCTGCCCGTGGTGTAGACATACCCGTAACCTCCGTCAGCGACCACAGTCGCCGTGTCGCCGTACACGTAATCAACGCCGAAGTTCAGCGTCCAATTGATCTCGCCGCTGAGCGGATTGTGTTCCCGGAACTTTGACGCGACGAACGAGTAAAGCTTCTGGTCGTGGTAAGTGGGCGTCCAGTCATCATACTGATCGAGGTTCACGAAGAATCGCTGGACACCATTGCTGCGGCTGAACCCGTACATTCCGCCGTAAGACCCGCCGTTCACCCAGACCATTCCATCGGCGACCGTTGGCGCCATGTAACGCTCCCATTGCGCAGCATGACCTGTCTGCCAGTTGGTCTGGCCAGTGATTGCGTCAAAACTCCACAGATGCGTATCGTCGCTATGATTCCCGCGCTGCATAAATACGGCCCCGTCGTGATACGTGGGCGGATTGATGGAAAACGCGCGTGGGAACGCTCGATACCAAATCTGCTGACCGGAATAAACGTGGTAGGCCCCCATGAACGCGTTATCAAAATACTGATACGGAGTGACGAAGACGTGGTCTCCGCCGACGGCAGCCTGCTGAAGCGTTCCGCCAATGGTTTGTGCCCAGCGCAGACGAAAGCTCGCGTTGCCCAACACGCCGGGCAGGTAACCGGAATGCGCCGGCCCGTTGCCGAACGTGGGCCAACCGCCCTCCAGCGGCACGCCGATGTCGGAGCCGAAAATCGCTGTCACCCTGCGTGGGCGATCCATCGTCAGGGCCACCGGATTGCTTGTTTCACTTGCGGCGGAAACGTCACCCGCCCATCGCAAGAACCGATAGCCGGTCTGCGGCGTCGCGGTCAGCATTACACTCGTCCCGGCATCAATCCAACCGTTCGAAAAATTAATGCTGCCACGACCGGCCACACCCGCGCTCAGCAGATAAGCTAACGGTTGCCAGCGCCAGATCAGTGTGGAATTGGTCGTTAAAGTAAAGACGACTCGATTGCCAGTACCGGTTGCCGGCACGCTACCCGTGCCCGACCAGCCCAGGGACTGGTAGCGCGCGCGATTGGTTTCCACGAGCGAACGCACCGAGTTAGTGACGACGTGACCGCGAGGGAGATAATTGGTGCCATAAGCGTTAGGGCCCATCATGCCAACCGCCACAGGATCACCTGCAATAACCAAAGTCACATCCTGACCCGTGGAGTAGGCATGAAGCCGTCCGCCTTCGGCAATGTACAACGCGCCGTCGGTGAGGCTGAATTGCCCGCCCACTGGCAACGTCTGGCGCACTGCAAACGTCCCAAGATCGAAAACAAATGTCTGGTTACCGGATGCCACCAATAGAATGTCGTCGGTAACGATCAGCGGTGGGCCGAGGCCCTCGCTGGCCGTGTAGCTTCCCACGTATTGCCCATCATGCGCGGCAAAGGCAACCACGGCGTTATTTGAAATGGCGTACACAATCCCGTTGGCCACCGCGGGCGTGCCGAAGAACCGTCCCTCGACTTTCCAGACCAGTTGGTGTGTCTCCAACTCCACGGCAAAGAGGTCCGGGTTGCCGACCATGTATGCGCGCCCGTCGGCCGCAGCCGTTGTTCTCCCCATCGACCAACCGGACCAATCCCACTCGAGGTCGAGTGTCCGGCGGATTGCGCCCGTTTGGGGGTTGTGTTCGCGGAATTTTCCTTCGACCCACGAATAGAGCCGGCCATTGTGGAACGTGGGCGTCCATTCATCGTACTGTTCCAGGCCAAGGAAAAACAATTGCGCGCCCGTCGAGCGATTAAACCCGTAAATACCGCCGTAGTAACCGGCGTTAACGAAAACACCTTCGTCCACCACCGTGGGCGCCATATAACCTTCCCATTGCGCTCCGAACGGCGCGCTCCAATTCAGCCGGCCGGTCGCCGCGTCGATGCTGAACAACTGCGAATCGCTGCCGTGGTTTCCGCGCTGCACATAAACACTGCCTTGATAGTAGGTGGGCGGGTTCAGCGAATGACCCGCAGGAAAAGGATAGCGCCACATCACTATTCCCGAAGCCGCGTCAAGCGCGTCGAGCGACAACTCTGGTGTCAGGCGCGATACAAAAACTCGCCCCTGGGCCACAGCCACCTGTTCATAGGCGCCTGCACCCACTGTCCACCGATTACTGAAATGCGCGTTGCCGAGAACGCCCTGGAAATATCCGGCGTGAGAAGCGCTGCGGCCGTAAGTCGGCCAGTCCCCCGGCAAATAGCCCTCGCTGCTCCCCTGAGGAGCGAACAACGCGGTCAGCCGGCGTCCCTGGTCCATTACCAACTCAATGGGATTATTTGTCGAATCAGCCAGCGGAACATCTCCCACCCAACGAACAAAGCGAAAGTTGCTTGCTGGCGTAGCAAGCAAGGTTGCCGTCTGGCCAGCGTTGTACCAGGCACCGGTGTTGTTCACGCTTCCCGAGCCGGCGACAGTAACCGACAGTTGGTATGCCACCGGTGTCCAGTGCCACGTCAGTGTTGAATTATCGTTGAGCGTGAACACAACCGTCGTGCTCGTGCCGTTTGATGGAACGCTTCCAGTCCCGCTCCAACCGGTGCAGACGTAACGCACACCGTCGAGTTCGGCAGTCGAGGTTACCTGGTTGGTCACGACCCTGCCTCGCGGCAGCCAGTTCGTTCCGTACGGCGTGGGCGTAGGCGTGCCGATGCGCCGTGGATCGCCAGCAATGCCCAGGCGCCAGTAAACCGGCACGTTCAGAGTGTGCCGATAGTAGCGCACCCCGCCGTTCACGGTGCAAAAGAGAGTCGCGCCATCGCGGGAAATTCGCAGGCGTCCCTGGCCCAACGCCCAATTCCCGGTGTGCGAGAACGTATGTTCGAAATCAAAACTGCCGATCTGCTGCAACGTCACCGTATCGTAAGCACGGATCTCACGCGTAGTCGCCCACGGGAAAAACACCACGTCAGCCGCGGGATGATACGTCGCACAAATCGGTTGCCCACCGGCATAAACACCAATCGTCGCGAGGCGGTTTAGCGTCGCGTTATAGACGAATGTTCCGCCATAAGTCGGCACGGCGAACTGGCTGCCGTCGCGGCTCACGCCAATCTCGAAATTAAACCAACCGGTCCCTGCCGATTGGGAGATGGTCTGGTCACCTACGTCATACCATCCAAACGGACCCCCGGAGTTGTTGGGACCCGCATATCCAATAACGCTCCCGTCCCCGCTGGCCGATACCATGGTGGATTGACTGACACTGCTGATCACCCGCGTCGTTCCATCGGCCGGATCGTAGCGCCGCATCGGCGCGCTCCCCGAGCCTTCGTAGGTACTCGTGACGAGCAGGGCTCCATCCCCACCAAACGCGACCATAAACGTCCCTCCTTCCCCGAAGGCGCGCGGAAAAAATACTCGGCTGGCGGTCCCACTGGGTAAATCGACCAGATGAATCCAAACATTAGTCGCCGAACGCGCGCGGTCTGCTACCGCCAGCGTATTGCCATCGGGAGACAGATCGATTCCGCAGAGGTTCCCTCCGAGCTCGAAAGGCGTCAAAAACCCGGCCGAACCCAAATGATAGCGCAGCACCTGGCCGCCCGATGTAATGTAGAGTACATCGCGGCCCGCATCGTGCACTATATCGACGCGATTAGTAGCCGGGATGAAGTTACCGACGGCCCCGAGGCGGCCAGTCCCCAAACATAATGACAGCGCGGCGAGGCAAATGGAGAAATACCCACGCCCGCAGGAAGAATTGCAATTGTGCATAAGCCCAACTCCCGAGCACACCAAGTCCCCACGATAGGCGCTTGGCGTGTAATATAAAAATGCGATTTTTAGGGAAAAATCAAGCCTTCTTGCAGGACGAAATTGCGGCCTTCAGGCCAAACCATGGGGGGCCAGTTTTAACCAGACCCGGCTAGCGCTGCGCTTCGCGCGAGAGGCGCACGTAGCGATTGAGGTTGGCTTCCATGTCGATGCGTTTGGCCTCCACCGTGCAAAGCTGGACGGCTTTGCGCTGATGCGTAATCGCCTCGGAGCGGCGATCGTTTTCCCAGAGCGCGCGGGCGTAGGTATCCAGGACGGTTGCTTCTTTGCCTTCGGTCAACTGAAACGCGCGTTCCGCGGCGGCGAGAGCCAGGGCGCGGTCGCGTTCCTTAATCCCGCGATCGTGAAAAATGCGCCATGAGAAAAACGCGAGCGCATTCCAATCGTTGGTGCCCGAGACCATCACCTGCCGGCCCAACTCTGTAGCGTTTGTCTTGTTCCTGGCGAGCGCCATAAAGTAGTCGTCCATAAGTGGCCACACCCCGGCGGTGACCGAGTTGGTTTGCTGCGACGGAGCCGCGTTGGTGAGCTGCGCTTTGGATTGCGCCCGCGCGCTCACGGCAAATGAGTCGGAGGCGTCCGTGTCCCAGAAGAGGAGCACCGCGACGCATGCACAAAGAACAATGCCAGCACTCAACCAATGCCGTGTCATGCCGATAATTTAAGGTGAGAAGCCGGGCATGGAACATGGGGTCAGCAACCAGTTGCAAAGGCTGTCGTTGGATGAAGCAACAACGTCTCGGTCGCTTGTTTGACACTCCCGGCGTCCGCACCTAGTTTGCTTTATGAGCGTGGTTTCAACAAAGACCGCGAAAACCGTAGTGTCCGACCTGCAGCGACACGTCCTTGTCGATGGCTTTCGCATCGTCATTGATTTGGCCAAAAGCCGCGGCACAAAACTCGTGGACGCGGTCACTGGACGCGAGTTGATCGACCTCTACGGTTTTTACGGCTCGCTTCCGCTCGGTTTCAATCATCCGTATTTCGACCGTCCAGCCGTGCAGAAGGATTTGCTGGAAGCGGCGCGCACAAAGGTCGCCAACTCCGATGTTTACTCAACGCATTACGCGGAGTTTGTGAACACGTTCGGCCGCGTGCTGGGTTTGCCGCCGATGGAGCGTTACTTCTTCATCGATGGCGGTGCGATCGCGGTCGAAAACGCGCTGAAGGCCGCGATGGACTGGAAAGTGCGCAAGAATCTCGCTGCAAACCGTGGCGACCGTGGCACAGAGATTTTACATTTTGAACGCGCATTCCATGGTCGCAGCGGTTACACGCTCTCCCTGACGAACACCGACCCGAAGAAGACGGATTACTTTGCGAAATTTGCCTGGCCGCGCGTGCCCGCGCCGAGCATCAACTTTTCGCTACCCACGGATGACCGCATGGAAGACACGGCAGCGCGCGAAAAAATTTCCGAGGCCCGCATTCGCGAGCTCATTGCCAGCCGCGGCCCGGACATCGCGGCGATTATCATCGAACCCATCCAGGGTGAAGGCGGCGACAATCACTTTCGACCGGAATGGTTTCATACGCTGCGGCGCATCTGCGACGAGTCGGACATTTTGCTGATTTTCGATGAGGTGCAGACCGGCGTTGGCGGCACGGGACGGCGCTGGTGTTGTGAGCATTTCGGCGTGCTGCCTGATTTAATTGCGTTCGGCAAGAAGACACAGGTCTGCGGCGTCATGGCTGGGCGCCGCCTGGATGAGGTGCGCGACAACTGCTTTCGCCTGCCTGGCCGAATCAACTCAACCTGGGGCGGCAATCTCACCGACATGGTGCGCTCGACGCATTGCCTGCGAGTGATCGAGGAAGAGAAGCTGATCGACAATGCGGCCACGATGGGTCGCGTGTTTTTGAGCCAGCTGCAGCAACTCGCGGCTGAGGAACGTATGATCACCGGCGTTCGTGGCCGTGGCCTTATCCTCGCGTTTGACCTCCCGGACGCGCAGACGCGGGAGAAGTTTTACAAGGGACTTTTCGAAACGGGATTGCTCGCGATCCGCAGCGGCGAAAAATCTGTTCGCTTTCGGCCTGTGCTGGACGTTACTGCTGAAACCATTGAAGCCGCGATGGCCCTGCTGCGCGAGCAGTGCCGGCGGTTGCGCGCTCCCTTGAAAGAGGCAGCATGAATTCTTTGCTCCAGAGACTGGGACTGAAAGACGAGAATCCTGGCGTGTTCTGCGGCGAGTGGCTCGGCGGCGGTGCGGTGATCGAGAAGGTGTCGCCCATCGATGGCGGTGTCGTCGCGACCGTGCGCAAAGCCACCACCGAGGATTACGCAACGGCGGTGTCGAAGGCCGCTTCGGCATTTTCGAAATGGCGCTCCGTTCCAGCACCCGTTCGTGGCGACCTGGTGCGGCAAATCGGTAACGCGCTGCGTGCCGCGAAAAGCGATCTCGCCGAACTGGTTACCATCGAGACAGGCAAAATCATCGCTGAGTCTGAAGGAGAAGTGCAGGAGATGATCGACATCTGCGACTTTGCGACCGGCCTCTCGCGCCAGCTTCACGGATTGACGATTGCATCCGAACGTCCCGGCCATCGTTTGATGGAACAGTGGCATCCTCTCGGCCCGGTCGGCGTCATTACCGCTTTCAATTTTCCGGTAGCGGTGTGGAGTTGGAATGCCGCGCTCGCCTGCGTGTGCGGTAATCCGGTGGTCTGGAAACCATCCGAGAAAACGCCTCTCACCGCGATTGCGGTCACGCGCATCGCGGAAAAAGTGTGTCGCGAAAACAATATCGAGCCGGCGATATTCAGCCTGATCGTTGGTGACCGGCAGACCGTCGGCGAACCTCTGGCGACCGATCGCCGGCTGCCTCTGATTTCGGCCACCGGCTCGTGTGCCATGGGCGCAGCAGTTGGCCAGGCAGTCCAACGTCGCATGGGTCGGACGCTGCTCGAACTTGGTGGCAACAATGCCGTCATCGTGACGGAAAGCGCTGACCTGGACCTCGCCGTGCGCGGCGTGTTTTTCGGCGCGGTAGGGACAGCAGGCCAACGATGCACCACCACGCGGCGTGTCATTGTGCACAAATCCGCCGGGGAGAGGTTTCGTGAACGGCTCGTCGGCGCCTACAAAAGCCTGCGGATCGGAAATCCGTTGGATCGCAGGAGCCTGATGGGCCCGCTCATCGATCGTGACGCGGTGGCTGCTCTCATAACCGCAATCGCAGCCGTAAAAAAGCAAGGCGGCTCGATCGTGCACGGGGGAGAGCCTCTCAAAGGCGAGGAATACTCGGGCGGTTGCTACGCAACACCCTGCATCGC
>Ga0075421_100010754_pt1 | contig 11317 bp, 14 predicted proteins | sample SoiMetdeltSBSDD5_FD_75292 | JGI IMG/M metagenome (GOLD analysis project Ga0075421, IMG submission 75292) | Bulk soil microbial communities from a Populus tree surrounding site in Tennessee, USA - Soil MetaG P. deltoides SBSDD5 | ecosystem: Environmental > Terrestrial > Soil > Tree plantation...
TCGCTTGCTACCACGAGCGCAGCGGCAAGAACCTCATCAGCGTAGCAACGAGGAGGGCGGCGAGACAGTCGTCGCACGCGGCATACGGGGTACTGCGACTCGATGTCTTGGCGGATTTGAGCCGCCAGACTCGGATGCGTCATGGCCATGGCGTCCCTCCCTCCCAGGGGGACACGCGGTGTAGGCCGTCCGGTACGGCCGTGCGAACGACGATCATAGGTCTTTCGGCCCGCGGGCGCTAGTGGGTCGACACAGCCTCCGTAGGTCTACTGATCGACCGCCGTCAACCGGGCGGCCCAACTCGGACGCCAGACAAACCTTGGACGCGCTATGCTGCCCATCGTGCAGCCTCGGCCGCTCGCCGGAATTTCGGTGATTGTGGTTGAGGACGACTGTGACAACCGAGAAGTCCTGGAGATAGCCCTGACCGCGGAGGGCGCCTCGGTCAGAGAGGTGGCCAGTGCGGAAGCAGCGTTGGCGCTTTGCCGATCCGTGCCGCCTGCCATCGTCCTAACGGACATCACGCTGCCGGATCAGGACGGTGTGTGGTTGTTGAGCCGAATCCACGCCCTCGCCGGTCCTCGAATTCCCGTCGTCGCCCTCACCGGGCACGCCTTTCCCCACGAAGTTGAGGCGATTAGGGCCGCGGGCTTTGATCGGTATCTCGTTAAGCCGGCGGACCTAGACAAACTCGTGGCGGTCATCATCGAGCTGACGAAGGGCGACGGCGCGGACGGCGGAGGATTGCCGGGCGCCCCGAAACCGTGATTTACGTCGCGGGCCTTCGCGCTTCTTCCCACATCACATAGCAGTCCGGGTGAAGGACGACTCGCTTGTCTCCGTAGTGGCATTCGACGGCCAAGTCGACCGGGGTGGTTGGGCTGTCGCAGGCCGCGCAGGACGAGTGGAAGCCGCCGATGATGACGTGGGTGTAGTCCCAGTCTTCACGCGGCAAGTCGCCGCGCCCGATCTTTTCCCGGATGGCGGACAGGTCCACGATGGCTGTGGTGGGGCGGTACAAAACTGATACCGCCGACGACAAGCCAGCCGGCGATCAGCTAGCCCGGCGGTCGCGTTGCCTGACTTGCCGCCGCAGTGCGACCTATGGTCGACGCGCGCGGCTTCCTCCACCCGGCTCTGGGCTTCGCCGCGCTTTCCGAGCCAACCGCGCAACATCCCGCCCTGGCCGCGACGGGCGGCCAGCTGGCCGGCGTCGGCGTCGTGGCCGACCGATCTACAATAGGTTAGATCTTTGGAGGCGGCGTCTGCTATTTTTCACATGTGCACCATCGGACTGACGACGGCTTCTCGTCCGGCACAAGAGCAGTTGATGCCTGAGCAAGACATCGTCCACCGTGGCCCTCCCGATTTCCCTGACCTGTCGGGCCTGACTTTTCTCGTCGTCGACGACCATGCAGACTCACTTGATGTCGCAGTTCAACTTCTCCAAGCGTGCGGTGCCACGGTAGCGACGGCAACCAGCGGCGCCGCGGCGCTGGAACGACTCGATCGTCAGATCCCCGACGTTGTTGTGACCGATCTCCGCATGCCGGTTATGGACGGCGTTGAGCTCCTACAGCGAATCAGAGCGAGACCGCACACGTCGAAGGTCCCGGTCATCGCTCTCAGCGCGTTCCACGAAAAGTACATGAACGGTGTGGGCGCGTTCGACCGCTTCTTTCAGAAGCCCCTCAACATCGACACGCTCGGTGATGCGGTCCTCAAGCTAACCGCGGGCCGATGATCGACGACCTTGCCCGCGCCTCGCCGCCTTCCTCAACGAGCACCGCGAGTGCGGCAGCTCGCCACGGGCCTCACCGGCGCGTCCGAGCGGGCCGCGTTGGTGACCACTAGCCCGGGCGCCCGACAGACCGTCCGGACCCGCGACCGCGCCCTAGTGCACGTTTAAGGCTGGCAATGCGCTTGCGCGCTCGCGACATTCTCGCCTTTCCCCCGCACCCCCACTTTTTTTGGTCGCTCATTGCGCTCGAGGCTACGTCCATAGCCTCGTTGGCCTCCTTGTTGTTACCTGCCTTTATTGCGTCGTCCGCAATCTCCAGGTTGGCACCAACTATGAAACTGAGCGCATCACACAGTTGCTTCGTTCCTTTTTTGCCTGCGGTGCCTTTTGGCTTCGCCACTCTGATTCCTCCGAGCATAGGCCGCAGAGGCCCAGTTGATGGAACACCCCGTTTCGTTCAGGCGAATGGCGTAGAAGCCAGGCTGCGAATCAAGGGCCCGATCCAGATCGGCAGGAACAGCACGATCTCCATTCACGCCTCCGCGCACTGACGACGGTAGCGACGATGGTAGAGTCAACGCCCGTGATCCGCAACGGCCTCCCGTCCATCACGCGGAGCCAGCCGCCGTCGCCACGCCGCCGCTGCTACGTCGCCAAGGACGAGGCGAGCCCGCCGGTGGCCAGCGGTGCCGCACGCGCGGTGCCGCTCCCAGGAAGGCGCGGGCGACTTGATGTCGGCTACTTGGTCGGCGGTCGGCTCCTGAGGGGGGTCGGCGTGTCGGTCGCCAAGTCTCGCCTCCGCGGCGCGGTCGGTGACTGAGTTATGACGAAGAAGAAGGCGACCCGATCCGACTCCAACTCCGTATAGCCGAAGACGTTGAACTCGGGCGCCATCTGCCGCTTCACGATTGCAACAATCCGATCGGCAACGTGGCTGTGGAAGGCCGTCCTTTCAGAGGAATACTTGAGAACCAGCAACACCGCGCTCGGACGATCATCGCCGATGTCATAGCGAAGCACGGTGCTCACAATGCCGTGAGACGCGGGCACCGTCAGGCCCACTGATCTTGCCCCGGCTCGCCCGAGAGGTATTGCGAGCCCGCTCGCAGCCGCATGTCGGACTTTCAGTGACCACTGCTGCTGGGACGTCGCGAAGAGGTGACGAACGTCAGCTTTGTCGATGAGCTGAGTGGGCGCATTTGTACCACCGACGGCCGATGACGGCAGGGCCATCAACCCAGCGAACACGCCGGTGATGACGTGTGTCAGTGTGGCGCTCCTGCGCGGCCAGGCATGATTGGGCGGCATCCTCATCGATGTATCGCCGCCCGCACTGGGTGGTGTGCCTCGCCCATTGCGCCGGCAGCGTAGCGCCGATGCAGCCGAGCAAGGAATATGCGCAGTGGCATATCCCGGTCGGCATACGACACTCAGCGCGCGCAGGGGCTCAGGGCATAGAAATTCTGCTCAAAGGTGTCGCGCAATAGCGGCGATGATAGGGGTCACGAGGGCGTTCTGACAGCCTGCGAAAGCAGGGACCGTACGAACGGGCTTGCTGAGGTGCGGCCATGGCGGTTCCGCGAACCGAGCCGATGAAGGTTTACTTCGCCACTCCTCCGCTCCCCACGCCGTGGCGAACGCAAGGCGACTACTGGAAGGCGCAGAAGCGATCGCGGCAGATCCACGTCGTGGCGCTCATCGCAATCATTGTGTCGACTGTGGCGGCGGTCGGCGCGTCAATCGGGGCGATGGCGGCGCTGGGCCGACTGGCTCCGGTTCTGCCGGACGTCGTCCGTGTGGAGTGTGTGGCGCCGGCGACGCCGACTACGACGGTAGACGTCGAGCGTCGACCGAATGCACGCTGAGCAAAAGAGAATGAGGAAAACTTTTCTCACTCTATCGTTCGTTCTATTTTTTTGGCGCCCGCACGATGGTAGGCGTAGAGAGCGTTATGCGTCCGCTCGCTCTACCGGATCTCAATGGGCGCACGATCCTCGTCGTCGACGATAACGACGACGCGCTCGACATGCTCGGGACGTTCCTTCGAGCGTGCGGTGCCCACGTGCTCGAGACGCACAGTGCACGCGGCGCGCTGACATACATCGACACTCACCCTCACATCGACGTGCTCATCACCGATCTGTCGATGCCCGAGATGGACGGGACGGAGCTCGTCAGGCGACTGCGCGCGCACTCTTCGCGATCCGACATTCCCGCCATCGCGCTCACGGGATTCCACGAGTTCTACATGAACACGTCGGACTTCACGGCGTTCCTGCGGAAGCCGGCCGACCTCGATAGGCTCTGCACGGCCATCAACGAGGCCATCGAGAAGGGGCATCCGCGGGCTCCGGGTTAGCCGAACGAGACGACGCTGACCCCTCGCAGGCCGCGCTCGACCAGCTCGACGACGAGGTGATCGCGGATGGGGCCGAGCAGGATGTTGCGGCGGCCGAACACGTCGATCTCGTGGGCGACGGGCGGGCCATAGAGGCGATGCAGGGCCGCCTTGAGCTTGTCCAGGGTTGTGGTGACGATCTCGATCTGCATATTCAGGTGACTCTCCAGCCGCTCGATCATCTGCATCTCCGACGGGTCATCGACAGCCGCTACGAGGATGTCCGCGACGCGGAAGAGCGGCACGATGAGATGGCGTGCCGCATACTGCCGCGAGATCAGGCGCGCGAGCTTCTGGTCGATGTGGATCGGGTCGAGGTCGAAGAAGTTCACGTGCAGCTGTGTGCAGAGCGCGTCGCGCATGGTCGTCTCGCTCACGGCTCCGAGCATGATGAGCGCCTGGCCGATCGGCATCGGCGTCTTTCGCTGCAGGGCGAGAGCGTCGTCCAGGTCCGCGGGGCTGATCCGGCCGGCTTTCAGAAGCACTTCGCCCAAACGGGAGCGCTTGCCGTGACGGTGCAGCATTGCGTTCAGCTTGCGCCGCGTGATGAGCTTGTTGGCGAGCAAGACCTGGCCGATCGGCACGTAACGGCGCGAGACCGACTGAAGGCGCAGCGCCGCTTCGAGCTGCGCGGCGGTGATGACGCTCTCGTCCACGAGCAGCTCGCCGAACCGCCGTGCCGACGTCGACTCCGCGCTCGCAGCCGCCCGCGGCGTCGTTGCTGTCGACCGGTGGCCGCGACTGAACACGCTCACGGGCGTGCGCACGAAGCAATGCCGATGCCGAACTCGCTGCGAGTCTAACTGTCGATCAGGGTTGAGGTGCCGACCGTCGGTGTCGGCACCAGCCTGGCACGGCTAGGACACCGAGCCCGACACGGTGGCCGGGCGGCGGCGCTTCTGCTTGGACGCGTGGCGCGTGACGGCCTGCTCGATTGAATGTGACTCGGTGATGGCGTTGTTTTCCCGGGAGAGCTCGGCGAGCCGCCCGTAGTGGCGATGGAGCATGTGGACCTCGCTCTCGGACAGGTCCTCGACGTTGATGAGACGGTTGCTCGCGCCCTCGAGGGCGGCCACGATCTCGTTCAGCTTGAGGTGCAGGGCCACCGCGTCCTTGTTCTGTGAGCGCTGGATCAGGAACACCATGAGGAAGGTCACGATCGTCGTTCCGGTGTTGATGACGAGCTGCCACGTATCCGAGAAATGGAAGAGCGGGCCGGTGACCGCCCATACCAGAATGACGAAGACGGCCAGCGCGAATGCCGAGGAGCTGCCCGTCCAGGTTGTGATGCGGCTCGAGAATTTCTCGAGCGCAGCCGTCAGCGGTCGGCGTCTATTGCGAACACTGCCGAGCAGCCGTTGCAAGCGATCGGAGCGGCGCGGCACGCGAGGGTCTCCCATGGCGGGGCGACGTTGCAAGGCAGATGCCTGGCACCGCCCTTGCGTCGCCGAGTTCGGGGCCACTGGCACCGTCGTTGCTCATGTCTCGCTCATGCGACCAGCGCGCTGCCGAACTACCACGCTCGCCGACGTGCAAACGGGAGTTCGCAGCGAGTCATGTGCAGTGTGTCGCAAAGAGTTGCGAGCCGGCGAGCCCGTCGCGTGGGGACTGGCCAACCAGCGGCTGCACGAGCGCTGCCTCGACGGGCTTCGCGCTTCACGCCTCCGGCCATCGGACCGACCGCAATCACTCGCCAACAGCCTCCGCGGTGTGCTGGCGCGCCACGAAGGACGTCTCTGCGCGGCGTGTCTGGCTCTGGCGATCGGTGTCAGTCTCGAGCAGGCGCGCGACGTCGTCCGCCGGCTGGCGCCGGCTGACGGCCTTGCGGTGCTGCCGGTCTCCTGCGGGATGTGCGGCCGCGAAACCGACGTGATCTGCAGCGTCGGCGCGGCCGGCCGCTGATCGCCGCAGGGTTGCGTCCGCCGAGCGCCTCTGCCACCATTCCTCGCCCGCGCCGACCAGGCCGGACTCTCGCGTCGAGGAGACAGCCATGATTTATGAGTACCGAGCGTATTACATCGTCCCCGGTCGGATGCCCGACATCCAGCGGCGGTTCGCCGACATCACCATGAAGCTGTTCGCCAAGCACGACATTCGTGTCGTGGGGTTCTGGGAGACGGTGATCGGGCAGTCCGACGAGCTTGTGTACATCTGCGCGTACGAAGACCTCGCGCATCGCCAGCGAGCGTGGGGTGCGTTCCTGGCCGATCCGGAATGGCTAGCGGCGAAGAAGTCGACGGAGGCGAACGGGCCCATCGTCGAGCGGGTCGTCAACAAGATCTGGAAGCCGACGTCGTTTTCGCCGATGCAGTAGCAGAGGGCGATGCGTCCCCGGCGCGCGCCGCAGACAGCAGAGCGGGCGCGTTCAAAGCGCCGGGGACGTCAGAGCATCGCTGCCGCGGATAGCGCAAGCCCCATACCACGCCGTCTGCCCTCGCAAGTAGCCGACCGCTCGTTGGTTGCACGTTCTGCATTCGCGGGGGCCCGTGACGCGCCTCGACGCTTCCGTCAGCGCGGGTGTCGGCTGACGAACGCGATGTAAAACGGCGCATCGTCACCTCGGGCGCCGATTTCCCGTTGCGTGGACGAAAGCGGGCGCGTAGGGTTGCCGATCATCGCTGCACGGCTGGTTCTCCGACTTCGCTCGCATCTGCTCGCCTTGACGCTGGGCGCCTTCGTCCCGCTGCTGGCGTTCGCCGTGGTGTCGACGGCAATGCTGCACCGGCACGAGCGGGACCGCCGCGAGCACGGCGTCCGCGACACCGCACGAGCCCTGTCGCTCGCGGTCGATCGCGAGCTGCAGAGCCAGCTCATCGTTCTGGATGCGCTCGCCACGTCGATCGACCTCGACCGGCCGGAGCTCGAGCACTTCCGCCGTGACGCCGGCCGGTTCATGGCCGCGCAACCCGGCTGGTCGAATCTGATGTTGTTCGACCCCGCCGGCCGTGACGTGGCCGCCGTGGCTGCCACCCGGGCGCCCACGGCGGAAGCGCGGGCGGAGGTCCGGGCGGTGGCCCTCAGCGGACGGCCGTCGGTTCTCGACGCGGGCGACATGGCCGAGGCCGGCGGCCCCCTCGTCACCGTCAGCGTGCCGGTCGTACGCGCCGGGCGCATTCGCTACGTGCTCAGCGCCGATGTGCCACCCGTGCAGATCAGCGGCTTGCTCCGCGCCCAGCAGCTCGACGACTGGCTGGGAGCGATCCTCGATCGCCGCGGCTACGTGCTCGCACGGTCCAGCGGTGCCGAGCGGTTCGTGGGCCAGCCCGCCGCACCGGACCTCATGGACCGCTTGCGCACGGCTCCCGAAGGCTCGTTTCGCGGCCGCACTCTCGATGGCATCGAAGGCTTCACGGCGTATAGCCGCGCTCCGTTCACCGGGTGGACCGTGGCCGTGATGGTGCCTCCCGACGATCTCGGGCCCTCGGCGCGGCGCTCGCTGAGCGGTCTCATTGCGCTGGGGCTCGCCCTTGGCGGCATTGCAGCCGGCCTTGCGCTCTTGCTCGGTCGGCGTATCGCCACCTCGATGACCGCGCTGTCAGCGACGGCGCGGGCACTGGGCCGAGGCGACACGCCGGCGCTCGTGACCTCGAGCATCGTGGAGGTGAATGCGGTGGCCGCATCCATGCACGAGGCCGGCGCGCTGCTGGCCGAGCGCGCGGAGGAGCGGACCCGCGCGGAAACCGCACTCCACGAGCGGGACGAACGGCTGCGACTCGCGCTGAGTGCCGGTCAGATGGTCACCTGGGACTGGGATCTCCGAAGCGGCACCATCCGCTGGGGCGATGACATCGGCGTGTTCCGGGGCGAGGGATGTCCGCGCGACGGTCGGGTGCACGAGGTACTGCGCTTCGTGCACCCGACGGACCGCGCCTTGCTGCACGACGCCGCGGGACGGGCGGTAAAGGACGGCACCGCGTGCGAGGCAGAGTTCCGTGTACGGCTCGCGGATGGCGCGGTGGCCTGGCTCGCCGTGCGCGGGCGCGCCTTCGCCGACGCGGCCGGCGTGCCGATGCGCCTGCTCGGTGTGGTGACGGACGTGACAGCCCGCAAGCGGGCGGAGGAGGACCTGGTGGCGCTGGCCGCCATCGTGCAGTCGAGCGACGCCGCCATCGTCAGCAAGACGTGCGATGGGCGCATCGTCTCGTGGAACGACGGCGCCGAGCGCATCTACGGCTACACCGCCGAGGACATCAAGGGGCAGTCGGCGGCCGTCCTGTACCCGCCCGACCAGCGCGAGACACTCCCGCGCATCCTCGCTCGCGTGCGGGCGGGAGAGCACGTCGAGGAGACGGACGCCGTGCGCCTCCGCAAGGACGGTACCCCCGTCGACGTCTCCGTCACCGTCTCGCCGATCCGTGACGCCGCCGGCCGTATCACCGGCGCCTCGACCATCGCGCGCGACGTCACGGAGCAGCGGCGGACGGCACGCCGTCTCGCCGCCCTCCAGACCCTCACCGACGCGGCGCTGTCCCACACCTCGCTCGACGCGCTCGTTCGCGAGCTGCTGCACGGCCTCTGCTCGGCGCTCGCCTGCGACGTGGCGACCATCGTGCTGATGAGCGAGGACGGCCAGCGCCTCACCGTCCGCGCCTCCCACGGGCTGGCCGAGGAAGAAGGGTTCGTCATCCCGGTCGGCGCCGGCGCCGTGGGCCGCATCGCCGCCGAGAAGCGCTCCTGCATCATCGAAGATCTGCGGACGGCCGAGATCGAGAGCCCCGTGCTGCGGGCCCGCGGTCTGTCATCGCTGCTCGGCGTCCCGCTGCTCGTCGAGGCGCGCGTGGTTGGCGTCGTCTATGTCGCGACGACCGAGCGGCGCCAGTTCAGCGAGGACGAGATGCGACTCATGCTGCTCGCGGCCGACCGGATCGCGCTCGCCGTCGACCACGCGCGCCTCGACGAGGCCGAGCGCGCGGCGCGCGCGGAAGCCGAGACGGCCAACCGCCTGAAGGATCAGTTCCTGGCCACGCTGTCGCACGAGCTGCGCACACCGCTCACATCGATGCTCGGCTGGATCCGGATGCTGCGATCGGGGCGTCTGGACGGCGCGATGGCCGCGCGCGCGCTCGAGTCCGTGGAGCGCAGCACCCGCGCGCAATCCCAGCTCATCGACGATCTGCTGGACGTGTCGCGCATCGTGAGCGGCAAGCTCACGATGAATCTCGCGGCCGTCGACGTTGGCGAGGTGGTCGCCGCGGCGCTGGAGGCGGTTCGCCCGCTGGCCGAAGCGCGGTCGGTCGAGCTCGCGTACCACGCCGCCGATCGCCGCGCGATCGTGCACGGTGACGCCGGACGTCTGCAGCAGGTCGTCTGGAACCTGCTGTCCAATGCCATCAAGTTCACACCGGATCGCGGTCACGTGCGCGCCGACGTCACCGTGGGCGAGTCAGAGGTCGCGATTGCGGTCAGTGATACGGGTAGGGGCATCGCGCCCGAGCTGCTGCCGCAGATCTTCGAGCGCTTCCAGCAGGGCGCCGCGACACGGGCACAGGGTGGCCTCGGACTCGGGCTCGCCATCGTCCGTCATCTCGTCGACCTGCACGGGGGCCGCGTCACCGCGCACAGCGATGGGCTCGGGCGGGGCGCCACGTTCATCGTGCACGTGCCTCTGGCGGCCGTGGTGGCGCCGCCTCCGATTGCCCGCGACGCGATGACAGAGTTCCCGCGGCTCGACGGCGTGCGTGTCCTCATCGTGGATGACGAGGCCGACGCCCGCGTCTTGCTGGGGACCGTCCTGGAGCAGTGCGGCGCCGACGTGGCGGCCGTGTCGTCGGCGGCGGCCGCGCTCGAGGCGCTCGAGCAGGACCGCTACGACGTTCTCCTGAGCGACATCTCGATGCCCGAGGAAGATGGCTATCAGCTGATGCGCAAGGTGCGCGCGGTGGCTCCACGGCTGCCGGCTGCGGCCGTCACCGCCTTTGCCCGCGCCGAAGACCGTGAAGCGGCGCTCGCGGCGGGCTTCCAGCTGCATGTCGCCAAGCCCGTGGAGCCGGCGATGCTCGCTCGCGCTGTCGAGTCGCTCGCCCGCCGCGCGGCCTGACTACAGGAATCTACGGTTCGCGCGCTCGTCGGGGAGGTCGAGACCGAGGACGACGAGCTTGCCATCCACGTAGCGCTTGTAGGCTTCGCGGATGGCGGCGTTGTCGACCGACTTCAATCCCCACTGGATGAACTTCGGCGCGTTCCGCGAGTCCGAGCGGCCGAACATGTCCAGCGCCGCCGGATACCACTTCGCGAGCAGACGCTGCGCGAGCTCTCGACCCCGGCGCTCGCTGACGATCTCCTGCAGGAAGTGATAGCCCATCTCGGAGTGGCCGAGCTCGTCTCGCTCGACGGTGGCCGCCATCTTCGCCAGCGGCACGTAGCTCGACTCGCGCCAGTCGCGAGCATGAAACGCGCCGTTCAAATCGACGAAGAAGTGGAAGAACGCATCGTCCGCCCACGACTCGCGCGGGAGGTGGAAGGTGTAGTGGGCGTAGGGGACGTCACGCAGCGCGAAGTCCTGCTGCAGTCCCACGGCCACCCGGTGAAACATGATCGCGTGCTTCAGCTCCTCGGCGAGGTACTCGGCCTTCAACAGCCGCGCTTCCGGCGTCGGATAGAGCGTCTCCGCCAGCTCCAGGCAGGTTCCCATGAATCCCAGGAACGACTTGTTGCCGGCGCGCTCGCCCTCGTGGCGGAGCATCTTCAGCAACAGCTCGCGATACTCGTCGGGCAGGGCGTCGTCTTCATCGAACCGGTGCGTCGGCCGACTCGCCGTGCACTCGAGCCGCGGCAGCGGATCACCCTCGGCGTACGCCGCCCGCCAGAACGGCCACCGGGCCGCGCGTCCGGATGCGATCGCGGCGTCGCTGACCTTGATGTCGGTGCACGTGCAGCCCAGGAGGCCGGCCGCGTAGAGGTCCGCCTGTCCCCGGACGAGCTCGGCCGCCATGCCGGGCAGCAGACGGTCTCCGACATTCCCGACCATGCGATGGCAGCGTGCGCACCGCAATCGATAGTAGGTGCCATAGGTGATCGGCTGATCGAGGGCGATGCCGACCGAGGCGTACGCGTCACGGATCTCGTCGAGCACACTCATGGAGGCCCTGATTTTACAACCATCCATTTGCGTCCACTGGCACTCCTTTTGTAGGCTCTACTCACCATGAAAAACCTGGCGATCTTCACCGTGAGTGTTG
>Ga0075421_100010757_pt1 | contig 11313 bp, 9 predicted proteins | sample SoiMetdeltSBSDD5_FD_75292 | JGI IMG/M metagenome (GOLD analysis project Ga0075421, IMG submission 75292) | Bulk soil microbial communities from a Populus tree surrounding site in Tennessee, USA - Soil MetaG P. deltoides SBSDD5 | ecosystem: Environmental > Terrestrial > Soil > Tree plantation...
ACCATCAAGAACCTCGAGTGCGCCATCATCGACCGGGGCTGGGAAGAAGGATGGGTCGTGCCCGAACCACCGGGGAAGCGCACGGGCAAAAAGGTGGCCGTTGTCGGATCGGGACCGGCCGGGCTTTGCGCCGCCGCCCAGCTCAACCGTGCCGGCCATTGGGTGACCGTTTTCGAACGGGCCGACCGGCCCGGCGGTTTGCTCATGTACGGCATCCCGAACATGAAGCTCGACAAGAAAGACGTCGTGCTTCGCCGGATCGACCTGCTCACGAAAGAAGGCATCGAATTCGTCTGCAACACGGAGGTTGGCAGGAATTATCCCGGCGAAAAACTGTTGAAGGAATTTGACGCCATCGTCCTTTGCACCGGCGCCACCAAGCCACGCGATCTGCCGATTGAAGGCCGCCAGCTCCAGGGCATCCATTTTGCCATGGAGTTCCTCGAGGCCAATACCAGGAGCCTGCTCGACGATCACAAGAACGGCAATTACATCTCCGCCGCAGGCAAAGACGTCGTGGTCATCGGCGGCGGCGACACCGGCACCGACTGTGTCGGCACGTCGATGCGCCACGGTTGCAAGAGCCTCGTCCAACTGGAGATTCTTCCGAAGCCGCCCATGGACCGGGCCAAAGACAATCCGTGGCCCGAATGGCCGAAGGTTTATAAGCTCGACTACGGCCAGGAGGAGGCCGCCGCAAAATTCGGCGGTGACCCGCGCGTTTATCTCACGACGGCAAAGAGGTTCGTCGGGGACGACCACAGTCACGTGAAGGAAATTCACACCGTGCAGATTCGATGGGAGCGGAATGACAAGGGCCAGTTCGTGCCCAATGAAGTTCCGGGCACTGAACAGGTGCGCCCGGTGCAACTGGTCTTGCTCGCCATGGGTTTCCTCGGACCGGAGCAACCTTTGCTCGATGCGCTTAAGGTCGAGCGCGATCCGCGAACCAACGTCAAAGCCGAATACGGTCGATATCAGACGAGCATGCCGAACGTCTTCGCCGCGGGCGACTGCCGCCGTGGCCAAAGCCTCGTCGTCTGGGCCTTCAACGAAGGCCGCGGTGCCGCGCGCGAGTGCGATCGCTACCTCATCGGGTCCACGAACCTGCCCTGAAGTCAGCTCCTTGTTCACCAAGGCCGCACCCGGATCAACCGCCAGCCCCTTTGCTTGGACCTGTGTACGCCCAATGTTGAAGTCGAACCTTCCCATGAACCGACAGGCTTTGCCAACGGTGGGGCGAGACTCCCGGCGAACCTCTGTGCACCTATGGCCTGGACAGCCCTTGCCGGCTCGCGAGTACGCTCGCCCCACCGGTTCCTGACCCCAACTCACGTCAGAATCTTTTGGGGGTGTTCCCTTCCCACGAACCTTCCGGAGTGCGCCCGTCCCCGGGCGCAGCAACGTTCGAAGCAGGCGAGGCTTTGGGACATTTCAACGCGGCCGGGTTTTCGGACCTTCCTGCGCCCGAGGACGGGCGCACTCCGGTTCAAAGTTCGAGGCGTTGTCGCCCGTATCGCCGCTTGAAAAAGAATCGAAACTAAGGCATACCCGCGTCATGAGAAACTTAATGGTTTCCGTCGTCTGCCTCGCCACGGTTTGCATCCCCGCCCAGGCCGCCGAGGACACTTACAAGACGCTCCAGGCCGGTTCCCAGGTGTACAGCAACGTGACGGTGACCGGCTCCACGCCCACGGTCCTCTACATCCAACACTCCAAAGGCATCGGGAGCGTCAAACTCAAGGACCTCACGCCCGAACTGCAAAAAAAATACGGATTCGATCCGAAGAAGGCCGAGGCCGTCGAGAAGCTCCAGAAAGAGTCGCATACCGATTTCGTCAAAGCCCTCGCCAACCAGCCCAGGCCCGGACCGGGATCACCCACGGTCGGAGAACAACCAGCCCCCAGCGCGAAGTCGTTCCTGAATCAGCGCGGTCCGGAAATCGCTTATCAGAAGTGGCTGACCGATCCGCCCGATGGGAAAGGCAAATTCGTCCTCGTCGATTTCTGGGCGACGTGGTGCGGCCCGTGCCGCCGCTCGATCCCGCATCTCAACCAGCTTCACAAGAAATACGCTCACCAACTGGTGATCATCGGCCTTTCGGACGAATCGGAGGAAGAGGTGCGCAAGATGACCGAGCCGAAGATCGAGTATTACTCGGCCGTGGATCCGGAAGGGCGCACACACCGCGCCGTGGAAATTCGTGCGATTCCACACGCAATTCTTATGGACCCAAAGGGCATTGTGCGTTTCGAGGGCCATCCGGAATCGCTGAGTGAAGGCGTGCTCCGACATGTCCTGACGACTTTCGCCAAATAGTTTGCTGTCCGTTAGGTCGGTTAACCTGTGCGGCTCGTCGCCCGGCTTCGGCGCCCACGCTTCGAAATGGGTGGAGTTTTTTTCTTGGCATTTGTCGTCCGACGAAATAACAGTCAGATGCTCTTTGACAGCGATGGACGGTCGTCCATCACCTACCACAGCCGAATGTCAGGGAACCCCGTGAGAATCGGGGACGGTTGCGCCACTGTGACGGGCTACAAACTCCCATGAAACCACTGGTCTCGCGCCTGCGGGACCGGGAAGGCGGGAGCGAGGTTGGAAGCCCGGAGTCAGGATATCGGTTCGGTTGTGCTCGTCGCGGTCCCGCCCTCGCGGGACTGACTTCTCCGCCAAAGAGAAGGATGAGGCCAGTCTCCCGGACCGTTTCCGGGAGAGTTCGTGGAATGCCTTCATTCTCCGTTTTGCCGGGGTCTGAAGGTTTTTTGTTTCTGTAGCGGCGGTCTGTGACCGCCAGGATCGTGGCGAACACCTGCCCCGATCACAGACCGCCGCTACAACACAAGGCTGCTCAGGCTTCGCGCTGGTCTCTCAATCAAAAACCCGTCCGCCGAGATCATTTTTCGCGCGGACAAATTGAAAGATCAGTCCATGAAAAGCTCCGTGTTCCTTTCGGACCCGCTCACGGCCCACGAACCAACTCGAATCCCCCTCACCCGTCCTCCGGACGCCCTCCACTCCATTGCGCGAGAGGGACGGGGTGAGGGGATACGGTTCATGGGAAGCGAACACCTCCAAAATCCGGACGTGAGTTGGGACCATGAACCCACCCCCTGCCCCTCCGAAGGAGGGGAGCTGGATCCAAGTTTCTTTGGGCAGGTCCCCTCCCGGGAGGGGTCAGGGGTGGGTCGGTTCATGGGAAGGCTGCATTTGTTGGTGCTGGCGGCGTCCAGCGTGTTGGTACTTTCGACCGCCCGCGCAGCGAATTTCAGTGATGTTCAGTTCTGGGTCGGAACGGGCGCAAACCAGGCGGCCTTTGTGGTGGATTGGAATGACGGGCAATCTGCCGAATCTCTCATCTGGGGTTATCGCTGGGATGGCTCGGCCACGGGCATGGATATGTTTCGGGCGATTGCGGACGCCGATTCACGTCTTTTTGCTCACATCAGCACGCCCGGCGCGTTCGGTGTGTCGGTTTATGGGATCGGATATGACCTCGACGGGGACAATGTTTTTGGAGTTTCGCCATCGTTGACCTTCGACGGCGGCGGATTGGCGGTTGAGAATAGTCCTGACGATTCGCGTGTGGCGACGGATACGGGCGATCACTGGCTGGAGGGTTGGAATTCCGGCTTTTGGGGGTACAGTCTCAGGTCTTCCTCTTCATCCGTGTGGGAGTCCGCTTCGACGGGTCCATCGGATCGTCAGTTGAGCGACGGAGTGTGGGACGGTTATAGTTTCGCGCCCGGATTTGCGTTCACCGATCCTTCCGAGCCGAGCGTTGCACCAGTTCCTGAACCTCGGTCATTGGTATTGGTCGTGTCAGGCGGACTATTCCTGCTATGCGCGCGCCGAAAACTCTGGTGATCCTGGCAGGCTTCGCCAGCGTCCTCCTTGGGACGTCGCAGGCCAGCCCCTACGCCGTGCAAATCGTCGCCGCACAAGGGCCGTTCGGCAATTCGCCTTACGGCGACACGAACGCGGTTCTGGGGGCTGCGTCCACCCGCTTCTACGATCCATTCGGCGGCTTCGGTGGCGGCGTCACCAATCCGCGGGTGAAACTGGTTGAAGCTGCGTTCAACATCGCGGCCGACACCAATGGCCTGATGACCCCCAATCTCATCACCACGCTGAACGGCGGCAGTCACATCATTGCACGATTTGATCAGCCGGTTCGCGACGACCCGGCCAAACCGTACGGCGTTGATTTCCTCGTATTCGGCAACGCGTTTTATTCAGCCAACGTGCTCGTCAACGAGTCCACGGACATGAACACGGCCCTCTTGACGGGCGGTCCGTTCAGCGAGCCGATCAAGGTCTCCGTCAGTCCCGGCTACACGGGACGAGCAGGCGAAAATCCGGACGACCCGAACACGTGGCTGTGGTATCGCTACGACACAGGTCCTTACGGCGACTCGGATTTTCCGACGCACGCCTACAAGTGGAATCGCACGACGACGAACTGGACGGAGGAAGTCATGGACTTCACCAAGCCGGTGAATCCGTCGCTGAAAGAATTGCTGGCCGGCGGCGGGATGTCCGTGGCGGACGCGATCGATCTGTATGTCGGGTCGGGCGGTGGCACGGGTTTCGACCTGCAGGCATCGGGATTTCCGTGGATTCAGTACGTCAAGGTCGAAGGCATTGATCCCGATTTCAGCGGCGGTGAAATTGACGCCTTCTCCATCGTGCGTCCTATGACGGTGGGCGACGAACTGTCCATCGCGCCGGAAAACATCACGAACAACACGGCCACGTTATTCTTCCAGAAAGCCGGCCAAACAAGCCTCAATCTTGTTTCGCTGGACTTCTCCGCACTCAGCGGCGTGGCGAAGATCGCCACCGCGCCATTGGACGATCCTTCAGAGCTGGCGCCATTGCCGGGCACACCGCTCAATGCGGTTCGATTGAGCCTGTCGTCACTTCCTGGAACGAACGCCGTTGCGTTCCGGGCCGATCTTGGATTGGCTGCTCGTGAAAGCGACAGCGGCGATGGCGACGGTTTAGAGGTTGTGCAATGGATCGGTTCGAACTGGATGCATCAGGCATTCACGTTTGATTCAACAAACAACAGAGTGCACGTGGCCGGCGTTACAAATCTCTCGGCCTTCGTCGTGTTCGAGGTCAGCGCACCGCAACTATCGATCAGCCGCATCGGTGGCCGCTTTGAGATCCAATTCATTCCCGTTCCGGGTTGGGAACACACGCTGGAGCGCACGACTGAGTTCGACAACTGGTCCACGGTTTCGAGCGTTACGCCCACAGACAATCGGGTTGCTACACTGGAGGACAACACGCCACCTTTGGGAAGGGCGTTTTATCGTCTGCGTCTGGAAAGGCGGTGATGATTGTCCGGTGGCCATTTGCAATTGGGGCGCGGACCTTGGGTCCCCTTTCGAGTACAAATCGAGAGCGAACCGGAAATTTCACGCGCTCCACTCGTGCGAACCGCAGAAGGAGGGCTGGGGCCGGCGCTCATTTGCCATATTGCGTGAACTCCCAAAATAGAGCCTTCTCCTTGATCGAACTGCTCGTGGTTATTGCCATCATAGCCCTTTTGGCGGGTTTGCTCCTGCCCGCCCTGAACCGTTCCAAAGAGACAGCCAGGAGCACCAAGTGCTTGAGCAACCTCCGGCAAATGGCCATCGCCGCGCACATTTATGTGAACGACAATTCCGGCTCTTATCCCATCGCTTACTATCTAACCGTGCAAAATGGAGTGGCTCATTCCTACAACTGGGATTTGACCACCATTGCGGGCAGTCCCGACAGAGTAGTTCCTGGATTGCTCTGGCAGGGACAGGGCACGGAGAAAATTCAGCAATGCCCGTCATTCAGGGGCGGAGCGAATTGGCTGACCGATCCCTACACCGGTTACAACTACAACACGAGTTACATTGGCCACGGTCAGGGCGAAAACATTCCAGAACCGGCCAAAGCCGCAGCCGTTCGCAAGTCATCGGCCACGGTCCTGTTTGGCGACGGACAGTATTCGGAAGGCGCGAATAAATTCATGCGCGCTCCCTGGCCGAATCCCGGCGATGAATCTTTCAACGTACGCTGGGCCGGCACTCAGGGATTCCGCCATCGCAAACGCAGCAATGCCGCGTTCTGCGACGGTCACGCCGAATCCTTGCGTGACCGTTTCACCGAAAACCAAAACGGACCGGGTAAAATCGCAGCAGGAACGGGTTTTCTTTCACCCGACAACTCCTTGTATGACCTCGAATGAACGATGATGATCGTCGCTGCTTCGTCCCGCTTTAAGCCCCGACGTGTTTCCGAATCGCCTCACCGATCTTCTGCGACCAGCGATCGAGCGCGACGTTGTCCGGACCTTCGATCAGCAACCGCGCCTTCGGCTCTGTTCCGGAGTAGCGCAACAGGACGCGTCCGCCAACCGGTTTGAGTTCGGCCTCGGCCTGGGAAACCAGTTGCATCACGCCGTCGAGCTGCTCGAACGGAGTCTTCTCGCGCACGCGGACGTTGGAGATCAGTTGCGGATAGCGCGTCCAGCACTTCGCCAGTTTGGACAACGGCTGGTCCTTGGCCTTCATGATCCGGAGAATTTGCAACGCGCTCACCAGGCCGTCACCGGTCGTGCTGTAGTCGCGGAAGATCATGTGCCCGCTCTGTTCGCCGCCAAAGTTGAAGCCGCTTCGCAGCATCTCATCGATGACGTTCTTGTCGCCCACGGCCGTCCGTATCACGTGGCCGTCGCCGGCTTTGATGACGGCGTCCAGGCCGGCGTTACTCATCACCGTGGCCACCACGGTCTTCTCGTGAAGTGAACCCTGCGCCAGCATGTCGAGCCCGCAGATCGCCATGAGGTCATCGCCATCGATGAGTTTGCCGGTTTCATCGCACAGCAGCACGCGGTCGGCGTCGCCATCGTGCGCGATGCCGATGTGAGCGCGATGTTCCCAGACCTTCTGGCACATCTGTTGGGGATGCATCGAACCGCATTCCTTGTTGATGTTGGTGCCGTCGGGCTGGTTGCCATAGACGAAAATCTCGGCGCCCAGTTCGCGCAGGACACAAGGCGTCGCTTTGTAGGCAGCGCCGTGGGCGCAATCCACGACGATCCGCATGCCTTCCAGCGTCATGCCGCGCGGGATCGAGCTCTTGGCGTACTCGATGTAACGGCCCAGGGCATCGTCGATGCGCACTGCTTTGCCGACCTCCGCCGCCGTGGGCCGGATGTTCTCGATGTCGCCGCTGAAAACCAGTTCCTCGATCCGGCCTTCGATGTTGTCGTCGAGTTTGTAGCCATCCGCCCGGAAAAACTTGATGCCATTATCATCGTATGGATTGTGCGACGCCGTGATGACGATGCCGGCGTCCGCCCGGAGGCTGCGCGTGACGTAGGCGACGCCCGGAGTCGGCAGCGGACCGATGAACAGGACATCGACGCCCATGGAGAGAATGCCCGCGGAAAGAGCGTTTTCGAGCATGTAACCCGAGAGCCGTGTGTCCTTGCCGAGGACGATCTTGTGCTTGCCGCGTCCGCGCGACTGGGATTCCAGGTTTTTGAACACGTGGGCCGCGGCGCGCCCCAGCTTGAGGGCGGTCTCCGCCGTGACCGGCTCAATGTTGGCCGTTCCCCGAACGCCGTCGGTGCCGAATATTTTCCTGGGTTGACTCATGGTTAGTCTTTCTTTTGATCTTCGGGTGGCTCGACCGCCGGCAACACTTCCACACTCACGTCAGAGGGGGTTACCCTGACAACGCTGACGTCCGACGGGGGATAGACCTGCACTTTTCTCCGCAGCCGCTTGGTCTCCAAAACGTCCTTCAAATTGACAAAGACCTCGACATCTGACTCCCGGATCTTCTCCAGCCGGCCGGCGTTCCCGCCGAGGATCACCTCGACTGTGCCCGGCGAAACGCGATAACTGCGATCGTCCGTGGCGGCTTTCATGATGGTGATCGGCAGTCGCAGCGGCAGCAGGCTGACCACTGTATTGCGGCCACGTCGCAAGTCTGGGTTGTTGGAATCGATCGCCATCCAGATCAACAACGCAATGACCAACGAGGTCACCTTCCAGCCGAACTTGTCGAAAACGTAGTCGCGCAGCGCCATAATCACTTGACCTCCGATTTCGTCGCGGCGCCCGTAACCGACCTCGATGCCGCGTCGGCAGGAGACGGGGACGACCCGGACGCCAGGACAGCGGGCCGGCTTTGCGACGCATTCAACACTCGCAGCCAATCGACGAGTTTCCGCGTCCGTTCCCGGCTGACGAACACCGACGTCAGGAACGCCCGGAGGGCCTCCAGGCTGACGCCGCGAGTGAGTTGTCCCTTGTACGCCTGGGAGATCGAGCCATTCTCCTCCGAGATCAGCACGATGACCGCGTCGGTCTCTTCGCTCAAACCGATGGCGGCCCGATGCCGTGTGCCGAGCGACTTGCTCAGGTCGGGGCGTTGCGTGAGCGGGAAAATGCAGGCCGCTTTGGCAATCCGATCTCCACGAATGATGACGCCGCCGTCGTGAATGGCGTTGTTGGGAAAGAAGATGGTCTCGAGCATTTCCGGGGTTGCCTCGCAATCGACGACCACCCCGGATTCCACAGCTTCATCCAGTTGGATCGATTGCTCGATCGCCATCAGTGCGCCGATGCGGGCCTCGGACAGGCGTTCGGCGGTCTGGATGATCACCTCGATATTCTCGCGTTGCTCGTGCGCCGAGATGAACAGCGGCAGATTGCCCAGCTCGGCGAGCATCCGCCGGAGTTCCGGTTGAAAGATGACCAGCACCGCCACCGCGAACCAGAGAAAGAAGTTCCGCAGCAGCCAGCCCAGCACCTGCAGTTCCAGCACCCCGGCCAGCAGCAGCAACGTGAACAGCACGATCACGAACCCGATCACCACCGGCCAACCCCGCGTGCCGCGCACAAACATCAAGGCATAGTAAATCCCCACCGCGAGGATCAGGATCTCCGCCGCGGGTCGCCAGACGTATTGCAGGAATTGCAGAATCGTCATTCTCTTCGGGCCAGAATCGCCTCGGTCATCCGCACCGCCTGCAGGGTTTCGGCCACATCATGCGTGCGGACAATTTGCACGCCGGACTCGACCGCGCAGCAGGCGCAGGCCAGTGAGCCGGGCAGCCGGTCGTTCACCTTCGCGTTCAGCAGACTGCCGATAAACGACTTCCTTGAAACACCAATGAGCAAGGGCCGTTTCAATCTTGTAAAACGCCCCAAGCTGCCGAGCAACTGCAAATTGTGTTCCAGTGACTTCCCGAACCCGATCCCCACGTCCAAAACGACGTGTTCCAAGGCCACACCCGCCGCCCGCAACCGCTCCAGACGCCCGGCAAAAAAGTCGCCCACCTCGGCCACCACGTCCTGGTAGGACGGACTGGCCTGCATTGTCTGAGGCGTCCCCTGCATGTGCATGCAAACGTAGCCGGCCTGCTCCTCCGCGATCACGCACCCCATCTCGCCGTCCGTCCGATTCGCCGCCACGTCGTTGACGATGCTTGCCCCGGCACGGATAGCAGCTCGGGCCACGGACGGCTTTTGCGTGTCGATGGAAATCGGCACGGCCACGTGCCCTGCCAGTTCCTCGATGACCGGCAACACCCGTCTCAACTCCTCGCCTTCGCTCACCGGCTCGGAGTTCGGCCGGGTCGACTCCCCCCCGATGTCGATGATCTCCGCCCCTTGCCTGACCAGCTCGAACGCGCGCGCGACCGCCGCGTCCACCGCCAGAAAGCGCCCGCCATCTGAAAACGAATCCGGCGTAACATTCACCACGCCCATCAACATGACCGGTCGGGGAAACTGAAACCTGTGCTGCCGCGCGTGCCAACTGCTCTGCTCCTTTGACGCGCACGCCGGCCCGCGAAACTCATGCCGGGCGACCGGCGTCGGACCAGGGGATGAAGGACGCGGCGGGAACTTCTCTGCTTCCTGGTCCATATCGGATTTCGTCTCAACGCGAATGGCCGATCAAACCGTGGACGCCCTCGACGAGGCGGCGCGCCACGGCCGCCACCAGTTCATCCGGAACGCCCATTTGCGGACTCGCGCTTTGACTGAGCATGTGACACTGGTCGTTCACGTAGTCGATTAAGACAAATTCCCCGGCGTCCGTCAGCGCAATTTCACTCGAGAAGAACCTCATGCCGGTCAGCGCGGCGATTCGCCGGATGATCTCGCGCAGCGGCGCCAGCCCGAACTGTTCCTCCTCTGCCACCGTCATCAGCCGGTAATTGTCCGTGAAACAATTCCACCAGCAGCACCAGACTGAACCAAATACATAAAACACGCGGAAGTACGCCGGATCGCCCCCCAACAATCGCGCCGCGACGCGCCGTTGCAGCAAATAGTTCGCATCCTGCCACGCGGCCTGCGACCGCTTTAAGTCAGCTTCGCTCGTGGCGTCCAGAATCACTCCGCGCCGGCCGTAGCCCAGGGCGGGCTTGATGACGAACGGAGTTCCCAGCGCCGCCCGGTCCGCTTCCGCCAGCGCCAACCCGTCCGCCTGCTGGCGCGGCACCACGACTGTGAACGGCGCATTGAGTCCGGCCGCGATCAGTCGCGAGTGCAGCCGGGCCTTGTCGAATGCGGCCAGTGCGACATCCGGCGGATCAATGACGTGGGCGCGCCGTTCGTGCGCCAGCCATACCAGCCGGTGGAAAATATCCCCCGGCTGGTGATGCTCGCTGTGCATGTTCAGCAGCGCTCGCGGACGGATCTTCCCGGATGCCACATAATCGTGGAAGGCCTCGACCCAGAGCGGTTCGATGAGGAAAAAATTCAGTCCGCGCTCGGCGCAATGCTGCTGCACGCGGTGAATGAAAAAGTCATCCGCGTCCAGCTTATGGGTCATCGCCAGGTCATACACCCTCGTCACGCCGGCGAGTATTCGGCAGCCAAACACAGACTGTCAATTGCCGGGCGTCGGCATCCGGGGTTCCGCGCCTGTTCTTGTTCCGGGCAAGGCGCCTCCTCACATGCCCCTCAATCCGGTTTCTTGAGGCGCCTGGTCATCCGCACCACGGGCAGACCCAGGCCGCCGGCGATCGCAACCTCGTACCGCTCCACGACAGAGTAGCCAAACGCGGCGTAAAGCGGCTCGCCAGCCAGGGTCGCCACCAGGTCAACCGTGCGGAAGCCCGCCGCCACTATCGCCTCCTCACATGCGGCCAAAAGACTTCGCCCGATACCCCGACGCGTCCATGCCGGGTGAACGAAGAAAGCCCGGATGCGGGCCGGTTCGCGATCGGGTTCGAGCACCGCATCCTCCTCGTCTCGGCCATGGTCGCCGCCAAAGAGCGACTTGCGCCGGCTCCAGCCTCCGCA